>Ga0315291_10003611_pt1 | contig 20003 bp, 12 predicted proteins | sample YL17G12_20_MG_FD_203070 | JGI IMG/M metagenome (GOLD analysis project Ga0315291, IMG submission 203070) | Sediment microbial communities from Yellowstone Lake, YNP, Wyoming, USA - YL17G12_20 | ecosystem: Environmental > Aquatic > Freshwater > Lake > Sediment | place: USA: Wyoming | collected...
TGTCGTGTACGCCAGACGCGTCAAACACGGGCTGATAAAATCGCTTGACATCGCCGCGTAAGAGGAGTAGAGTTGTGACGTCCCTACGGGTACAAACCAGATTTTCCCCCACAAGTGGGACACGACCGACGCGAAGCGGGCGGATTGGTTAGATGAGCCAAAGCACCTTCGAGAGAATATACATAAGGTTCTTTGTCACATGTGTCGTCATTGCAGTCCCTTTTTGCCTAATGGCGCAAGGTAAGAGAGGATCAGCCATAGACAGAATCTCAATGGATTCGGATCGTGATGGGCTGGAAGATAGACTTGAGCTCGACCTAGGGACCGATCCGAGCAGCGCTGACACAGACCGCGATCGTCTATCCGATTACGAGGAGTACTGCAAATATCGCACGGATCCAACTAAGAGTGACAGCGATGGTGATGGAATACCCGACGGCGACCGGGATGAGCGTCGAGAATATGCATATACTATCCGTGCCGTTATTGAGATCCGACCGCCAAACAAGTCGGATATGATGACCGACCTGTACCAAGATGCCCGTGTGGTCAAGAAGCCCGGCAGACTTCCTGACTCGACGATTCTCGAACTCCTGATATTTCCGTTCGCCACACCCCACATTCGCGGTCGCCCTTACCCCTACGAATCAGTGTCGCCGTCCTTGAGGAATTACGTACAGAAAACGCTTGCGTTGAACTTCTCTGCTGAAATGCAGCGCGAGGTCAAACAAATCATAGCTAAAGCCACGACCGATGTTGAGGCTGTTGAAACAGTCATCAACTGGATAGGTAACGAAACCCAGTTAGTGAACTCGTATCCGGAATTCGCGTATTTTCATGTCGTTGACAACAGGATCCGCTGGCTTTCCTCTCTTGGATCTTCCGATAAAGATCGGCAGCTACTTGAAACAAACTTCTATGGCGATTCAATGTTCAAGAATCGCGTACACGGAACGTGTACCTCCTTGGCTACGCTGAGGGGCACGATGTTGCGGGCGGCAGGAATCCCAACACGAATAATCCAAACTCTGCCGCTGATTCAACGTTACGAAGGCGACCCGGAACCACTTGTTGATAGGATGCGAAGAAGGATTCTCGCCAAGGGATATGAGAGGGACGTCAACGGCCGCGGGCAAGGCGCCAATCATGCCTATAACGAGGTGTTTCTGAATAACCACTGGATTCGCGTCGATCAGACCTTAAACACCGGACCTTTCGTTGGCGACAAGCTGTTCGTGAAGGTATACTCCACGGATGATTGGAACAATCTGTTTGTTCAAAGACCACCGGAGGAGTTGTGGAACGAAAACCGCGACTTCCGAACGCTTAGCGTTTCTGACCGATATGCCAAGTACCGAACTGAGTTTGAGACGATTGATATATCGGTATCAGAAAAGGGTTTGAGCGTCACGAGGCGTGCTGACGGGCAGTATGAAGCGAGTGTGCTAATCCACAATGCCGGCAACAATGTGAGTCCAGCTTTCAGCGTGAATTTCTACGCGCGTGCACCCGACCGCGCTCGCAGGCTCTTAAGCCAGCACACTGCCGGCCCAATCATGCCGAGAAGTATCTGGCGGGAAGGAACGCATCCTTTCCGATTAGAAGAGGGCGAGGATCAGGTGGTTGTGGTTCTCGATGAGGAGAATAGTGTGAACGAATCGGATGAGGCTAACAACCAAGCTTTCAAGAATGTGTACCGAAACGATCCTCAAGGAGCCTCCACGGAGGTGAGTGCAGGCCACGCTCCAGGCACACCGGTTGACATCTGGATCAGCAATGCTGACATACATGCGTACATCGCCAGGGAAGATTCCGCCTTCGAGGGGCGGAGAAGGGTAGCGGTCACAATCCACAGCAGAGGTGCTGGCACATTAGAAAAAGTCGAATCTAAGTTCTATATCGGCGGGCCCAAGCAAGGAGGTCGGCTCATCGGCACAGGCTGTCTCAGTATGGAAGCTGGACAGACGGCAGGTTCTGAGATTTCTTTTGACGTTCCTGAAGAAGAATTGGAAATCCACGTCATCGTCGACCCTGAAAATAGAATTGCGGAAAGCAACGAAACCAACAATACTGCTTCGAGAGCTTTTATCGTAAAAGGCGGTAGCATTCGCGAAAAGTAAAGGCGACTCCGTGAAGGCGTTCTTGACAAAGGCATTTCGCCAACGCGTCCAGCCGACCACGCCAGCGGTAAGTCGCGCTTGCGAGGCCTTTTCAACTGCGTCTCTCTCCGATATCATAAAGTGCAGTAGGGAGATGGCTAACACGCAGAACACCCGTGAAGTTATCGGTGGGAAATAGCTAGTGCTGGTCGGTAACCAGCATATTCGGGCAGTGCCGCCTGCTGATGCCCGTAGCGTTGAGCAGAATCGAAAGGGGGCGAAGCCACAATAAAAGGTTCTCTCTGCGTGCCCTGTCTACCCAATAAACAACGCAAACAGGAGAGTCCTGGAAAGCCCTTAGCCCTTTGTTAGGATACTGTAAACGCGGCGTTTACAGCAATCACCTCAAACGGTCCTGCGTTTACGTTTGGCACTGCCTCGAACTTCCCTTTCAGGTCTTTTGGTACTCGCCATGAGTACGCGCACGAGCCCCCTCACCCATACTCGAAATTGCCGCGCGCAACAACTTCACCTTTCTCGTTTCGTATCTCGAGACGTGGCGCTTCAATCATGCCACCGTTCCGTTCGAAATCGCGCGCTGAATATGTCTCCCCAGCTTGACCCGTAATGTCCAAGCCAAATGAGAAGGAGTCGCCGCGTTTGCTTACAGCCACGGTCGCCTTGAGCGGCGGACCGAACTTCACCGTAGTGTTTTCGCCCGGACTAACCTGTATAGAGGTCTGACCCCATAATCCGCGTCCGGCAATTCGCCATGCAGCACCTTTGTCGTCCTTCCCATCAAAACTGCATGCCGCCAGTCGGTATTCTCCAACGGGAACCTTGGATTTCGACCCGCCACCGTTCAGTTTGAGAGCACCGTCATTGCTGATCAGTTCAATCGAAGCACCTTTTTGCTCGCTCGTGACATACCCGCACGGCGTCTCGGTCTCGCGAACGGTTATCGTTCGACCGTTCGGCGCGATCTCCAGTTGATAAGACTTATCCCCGAATGAGACGTACTTGCCGACGTGGTACATCTCGGGGGTGTCCTGATACTTCTTCTCGAACGCGCCATCACCATTCATGTCCATCGCGAGCGTGTCGCCTTGCGCGTATATCGGTCCGTCTCGCGTGTACCCACGCGGCGTCTCATACTTGTCATTGAACAGCCCGTTGGACGTGTCGTCGAAGAGCGCTACCTTATACTTTTTGTCGCCGAATCTGAGTTCGCCTTCGCAGTAGCCTGAAGCTCTGCACTGCACCGCTATTTCTTCGCTGTAAGCATTAACTAGTGGACGGAGGTTGTATGGATAGTTCTTGCCACCGTACGCGACGGGTACCTCAACGGGCGGAAACTGAGTCTGAATCAAGCTTCCGGCATCAATGATCTTGCCGACGAGCTTCACGTCGTCAGTCATATCCTCGTTGTTGTTCCCGTCCACGTACATGGTGTCGTACCCGGAGCGGGTCCCTTTCGATTCGTCAATCACCACGGCATAGCTCTTGTCCTCTGAATCTCCCAACTGGATTTCGCCGTAAAGCGGACGTTTTGAGAAATAGATCGGTTCCGCAACCAACGTCTCGCGCGGTTTCAGAGACATCCGGACATACGACATACCGATGCTCTGAAACCGCATTTCTTCAAGCGACTTGTACTGCAATTCAAAGACTGTTGGTGGCGCGGGACCGCGTGGCGCTATTCTGAAAAGGGCGCACGATGTGGTTACGGTTGCTGCAGAAACAATCACAAGGAGAGTCATGAGCGCGGGATGTTTGAACATGGCTTGATCGCCCCCTTTTGGACGCGGCTTGTGTTGACGCGCGTTTAAGTTACGCCCCAGCCCAATCGCACCTTCCTTGATAACTATTATATACCCAAATGGCATAAAAATTTAACAGAAATCTCACGGTTTCAGATGGTTTCACTGCGGATACGCACTGGAAAGAAGTTCTCCGTTTTTTCTCTGCGTTCTCCGCACCTCTGCGGTTCCGCTCGCCTGCCTTCGCGCTCGTATGCAGGCAAGACGCCAGCGCTACTTCAACAACGCCTTTACCGCCTCCTTGACCGCTCCGACCGGTATATCCTGATATCTGACCGTGCCGTCTTTGTCTATAATGTAGAACGCAGGGACGCTGTGGACGGTGTACATCTGGAATGTAACTCCTTTGTATCGCTTGTTCGGCGACGGATTGTCGAGTGCGACGCGGTACGCGATAGACCGGTCAGCTATGTACTTCTTGACCTGTTCTGCATCACCGGTGGAAGCGTGTACCGAGACGATCTCGACGCCGGAACCCGCGTAAGTTCGATGCAGCGAGTTGAGCGCCGGCGGGAGGTCGTCGCATGCCGTATCAGCGCTATCCCAAAACCCGAGCACGACCGTCTTGCCGCGTAACGCGGCAAGCGACGTCGGTTCGCCGTGTAGCCACGCTGCGACATCCAGTTCAGGTGCTTCCGCATCAAGGGCGACACGCGGTCGTACCTTGTCCGTCGCGACTGTTGCGGCGGAAACCGCGATGAGTCTATTCAGAAATTTCTCGGTTATCGGGAACTTGCCCGGATACCTGACGAACTCGACGTGACCGTCCATGTACAGGACGTTGCCTCCTTCAGGGTCGCGATGGTTTCCGGGACGGTCCAACATAATGGGTATCTCCGACTGAAGCGAAGCAACAGGCTTGCCCATGTCCTTTCTGAAGAGCCGTTCGATGCCCTCCCTCAGCCGGTACAATTGCTTGTGACCGAGGGAACTCCAGTACTGGTCAATAGGTATGTCCTTGTCACGTTCCTCAAGATCGAGCGACTCGTATGCGTCCAATAATGCGAGACCCTCTTCTTCCGTAGTAACGACCCATCCGAGATAGAAGTAGCTATCGTCGGTAATGTCGTCGGGTGTGCCACGGCGCTGAAGTGCCGCGTGGTCTGCGTTTCCCGGACACCTGAGCACGTCCAGGTCGGTCAGGTACTCAGGGTAAATGGCTTCTCCTTCGATCATCAAATTCCCGCGCTGGTCGTCTATCGGTGGAAACCAACCTTTCCATTCGTTCGCGTACATCTTGCACACAAGCCCCATCTGTTTGAGGTTGTTCGCGCACGATGCTCGCAGCGCCGCTGCACGGGCACGCGCCGTTGCCGACGCGATCTCCTCGACTTCCGGAGACGACCTCTCCGCCGCCTGCGCTGCGTGTGCGCCAAAGGCGAAGCACAGACTGACCGTCACTAACGTCGCGACTAACAGCATTGCTCGATTCCACGTATTCATGATGCTTCCCCTTTCCGTCTTGCTTACTTCACCGCAAGTGTCGCTTTGACCGCTTCCTCAACAGCCCGCAGAGGCACATCCTGATACCTCATCTTACCCGCTCTGTCCACAATATACAACGATGGAACTGTCCTCACCGTGTACTTCTCGAACGTCGCTCCCTTGTACATCTTATTGGTCGCAGGATTATCCAGCGCAACGCGGAACTTAATTGCACGGTCGGAGATGAACTGTTTCAGCGCGGTTATGTCCGCGCCCGCGCTGTGTATCGAGATGATTTCAACGTTGCTCTCCTGATGTCTGCTCAGTACCGCGTTCAGGTACCGCACAAACTCCGCCCACGATCCATCCGCGCTGTCCCAGAATGCGAGCACAACGGTTTTTCCTCAGGGCGACGCCAATTTGACAGGTTCGCCGCGCACCCACTCTGCCACGTCCAGCTCGGGAGCTTTTCTACCGACCATTGGCTCGGACCTGTACTCGCGAGGAGGTACAAGTTGACCATGATCGGAGATATACTCTTTCCTAGTGTCCTCATCCGTCACTTCCGTCCCGTCAGGGAAGTCTAGGACGAACGCGTCCTTCGGTATGTCGGGAGCTAGGTTCAGGGAGATGTCATACCACCGCCTCCGGCTGTGCACGGCCCCGTCAACTCCGTAACTGGTCTGTTCTCCTTCCCTTGGCATATACAGTCCGGGAGCCGCTTGAGCAAAATCACCAAACGTAACGGAAAACCCCAGGAACCGGGAAGAACCCTCCCTGGCGTATGCTTCAACCTTGCACACCGCAAGTCCTACATCCTTTCCCAGGTACCACTTCGTCCATGGGTGCTCCTGCGGACCCCGTTCGATCACGTAGCATTCATGCCCATCTACGTGCGCCGTTTCAGGGAGGACCCGGCTGTCCGGGAGGTTCATCAGCACCGTCATATCATTATTGGCCCCATTCGGGTGCAATACTTTGTCCTTCGGCCATCTCATATTGTCCAGCATAGAGTACCCAAGTGGAGTCACACCCAGTGTCTCGAACTTGAACGCCGCGGACTCTTTCCTGACGTGTCCCCGGCACGTCCCGTCCTCCCGGCTGAAAAACAGCCGCCGATAAACGCCTCCAGTAGCGACCGCCACGACATCGGAACGTCCGCCGGTTGAGGGGGCGAGTGCGGACTCCCTCACAGCTTTATCGTCGCCGCGGGTCAGAACCTCCACTAGGGAAACCACAGCGCTGCTCTCTGCCCCCACACGCACGCTTTCCTCAGAATAGTGTAATGCGTAGCTTTCCAGATGTTCGTACTTCCTCCTGTAGGCGTCTTCTATTGTCGTCTTGAGGCCACGATTCTGAGACGACGGGTCGCTTGCCATAGACCCCACGGAAACGCCCGTCGCCACAACCGAGCCCCCTTCCTTGAGAAGCTCCTTCACTGTCTCCTCGAGGGCGCGCAACGCGACATCCTGATATCTGATCTTGCCGTCCGCATCAATGACGAACAGCGACGGCGGCGTCCTTACGCGATATTTCTTGAACGTAGCTCCCTTCTGCGTTTTCGGCGAAGCTGGTTTGTCTATAGCAACGCGGAACTCGATGCTATCTTCAGAAACGCGTTGCTTGAGCGCTGCCACGTTGCCGTCTGAACCATGAACAGCGACGACCTCGACGCCGGATCGTGAATACTTCTGGACCAACGAGTTCAGCGCGGGTACCAGCTTACTAGACGATTCGTCTGCGGAGTCGCAGAACGCGACCACAACCACTTTACCACGCAGTGACGCCAGAGTGACTGGTTCGCCATTTACCCATGTCGCGACATCGAGTTCTGGAGCAGATTGTCCCACCATGGTGGGCTGTCGAGATCTGTCATACTCAACATAAGGGCTCACGTCGGGTGCGTCAGGATGTATACTGGCGGGGGTGAAAAGCGCGGAGTCGTAATCGAATTCATCAACCCGAACATCTTCGGCCACAAGCACGCATTCCATGATGCAATCGGGGTCTATACTGCGAAGCTCGCCCCATCGTGGCAGCCAGAACCCTGGTTTGACCTCCTTGAACTTGACGGTCATGCTGCTCGTCGTGCTCCAGCCACGCTTCCAGAAAATTGTATTTTCCTGGCGCACCATATTGAAGCCCTGCCCAGGGTCAATAAAGACCGTCACCTCTCCGCCCTTGCTGTCCCAAGCGACCCTGTAGAGCCCGTTTTCTTTTTTGACGTCAAACCTGTACTCGGGCGCCTGCGGATCGGTTGACTGAATCATTTTGCTCAGTGTGTCCATCGCCACGGAAACGTTGTAGAAATTCCAATTTTCTCCCCAGAAGAGGCAGAAGAACCGACCGTAGTCAAGTAACAGACTCATTCTGTCGGCGTTGGTATTGGGTGCGCGGGATTTGTCGTCCGACCTGAAACAGTCTAATCCGTCGCATAGTCGAATTAGCATGCGGGACGGCTTTCGCGAGTCTTGCTCCTCGTACCTCCAGCAATCTCCCTTCTGAACATACTGGAAATGCAACCAGTCGGGGTCGTCCCTGTACTCCTCAGCAATTGTGCCTCCTTCTGGCGCTCGCTGCACGTAGAAGATCCGTCCTCGAATGAGATGGTCGCGCGGCGGATTGCAACGTTCATAACCGTCCTTGATTGTCTTGAGGATTCGAAGCGCTTGCTCCTGCTCCGGCGTCAGCGCGTCGCTGGGAGGAGAGGCGGACAGCACTGGCAGCAGCGTCAAAGCCAGTCCGAAGAGAACCCTGCATTTTAGACAGGAGAGTTGATGGAATTCGGTGTTCCGTTTCTCGGCGTTCGCGAATGCGATCTCCATAGTGAACCTCCTATTGACGCAGTAAACCTTTCAGCGCCTCCTCAACCGCCCCCAAGGCTATATCTTGATACCTGATCTTGCCCTCCCCATCTATAATATATAACGATGGAACTGTCCTCACGGTGTACTTCTCGAATGTCGCTCCCTTATACATCTTGTTAGTCGCTGGTTTATCCACCGCAACGCGGAACTTTATCGCTTGGTCGGAGATGAATTGTTTCAGCGCGTCTATGTCCGCACCAGCGCTGTGTATTGAGACGATCTCGATGTTGCTCTCCTGATGTCTGCTCAGTAGCTCGTTCAGAAACGGCACAAGCTCCGTGCACGATTCATCCGCGCTATCCCAAAACGCGAGCACAACCACCTTGCCCTTGAACGACGCGAGATTCGCCGGTTCGCAGTTGATCCACGCTGCAACATCGAGTCCAGGTGCCGCCACGCTGACCAGGGGCTCTGGACCAACGGGTTCAGGGCGGCCGTTTTCCCAGACGAAGTATGTGTTCGGCGAATCAAGACTTCTGAGTTTTGTCCCATCGGGTATGTCGGGCACGAACGCCCGCATGGCTTCGAAATCAGGGTTCATCGTTGCCTTCGATAGTCGGATATCCGTCACTTGTGTCAGCTTCTCGCCTGTCACATGGGTTTCAATGGACGTCTCCTTCGCCCCCGAGATGAGATACGTTCCCTCGACTTGTTGTACTGTCACATTGCTTATCTCAAGGTCATATGATTTGACGGCGGTCATGGGGTACGGCATCTCAGCATTATCCTTCTGGTTCAGGTCAGCGTCCATCGGTTGCCCCCCGAGAAGGTCGGAACCCTCCTTGCGCACTTTGACCCTCCTCCACTGATAGCCATGTTCGAGATCTATCCACAACCTGTAATGCCCGTGCTTTGTTATTGCGTCAATCACATAACATGGAAACCCCTCTATGCTTTCCATCTGTTGTTCCAGACGAAGCTGAGTAGCTGATTGTAGAACTTCCCAGACGGGAATGGTGTCCCCGAAGCATTGCCTGTCTATTCTGGAACCAACGCTCAGTTTGCCACCAAGATATGGAAGAAACTTCTTCGTCGAATACGTTCCCCCGGGACGCGAAGTGGGTGTACTGGATATGCTCACGTAGCTGTCCGGCTCTTTGAGCCGATAAGCCGCGTGTCTGCCTTCGCGGATAATCTTTCCCGAAGGGTCACGGGAAGCGTACTCGCTCAGGAGCGCTTCCTGTACTCCGTCGGTTCTGTACTCTTCGAGTTCCGTCCGGTGAATGGGGGAGCGCGCTGAGTTCTCGAATTGGGCCTTGACCGTTATCTCGAATTTGAGGATCCGAGGCGGCACAGACGTTCGCATTGCCCGGAAACGTTCCAGAAGCTCCTGCGGAGTTCTAGACTCCGCAAACACCGTGAACCACGACGCCACAACAAGTAACATCGAGGCCGTGAGGATTCGATGCGCAGCGTGTCTCATGGCTAGCCCTCATTAATCCTTCTACCCCACATGAGTCGCCCTGCAAGGCTAACGAAAGAAAAATCAGTGCACGACCGCTGGCTGAAATTATCTCGGAATACCGCAGCTGCGTCCGAAGGAACTATGCGGACCTCCATGTCACGTACCCTCCGGTCGGCGAGAAATTCTTGCGGTCCCTTGGCCGTGTGGTGCGGCGCAGCCACACTTCGCTGGGAGGTGTCCTATTTCATCCCTAGCGTCCCAAGAACGCGGATGCCGCGGTCAGTATCAGAACCATACCATGCATCAGCCACCTTACCTTCCCTGTCTATGATATAGTTCAGCGGCACGCCACTCATTCCGCCAAGCGTCTCATAGCCCGCGCATGCTTTCCAGGCAGCAGGAGAACTGTCGAGAACGGTCGGAAATGTCGCCGAATCCTCATTGAGAAACTCCTCTGCGATCTTCTTGTCATCTGACCTATTCAAACCGAGGACAATAAAACCCTTGTCACGGTAGTCCGCATACATCTTCTGGAGACGCCCTGTCTCCTCACGACAGCCGGGTCACCCCGCCCGCCAAACGTAGAACCAGATGACTTTGCCGCGATAATCTGACAGCTTGATTCTGCCACCATCAATTGAGACAAGATCAAAGTCGGGTGCTTCTGTTCCCGGTTTCAACAATCCTTCCTCGATCTGCGGGAGCCGGAATTCCTCCCATCCTTCTGGTGGCTTCCAAGCGAATTTCTCCAACGAGACATCCTGGTTAATTCTCACATCTGACCATACTTCGTGGGTAATGATGTCATAACTCACGCGAACGACCTGTTTCAGCTTTCGGGGAAGATGATCCCGCCTCGAAAGCCAGAGATACCAGCTCCGCTGATGCTTCATGAAACTAACCTCGATCCCATCACATTCCTCACCACTCACGATCTCGGCGCCAACGCTTTTCACGCCGTCAATGTACGGCTGAAGCGAATCCCTGTAACTATGGAATGTGCTGGGATCAAGTATTGTCATGGACATCCCCGCGATGAGTTTGTCAAACAGGTGTCCAATGGAGTGCCTCCCTACCGGAGCTGGCTCCTTCATATACGAGGTAAGCCGGGTTCTCTCGTAAGCTTGGGAACGCTCCCCGGACCGCTCCCAATTCCACCGAAAGCGTCCATTCGGCCAGAAAATCCAGAAATAGTCACCGTCGCCGACAAGGATGCCGCTCTGTTGACCGTCCCTCGCCGCCTCAACGCGCGCATAGTTCGGCTTCTTCATCCAGATCCGGTACGTGCAGTGACCGATCTCTCTGCCTTGAGCTTCCCATCGGTACTCGCTCTGGTAGTACATCGTGTCAGCATTCCGCATCGTCTCTACCATCTTGTCGTAGAGAGCATGAGCGGCAGGTTCGTCCTTGAATCCTGCTTCCAGTTCTTTCACGGGTTGCGGCGGTTTAGCCGTCGGAACCGTCGCGCATCCCACACAAACGCTGAGCGCCAATACGCAGAGAAGAGTTCTGGACTTGATTTGTGTGACGACCATAGCGCACCTCCTGAGCGTAATCGCTCGACCGGTAGGGCATGACCTTGAGCGACCCACGCACTATGTTACCACATGACAATCTAATCGCAATCGTTTTTTCCAGCAAGAGAATTTTTTGCGCCGACCGCCACCTCCTGAGCGCAGTCAGCGCAAACCCCTTGCGCAACGACATCAGACGCTAGCGCTCCTAGGACCGCTGGCAGCCGCGAGCTGCAGATCTCCTCGCCGTGGTGTCGGCATCCGGCGATAGACTCGCGGGGTTCTGCGAGAGTCATCTCATCTACCTCGCACCCTTCCCCGCACCGCGCTGATCGTAGACCGACGTGCCTTCAGGAAACTGTATTGTAAAGTCTTCAGCAGTGTAGATCTTGCCTAAGATCACGTTCTCAAGGCGGACAGACTGTGTCCAATCGTGCACTTGGTCAGTAGTATTGCGCTCACCAAATGCCAGCGAACGGATGTGATGCAATTTACCAGCAACCGGAAACCATCTTCCGTCGAATCGTTGTAGCTCGATGTCGCTCACCTCGCGGATGCCGACGTCGATCTCAGAATCCTTCTTGGCCTTATTGCAGCAATCCCAACGGAGGTAGTTGTATCCTCGAAGCGGATCAACCCAGACTTTGTTCACGCTCCTTTCATCCTCGATTTCGAATACAAAACAGGACCGGCCCGCGATGTCGCTTTTGTCTGGCAGGACACTCACGCGGGTATTTTTGTTCCGCAGCATCGCAAGAAGATCGTTGCCAACCAGACAACCCCTAAGAAAGCCTCCCGTGTCCGTCTTGTAATGCAGCACACCTTCTATGACCCGCGGGTTTGGTCCTATGATCCCGTCTTTCCGCCTACCGGGACGGTAGGTAAGCGTCCGCACCACGTCACCGTCGTAGGCGCACATTTCTATCACGCTATCATTCTCCCACCAGTAACGATGATCTGCGTTGTACAGGAAACGGGTTCCGCGTTGTCTATATGCGGTTATTGTGTAGTGAACAACTTCACCAGGCATAAGTTCCTTGTGCCGCGGCTCCTCTACTATCAAGGGCTTGTTGTACGCAATCTTGCTGTCGACAGTAAACTCCATCCCGCTCTGCCAGAAGGACAAAAGAGCGGACTGGAAGCAGGATCTAATGGTGTCCTCTCCCGTGCTTGAAGGCTCTGCTTGGACATTAACAGGTCTTGTCTCAGGGACAGATTCTTGCTTATATGGTTCTGCCGGATGCCTTCTCGATCGACCTGCTTCTACCTTTGTATCTTTTGTCGCGGAAAGCTGGATCAATCGGGTCATGAATTTCTCCGTCATGGGAAACGTGCCAGGGTATTCCACGTATTCAACGTGACCGTCCATGTAGAGCACATTGCCTCCATCCGGCACATGGTTGCCCGGTCGTTCCCACATGACAGGGATCCGGGCTTGAGCCTCCGCGCCGGCTTGAGGATCACTTATGTCCGTTATCCAGAAACGCTCTATTCCTTCCCGGATCCTGTACAGTCTCTGGGGACCGGAGGTCCTCGACGGGTCCAATGGGAGATCCTCGTCGCGCTTCTCCAGATCGAGAGATTCATACGCATCGAGCAACGCCACACCCTCTTGTTCCGTCGTCACGACCCAGCCGAGATAGAAATAGCTCTGATCTGTAACATAGTCCGCAGTATTAGGGGAACCTGTCCAGCTGTAAGCGCTATTGGGACACTTGAAGACGTTGGGGTCCGCAATATATTCCGGGGAGATGTCCCGAGCGTCCATTGTGAGACTACCGCGCCGGTCGTCTATGATAGGAAACTTACCGCCATGCTCATGGGCAAATATCTTCAAGCCGAGACCGATCTGTTTAAGGTTGTCGGCACACTGTCGCACAGATGGATCACTAACTTGACGATGCGGTGCTGTCGTTTCTTCACCTCCAGGCTCAGTACGGACTTCCCCACGTGCCAACAGGTTCCTTAGAGCGTCAGCGACTGCCCGCACTGGGATGTCCTGGTAACGGACTCTGCTTTCGATACTGATAATGAACACCGATGGTATGCTTCTCACTCCATATTTCCTGAATGTGGTGCCTCTGTATCGGTCGTCGTGCGCCGCTTTGTCCACGGCGACTCGGAACGCGACCGAGTTGTCCAGAATAAATAGTCTGAGCGCATTGATGTCTATTCCTGAACTGTGTACGGAAACGACTGCCACGCCTGCACTGGCATGTTCTCTCGCTATGTTGTTCAGCACGGACACCAGCTCGCCACATGCCTTATCCGTGTGATCCCAGAACGCCAACACGACTGGTTTACCACGTAGTGACGTAAGGCTCGTCGGTTCGCCGTTCACCCACGCTGCGACATCCAGTTCTGGCGCCTCATGTCCGACGAGCGGACTTGGTTTCGCACCGACTTTGTCTTCGGCAGCAGTTGCGAGAGACCTTCCGGCGCACAGACTAACTAACAGCAACAAGGCGGTTGTCGGAATTCTTCCTGTGTCTTTCATGAACTTCATCCCCCTGCTTCTCACACTCTGTCCAGTTCTTCTGCCTCAACGAGCGTGTCTCCAAGAGAGTCACACCGTTATGTCACCCGCCAACCGTCCGTGTCATCTGTATAATCTCTGGATAGCCCCGATGCCGTAAAGGACGGGCTTGTCCTCTCCCGTTACAGGATCGTACAGAGGCGCCCCTCAAGTCTTACTTCAGCATCTCTTTCAGGCATTCCTCCGCTGCGCGTAACGCGAGATCCTGGTACCAGACCTTGCCTTCCGCATCTATGACGAACACCGAGGGGATGGTTCTCACATTGTACCGCTCGAATGTTGCCCCCTTGTACATCTTGTTGGTCGCAGCCTTATCCAGCGCGACGCGAAACTTGATTGCGTTGTCTGAGATCAATTGTTTCAACGCGTCAATGTCAGCGCGAGCACTGTGTACCGAGACGATCTCGACGCAACTCCCTTGATATTTGATTAGCACCTCGTTCAGGAACGGGACAAATTCCATGCACGATTCATCCGCACTATCCCAGAATGCGATCACGACTGTCTTGCCTTTGAACGAGCCAGGTCCCATCAGCTCACAGTTTATCCACGCCGCTACGTCGATCTCTGGGGCCTCGGTGCCTGCAATGGTGGCAACCCACTCGACCTTTGCGGCCTCGCGAGGCACAAGCTCTCCCTGCTTCCATACATACACCCGCCCGGTATCTTCGTCCTTCACTTGTGTTCCATCTGGTAAATTCATCTTGAACGCCCCCATCGTTTCGAAAGGCGGACTTAGATCAATGTTGGACCGTTTGATGTAGGACACAATATGTTCCTCGCGCCCTCTTCTATTCATGCCCCTAAGCTCCGTTTGCCCCGAGGTTGCTATGTAGTAGTCACCGATCTTCGATATTTCCGAGTTTCTTATTTCCACCTGGAATTCCGCCATGATCTGGTTCTGCGACAACGGCTTGTCCCATGCAAGGTCGGCTCCGGTTTTGCGCACGATCAACCGCCGGAAATTATAGCCCCAATCTCGGTCTATCCATACCTTGTAGTAGCCGTGCCGGCACTTCGCTTCGATAACGTAGCACAGATGACCGTCTATCTCCTCCATCTTGTTCTGAAGGGCTATCTGTTTTCTTGCGTCGCGTTCTAGGAGGATGTCGTAGTAAGGTCTATTGTCACCGTATGCCACGCCGTCCAGCCGCCCGCCACCGCCCTGCTCAACGGGCACGGACGAATACTGGGCAGTTGAGGCGGATATGCTACCTCTCACTTTGGTGCGACCGTCGGGCGATACGATCTCGTCACACTCCCAGGTCTGATGCCCATCCCACAGCCAGCGATAAGTATTTCTCTTATGGTATTCGTTATCGTCTCCCAACTCGTAGTCGGTACTTGTGATGTCCCAGAGGTCTCCTGATCGCAGAAAGACCGAGTCGGTCTTGCTCTTGCGATCGAGTCCCTCCACGACGATCTGCGCCGCAAACCTTTTCAATTTCAAGCGCTCTTCTCCAACACATCTGATGATCGTGTGCCAGTCCACCGCATCAGGGCTTTTCTCTCCCGATGAACTCGCTGACGCATGCGACTCGCGCGCAGCAGACAGGCTCAAGGACAGCATGATCATGCCCTGAAACACTGCTGCGCGGATTCCAAAAGCAACCTTTGTCACGGTTAGTCCTCCTTCGGTACAACCCCGGTGCTTCATTGCTCGCCGAACGTCCCTATCAGTGCGGCCTCGACTGCTCGCAACATCATGTCCTGGTATTTGACATTACCCTCGGCATGAATCAAGTATACCGTTCGCCTAGCGCTGGTGGAGTCGGGGGTTGTTCTATTGTCCTAGTACAGCATAACAGCCGCCCTGCTTTTTGTCAAGCGCTTGTACCGCTGGAGAAGTTCCCCCAAGATTTCCGGTAGATGTACTGCAAGTATTGTATCGGCAAAGTGTTGCGGACGCGGTAATGCGGAAATGGTTGTTTTGTTTGGAGATGATGGGTGCGGGACAAATCTTGCAGGGATCTTCGATTGGTGGCGCGTAGCGGTGCGATGCTAATCAATGTCAATGTCTTTTTCGACGCTGCCTGAATCTGGAACGTTTATCGGGACCGATGCGCGAAGGTCATGACAACCGCGGATGGCTGTTGCTCAGCCTAATCGAAGGTATGCTGGGAACTCAATGCGCTTCTTGTGACTTACCGAGCTCGATGTCGCACCGTGTGACCTCCCCTTCACGAGTTTGCACGGTGGGTCCTTCCAATGGTTGCTGACCTGAGTAAGGGTAATGAAGGATCACTTTTAGCGTCATGATGCACGCAGGCAGCCCTTTCAGATGATAGTAACCATTTTGGTCCGTGTCCGCTTCGTAACGAACCCGCCCATCCCGCCACGCTCTGTTCTCGTCGATGTAAACAGAGGCTCTATACACAGGGTGACCGTCACGGGTGACAACCCCCTCGATCTCAGCGGTACCTTTCGGAAACGCGAAATCGGCAACGGCGAGAGCACCCAACCTCACCGTCACTCGCTTGGCGTCGCTCATTGAAATAGCGCCATATGCATCGGGGAGACCCTCGTGGTATTGTCGCATTACCGCAGCAGTAACCACGCATTCTCCGGGAAGCACATTTGGGATCTCATAGACGCCGGTCGGTTCTGTGAAACCGGTTGGAGAATGACGGACCTCGTGAGATCCGGAGCCCTCAAGGTTGCTTACCGTAACTTCAACCTTTCCCAAGGGCTGCCCGGCAAAGGTAACGCGTCCTCGAACAATGCCGCCTTGTGGGAAAACCAGTTGGACGGTGGTTACCTGCCCTGGCAGAGTCTCGACATGAGTACCGATAACCGGGTATTGAGAATGGCAAGCGAAGATCGTGTGCCTGCCGGCTGGCAATGACTCGATCGAAAACGTTCCGTCAGGTCTCGACTGAGCAACCATCTCGTGTTCGCCCCGTCCGCCGACATTGTACGGAGGTATATCTCCAAGAAAGATCTGGGCAGCTCCCACAGGTTGTCCTGTGGCATTCATGACTGTCCCGTGGATCTGGCCGCCCGGCTCTAAAGAAAACGTGACGCGGGCGGCAGCGTTTTCCGGGGGCTCCCACTGGATGCGCTGCTCAGCGGGAGCGAATCCTTGTGCACGGACAGTAACCCTCTGTGGCTCACGTTCACTTGCCCGGATGACATCAAGGTCCTTGAGCCGAAATAGCCCTTGCTCGTCATGGACGCGCACCGGATCATACCCGCGAAGGTAGTCGTGGCACTCCACTTCAAAATCGGTAACCGGCTCGCCCGTATCGGCACGTAGAACCTGACCGACAAGTTCACCGAGAGGAAGCAAGCAGAAATCCGCGTTCGCAGTCCCTGCTGGCACTTGGCGGATGATCGCTGTGCTGAATGATGGGAGCGTTGCCGTGATATCGTAATCGGTCTCTAGGAGTCCTGACATTTTGTAGAATCCATGCGCATCTGACGTTGCGTCGTACCGAGGACTGTCAAGCGAGTCACGGGCTGAAACTTGGGCGTTTGGAAGCGGGTTGCCTTTGTGATCGGTCACTCGACCGGTAATTTGGAGGTCGCTCAGTCGCTTCCTCGCATCAACCTCCAAAACGATATTCTCGATCGATTCGCCAGACTTGAGCTCGACTTGGACAAGATCCTGGTACGAGGTCTCTCCGGGCAGGGAGACGCCCAGCGAATAGCTCCCGGGGAGCAGCCCCGGCTCTGTAGTAAATGTTCCGTCCGCATCCGTGCGCCACCCCCAGTTGGTGAGATAGGACCGAGGCTTTGGCACCACTACCGCATGCTGAACTGGACGTCCGGCATGATCAACCACCCGACCGGAGATTCTGCCTAGGCGGTATAAGGTGATTACGACATTCTCAAGCATGCCCTGCTGAAGCCCAAAAGGGCCGACCTGATCGCTGCGCATACCGTCTTTCTCTGCGCTCAAGTACAGTGCGATAGTCGGGTGGATACCGGTGATGAGAAACGTGCCGTCAGTGCTGCTGTACGTTGTGGGCGCGTCGCGCGACTGAACGCAAGCACCACCGACAGGCGCTCCATTTTCGTCCATAACTTTTCCGGAGACTCTCAGACCCTTCGTCAAGGGAAAATCGGCGTCACCAAGAAGTTGCCCCGGCTTGACACTCAGCGAGAGCCTGTCAGGGATAGGTCGGAGGTACCCTTCCGTCTGAACGCAGTACACCGTGAACAGCCCGTCGTCCACGCCCTCGAATCGGTATTCTCCCTGAACATCCGTAAGCGTATCGCATCTCTTCTCGGTTCCGCTTTCTACTCCTGACATCTGCACCCCTTGAATAGCTTCACCTGTATCCGCGTCGTACACGCGACCCATTATCACCCATTGTTCGGGCGAGAGGACCTGTTCATTCCGTGGTTTCTCTGTACGGACATCCACACCCTTCTTCTGGACTGCGCTTGTAGAAGTCGGTTGCTGCGGTGGGGACGGTTTAGGGAGATGGGTGACAAGGAACAATGTGCCGCTTGCGCAGATCGCTATCGCCGCGCCGATCATCGCTATCTGTTTCGCTGAAACTGCTGCTAGAATAGGTCCTGCTTTCGATACGCCCAGTTTGAGCAATCCAACCGGTGGAACTCCGCCTGCGGGCAATGCGGCGATGATTGCGTTTCGCGTTCTGTCTGACGGCTGATGCGATCTGAGTTCTCCCTCCATCTTCTCCATCAGCGACTCGCGCAACTTTTCCCTCCCAAAACTGAGCCGCATCTTGAATGCCGCCTCGCTGATACCCAGGAACTCGGCAGCACGTTTCACAGAGAAACCTTCTGCGTAATAGAGCAGGATGGCTTCGCGCGTCTTTGGCGGCAGTTCACCCACCTCGTTCCAGAGTATAGTGCCGAGCTCTTTGCGCGCGTACGCTTCGGCGGGCGATTCGGCATCGGATGCAACCTCTTCTTTGGCCGTTTCTTGCTCCGATGCAACAGTCTCAATATTACGCCGCTCTTTGAGAATCTGAAGCGCGACGCGTTTCGCAACGGTGTACAGCCAGGATGCGAACTTCGACGGGTCTGACAACGTACGCAACTTGTGGTACGCGCGGAGAAACGCTTCCTGAACGACATCTTCGCTGTCCCCATAATTTCCGGTGATGTTCAGAGCGACCGCAAAGACCATTCCCTGATAGGCATCAACAAGCGCCGCGTATGCTTCTTGGTCGCCTCGAAGAACCCTGAGTACATATTCTCGGTCGGCGTGTCCCATACTTTCCACATCCCTCATGATAGCAGATAGAAGAACGGGCGAAAAGGTGAGAAAAGGGGGTGCGCTTTTGTCCTAGGTCTGGCTTCAGTAAGACTTGGCCAACACAACTTTTCTTTGACCGTTTTGGCGTCCGCGTCGTAATGTATATGAAAACGCAACGAAGGAGTTGGTGACAGCGGTTGAGGGGCGCCATGAATGCGACCAGCAAAGAGGGACTAAATGCATGGGTCACGAGGCACGACGCGGAAGCGTTCAAGAACATCGCGTCAACCTATTCGGGTATGGTCTATGCCACATGCTTGAGAGTTTTGAGAAACAGCGCAGAGGCAGAAGACGTCGCACAGGAATGTTTCGAGGTCCTGGCGGGGCTGAAAAAGATTCCTGAAACGCCTCTGGGCGCGTGGCTGCACAGAGTGGCCACGAACCGTTCGCTGGATCGACTCAAGACTGAGAGACGACGGAGGATTCGGGAGACCAAATTCGTGGAGAACCGGAACGCACAACTGGAACCTACCTGGAACGACATTTACGCCTATGTGGACGAAGCCGTCGCCGCATTGCCTGACAAGCTGCGGATACCGATCATCCTGCACTTCTTTGAAAATCAGACGCATGATGTGATCGCCCAGAGATTGGGCGTTTCGCGGACAACGGTCACGTATAGAGTCGGCAAGGGTATCGAACAAATCCGTAAGCATTTGAAGCGGCGCGGTGTCGTGGCATCAACCGGGCTGATAGCATCGCTCATGGCGTCGCATCTGGTAGCCGAAGCAGCACCTGCGACGCTCACTGTTGCGTTAGGCAAACTCGCGCTGGCTGGTGGAACGGGTTCCGCGGGGATCTCCGTAGCGACTTCGTTCTCCAGTTTGGCTGCTTTGGGAGGGTCTTTGATAATGAAGGGAGCCATTCTTGCGGCAGCGCTGATCGCGGCTGGTAGCATTGGTATTTGGGCAATCGCACGGAACCAGTCTCCCCGGCGCACTGTTGCTCCGCCCGCACCGCTAGCAGCGCCTCGGACGGCACCGCGCACTGAACAGCTCCCGGATGACCCAACTTCCGCGTCCAAGAATGAGCCCCAACCGCCAGTTCCGGCTGATCGCCAAGCGCCTGCAATCTCCGGCAAGGTCTGCACCTTTGAAGGGCTTG
>Ga0315291_10003612_pt1 | contig 20001 bp, 14 predicted proteins | sample YL17G12_20_MG_FD_203070 | JGI IMG/M metagenome (GOLD analysis project Ga0315291, IMG submission 203070) | Sediment microbial communities from Yellowstone Lake, YNP, Wyoming, USA - YL17G12_20 | ecosystem: Environmental > Aquatic > Freshwater > Lake > Sediment | place: USA: Wyoming | collected...
AACTTATCAAAGAACTTCTTTTTTCATCACCATCAACCGAAGCTTTTCTTTCCTGTTGCACTAATACCTATTAGCGAAGGCTGTGCCAAAGTTGTGCCGGAAAATAAATTTTTTTTAACTCCTTGTTTCGGCAATACTTACGTATCCAAAATTTTTTGAAGGTATCAAAGCCCATTTTTGCTCGGATCGACCATTATGGCCGTAAGAAAGGGTAAATTATTTCAGCAACGCTTTGCAATTGCTGGTGTTAGCAATCAATCGACCATTCTGGCCAGGGGGTGACCAAACTGGTCGCAAATTTTGGTCCTTTGCGAGGAAAAAGTGTAAAAGTTAAAGCTGATATGGAACGAGCTTTGTCAAGTCATAAAATTGCTCAAACTTAGGGGTTTTCTCGTAAGCTTTTACAAAGCAAATCTTTGTGCAGCCAAAAGCAGGTGTTTATCGCTTCAGTCAGGCCTGAGAGCAAACGATATGCAAGAAAGTCAGGATCATCCGGAAGCGGCTGACTGAGATAAACGAGGCGATCACATAAGTTGGGATGAGCTTCAACAAGTTCGCTTAAATAAATCATCACCAGCACAGCCAGCAAAACTAACCGGCAGATCGCAAACCAGCTAAATGTCCGTATCTTTTCGAGGCTTACCTGGTTTTTGAGAAAACGTATCCCTTCCTCGCATTCCCATCTTCTGATATACAAACGCATAATGTGTTTTGCATCCCTAACATTCTCCACCGGCAAATTCGTCAGCAGCATCATAGGCTTGTCAACTCCGGCGAGTCGGGAAACAATTAATGTCAGATTCTCTTCTCGCCCTGGCAAACGAACCTTCACCCAGCCTATCCGAGTGATATGAAACGCAGGCTTGCCGTGCCGTTTGACAAGCTTGCAAAAACGATGTGGCGTTGGAGTCTGTTCTGCAAGTTGAGCAGCACTAATCGGTACCCACTGACCTGTTTCCGATTGCTTAGAACTGCCATAAAACCGCAGCAAATGCCTGTTTCCTACAAGTCTGATAACGAAGCGATATTTATTATCCAGCCAGTCCTCAAACATCACCCATCCATCAAATCCCCTGTCTGCTACCAGCACGCCGCGGTTACCGGTAAGAGCAAAGATTTTATGTACCGCATTGAGAACAACAGGATTTTGCCCGGGGTTGCAAGGTTCTTCATGGCTGAAAGGTTCCAGCAATATGGGAACAGGATTCTTGCGGCTTAGAGATGCGTACAATTCAACCAACCAATAACCGTTTACCAACTGGCCGGTGCTGCCATCACGAACTGTTGCTAAATAATCCATCTTCTTTGCAAAAGGTTTTGCGATATCTGAAAGATCAAGAATAATGGGTGTATCATCCTTAATAAAGGGAAGCCAGTTAGCAGGCAATTCTGCCTTGATTTTATTGTCAAAGTCACTATCCTTTACAAGGTGAGCTTCAAGCCTGTCCAGCCGTGAGAGGAATTTTGTCTGCTGGTTAGGCAGATGTCGTGCCATCTGACAAACAATGGGTTTGCCGGAACGGATAAGACCGATGAGGCTGTCACGAAGGAACTTTTTGCTCGGCACTGACAAGTTTTTGCTGATTTGTTTGAGAAAACTGTGAAGGTTAGACGATATTGAATCCATCAGAGCTATACGCTTTAACATAATGCACCTCCTTGTGTAATAAGGGTTTATGAAAATCTAACGACTACCCTTAAATCGTCATACACAAGGAGTGCGTCTTGAATTAATCAACCCCTAAAAGCCCTCCTCAAAAAAGCCCTAAGTTTGAGAAAAAATACTATTTTTTTCAAGTGCTGGCCCGCGTTCGCTCGACAATAGCCATTGTTGTAAATGGTTTTCCGATGGTCAGTGTCGTCAAGGTGGACAGTTCGGACACAAAGGCATCAATCGACCGCCTTTTGGCCCCGATCAAATTGATGAAACAATCCCACTTTACGCAGATTCCTGTGATTGCGGCTATCAAGGCCGCTCCAGTTGGCAATTCCTTTGTGGTTTTTAGCTTTACACTTTAAGTTTTTCGCTTTTCCGCACTACGGACTACGAGACTTCGACAAGCTCAGTCGAGCCGCGACGAGAGACTGTCTTTACCCTACCTGTCGTCTTTGGAACAATGCAATTGCTGCTGCGAGGATGGCTGTTGTGTAGCACACGGCATACGAGGCGCTTATCAGTATGTATTTCAGAGGAACAACGCTTTCCTCGTAAATCGCATCACTAATCCAGAAAATCTGCAAGTTCGGCACGAGTAGTCTTCCGATTTTAGCCCAGAGATGCGTAGCGGCAAACCTGCCGAACGTGTAATCGCTGACAAGGCCCAGCAAAAAGATTCCGATGCAGGCACAAAGCGTAATTATGATATTGAACCTTGTCGAAAAAGCGACCGCCAGTGCCACAATTACAAGTGCGGCCAATAAAAGCAATACCGCCCCATACACATCCACTGCGTTTATGCCGTTATTCTTTGGATTGAACTGCCAGTTCCTGTCAATAAAGGACAAAAACACTATCAAAATGGTGCCGAACATGGCCGTTAGCACCACTGCTGTCGATGAGAACTTCCAGTCATAAACATAGTTGAAGAAAGCACTTAGAACAATCACTAACAACGCCGCGATTATCCCTGTCCCTAAAACCGTCCAATCACTGGTATCATTTGCCGTTTCAAGGACGCCGTGCCTGATGGCCATCAACAGGCCGATACTGCATATATAATGTGCTAACGCAACAGCCGCCGCCACGCCTGAAAATTTGGCGAGCACAAATATCGGACGCTGCACGGGCTTGCTTAATACGGTGATTATTGTCTTATTTTCCACTTCATCAGCCACCGCCCCCGATGCGGAGAAAATTGCAATGAACAAGCTGCTCAAAAACAGCGTAGATAATCCTATTTCGCGTAAGAGCTTATTGTCGTCGGTCATTGTATACATGGCCAGTGAGGGACTTAAGGCCAATAAGAATAGAGCAGCTGCAATTATTATGGCGTAAAAAGGCTGCCTGAGAGTTTCTATAAAGGTATTTTTTGCAATAGTGATTAGTCTGTACATAATTTATTTTCCGTTTCCTTGATTACTGCGACATTGTAAACGGCAGCCGACATTATTGACATTATTTTTTTTAATAGATAAGTTTTTCGGTAATTACCTCTACACTAAAACAATGTTTATTGTTATATTATGTAACTTCTGAATTGTAAAGTGTACGGATAGTGAATAAATACTGTTTTTATGGATTTTTGTTCAAAGGGCAGGACCAGGATTAGAAAATGACGATATCTTCCAAACGCGCTGAACATATTGCATGGGCATCGCTGATTTTGAGCGTGATATTTTTCGGTATCGCCTATTTTGTTGGGCGGTGGAGCGGAAGCTTTGCCATATACGCAGCCGGCTGGCAAATATTGTCAGCGGCCCTTATCTGGTTTGTCCTGGCGATGCAGTTCCATCAACGTGCCCTTGCCGAGCAGGAAAAGCTCGATATGAGTCAATTGGCCAAGGCAGAGCACACTTCCACAATCTTCCAGGCAAAAGGCGACCAGGCCTTATTTGCAGTTGCACAAAAACGGCTTGAATTATTTGAAAAATGGTTCCTTCCCGTATTCTCCGGTTTAATAGCCGTTTACCAGGCAGGTATGGGTTTGTATCTTTTGAAAATGGCTTCCGTAACAGGGGAATATGAAACGAAACAGCCACTGACAGGCGCTATATGCATGACTGCCATAGCGTTTATCAGCTTTCTGATGTCACGCTATGCGACCGGAATGTCGGCTCAAATGGAGTGGAAGCCGCTGCGGGCAGGCGGAAGTTCGATGCTGGGAGCAGCCATTTTTTCATTTATACTCGCTTTAGCTCTTTCGCTTGCGCAATTCCACTACTCAATCGTCGTAAACGTTATAAACTGGGCCATCCCGATTTTACTTGTCATAATAGGCGCTGAGACTGCCCTTAATATTATTTTTGATATTTACAGGCCCAGACTTAAAGGTCAATACAGCAGAAGTGCCTTTGACAGCCGGCTGCTCGGTATTATAAATGAGCCTGGCAATTTATTCCGCAGTGCGGCAACGGCCATTGATTATCAGTTCGGCTTTAAGGTTTCGCAGACCTGGTTCTATAGATTGCTCGAAAAGGCAATTATGCCTTTGATTCTTTTTGCGGTTGTTGTGCTGTATTTTATGAGCTGCATAGTTGTAATTGCCCCTAATGAAGAGGCTGTCATCGAGCATTTCGGCAACCCTGTCGATTCAGCAGGAAAAGTACGGCTCATAGGTCCGGGACTTGCCTTGAAATGGCCATGGCCTGTCGATATCGCCTATACATACCCGACAAAAAAGGTTTCAGAAATCAGCATCGGCTATGTCCCCAAAATCGACCCGCTGACAAACCAGGAAATATCCCCCGGGCCGCTTTTGTGGGGAAAAGCCCATTACGAGAAAGAGTACAATCTGCTCGTGGCAAGCGGCCAGATGGGGACAAGGACGGAAGAGGGCGCTGTCCCTGTAAGTCTTATTATTGCATCTATGCCCGTCCAGTACAGAGTTAAGGATTTGTATTCCTATATCTATAATCATAATGAGCCCAAACAACTGCTCGAATCAATTTGTTATCGCGAACTGACCCGGTTTGCCGCCAGTGCGAGGATTGAGGTCGATAACGAATCCGATATGAGTCAAAGTCTTCTCGGTGCAGGGCGTGCCGCGGCCGAACGTGTCTTGAAAGACAGGATTCAGGCCGCCGCCGACCATGAAAAGCTTGGTATTGAGATAGTGTTTTTAGGGCTTCAGGGTCTGCACCCGCCTCCTGAAGTTGCCGCCGATTACCAGAAGGTTGTCGGTGCCGTTCAGACAAAGGAGGCGATGATACTTTATGCCGATGCCAACAGCAATATAACCTTAAGCACTCTGACAGGGTCGGTAAAAGAAGCGGACGAGCTTTATAATCTCGCAGCACAATACCAGCTTGCAAAAGAGCAGAACGATTCGCAAAAAATGGAAAAGCTGGCAAAAGATTTGGATACGGCCTTTGCCCAGGCCAGTGGAGATATATTCAGCACATTGCGGCAGGCACAAAGTTACGCATTTGAAAGGACTACCGTTGCAAAGGCGACGGGGCAGCGTTTTGCAGACCAGCTGAAGGCCTACAGGGCGGGCAAAGAAATTTACAAACGCCAGCAGAGATTGGCGGCAATGGAGGAAGCACTGGCAAATACACGAAAATATATTGTGGTCGCCGGTCGGGAAGATAAACAGGTTATAACGGTTGACCTTCAGGAAAAACTGACGCCGGGTTTGTATGACATAACCGGCATCGGGGAGAATAAGTAAAAATGAAGAATATAGCTATTACAATTTTCATCGTGTTGGTAATTGCGGTACTGGCGTTCTACTTTGTCTGTTTCCAGGTAAGGGAGACCGAATCAGCCCTTGTGATGAGGTTCGGCAGACCGACCCGCGAGCTGACAGAGCCGAAGCTGTATTTCAAATGGCCTGCACCGATTGAACGCGTGGAAAAATTTGATTCGCGAATGAGGGTTTTTGAAGCCGACCTCGGCGAGACAACAACAAAAGAAGCCATGCCTATTATCGTTAATGCTTATATCATCTGGAAAATCGCGGAGCCGCTGAAATTTTTCAACGCCGTCGGAACCGTCAAAGAAGCGGAGAATAAGCTGCGAAATCAGCTGAGCGATACCCAGAATAAGGTTGTAGGTCAGCACGGCTTCTCCGATTTTGTGAACAGCGACCCTGCAAAAATAAAATTCGAACAGATTCAGCAGGAAATGCTCGCCGACCTTGGGCCTGCTGTCAGAGACAACTACGGAATTGAAATAAGAGCAATGGGCATAAAACAGCTTAAAATCAGCGAGGATGTCAGTAAGGACGTCTTTGACCGGATGAAGGCCGAAAGAAGCCGCAAGACCGCAGCCATTATCTCACAGGGAAACGCCGAGGCGACCAGGATTAAAACAGATGCCGATTCTAAAAAAACCGAATTGCTCGCAGCAGCCGAAGCAAGGGCAAAGGCCATACAGGGTCAGGGTGATGCCGAGGCAGCACAGTATTATAAATTGCTCGAAGAAGACCCGGAGTTTGCAATCTTCCTTCGCGACATAGACGCCCTGAAGAAAATTCTCCAGGAAAGGTCAACCATTGTTCTCAGCACCGACACCGAGCCGTTTAAGCTCCTAAAGGGAATACCGAATATTACGCCTGCGGCAAGTGAACCAAAGAAATAACAGTATGAGTGAACATCATAATCATAATCACAATCATCATAAACATCATCATAAACATGATGAAGCAGTCGAACAACTCGAGCCTCAAGGCATTGAGCAGCTTCCGATAGAGGAGTTCGACCCCGGCGCCAAATCGCTCTCCGAGGCGCTTCGAATCAGCTTTATTATCCTTAAGGTTATAATGGTTGTGCTGGTTATTCTTTTTCTCGCATGGGGTTTTAGAATGGTCGGCCCTGATGAGCAGGCGCTTGTCCTGCAATTCGGAAAGATTCAGGGCGCAGGCGAAAAACGACTTCTCGGTCCCGGTCCCCATTGGGTATTCCCTTATCCGATAGAGGAAATCGTAAAAATTAACGTCGAGAAAAAACCGAACCTACCCATCAACTCGTTCTGGTATTACCAGAGGCCTGACCAGCCGCCTGATCAGCCTTCTCGAGTAGAGCCGACGTTAAATCCCCTGAAAGACGGCTATTGCATCACTCGCAGCGAAAAGCAGCTTCAGCTTACCGGCTCACAGGGCAGCGACTACAACATTATCCACAGCAAATGGCAGCTGACTTATAAAATCGACGACCCCGAACGGTTTTTCAAAAATGTTTATGTCGAAAGTATTAAGCCGGGACAGGTTTATTTTGACGTGATATCGGAAAGTTTGACACCTGTTCTGCGGAACCTCGTGGAAGATTCTATCGTCTCCGCAATGGTCAACTACACCATCGACGAAGCCATTTCCAGTCAGGACAGAATACCAAAACACGTGGCAAAATTACTCCAGGACAAGCTCGACAAAATTCAAAGCGGCATAAAAGTCGTCTCGATTCAGCTTACGGATGTTACCTGGCCTCGCCAGGTTGATTATGCGTTTCTCGCATCCATAAAGGCAAGCCAGGACAGCCAAAAGACAATCAGTGAAGCCCGGACGTATGCGGAAAACGCGATGAACCAGGCCGCCGGTCCAGTGGCGTCCGAACTTTTGGCTGCGATAGAAAATACGAATACAAGCGAACAGCAAAAAGAGCTTTTGTGGGAACAGGCTGCTGGTGCATCTCAGGAGAAAATCGCACAGGCAAGGGCATACCGCACGAAAGTTGTTGAAACAACCAAAGCCAACGCCGACTATCTTCAGCAGTTATTGCCGCAGTACCGCCAGAGGCCGCAGCTTGTTATTCAAAAGATATATCAGGACGCCATCGAGTATGTGCTTGGCAACATCAATGAGAAGATAATTATTCAGCCGACCGAAGGCACCAAAGGTTCTGAAATAAGGGTTATGCTCAATAGAGACCCTACAATAAAACCAAAACCAGTAAAAGGAAAATAGCCGCTTACTAAATACTAAATACTGATTACTAATTTTTATGGCTCATCAACATTTACATTTTAAGGAAGATTTGGCTGTCGAGCATACTCACGGCAAACAGGTCCGCGTAAGTTTGGCGATGGTAGGGACATTGGCCGGCGGAATGCTGCTTATAAGCAGCAGCATTGCACGATTTATATATGGTAAAGGCAGCTTCAACCCAGAGTTTCTTGCCATGGTCGCAGCGATACTGCTCGGCGCACCGATTGTTCTGCACGCAATAAAAAGCATTATACAAAGACAGTCGCACATGGATGAGCTGGTGGCGCTGGCCATAATCGCCGCCTTTGCCACGGAGAATTATACCACAGCGGGCATCGTTGCTTTCTTTATGCTGTTAAGTGAATTGATGGAAAGCCGAACCGCTCTCGGCGCCCGTGCCTCCATTGAATCGCTTATAAAACTGACGCCCACAAAGGCAAATCTAATCCAGCCCAATGGCAGCGAAAAGGAGATAAAGGTCAGTGACCTTTCGCCCGGCAATTGTATCCGTGTCCGCCCCGGCGACAACATCCCCGCTGACGGCCAGGTTCTCAGGGGTCTTAGCTCCGTCAACGAGGCCACAATCACCGGCGAATCTTTGCCTGTCGATAAAGTACCTGGTATGCAGGTCTTTGCGGGCACAAACAACCTGACAGGCATGCTCGATATCACGGTTACAAAGGCCGGCAAAGACACGACGCTCGGCAAAGTACAGACTTTAATTATGGAAGCCGAGCACACCAAGATTCCCATCATGCGGATTATCGACCGCTATGTTAAATGGTATACGCCGACGATTTTAATGATTGCCGGCATAGTCCTGTTTTTCACAGGCCAGGTAAATTCTGCAATTACAATACTTATTATTTCATGCCCGTGTGCCCTGATTCTGGCAACGCCTACGGCAATGGTAGCCGCAATATCGGCATCGGCCCGGCTCGGCGTTCTTGTTAAAAATGTCGCCGACCTCGAAGTTGCCGGCAGAATCACCGCTATAGTATTCGATAAAACAGGTACATTAACTACAGGCCAGCTTTATGTAACCAAGTTAACGCCTGCCGAGAATATCGACCCTGCTGAGCTATTGGCAGTTGCCGCCTCAGCTGAGCAGATGAGCAAGCACCCCGCCGCAAGGGCATTGCAGGAAGTGGCAAAAGAAGCAAACCTTACGTTGCCGCCGATGGATGACTTCATGGAGACCCCGGGCAAAGGTGTTACCGCCTCGGTCGATTCGGCAAAGGTTATTGTCGGCAGAGATACCTTCCTGAAGGAAAATAAGGTCGATATGAACAATATTACCGGCCCGACTATGCACGAGGAACAGGGCTACAGCACGCTTTATGTCGCCAAAAATTCGAGATGTATCGGCTGGATTGGTATGCAGGATAAAACCAGACCCCAGGCACGTCACGCAGTCAGTGAGCTGCTTAATATCGGAATCAAGAGAATAACAATGCTCACGGGCGACAGAAACGAGGTTGCAAACCGCGTTGCCGCCGAGCTCGGCTGCACCGATTTTAAGGCGAATTGCCTGCCTCAGGATAAACTTTCGATTGTCGAACAGATTAAAAAAGACGGCCATACCGTTGTTGTCGTCGGTGACGGCATAAATGACGCACCGGCACTGGCGGCAGGGGACCTCGGTATCGCTATGGGGGCCGCCGGCAGCGATGTAGCCATAAACTCCGCATCGATTGCGCTGCTCAGCGACGACCTGAATCGGCTGCCTTTCCTTGTAAAACTCTCGCGCAAGACTCGAAGAATTATCAACTGGAACCTCGGTTTTGGCGGCCTGTTTATTGTTCTGGGCGTTATTGCGGCAGGCCTGAGCTGGCTTACCCCGATTTATGCTTCAGTCCTGCATTTTGCCGGTTCGTTAATTGTCGTCTTTAACAGCGCCAGACTTGTCCGCTACGGCGAAGAGCTCGACCACGAACCGCACAATTAAATTGTATCTTGTTTAAGATACGAGATACGAAACAAGAGATACTGAATATGGAATATGCTATTGAGACGTTTTCTTTAACAAAGGTTTTCGCCGACTGGTGGGGCCGCAACAGGGTCTGTGCCGTCGAAGACCTCAGCCTGAAAATCTGCTACAATGAAATTTTCGGTCTTCTTGGCCCCAACGGCTCAGGAAAAACAACCACCATTAAGATGCTGCTCGGTCTGCTTCACCCCACAAAGGGCAGGAGCGTGGTGCTCGGCGGCGATGCGACCGACCCAAAAATCAACGCCAGGATAGGGTTTCTGCCCGAAGAGTCTTATCTCTACAGATATTTAAGCGCCCGTGAGACACTCGAATTTTACGGCAGATTGTTCAAACTCCCCTCAAAAGTGCGGAAAATGCGAATCGAGTCCCTGCTCGATATGGTCGGCCTAAAGGCCGTTGCCAACAGAACTGTCGGAACTTTTTCAAAGGGTATGGCACGAAGAATCGGCCTGGCACAGGCCTTGATTAACGACCCCGACCTTTTGATATTGGATGAGCCGACGACCGGCCTTGACCCCATCGGGACAAGGCAGATAAAAGACCTCATTATCGAGCTTGCAAAGCGCGGCAAGACAATTTTGCTTTGCAGCCATCTTCTTGCCGATGTCGAGGATGTATGCGACAGAATCGCAATACTCTATGGCGGCAAAATCCAGTCCGAAGGAAAAGTCAAGGAACTGCTTCAGCGCAGCGACAAAACACAGATTACCACAGGCCATATCAGCGATATGGCCGTCGAGAGGATAAAGCAGATAGTCAGCGGCGAGCAGGCCGATTGTGTCGTAACCTCGCCGATGGATAAGCTCGAAACATTTTTCATTAGAATCGTTGCCGCGGCGCAGCAGCAGTCGCAGCCAACAAGCGGCGCCGTCAGCACCACTCAAATCGGCAATTTTCTCACCGCCGGGGAAAGCATACTCGATAAACTTGTTTCTGCTAATCCCGCCGAACAAAAGTTATCCGCACCGACGGATACTCAGCCTGCCCGCCGTGCCGACGACGCATCGTCGCGGCAGGTCGCTGCAGATAAAGAGTATCAAACAAAACCTGACGAGCAGCTGCTGAGTAAATTAACCGAGCAGTCAAAGCCGGTCGCAACCGAGCCAGTAGTTACGGATAAGAACGCAAAGGCACAGCAGCTTGAAACAGAGACGGACGAAAAAGAGCAAACCAGGAAGAGCATTTTAGACGGGCTCACAGAAGACGGCATGTAGTTTTGCAGACAGCGGCAGCGTATTGAAAAACACGATTTCTTATGTTAAATATTTTCTGCTGCTGATAAGGAGATTGCAGTAATGCACAGCATCTGGGCTGTTGCCTTAAATACAATTAAGCAGGCCCTGCGAATGAAGATCGCAGCGGTCTTTATAGTTCTGCTTGTTGTCCTGCTGCCTGTTATGGGTGTTTCCATGACAGGTGACGGCACAATAAAGGGCAGACTCCAGACTTTTATAAGCTACGGCTTTTCGCTAACCAGTTTATTGCTGTGTTTACTGACAATAATCACTTCGGTTTATTCGGTTACAAACGACATAAAGCAGATGCAGATATACACGGTCATTACAAAACCTATTCGCCGCTTTCAGTTTCTTCTGGGCAAACTTCTCGGGGTGATATTGCTGAACGTGGTTTTGCTTGCAATGTTTTCCGTTGTGATATACACAATCGTCATTTTCACCCCCGGCTATTTCAAGGCAGATAATGCTGAGATAGCTCGTCTGAATAATGAGTTTTTTACCGCCCGCGCCACAGTAATACCGGCCGAGGAAGACGTTTCCAAAGAAGTCCAGAAAGAATACGACAAGCTTAAAAAAGACGGCCAATTGCCTCCGGAGGTGCTTGCCAGTAAGTCCGCAAACGACAAGTATATGGCCTGGCTCACAAATCAGAAAAAACTTGAGAAAAGGGCCGCCGCCGTCGGGCATGAAATAGTCTGGAAATTCAGCGATGTCAGAGCTTCCGAGCCGAACCAGAGTCTGTTCGTAAGATTCAAATACGATGTTTCTGTTAACCCGCCTGATTCGCAGGTATACGGCAGATGGTTTGCCGGAGACAACCGGCAGCTGCCATACGATGTATACACACTTGACCGCAAAGATACCATCAGAACCTTCTATGAAATAGAAGTCCCCAGTGATGCCGTCGCAAAGGATGGTTACCTGGCTGTCGGCTTCCTTAATGTGCCCCTCAATAATACGGTTGTTATTTTCCCTCCTGGTGACGGTCTGGAATTGCTTTATAAAACCGGCACCTTCAACGGCAATTTTTTCAGGTCGGTTCTCCTGCTTCTCGGTCGCCTGATTTTCCTGGCCTGCCTGGGAATACTTGCCTCGACATTTCTGTCTTTTCCTGTGGCCATCTTGCTTTGTCTGGTCGGGTTCTTTACCGCAAGCATCAGCGGTTTTGTCGCTGAATCATTTGAGTTTCTTGGTGAAGGTGCAGGCATCATATATAATTACACCGTCAGGCCGGTTGTCATGCTTTTACCTCAGTTTGATAAATTCAACCCAGTCGATTATCTCGTTCCTGCGAGAATTCTGGACTGGTCCCTTGTTGCGGAAGTCTTCGGCATTATGATTTGCATTAAAGCCCTTTTGCTGCTTGGGCTTGCATTATTGATTTTCAGCAGAAAGGAAATCGCTAAAATTACAATCTGATTTATAAATCTCGAATTTCAAATTCCAATATGCGATTGCGTGACAAAATTATTTCAGTTGTTTGTGTTATACTCACGGTTTTTTTGATTATTGCCGCTGGTACGCAGCTTGATTACATAAATTCACAACGTCAGGAAATGAAATTGATAAGTAACGAGCCGCTGAAAAATGCTCCGCCTTCGCTGGCGTTTGCGACCGTAGCTATGGGAGCTTTCCGCGGCCTGGTGGTCGATGTGCTCTGGATAAGGGCCGACAAGCTCAAGGAACAGGGACAATTTTTTGATGCAAAACAGCTTGCAGAATGGATAACCACACTCCAGCCGCGTTTTTCTGCCGTTTGGGCATTTCAGGCATGGAATATGGCCTACAATATTTCCGTTGCGATACCGCCTTCTCAGCCCGAACAAAGATGGCAGTGGGTCAAAAACGGCTATGAATTGCTCCGTGACCAGGGAATTCCCCTGAACCCCAAAAGCATTATGCTCTACAGGGAACTGGGTAACATATTCCAGGACAAAATCGGGTCCATTAGAGACGATGACCACAAATATTACAAGCTTCAGCTTGTCCTGGCGATGGAGCCGCTGCTTGGTCCGGCGGATGAGCCGTATTTTAAGGCACTGGCCCAAGCACCGGCAGACATGCAGCAAATTACAACTGATGCAAATATAGTCTCTTTTATAAATGCCCTCAAATCTGCAGATAAGGCATTTATAAACGAAAGCGATTTTGTGAATAATTATCTGTCCCTGCGGCAAAAACCGGACAGGTTCACTCCGGAGGCCTCGAAGGTTATAGACAACTTCAGAGGAACAGCGGCATTTAAAAAGTTCGACATTTTCGCAAAGGCATATTACCTCCGCAACACATGGAAGCTTGACCCTGTTTTAATGCAGCAGATAAATAATAATTACGGTCCTGTCGATTTTGGCGACCCCAACAAACATCAGCCTCTCGATTGGAGGCATCCCGACACGCACGCAATCTATTGGGCCATAAAAGGCCTGCAGGCTGCCGGCGATCAGAAATTTTCCGCTGACCAAGCAAATACTGACCGCATCGTTGTTCACAGTATGCAGAACCTTTTCCGATATGGAAAAATATTTATTGCCGATGTTCAGCCTCGTGAAATCGAGGCCTCATCCCTGCAGACGCCCCTTACAACCACAAAAGGGCAAACGCCGACAAAGGAAGTGTTTCTGCGGCCTGAGATGCGAATGTTCGAGCCATACAATAAAGCTGTCATGGATACTATCGAAAAGTACAAACCACGCGAGGGTTACGAGGGCGGCACCTATCTTTCAATGCAGGACGGACACCGGAATATGCTCCAGAATGCTCTTCTTGCGTTCTACCAGGCAGGCCATGTCCAGCAGGCTCAGAAAATATATGAACAGTTAAGGCAGCTTTATCCCCGCGATGAATTTAAGGTGACATTTGTCGAATTTATTAAAAACCGGTTTCGCGATGAGCTTCGGAGTATGTCCATATACGATGCGCGGGAAGTGATACAAATGATGCTCCAGGAAAGTTATTTCAGGTATGCGATGCGGGATGACGACGAGGCGTTTGGCAGAGAAAAAATCGCAAAGGAGGTTTACGACTATTACCAGGCATCATCCGGGGAGGAGGATAGGGTCAGTTTGCCTGAATTTAAGCTGATGAAATACCTTGCCCTTATGGACTTCCTTTACGATGAACAGTATCCGCCGGACTTAAAAAACGGGTTGCTCGGACGAATAAAGGTTGAAAGACCTGAACTTTACGAGCAGTTAAAACAGCAGTCCGACCAGTTTGAAAAGCAACAGCAGCAGGAACAATCTGAACAGTCGCAATGACCCTTCACAGCGGGCTTTATTTATGCACAGCAAACAGTATGACCAGCTTACAGCTTCACAGAAAAAAGCAGTCTTTCACATAGAAGGTCCGCTGCTTGTTCTTGCAGGCCCCGGCAGCGGCAAGACCCGCGTCATCACATATCGTATCGCCGCACTTATCGACTCAGGGGTGCAGCCTTACAACATCTGCGCCATAACTTTTACCAATAAGGCCGCCGAGGAGATGCGACAGCGGGCAATCGCACTTGGCTCTTCCGGCGGCGCACATATCAGTACCTTCCATTCTCTATGTGTAAGAATCCTCCGCCGGTATGCCGCAATAGCCGGCATAAATTCCAACTTCAGCGTCTACGACGCATCCGACCAGGCGCATTGCATCAAACAGGCCGTCAAGGATTGCGAGCTCGATACAACAAACTTTTCGCCCGCACGGATGCTCGAGGCAATATCAACCTTGAAAAACAACCTGACGGATGTCGATTCCTTCAAGGCCCAGGCCGACGATTTTTTCTCCAAAAAACTGGCCAATGTATATGCCTGTTATCAGAAACTGCTTACCGAGCGGAACGCCCTGGACTTCGACGATTTGCTGATGAAGGCCGCTTTATTGCTCCAGAATTCTCCTGACGTCTGCAAAGAACTTGGCAACCGTTTTAAATTCCTGCTCATCGATGAATATCAGGACACCAATCATGCCCAGTATAAAATCGCAAAACTCCTCGCTTCAAACCATAACAATATTTGCGTAACAGGCGACCCCGACCAGTCCATTTACCGCTGGCGGGGCGCTGATATTCGCAACATACTGGCCTTCGAAGAGGACTGGCCCGAAGTAACAGTTGTCAAACTGGAGGAAAATTTCCGTTCCGCCGCCAATATCCTCGAAATCGCCGATAACTTAATTGCGGTCAATCAGAAAAGAAAACAAAAACGTCTCATCCCAACCCGACCACGCGGCAAAGATGTCGTTGTGGAAGTTTATGAAGACGAACTCCATGAGGCGCACGGTATCGCCGCGGCAATCAGGAAACTTGCCGAGCAGGGCGTATCACTTCGCGATATTGCCGTCTTCTATCGCGTTAATTCCATGAGCCGAACTATCGAAGAATCCTTTATCCAGAATAAATTACCATATCAGATTGTCCGCGGCGTCGAGTTCTATGGCCGAAAGGAAATCCGCGATGTCCTGGCCTATCTCAAAATCCTTGCCAACCCCGACGACCAGGTCGCATTGCTGAGGATAATCAATACCCCCGCCCGCGGCATAGGAAAAACAACCATCGACAAGCTCCGCGATTATGCCGATTCGCATCACATTTCGCTCTATGAAGCGCTAAAAAGAGCAGGGGCTATGGATTCGGTTTCAAAGTCACCCAAAGCCAATATCGCCGCCTTCGTAAATATGATTGAGCAGCTCAAGAAAAATCTGACAGGCCCGGTCGCCACGCTTACTCGGCTGGTTTTTGACCAGTCGTGTCTGGCAGCCTTTTATAAAGCCGACCAGGGTGCGCTCGAAAATATAGAAGAGCTCATAAGCGCCGCCGCAATCTATGACCAGCAGACGGAACAGCCCTCGCTGCTCGATTACCTTCAGCAGATATCCCTTTTCAGCGATGCCGATTCTTATGATACAACCGTCGACCGTGTTGCCCTGATGACCCTGCACACCGCAAAGGGTCTTGAATTTGAAAATGTATTTATCATCGGCCTCGAAGAAGGCTTATTACCTCACGAGTTTTCTCACGAGAGAAGTACCGAAGACCCTGACCATATCGAGGAAGAACGCCGGCTCTTTTTTGTCGGCATAACAAGGGCTAAAACAAACCTCCATATAAGTTGTGCTAAATATCGAACCATACGAGGCCAACTGCAAAGAGCCATACCATCGCAGTTTCTCTATGAACTTGGCATTAATTTTGCCCCCTCGGCCAAAGAAAATCATTATGACTGCGATGATGCGGACATAACGGATGACGATGATACCGACGATACCTTTCAGGAAGTCCAAAAGTTTACACCGGGGCAACTGGTGCGGCATAAGCAGTTTGGCCTGGGCTGGGTTAAGCAGTTTACGAATAAGGGTGCAAACAGCGAGGTCGTTGTCCGATTTAACACAGGACAAACAAAAACCATCATGGTAAAATACGCCAATCTTTCAAAGCAGTAATATCTCTGATAATGCGAAAGGACCACGGATGGCTGAATCACAGATTAAGCTTTACTACAAAAATGTTACCGCACAAATCATAGGCGATGAACACGGCATCACCGATGCCCAGTTGAAAACTCTCGCCAAGCAAACCTCACCTGTAATCGAAAAGGTAAATGCCCAACGAAAAGCCGGCAAAACCCCTTATAGAGACCTTCCCTATAACAAAGAGATTTCCAAAAATGTTAAAACTGTTGCCGCACAGGCCAAAGACAACTGCGAAAATCTCGTCGTACTCGGTATCGGCGGCTCAGCCCTGGGTAATATCGCCCTGCAGACCGCACTAAATCCTTATATGTATAATCTCGACCCCAAACAGCGCAAAGGCCCGCGGCTCTTTGTCTTTGACAATGTTGACCCCGCACAGTTCGGCTCATTTCTCGACTGGCTCGGCGACAAGCTCGACAAAACCATTATTAACGTTATCAGCAAATCCGGCCGAACCGCGGAAACAGCCGCTCAGTTTATGATTGTCGGCCAGATACTTCTCGATAAGCTCGGCCCAAAAGGTTATAAAAATCAGGTTGTTGCAACCACAGACCCAAAGGCAGGCACACTTCGCAAAATCGCTAACCAAGCCGGTTTTCGCTGTCTCGAAGTCCCTGCCGGCGTCGGCGGCAGATTCAGTGTCCTAAGCGCCGTCGGTCTGTTTAGTGCCGCAATGTGCGGTATCGATATTGATTCGCTCCTGGCCGGCGCACGCGATATGGACGAAAAGGTAAGCAGTACCGATTTCTACAAAAACCCCGCCGCTATCAATGCCGCTGTAAATTATCACTTCTATACTCGCGGCAAAAAAATTTCCGTAATGATGCCGTACAGCTACGCCCTCAAAGACCTCTCCGACTGGTATCGCCAGCTCTGGGCCGAAAGTCTCGGCAAGGCAAAAGACCTCGCAGGCAAGCAGGTTCATGTCGGCCCGACGCCCGTCAAGGCACTCGGCACCACCGACCAGCATAGCCAGGTCCAACTGTATCGCGAAGGCCCAAACGATAAACTTTTCACATTCCTCGAAGTTGCAAAATTCGAAAAAGACCTGAAAATCGGTCCCGCCGCCGATTGTGCACCGGAACTGTCGTTTCTCGCCGGCGCCGACTTAAGCAAACTCTTAAACAGCGAAAAGAAAGCCACCGAATATGCACTTGTCCAGGATAAACGTCCCTGCATGACCATTCTTTTCGACAGCATAAATGCCTACACTGTCGGCCAGTTCATTTGCCTCTACGAGGTAACAACCTCAATCGCAGGCGAGCTGTTCGGCATCAACACCTACGACCAGCCGGCCGTCGAACTCGGCAAGGATGCAACACTGGCACTTATGGGCGACGAAAAGTACAAGGAACTGGCACAGAAAATTCAGCCTGTCACCAAAATTGACGGGGAGTATCTTGTCTGATGTACCCACTCCTGTCAAACACCATAGCGGTTCTTTCCGCAGAACATGCGGCACAGTTCCGCCTTGCAGGTATGTTTGTCGTACTTGTCGGCGGCGTTCTTGCCGGCTGTATTGCAAACAATCGCTTAGGTGTCTCGGAACGCTGGGCCAAAATCATAATGACAGCTGTTTTGATTTTTCTCGAATGGCTCATAGCATTACTGATAATTTGGCAGATTCCGCTTTCACGCGACCTCGTATGGCTGCCGATAATCGGCATCGTAGTGATGCTCGGAATCACGACTGGCTCGGCGACGATTTTTTCACTTTTCAAACTCGACCATAAAAGCCGCCTGACTCTCATTTTGGCAGGGGGGCTTAGCAATCTCGGTTATACCGGCGGGGCGTTTGTTTGTTTCGCTCTGTTCGGCACGCAGGGCCTGGGACTTGCAAATATTTATTCTGTGCTTTGGATGCCGACGGCGTGTCTGGTCTTTTTTCCCCTGCTTAAAATTCGCGAGCTTCGCCTCAGCGGTTCTGCGGAAAAGTTTAAGCCGATAGAGCTTCTCGACCCGCGAATGCTCCCGCTGCCGGCCACAATAATAGCCTTAATTCTCAATTTGAAAGGGATTAAGCAGCCGGATTTTATAGCAGATTTTCATATCGTTGATATTTTCGTTTACACCGCCTCAAGTTTATCATTCTTTGCAATCGGCCTGCGGGTGAATTTCTCACGCATTAAAAACTATATAAACTTGTATTTTCCGCTCGCTGCGGTAAAATTCCTCTTAACGCCCCTGGTTGCGTTAGCACTTGTATGGCTTTTGACACTGACAGGCCATGATTTGACCAGCCTGGTTAAAAAGGTCGTTATCGTTCTGTCCGCCTGTCCAAGTGCAGTGTTTATGGTCACGATGAGCAACGTCTTTGATTTGGATGGCCCTTTGGCCAGCGCTCTTTGGGTGGCAACAACGGTAATTTTTGTTGCAATCGTTGTGCCGATATTATTCTTTGTCCTTGCTTGAAAAAGGGTCTAAAATGAATTATGCGGTAATAATGGCAGGGGGGACGGGAAAAAGATTGTGGCCTCTGAGCCGGGAAAAACGCCCCAAGCAGGTACTCAAACTCCTGCACGGCCAGACACTTTTGCAGGACTGCTTCGAGCGGCTTAGCCCGATGTTCGACAAACGCAACATACTCATCCTCACCAACGCAGGCTACGTCGACCTCATCCGAGAAAGTTCGCCGGGCATGCCCTTCGACAATGTCATTGCCGAGCCCGTTGTTCGCGACACAGCAGGCGCCATCGGCCTGGCTGCTGCCATTCTCTCCAAATATGACCCGGATGCCACAATGGTCGTAGTTACGGCAGACCAGCTTATCGAGCCGCCGCAGGTCTTTCAAAAGGCCGTAAAAGACGCACTTACCTTCGTCAACGACAACCCGGACGATATGATTACCTTCGGCATCCAGCCGACATTTCCGAATACCCAGCTGGGCTATATAAAACTTGCAGCTGTCCGCAAGTGTCCCCATTGCGAAAACAAAATCCATTGCGTCGAGGCCTTCAAGGAAAAACCCAATGAAAAAACCGCAAAGGAATATGTCCAAAGCGGCAAATACCTCTGGAATTCAGGAATGTTTGTCTGGAAGGCCAGAACCATTTTAGCCAATATCGAAAAGTTTCTGCCCGGTGCCGTAGAGCCGTTGCATACTATTCAGCGCGGCTGGGACAGTCCAAACCAAAAGCAGATACTCGAAGAATGGTTTCCCAAACTGCCCAAAATCAGCATCGATTTCGGCGTAATGGAAAAGGCCAAAAACGTCTATGCCATAAAACTCGACTGCCGCTGGCTCGATATCGGTTCCTTTGCCGCCCTTGCCGACATTATAAGCTCCGACAAGGATAACAACATAGTCGTTGCCGGCCAAAGCCGCCTGCTCGACTGTAAAAACAGCATTGTCGTAACCGAAGACAAAAACCATCTTATAGCCGCTATCGGCCTTGATAATATCATCATCGCCCACAGCCCCGATGCTACGCTGATTTGCCATGCCGACCAGGCCCACAGATTAAAGGAACTGCTCGAGCTCATAAAACAGCATAACGGCGAAAAATTCCTGTAATAACACGCAGCCGTTTTTTATATACGATACACGAGATACGAGTCACGAGATACGAGATACGAATAACCAATGAGATATCTGGCTATCGATTACGGATTAAAGCAGACAGGGCTTGCAATTTGCGACCCTACGGAGACATTCTGCTCGCCGTTGTCTGTCATTGCGGGGCAAAATGGCCTGCTTGAAAAAATCGCTGAATTAGTCAAGGCAGAAGGTATC
>Ga0315291_10003613_pt1 | contig 20001 bp, 15 predicted proteins | sample YL17G12_20_MG_FD_203070 | JGI IMG/M metagenome (GOLD analysis project Ga0315291, IMG submission 203070) | Sediment microbial communities from Yellowstone Lake, YNP, Wyoming, USA - YL17G12_20 | ecosystem: Environmental > Aquatic > Freshwater > Lake > Sediment | place: USA: Wyoming | collected...
AGCGATCCCCCGCCGGAGTAAGCGCGAGGGGAAGGGAAAGGAGCGACCTCGAAATGCTGACACTTGCCATCAAATCACGTTTTGGGCGACCTTTTAATGCTGACACTTGACCGATAACCCTTCGTTTCGTCCCCGGGTCTATTATGTGGACGATGGGAACCATGCGGACCCGCCGGACGAGGAATATGGTTCTTACGGTAACACCGGCTACCAGGTGACCGACCTGCAGGGTCTGCCGGCCGGGGAATACGAGCTGGTCTCGGTCATGTATAACGTTCCGGTGTTCTCGCCGGAAATCGTTCCTCTCTACCTCAACATCCTCGACCACCCCCTGCAGGTTAAACTCTATCCCCTGTCCCCCTAGGTTTTTCTGAATCCTTCCTCAAGCTATTCTCATCTAAAGGCCGGATTACTAAACCCGGATTCTGAGTCAAGCATGGTGCGCGGAGTCCCAGGCAAGCCAAAGAAGGAGGAAAGCCATGAAGATCCAGATTATTTTTTACAGCATGTACGGTCATATTTATCGAATGGCTGAAGCCGAGGCCGCGGGAGCGCGGGAGGTCAAGCAGGCGGAGGTTACCCTTTTCCAGGTTCCGGAGCTAGTGCCCGAAGAAGTGCTGGAGAAGAGTGGCGCCAAGAAGGCCCGGCAGGCGTTTGCACACCTCCCGGTCGCGACTCCGGAGCAGCTGGGGGAGGCAGATGCCATCATCTTCGGCGCGCCCACTCGCTACGGCAACATGTGCGCCCAAATGCGGAACTTCCTGGACCAGACCGGGAAAATCTGGGCGGAAAATAAGCTGGTCGGGAAAATCGGGAGTGTTTTTACCTCCTCCGCCACTCAACACGGCGGCCAGGAAACCACCCTGATCAGTTTCCATTTCACCCTGCTTCACCTCGGGATGATCATTGCCGGGGTCCCCTATACGGAAAAGCGGCAAATGCTGATCACCGAGATCACCGGCGGCTCGCCCTACGGCGCTTCCACCATTACCGGCGGCGATGGCTCGCGGATGCCCAGTGAGAACGAGTTGGCCATTGCCCGCTACCAGGGCCGCCACGTGGCGGAGATCACCCGGGCGCTGGTCCTGGGCCGGAAAGCGAAATAGTCCCCAGCCGGCCTCCCTCAGGGCACGAAGACCAGGGCTACTCCGCCGAGCGGATCGGCGGCGGGGGCGGAGGCGTCGGCCAGTCCGGGGGATAGGTGACACGGAAGAGGCGGATGAGGTCGGTGGCGAAGAAGAGATCAATTTTCGCGCCCTGGAGTTCGGTGTGATCTTGGTGTCCCAGCCATTGGAATTCTTCTTCCACGCTTCGTGTAGGAAAATCCTTGTCAAGGTAAATGATCCAGCGCGGTCCCAAATTGAGAAAAGGATAACGGTAAATAAACCAGTAATGGAAAGCCTCGCGGAAAGTGACGATATTAGGTATTTCCCGGTTTCGAAACAACCAGCTCAACTGTTCATCGCGACGGGAAGGCAGCAAAATCAAGGGGCGCTCTCCTGCTGGGATCTGGGATTTAAGCACCTCGGCCAGAACCTTGATCTCCCGCTGAATCTGGGCCTCGTGGGCTAGTTCCCGGTAATTGAGCTGAAACCCCCTTCCCGCGGCGGCGAAATGGAAAACCACTCCTACCAGGAGAAACCCGATTCCGAGCCAGCGCCAAGGGGGTCGCAGGGTTGGGATCTTCTCAGCCATTTTCACCCAGAGATAGCCGGCAAAGATCAACAAAAAGACCAAAGGAAAAAAGAAATATCGCTGCTGGGGATAGACCCCGGTTGCTCGGATGAGAAACCATATAAAAGCAGCGATGAGCAATGGAAATAAAACCAGGGGATGAAACAAGGCCGGAAGACGCCGTGGCAAGGCAAAAAGCGCGATCCCGAAGAGTCCGGTAAGAAAGGTGATATATCCCAGGCGTGGCGCGATGAATTTTTTAAAGAAGACCAGCGCTTCCCAGGCGGAAAAAGGCGATCCCAGCCCCACGGCTTTATCTCGGGCGGAAACATGCATGCTGTGAAGCAGGTCGCCGTTGATCCACCAGTCCTTGCCGAACCAGATCACCGGCGCCAGCCCGATGATCCCGGCGGCGAGCAGGAAACGAAGATCGCCCCGCTTTTGCCGGCGCGAAAAGAAAGCAAAAGCCAGGGGGATGCCGAAGAGCCAGGCGTCGGGTCGCAGCAACCCGACCAGGAACGCGACCACGGCATAGCGCCAGAGGGCGCGGGGGTTCTCGTCCCATTGCAGCATCGCATGGATACAGAGAAAACCCCCGGCCAGGAGCGGCACCACCGTAATGCCTTGGGCGGCATAGAGAAACAGGTCGGGGTTGCTCGCGATCAGGATCGAGGCGACCAGGGCTATTTTCTCGCCCAGCGCCCGGCGCACCGCCAGGAAAGAGAAGAGCACGAACACCACGGCCCAGGCCGCGGTTACCAGCTCATAGCCCAGAGGCCCGGCCGCCAGCGCACTCAGCCCGGTGAGCACGGCCAAGGGCTTGTGCAGGCGGGTGGGCGTGGGGTAAAAGCCGGCCTGGTGGATGACGCGGTGGCAGTAATCAATCGCGGCATATTCGTCGTTGACCAGGGTGGGGCCGAGCATTAGGATCCAGGAGACCAGGCCGGCCGCGCTGAGCCCGGCCAGGATCCAGGGGAAAGCGGACCGGGCCTTGGAGAAGCGGGGGCGATGAGCAATTTCATTCACGCGATCGGGCCCAAACTTTAATTATTAGATTCCAGCAGAAGGATTGGGTTCCAGCACAATTTGGGAGGGAGCGGCGGCGAGGCGGAAGGAGCCGGAGGGGTTTTGCTCCAGGAGTTCCTGGTGGACCCCGGCCTCCTTAAGTTGCTCGCGGAGCTTCGTGGCCAGCCGGGGAATGAGGTCCGGATCCGCCTGGGCATCCAGGCCGGGAAGGTTTTTCACCAGTTCCGGCATCGAGACCCAGCCCCGCTGTTCGGGGAAATGGGGCAGGTGACTTTCCTGGCGCATGGTCGCGGCCAGGTAGCGGACAAACTGGAAAAGCATGGGCGCCAACCGCACCACGCATACGCTTTCGCCTTCCACCACCAGGAGGCCGCTCTTAATCGGCCCTCCTGGATTCTCGATCAAGCGCAGGGAATAGTTGGGGGAATTAACTCCGGCCCTTGCCGGAGCACTGGGCAGGGCCGTTTCCGAATTCTCGGAAAACGGCAGTTGGGGCGGAGCCGGTGCGCTCGCCTCGTCCTGGCCGCGCAGCTCGGGGAACAGGCGGAGGAGCAGATCGTGATAGAGAAGAAAGATGAAGCGGACGTAATGATGTCGCTGCCGCTGGATGCTGCGCAAGCTCTGCAACAGGACGCGCCGGTCAAAGTCCAGGTCCGGGTGGCGTTCCAAAAGCCCGAGGGTGAGGTAAACCAGAAAGGAATGGTCCGGGAAGAAAGTCAGCGCGCGCTGGTAACGCACCATCGCCGCCTGGGGCTGGCTCAGCGCTTCGTGGATCAGTCCCAGGGCGCCCAGCAGATCCGCGGCTTGGACCGGAAAGGGCATGGAATAATATTGGGCCAGCAGGAGATCGCGCAGCCGGATCCCAACCCGCCAGGAGCGGAAGCGGGCGATCCGGGCGGGATCGGTCTCGATTTTCAGGGTCAACAGCCGCTCGACCCGATCCAACGCGGCCTGGTAATGACCGGCCGAGATGGCGTGGGCCAGGGAGTGGGTCAGGCTGAGGCGGGCCAGAAGCAGCCGGGTCAAGAGAAAGCCGCCGCCTCGGGCCAGGCAATAGCCGAGGCTGGCGCCGATGATGCCGCCGATCGGGCCGTAGAGTCGGCCGGAACCGCCCAGGCCGAAAGCCAGGCCCAGAAAAGCGCCGAGGAAGTGGAGGTAGGGAAGGAAGATAAAAGGAGGCACCGCCTCTCCGCCGGTATGCCGGAAGATGTTTTGCACGGACCGAAGGACCTCGAAAGGAGTGGAAAGATCAAACGAGTGAGAGAGAAAAAATTCCGGGTCATCCACGCGCAGGACCGAGTGCATTGCTGTCTCCTGAAATGATCTCGCTCATCGCCCCTCTTCCCGTTCCGCCGGCCGGAGGGTTTACCTGGTGTTTTCCTGTCCGGGAACCTTGCCGCTCACTACCCTTGGTAAATCCTGCCTATCCTTTCAATCAAGTGTCCGGCCGCGAATGAAAAAGGGGCATCGGAATCCAATCTTCACGTCTATTTTAGTGCTTGTAGCGAAACTAGAACGACCAGACTTTTGCCGCTTTTTCTGGAGTGCGGCAGCTTGCTGCCGCTTTCACTCCGGCGGCTTGCCGCCGGGGTTTTTCGGGAAGCAAGCTTCCCGATCCAAAGCGGTGGCAAGCCACCGCACTCCAAAATTCGGAGTTTCGCTACAAACACTACTTTAAATCAAAGATCACCCTATTGCAATAAAAAATGGAAGAAGAAAAGTTACCTGGTTTCAACCTCTCGGGCAGGGCTGGTTCACTTTGAAAAAGCGCGTTGTCGCGCCGGCCATTTCGTGTTAAGGTGAGGGCGGCGAAAAGAAGATGAGGAGCGGAAACAGATGAGCCGTCGTCAGGTTCTGGCCGTGGATATCGGGGCCGGTCATGTCACTGCCGGCGTGGTCAGCGCCGGCGGCAAGATCCTTTTTTCGCAGAGCATGGAGACGCAGGACCCGGAGCAGCCGGGCAGCCTGATCGGCCGGCTGGAGGAGTTGATCCGGAGCCAACTCCACCGGGCGCGCGAGCAGAAGCTGGAGTTAGCCGGGATCGGGATCGGCTCGCCGGGGATTGTCAACTCCGCCCTCGGCATCGTGGTCGCCGCGGGAAACCTGCCGGAATTGTTCGGGGCGCACCTGGGCGAGCGCTTCGCCCAGGCCTTTGCGCTGCCGGTCCTCGTGGAGAACGACGTCAACGCCCTGGCCCTGGGCGAGATGCTGTTCGGCGTGGCTCAAGGCCAGAAAAATTTTATTGTCTTCGCGCTGGGCACCGACCTGGGCGGCGGGGTGGTGTTGGACGGCAAGTTGATCCCGGGCGCCAATTTCATCGCCGCGGAGTTCGGGCACCTGACCCTGGACCTGCACGGGAAAAAATGCGTGTGCGGCGGAACCGGGTGCGCGCGGGAATGGGTCTCCGGCGCCGGCCTGGCCGAGCGGGCGCGCGAGCTCTTGCCGGAGGAATCGCAGGCCATTGCCCTGGCCGGGACCCGCAGCCAGGTGAGCGCGCGCGAAGTTTTTCAGGCCGCGGAGCAAGGCGACGGCCCCGCCGCGGAGCTGGTGGAGGAGTTCGGCCGGCGCTTCGGCGCTTTAGTGTCGAACGTGATGAAAGTGCTGGACCCGGAAGTGATCGTGCTGGGCGGAGAGGTCTGCCGGGCCGAGCCGCAGGTGATGAACCTGGTGGCGCGGTGGACCCGGCACTATTACTTCCCCATCCCCAAACTGCCCGAGTTCCGCCTCAGTCAGTTTTCCAAGACCAGCGCCATCCTGGGACCGGCCGCGGCTTTCCTGGTCAAGCACCGCCGGCGGAAGTAACGCCATGCCGGACCTCTTCATCGTCAACGGCACCCTGGTCCTGCCCGACCGTCTTCTCCCGGGCACGGCCTTGCACCTGCGGGACGATCGCATCGTCGGCTGCCAGGATCCTCCGGCCGGCGCCCGGACCCTGGATGCCGGCGGCGGCCTGGTCTTGCCCGGCTTGATTGATATCCATTACCACGGCCGGCTGCTGTTCCCGGAGCCGAGGCTCGCGCTCGAAGCGGTGGAGAAGGACGCCGACTTCTTGCCGCGAACCGGGGTCACCCGCTTTTGCCCGACCCTGGCCACGGCCCCGATCCCGGTCCTGACCCAGGTCTTGAAAAGCCTGGCCGGCCGGCTGGAAGAACCTCCGGCCGGAGCCCAGATCCCCGGCCTGCACCTGGAGGGCGTCTTTCTCAATCCCGAGGCGGCCGGCGCGCACCCCCCTGCCCTCTTGGCCGACTACGATCCCCTGAATCCCGAACACCGGGAACTGCTCGAGGCCGCGGGAGCGTGGCTCAAGATCATCACCTTTGCGCCGGAGCGGCCGGGCGGGGCGGAGCTGGCCCGGTTCTGCCGCGAGCGCGGCGTGGTCGCGGCCTGCGGGCATTCCGCGGCCACTCTGGACCAGGTCCGGGAGTTCACCTCCTGGGGCGTTTGCCACCTGACCCACCTCTTCAACGGCATGAGCGGGGTGCACCACCGCGCCCCGGGCGTGGCCGCGGCCGGACTGGTGCTCGAATCCGTCACCGCCGACTTTATCTGCGACGGCGCTCACCTCGCGCCCGATATTGTCCGGCTGATCCTGCGCGCGCGCCGGCCGGAGCGCTTGATCCTGATCACCGACCGGGTCACCCTGGACGAAAGCGATTCCAATGAGCCCAACGTGCTGCCGGACGGCCGGCTGGCCGGAAGTCGGCTGACCCTGATCCGGGCCGTGCACAACCTGGTGAAATTTACCGGGGTGGATTTACCGACCGCGGTGCGGATGGCCTCGCTCAACCCGGCGCGGCTTTTGGGAAGGGAAGCGCAATGGGGCAGCCTGGAGCCCGGCAAGATGGCCGACCTATGCCTTTTGGATCCGGAGGGAGCGGTGCAAATGACGCTCTTGGAAGGCCGGGTGGTGCATCAGCGGGCCGCGACCGGAACTTGAGAGCTGCCGGCCCAGCCTTGCCCGCCCCCAGTTTTGCCTGCACCGCATATTTTCGGCCGGTGTAGGGGCGCAATTCATTGCGCCCGGTATCTTGGGTAGGGGCACGGCAATGCCGTGCCCCTACTGGGCGCGATCAATCGCGCCCCTACCGGGGATTCCGAAAAAATGGGGATGGCAAGCCGGAGCAGCCGATTGTTTTATCGCCGTTTTTCTGTTAGTATCAGAGCAGAGGAAAAGAGCGGTGGGCACTCGTCTCGGAGTCAGAAGGAGAAGGAATGGATCTGGAGCTGATGCGTCAAACCGATTTATTCCAGGAACTGACGAAAGAAGAGCTGGGTAAGATTACCGGGATTTCCGCCAAAGAGAGCTTTGATGCCGGCCATGTGATTTTCGAGGAAGGGGAGACGGGCGACAAGTTCTACTTGATCTTAAAGGGCGAAGTCCGAATCAGCAAGATTATCCCCGGGATCGGAGAAGAAGCCCTGGTGGTATTGAAAAAAGGCTCCTACTTCGGCGAAATGAGCCTGATTGACGACCAGCCCCGTTCCGCCCATGCCATTGTCAACAAAGCGGCCGAATTCCTGGTGATTGACCGAACCGACTTTGAACGGCTGTTAATCAAGGACAAGGACTTGGCTTACAAACTGTTGATGACCTTCGTGCGCACCCTTTCCCTGCGACTGCGGGAGACCAACGAGAAGATCAAGGCCTTCTTTGCCATGACCGCCTTTAAGTGAAACTAAAAAGTGCACAGTGCGCAGTGCACAGTGAAGAGTGAATGGCGCCAAAGATCTTTCACCAAGAAAAGATCCAGACAGGTTGTAATTCAGGTAACCCGACATGAAAGAACGAGCGGTATTCCCTTTCAGCGCGATCGTCGGCCAGGAGAAAATGAAACTGGCCCTGATCCTCAACGCCATCAACCCTCGCCTCTCGGGCGTTCTGATCCGGGGCGAGAAAGGCACGGCCAAGTCCACCGCGGTGCGGGCGCTGGCCGCCCTGCTCCCGGAAATCGAGGTGGTGAAGGACTGCCCCTTCCGCTGCGACCCCCAGGCGCCGGAGAAGCTCTGCCCCCGGTGCCAAGAGACCCTGGCCCAAGAGGGCCACCTCCATCCGCTCCGGGAAAAGATGCGGGTGGTGGACCTGCCGATCAATGCCACCGAAGACCGGGTGGTGGGCACCCTCGACCTGGAGCACGCCATCCAGAAAGGCGAGAAACGCTTCGAGCCGGGCGTGCTGGCCGATGCCAACCGCGGGATCCTCTACGTGGATGAGGTCAACCTGCTCGACGACCACATCGTGGACGTGCTGCTCGACTCCGCGGCCATGGGCGTCAACACCGTGGAGCGGGAGGGCGTGAGCTACACCCACCCGGCCGAGTTTATCCTGGTCGGCACCATGAACCCGGAAGAGGGGGAGCTCCGGCCCCAGCTCCTCGACCGCTTCGGACTGTGCGTGCACATCTCCGGCATCACCAACCAGGCCCAGCGGGTGGAGATCGTCAAACGCTGGAGCGGATATGAACTGGACAGCGTCGCCTTTTCCACGGAATGGCAGGCGCAGGAACATCAGTTGGCCGAGCGAATCCTGGCCGCCCGCCGGATTTTTCCCCAGGTGGTGATCGCGGATGAGATCCTGATCCGCATCGCCAACATTTCCATCGCCCTTTCTGTGGACGGCCATCGCTCGGACCTGGTGATGATGAAAGCGGCCAAGACCATCGCGGCCTTTCACAGCCGGACGGTGGTCGAGCCGAGTGATGTGGACGAGTGCGTGGACCTGGCGTTGTCCCACCGGATGCGCAAGCGGCCCTTCGAGGAAATGGTGATTGACCCGAAACGGATCGAAGAGATGATTGCGGAACGGATGAGCAGCCGGGCCTCGTCCCGCTACTGAAGTTCGCGACCTTGAAAGCGCAAGCCTTACACCCTTCGCGCTCGGGCGCGCCCCGCTACCGGCCCCCGGTTTATCCTTTTACCGCCCTGGTGGGACAGGAGCTGATGAAGAAGGCCCTGGTCCTCAACGCCGTCAACCGCCAGCTCTGCGGCGTGTTGATCCGGGGCGACAAGGGGACCGCCAAGTCCACCGCGGTCCGCGGGCTGGCGGCGCTCTTGCCCCCGCTGGAACAAGTGGCGGACTGCCCCTTTCACTGCGACCCCCACGACCCGCTCTGGATGTGTTTCCGCTGCCGGGAACGGCTCCGGGCCGGCGAAGTGCTGCCGGTAGAGACGGCGCCGGTCCGGGTGGTGGAGCTTCCCCTCAACACCACCGAGGACCGCCTGGTCGGGAGCCTGGACTTCGAGCACGCGCTTTTGACCGGCACCAAGCGGTTTCAGCCCGGGCTCCTGGCCGAAGCCAACCGGGGCATCATTTATATTGACGAGGTCAACCTGCTCGAGGACCACCTGGTGGATATCCTGCTCGACACCGCGGTCACCGGCATCAACCTGGTGGAGCGCGAGAGCGTGAGCTTCATCCACCCGGCGCGCTACATCCTGATCGCCACCATGAACCCGGAGGAAGGCGAGATCCGGCCGCAACTGCTCGACCGCTTCGGCCTCTCGGTGAACATCGAAGGGATCTTCGCGCCGGCAGTGCGCATGCAAATCGCCCGCCGGCGCGAGGCGTTCGACCTGGATGCCCGGAGTTTTCGGAAAAAGTGGTCGGTGGTGGAGGACCGGCTGCAGGCCCGGATCCAAGAAGCGGAAAGACGCTTGCCCCGGGTGCAGATCGGGGAGGACCTGCTCCGGGAGATTTCCCTGATCGCCGCGGCTCATCACGTGGCCGGCCACCGGGCCGACATCATGATGGAGAAGACCGCCCGCACCCTGGCCGCTTTTGCCGGCCGGGAATGGGTGATGGGGGACGACCTGATCGAAGCCGCGGAGCTGGTGCTGCCGCACCGGGCGCGCTCGCCGGAGGATGCGGCCCGGAACGGCGAGCAGATGCGCCAGGAGCCGGCCCAGCCGGGGGAAGGTCCGCCGCCGGGAGAGCCTGGCGACGAAAGCGGGCAAGAGGGAGAGGCACAGACGGAGGACTCTACCGCGGCGGGATCGCCCAGCGAGGGCCAGCCCCGCGAGGGCGAGGAGCAGCCGGGGCAACCCGTGCCCCAACCCGGGAATGCCGATCAAGCGGCCGGCGGAGAGCAGCAGGCCTTTGAGGAGCGCCTGTTCGAGATTGGCCGGCTCGTGTCCATTCCCACCTACGATATTCGCTTTGCCCGGGACAGCTTGAAGCGGCGGAGCAGCGGCCGGCGGACCACCACCACCACCGACAACAAGACCGGCCGATACGTGCGCGCCACCGAGGTGCGCCGGAACAACGACCTGGCCTTTGACGCCACCTTGCGGGCGGCGGCCCCTTACCAGCTCCGGCGGCCGGCGAGTCGGTTGGCGGTCAAGATCGAGGAGTCGGACATCCGGGAAAAGGTCCGGCAGAAAAAGACCTCGAACCTGCTCCTCTTCCTGGTGGACGCCAGCGGGAGCATGGGCACCCGCCTGATGAGCGAGACCAAGGGCGCGATCCTGGCGCTTCTGCTCGAGGCCTACCAGAAACGGGACAAGGTGGGGTTGATCGCCTTCAAGGGGATTGAAGCCGAGGTGCTCTTGCCGCCGACCAACTCGATCGAGATCGCGAAAAAGCTTTTGGAGGAACTGCCCACCGGCGGGAAGACCCCCTTGGGCGAGGGCTTGCTCACCGCCTATCAACTGCTCAAGAACCAGATGCGGCAAGACCCGAATATCCTGCCGCTGTTGGTGGTGGTCACGGACGGCCGCGCCAACGTGGGGCTGTTCCGGGACAAGTTTTACGACGGTCCCCAGTTCGGCGAGATCTACCGGGAGATTTACCAGATCTGCGATTTGTTCCGCCAGGAAAGGACGATCCGGGCGGTGGTGGTGGACGCGGAAGAGAAGCGGTTGGGCAGTTTCGGCCGGAGCAAGAAATTAGCCGAGGCCCTGAACGCGAAGTATTACGTGTTGGAAGAAGTGATCAGCGAGCACCTGGTCGAGACGGTGCGTGAGAGTCGAGGGGGTTCGGACCCTCATTATTCCAAATGAGAGGAGGAAGAGGATCTGATGAAACTCATCGTGCACAAGGGTGACATCAGCGCTCTCGAAGTGGATGCCCTGGTCGTGGCCGCCAATTCCCGGGGGGAGATGGGCGGCGGGGTGGCCAAGGCGATCAAGCGGGCCGGGGGGGAGGCCATTGAGAAGGAGGCCAAGGCCCAGGCGCCGATCCCGGTGGGAGAGGCGGTGTTGACCAGCGCCGGCCGGCTCAAGGCCAAGGCGGTGATCCATGCGCCGACCATGGAACAGCCGACCCAGCGCACCGACCGGGAAAAGGTGTTTCGAGCCACCGCCGCGGCGCTGAAGCTGGCGGAGAAGAAAGAATTTAAAACCCTGGCCCTGCCCGGCATGGGCACCGGCGTGGGCAAGGTTCCGCCGGCCGAGGCGGCCCGGGCCATGGTGGAGGCGGTCCGGGCTCATTGGGGCAAGCACCTGGAAACGATCTACCTGGTGGATATCGGTGATGAAATGGTGGAGGCGTTTCAGGAGGCGGTGAAGACACCGGCGGCCTAAGCTTTAGAGGAGGGGCCATGAAGGTTCAGACCTGGCGAAAGGTTCCGGAAGAGCCGATTTCGGACTCAGAGTTACGCGGGGTCCACATCCGGATTGTGGCCGGGCCCCGGGAAGGGGCCAAAAATTTTGTGATGCGGGTGTTCGAGCTGGAGCCGGAGGGGCACACGCCGCGCCACAATCACGAATGGGAACACGAGGTTTTTGTTCTGACGGGGGAAGGGAGCCTGGTGAGCGCGGAAGGGGAGCGGCCCCTGCGGCCGGGAGACGCGGTCTTCATTGCGGGAGGGGTAGTCTTCCCTGGGGTCAGAACTTTACTTTAAACTTAACGAACTCGTCAGCTTCGCCAGAGCCGGCTCACTCCCGAGCCGCTCCCTGAACCGTCTCACGCCCAACGACACCGCCATCGCACTCACGACCAGCACCGCCCCAACCTCCGTTACTCCAAACCCGCAGTGCTCGACCAGATGGTAGTATGCCGCCAGTCGCGGCGGAAAATTCCGCCGGCGATGATTCAGATCCGCACGCTTCACCCCAAACACCGCGGCCACACGATCCAGTTCGTCCTCCATCTTCACCCCAGGCCGCGACGCCTGCCGAAACTCCGGCACCGCCTCCCGCTTCCCGGCCGGACCATACTTCTTCGCCAACTCCTCCACCACCTCGGCCGGGCCCAGCACCACCGCGCTCCTGATCTCCTGCCAAAAACTCGGCGCTTGCCCGCTCAGTCCCATGCACTCGCTCCGGTAACGCCTCCGGCTCCCCGCGCCCCGCCCAGATTGCGCCAGAATCTCCTCCGGCTTCAGCCACGCAAACCGCGAGCGCGGCCGCGTGTAATCGCGGAAGCTCGACCATTCATAATCCGCCGGGTCTTGCACCATCCCCGCCCGCACCGGGTTCAGGTGAAGATACATGGAAAGGTGCAGCCAGTGCCCCTCGTCCGCCACCACCACCGCCTTATACCGCCCCTGCAACAAGTGCCCGCCGCGATGGTATTTCTGAAAAATGCGGCGGGTGTAGGTGCAATTCAGCCAGTGCATGGCCCGGCTCAGGTTGCCCTTCGGCGTGCGCAGGAAGAGGTGGTAGTGGTTGTCCATCAGGCAAAAGGCAAAGAGGTGAAGATCAAAACGAGAAACAGCCGTGGCAAGAGTATCCAGGAAGGTCCGCTTGTCCGCTTCCTCCAGAAAAATGGCCTGCCGGTTGTTACCCCGGGCGGTGACGTGATAGAGAGCGTCAGGGAACTGGATGCGCCAAGGCCGGGCCATAAGCCCATCATGTCAAGCCCCTCATCCCTTGTCAAGCCTTATGTTTAAAGTAAAGTTCTGACCCCATTAAAGGAAGCATTTGCCCAAGCCCCGGTAAGTGGGGACCCGATCCTTCACCCTTCCCTCTCGGATCAAGAGCGCCTCGTTAAATCGTTCCATCAGTTCGCCGGCCTTGGCATGACGAAAAATGACGGGATCGCCCGGTTGGAGGCGAGGCGCGCTCGGGGAAAGGCGCAACGGGGTCTGGACCTCGCCGGCGCCTTCCAGGCTGAGCAACTGCAGACCCGGAGGGGAATGGGGGATGGGCAGCTTGTCCGGGCTGGAGGGGCCGCTGGCCACATAGCCGCCGCCCAGGCAGGTAACCAGACCGGGGTCAGAGACGCGCACCACCTGCAGGGCGAAAAAGGCGGCGGGGTGCAGGCGCAGGGAGCGGAAATAGCTAAAGAGGTGCGGGCAGTAAAACCCGGAGCCGGCGGTGACCTCGGTGACCGCGGACTCCCGGGGGGTCGAGTCCAGGCTGCCGGTGCCTCCGCCGTTGAAGAACTCGAGCTGGATCCCTTCCCGCCGCAGCCGTTCCGCCACTTGCTCGCGTTTGCGCGCCACGTCCGGCCGGGAGAACCATTTCACCGCGCGGGCGACCGGGTTCATCAGGCTGGTGAAAGGATCGCGATCCGGCACGCCGGCAATCTGGGCCTCGTAACCCATGAGACCCACCACCCGGACTCCGCCGAGCTTTTCCGCCTGCCGGATCAACTCCAGCACCCGCCGGGCGTCGCGGACCGGCGAGCGCCGGGCCCCGACATGGACCCTGCCCCGGCCACGACGGTAACTCACGTCCAGTTCCACCGCGGCCCGCAGGATCACTCCTCGCTCCCGGCCGACCCGGGAAAGCGCCTGCAAATGGACTTCGGAGTCCACCACCAGGCAAACCCGGGTGCCCTGCCCGGTCAGTCGGGCCAGGCTATTTAGATCCGAGTCTTGAACGGTGGGGTAAGCGACCAAGAGGTCGTCAAAGCCCTGTTCCGCCAGGAAGGCGGCCTCGGCGACGGTAAAACACATGACCCCTTGCGCGAGGCCGCGGCTTCTTTCCATAAGGTAACGCAGGAGAGAGGGCACGCGCAGCGATTTGGAGGCGATCCGGAGGGTCTTGCCGCTCGCCCGGACCGGCGCCAGGATCCATTCGAGATTGGCCTCCAGAGCTTCCAGATGGACGAGGGCGGCCGGGAGCCGCTCCTGGGAGAGGGCGGCGCGGAAGTGGTCGTAGTCGAGGGGTTGCATGGCCGGAAAAAGGCGCCGGCCCAAGGATCCAGTGACCCCTTCTCCGGCCGGCGCCCCGGGTTGCTTCAGGGAGAGAAAGTTTCTTTTCGGAACAGGCGCCACCCGATCCCGATCAGGAGCGGAATGGCGATGACGATGACGCTGAGGATCATCCCGCGCTGGTTTTGCTCCTGAAGCGAGGCTGAGCCGGCCACGTCAAAGCAAGCGCCGGCCGGCACCTGGCCCCTGCGAACGGCAAAACCGATCCAGGCCCGCTTATCCGGGCCGTATTCTGCCCCAGGCTTACTCTTCGTCATTCCCTCCTTCACATCGCCGATGAACGTTTCAAAACGGTTGAAGAACATCTCGTAACTGTCTCCCTGCCCCTTGGCCAGGGTGGGATTCCGATATTTATCTTCCGGAACCCCCCCGCTCAACATACTATCCACGGCGTTTTGCAGGTTGACCACCAAATTGCCGAGATCATAGGCCACGTCCCACTGCCGGGCGTCTAACGACCTGGCCATCCCCACGTTGTAAGCGAATGACTCGTGAGTTCCCAGCTCGTCGTCGGATACTCCTTCTTTATTGGTGTTCGAATACATGCCCGAAAAGAGCATAACGAAGATAGGCTGGCCGTCACTTTGTTCGTGGTAGATATAAGTGTCGGAACTGAAGGCGCCGTTGTAATGCGGGGGGTTATTGGCGGGGGGCAAGTCTAAGCCTAAATCAAGGGGCATCTCGGAGGATTTGGCGCAAAACCTGGCCACTTCAATCACGGGTTTGATGCGCTTGTCCCAATCGGTAGGATCCGCTTGAATTCGTTGAATCGTGGAGGTGGCGACCCCGACCCGGGGGGCCAGCAGGACTCCCTGGTTGTTGTCGAGAGCATGGAGGAAGCCATAACGCGGATTGCCGTCCTTGTCCACCAGGGTCCGCTCATAGATGGTTGTGGAAATAAAGGGCGGAGCCGTTCCCCAATCGGCTTCATAAAGCACCTCGTTGTTTCCCCAGAGCTTGTCCATCCCGGCCCGGTCGCATTCCCCGAGCTTCGCAAACGAACCCCGGTCCGGGCGCCAACTGGGAGGAATCTGAGCCCAGCCCAGGCCGGTGTAAAACAGATAGAGCTGGTCTCCCTCGCGCGCGACATCCGGATACCCGACCTGGTAGGCGTCAAAGCCGGTGACCTCGTCGGGCCGGAAAAGCTGCGTATCGTTGCCTTCCGCCTGGGTATCCGCTCTCCCGTCTCCTCCGGCCAGCACACACGGCCAGTCGGGCTTGCCCGTGCCCAGGTAAATTTCCACCCGGTCATCCCCCAGTGCGAAACTATTGCTGATCCCGTCGGCCCCACTATTGATTTTGCGGAGGGGGCGGTCATCAGTTATGGGGATCACCTCCAGTTCATCGGCCAAGGCGATGGTGTCCAGGACCCGGTTCGGTCCGGGTAGGATAATCGGCTGATCGGCTGAACCGCGCAAGTGCGGAATCAATTGCTGGTCCACCGAGACCGAGCAGGTTTGATTGATCCCATTCGCGCCGGTGCTGATGTAATATTCCTGCTGAACCGGATCCCAGTGGATCTCGTCATCAAACATCACTCCCTCGTTCCGATACACAGTAAAGATTTTTTCCACGGTCTCGCCGAAGGAATCTTGCTTCTTTTGGACTTCCAGAGAATAGCAATCGTTCGGCGCGCCCGAATAATTTGCGAGCAGGTCTTCGTAGTCATCGTATTCTTCCACCACAAAGCGCCGACTGAGCGGATAAGACTGGAAATAGCCGTTCTGGCCGGGACAAATGGCGATCTGGCCTCCGAGCACGCACATCTCGTCGTCAAAGTCGTTAAAGAGGTCAGTCTTGCCGAAAACAACGGGCAAGCCCACCAGGGGACTCTTATACAAAGAGATATCGGTGAAATACAAGGTCCAAAGAGATTGGAGCTGGTGATCCGCGCCAGGACAAATGGCCGTGCACGCCGGGGCGACCTCCAGCGGATCGCAGCAGACATCGCCACAAAGGGAGGCACACCCCGAAACCGGACAATCAAGATCCACTTCTGAGGGATCCACGCAAGCGCAGCATTGGGCCGGGGGCATCCCCCCGATGGTGCTGATTTCCGTGATGTTGATAAAAGTATCAATCACCACCGTTTCGAGCACGCTACCGGGGCCGGGGCCGGGACAGATCGCCACTTCCTCGCTCCCTAACACCGGATCGGTCTGGATGCAAAGCTCATCATCTCCCCGCAACGGGAGGTAAAGGTCTTCCCAACTGAAGGTTCCATCCGGGCCCGGGCAAATGCCCTCCTTGGGCCCGGCATGGCAAAGTCGGTCATCCCCTTTATCTTTTAAGATCTGCACGATGGTATCGAGGCGGCCGTCCCCGCCCGGCCGGACCGCGATGGTATCGGGAATCCCCATCGCACAGCGGTTGAACTCGTCGCCGAGTTGAAAGAACACGCAGTTATGGTTGCGCCAATATTCCGCGGGGGTTACGGTCAACCCCGGCGCCCAGACGTCGTCGCCCAGCAGGTAAGCATTGTCGTCGTTGGCGCCGGACACGGAATCCGCGCACATGACGTCAGGGTTGGCCGGTCCGCCGGCGGGCACGGTTACCTCCACGGTATGGAACGGTTTCCTGTAGTTGAGGTGACTGGGAAGAAAGAAGGTGTTGATGATCCCGTCCGGCCCGGAAGTGATGACATTGCGCCCCGGGTCCAGGACATCGGATTGGGGCGGCGTATCCAGCACGCTGTCTTCCCCAAAGGTGACCGCGACCGTGCGGGGATAGCCCTTGCAACCGACCGGGTTCCCCTCCACCAGGCACAGGTCCACCAACTGCAGGTCGCTGTTATCCGCCCGAGTCTCGCAATAGCCGTAAACGCCGCTGGCGACCACCGGGCTGTCCGAATCCCCGTTGCCTCCGGCCTGAATCGCCGGGCGGCGCTGAAACAGGTTGGAGAGATCCCAGTTCAGACCTTCCAGCCCGTCCAGGCTTTCCAACTGGTAAATGGCATCCCCGGCATTGATCCACATCCACAGCTTTTTTCCTCCCGGCGCCACAATCAGCGAAGGCGCTTCCTGCCCAAAGGAACGCACGTTGGTCTCCTTCGCGGTCCAATATTCCCCGTCGTCCAGATTCTCTTTGTCGTCAATCTCCCAATACTGCATATTGCCGTCCTGGACGCCGTTGTCTCCCACAAAGTCCCCGCACTTCTCGTTCACCCCCCAGTCGCCTTCGTCGCCGGTGCCGGCGATGCCGTCGCAATCCGGAAAGACGTCCTGAATGACCGTTTTCTTATCATCGGGCTCGAAAGTTTTTCCGCCGTCGAGATTGGAGTTTCCGCTGCGGGAGGGTTGCAAGTCCCCTCTTCGGATAAACGCCTCGTCCGGGAAGGCGGTGGTGATGGACTCGCAAAACAGATAAATTTTGAAATTACTGTCGTAAGTGGCCAAATCGGCCGGAAACTGTCCGGGGTTAAAAATTCGGTTGCGATCTTCAAGCATCAAAAAATAAGTGCCCGGAATGGTGAAAAAGTAGGCGACCTCCGCGTCCTCAAAAGTATAGAAATCAAACCCGGCGTGGCTTTGGGCCAGAACCGTGGTCCCGTCCAACACCGTCAACAACAGCGAGACCGACCGCGCCAGATTATACTGCCGTCCCGCGGTGCGGAAATGCACAATCGTATTGGCGCGGGTGATCTGAAAAGCCAAGACATCCACATCGGTCGTGTTGCCATCCTGCTCATGCTGAAAGCCCAGGGTCATATAGCTGTTCAAATCCATAAAGAGAGGAGGATCCGAGGTGGTGTTGGGAATTTCGTCGTCATCAAAGTTCATCTCCCCCTTAGACCACCCGCCGGGGATGGGAAAAGTATGGGAGACGGGAATAGTAAAAGGTTGGTTTGTAAAAAACAATTTAAGTTGGTTGTCCACCGCCAGGGCTTCCGGATGATCGGAAGCTCCCCGCTGGCCGCGGAAATAGCCGCCCACCAGCAGGTTAAAATCGCGGTAGAAAAAGGATTGATTGGGATTAAGCGTCCCGTCCACGTTCGTCCCGTCGCCGAGGTGAAGGTAGTTATAATCGAGTTGGAGATCAGGATGACGGGAGGGCAAGAATTCTTCACCCAAAATGAAGGGGATGGTCTTGGCATCATCCGACACGGTGGAGACTTCCCCATCGCCCACCTGGTACTCGATGAACTTGGCATATACCGTGTCTTGAGGCGGCATGTCCTTGGCCTTGGTGGGCCGGTCCGCGGGCGTGCACCCCCAGACGGCCCCAACCGCCATGCCACATAAAATCAAAGCCTTTGCCCAAAGCGCCCCGTCCCGGAAATACCTCATTTGCATCCTAAGCTTCATGGAGTGCCCTCCTCGCGTTCCATCCCTTTTCGGAAACGATTAATACCACCACGTCAGTTGAAGACCCGTGTTGAGGATCTCGCCCTCGGTATGATAGTAATAGACAGAAGAAGAGCCGCGAACACTGCCCCACTCGTTGTATTCCAGCTTGTAGTCGCGATCCTCGATATCAAAATATTGAAAATGGACATCCACTGAAAACTGCCGGCGGGTGGATGGGTCCTTCAGGTGTTTGCGGCCTTTCCGGTCCAGATTGAAACCCAAGCCTCCGGAATAGACATCCGCGTCGCTGTCGAAATCATCCCCCATCTTTTGGTCGGGCAAGGGAGAGTCCCAGTGAAAATAGCCGCCCCGCAGGGAGATTTTGGGATTACGTTCCTTCAGGAACTTGGTCGGAAGCCACCCCGCTTCCAGGACATATTCCATCCCATACCGGTCCAGGGAGACATTTTTCCAGTCCGCGGTTGGTCCCCCCCCAATAAGCTGGATCAAACCAGCGACATCGGGCTGGGTCCACCGAAGATATTGTTTCAGGGTTTCTTCGTGCATGCGATGCCAGAACTGCTGGTCCTGAGTATAGGAAAGGGTGAGCTTGCTTTTGGGCAAAGGCAAATGGACCGCGGCCCCCCATTGCTCCTTATCCGGACTATTCCAAAAATCCCCAAGGACATAAAGACGCAAGTCGACATCGAGACTTTCGGAGGTAATAATCACCGGGATTTTGTATCGGACCCAGGAGCCCGGCTTCTGCACATAACCCAGGCTGAGGTATTTGACCGGCCGGAAGGTAACGCTCCATCCCACGTCTCCGGGTTCCATGGCTATCGCCACATACCAGTGCGGATTGATATTCGGCACCGGGACCCCGGTCGAAAGTCCGAGGAACAATTCTAAAACATCATCCAGATTGAGCGTCAAATCGGAGAACTTGGTCAGCCAGATGTTGGTGCTCTGGATAAAACCTATGCTCAACTTATCGTGCAGGCGGAAGCCCAATCCGTAATAGAGAGGGACGGTAGGACTCCCATACATGGGCCAGCCATAGCCAGTGGTGAGGAGACCAAGTCCTTCCCCGCCTCCGCCGCCGCCGCCGCCAAGCCCACCAAGGCTTCCCGGCGCAACCATGATTCCGGCGCCAATCCGCTCCCGGAGGAACCTTCCGTTGATGCCGATCAAGTTGGGCATATAATTGAGCCCCGTGTCTCCCGGCCCGTAATTCCTGCCATTCACATCCAGGTGCGACCAACGGAGAGTCCATTGCAGGGACACGGTGTTCCGGGATAAGGCCAAGGCGGAAGGATTGTAGAAGATCGCCTCGCTCCCATCCGCGATAGCCGTCATCGCTGATCCCATGGCCGAGGCTCGCGAGCTGGCCCCGAACATCTCCAAGTCCGCTGCTTGAACTCCCGCGCCGGCCATGAAAAGGATCAAGCCACTTATCACCCATGCCGGATATCTTTTCATTCACCCCTCCATTTTCCCTCGGGCATGCCAATCCAGAGACCCGGACCTCCAAAGCCGGGCGCTTTGGGGGTCTGGAAGTCCCTATTCTTTTAGAAAATTACAGGCCATTTGTCAAGAAAAAAATACAAGTCCCTTTTCCCGGGCCAGCCTCGCCATAAAACCCTCGCCTCCCGGGATCCGGCTTTGACAAAGCGCGCGTTCCTATCTATACTGCCCTTTAATGTCCGTGAAAGCCCATGCCCCGTCCTCGCCGCGGCCCCTGGACGAGCCTCTGCCCAGCCTCATCCAGGAGCGGAACCGGTGGTTTTTTTCGCTGGAGGCGGACCGGAAAGAGGAACGGCTGTTCGAATTGGAGGTCATGCTCAAGGGGTTGGACCGCTTCTTCAACCTGCAGAACCATCCCATCCTCGAGCGTGAAACCATCGTCAATCGCGATT
>Ga0315291_10003614_pt1 | contig 19996 bp, 17 predicted proteins | sample YL17G12_20_MG_FD_203070 | JGI IMG/M metagenome (GOLD analysis project Ga0315291, IMG submission 203070) | Sediment microbial communities from Yellowstone Lake, YNP, Wyoming, USA - YL17G12_20 | ecosystem: Environmental > Aquatic > Freshwater > Lake > Sediment | place: USA: Wyoming | collected...
GCAATCTGAACAAAGTTCAGATGCTCCTCGCGGCAAAGCCGCTTCGGAAGCCCCAAAAGCTCCCGAAGTAAAACCAACAAAAGTTCCGGAAGCACCCAAAGACAAAGACGAGGTTCCGATATTGGATCTTACTCCTGTTCCTGCTGCTGAAGAACTAAAACTAGCTGAAACACCTAAAGATTCTGAAGTTAAACTCGATTATTCTAAACAATTTGTGCAAGACAAAGATGGTATTATTTATCTGCACAGTTCCACATTTGAGGTTACAGATGTTGGAAATTACTGGGTGTTCAAGAAAGATAATAAGTTTTACAGACTTTCAGATATAGCTGGAGAGCCTAAAGAACTCAAAGCCGAGGCTGTCGGTGAAGCTGCATGCCGCTTGTATAACAACATGCAAGCAATTGTAAATAGTTACATTGAAATCATAGATGAAGATAGAGACGACATAACGGCGTTGGATAAAGATCTTGAAGTAGCAGAAAAACGTGCCGAAGCTTTGAAATCGCTTGAAGAGCGAATTAATTCTGAAGTTCAGGCAAAAGAAGCTGCACAGGGTGCTTTGAGAGCATTGGAACTTGAAAAGAAAAAGCTTGAAACAGATGCCAAAACTTACGAATCAACTATTGTTGATCTGAAAGCACAAAATGCTGACACCAAAAAGTACGAAGAGCAACTTACAGCGTTGAAAAAACAAAATGAGCAAAATGAAATCACAATGAATAATTTGAAAGTAATAGCCCATGATGCAAATAACGCAGCAATAGCTTGGGAAGGCCAATACAACTCAATTCTGAAAGAAAAAGAAAGCCTCGGACAAGCAGCAGGGAATATGAAGGAAGCAATACTCAGTGCAAATCGCAATGCGAGAGAAACTGTAGCTAACTATCAAGTCTTGAAACAAAAATATAGGGAAGCGGTGCAGCAAAACGCCGATTTGCAGGCAAAACTTGAATCGAAACAATAGAAAGGTTTAAGAACGTATTTGTTACTCAAAAGTAAGAAATACTCAACAGGTGAAAAATGGTAAAAATGAATGTTAATGGAAAAGATTCAGAAGTTAACCATGATAGCGGAATTCTAGAAATAGACGGCATAAAATACAATGAAGCAAATATGGATGCGACAAAAGGCCAAGTTCCGTCTGATGATGGAAAAAATAGCATTACAGTAGGACAATTTCAAGGTATAGTAGCTGATTTCACTAAGCAAGCTACACAAGCAGCAAAATCTCCATTGGACGATATTCTTGGGGACGATGCTTCTAAGATACTAAAGGGCAATGGAAAAAATGGAAACGCAAAAGCCGTTACTTCGGTAAAGGCTCCTGAGCCAGCACCTACACCTAAAGCTCCTGAAGCACCAAAAGCTCCGGTAGTTCCTGAAGCTCCTAAACCAATCGAAGCGCCTAAAGCGCCGCAAGCTCCTAAACCAATCGAAGCTCCTAAAGCTCCAGAACCTCCAAAACCAACAGATCCAAATGAAGGTTCTTTGGAAGATTTGATGGGATCAAAACCAGCTCCTACACAAGCACCTGGCGCTCCAAAACCAACTAGTGCACCAAAAGAATTACCTTACGTAGTTCCAGCACAAGATGCTTACAGAGTCAAAGATGGCGTAGTACAAGCAAAGTATGCTGGAAAAGACAAAGCTGGAAACGATCAGGTTTGGTACTTGAGCAAAGAAAATGTTGACAAAGTAGTTACAGAGAACCCAGGTAAGATTCCTGCAGAGCAAGCCACAGAATTGAAATTAACAATTCTTGCAAAAGAGCTTGAAAACTTGGATGCTAAACCAGCAAACGAGAAAAACCTGGCTTTCTTGAGGGAATACCAAACAAAGCTGAATGAATACAATGCACTTGCTGCACCAAAGAAAGCAATAGCTGAATGGGACGCAAGAGTTTCAAAATTAGAGATTGATTTAGACGGCATTGAAACAATAATTGGAAATGCAATTAAACCAAATGCAGCACTTGTTGGATCTGCAGATTATTTAGCATTTGACTCCGCATTTAAAAATGCCAAGAACGCATATGTTGCATTGAAATTTGTTGATGCCGAAGCCAAAGAAGGAATACCAGCAAAAAACATAGCACAAAAGATATGGTCTAATTTATTGCTTGCAACATACAAAATATCTCAGGGTAATACTGGCAAAGCAATAGAAGCTCAAAAACCAAACTTGTATGGTGCTGTTGCAAAAGTAATGAAAGCTGTCGAGTATGCACTACCAAAAGGCAAAGAAGGGATGCTTAAAGAGCATACTGGCGCAGGTTACATCTTCGGCGGCGATGCCGGCGTTTCAACAGATGCACTGTTAGCTTTCTACAAAAAGAACATTGGCAAGTAAGCCAATTTTCTTCTCTTTTTATATTACTTTACATAGCAAATTTGTTCTTAAAAACCAAAAGCTTTATAACTGATTGTTGCTGGGAAGTAGTAACAATATGGCCAAGATTACAAACCCATTAGCCATAACTAACGTAGCGGAAGTAGCCGTTACACCTAGTCCGGATTTTGACTCTGAACAGGACCTAATTGATGAGGTTTCTGAAGATGTTAAGGTTTCAGAACATGGTGCCCAGGAATCTGACCTAGAAACGATAGTTGAAATACCTGCAGTTAAAGATGAATTCTTCAAGCACGCACTTCAAGGGTTGTACAATATTTTGCCGAAAATTGCAGAAGAGGAAAAACCTCTTGCAACATTAAAAGAAAATTCAGATTTCAGATTTGTTTTGTACAGTTTGAAAGAAAAGCAAGGAAAAGACTGGACAGCAAACAGATTATACAAAGATTTGAAGATAATGTACAATTCCGGCGCTTTGGATGACCTGATCGTTGAAAAACAGACAGTATCTGGTAAACTTGCTGGAAAATACAGAAACAGCAAGATCGCAAAAGCTCTGACAAATGCATCTGAAAAGGTTTCAGAAATCAAAGAAACACTTTCAAAAAAGTATGTAAATTCAAACTTTAAAACTAATTACCTAGGTAGACTAGCAGACAAAAAACAGGCAAGAGAACTCTCGAAAATGCAGATGAAGAGTTCTGGTCTGAGTATCGGGAGTTCCTGGGAAAAGCAGGAAAGAGAACTCTTGAAAACAGGTGCAGATTCTTGGATAGAGTATCTGGATTTACTGGATATTTTGCACGATTTCGGTTACAAATCAGAAGCAGCTGTAAAAAGAGCATACGAAGCAAACCCAAATGATCCAAAATTGAGAGAACTTGAGACTTGTTTGCTCCAATATAACTTATGCATTGATGACTGGACTCGCAGTGATAATCCTTTGATTCGTTCAAAACAAATTCTTTGTGAAGCAAGTTTCAAAAGCAAAAAGAAAGAGCCAGAAAAAGGCTCACCCGAGTACAAACGCTTTTCAACAAAAACCACAAAGACGTTCGAAAAATTAGCAAGAGAATTTGGCGAATCGTATTCAGGACTGAGTGTATTGTCTAGACGCGATTTTGTAAGTTACAACAACGAAATCTTGCCTGTTGCAGATAAGATTCGTGGCGCTTCTGGTTCCTTTGGTTCAGGCATTGAAGCGTTGTATGTACCTGACGTAGATGAACTTCAGAAAACTCTTGATCGCGTTTATTCAGGTGACATAAAAAAAGAAATTAGGGCAAATCTAAACCATCTGGAAGCCCGGGAATACAAACAACTGGGTAAATTCGAATTATCAAAAGCAATGCCTCTTGAAAATGAACGTTACGAAACAAACAAGCAGTGGATTCTGGAAAATTGCGGACCGCTTGCAAAAGAATATTTGAACAGATGGGAAGCTTATGAAGCTCTTTTGGAGGCAAGTAAAGCTTCACTTGTTGAAACAAGTGATTTGTTAGAAAAAGCGGGCGTGAGAACTGAAGGTGCATACAAAAGATTTTCGAAATCTGACAAAAATTGGCAGGAGTATTGCATAAAAGAGATGCGTAAAATCTTCAGGCCGATTCAAGATGAAGCACAGTTATTGCAGGAAGAATTACACAAAATTGAAAGTCCTCTGATAAAATATCATAAAGCCAATTTGGCTTACGTGGCGCAAGAGATGTACGTACTGGCGCAAATGAATCTGGCCAAAGACCCCGAAAAGGACCAGCACAGATTTGCAAAAATCATGCTCGAAGACAGAGTGGAAGACGCGGCCAAATATGTATTGGAAAATGGTCTCGGAAAAAGAAGAGAGGAAGTTAAAGTTTATGATGATGTAATAGCACTAGCAAAATTACTGGGCGTAAACAGCGAAAAAATCCTGCAAACCAGAAATCAAAAAAATGATGGTGCTCGTGCCTATAAAGTATCTTTGAAATTAGCTGGAAAGCTTGAAGGATTACGCAGTGATGTGCTCGGCAAACAGCCAGCATATGTCGCAGAAAATTTCCTCAAGCAAATGTACGTTCTGAATAATCTGGGTGTTAACGAGATAGCAGATTTGGAGAATGCTTTGGAAGACGTCAAAGAATCTGGAAGCAGGGAATGCACTCTTGTTTACAGTTCAACAGGCTATCGAGGGCTTGGCAGCGCAGTAGTGCCTACAATACCTTTCGATTTGCCTTTCGAAGCTCGTGTAGAAGCAGATGAAAAAGATGGCTTTTACATCAAGTACGGAAACAATGGTAAGAAGTTTACATATAGAGTTGAAAATAACGAGATTTACGCGAAAGGCAAAAAGATCTGCGAGTCTTGCATAGCAAAAAAAGGCATGAACAAACAGACATTGATAGACTATTGGAATACTGAGAAAACAAAGCAGAATAGCACCATTATTGCAAATAATGCTGTTTATGCCCTGGCTTTAGACTACAAGAACAGTTCAGATTCCATGAGTAAAGTTTAAAAAGGTATTTGTTACTCAAAAGTAAAGAATAATAATATAACACAAATGTTTGAGGTGAAAAACTAAAATGGTAACATTAAGACAAATTTTGGCGGTAGCCGTACCTGCTGTATTGGTAGGTTCAGTTGCATCGGGTGCAGTTTACACCGTAATGCAAGGCGAGATAGCCAAAGAAAAAGCAGACAAAGAACAAGCGCAAAAAGACACAGAACAAGCGCAAAAAAACGCAAAGTTCTGGGAAGATAAATACAACAACGATCCTAAAACTGTAGTTCTCGAGGATATAGTTGCACACTTGGGCGATCACGTCCCTGTAGAAAAAACTACTGTAGCTTTCAAAGCACTTGAAAAATATGCCTCACCACAAAACTGGGATGTAGCTAACTTGCTCTTGGAAAAATCAAACATATCTGTAGACATCAATGATGTTGGTGGCAGTATGGTTGACACACACCTTGTATACACAAACGGTACAAGTGTAAATCTAACTTTTGAATTAACACCAGACCAAACAAGAAATGCAGTTGCTGCTGCAAACGGTTATGTCAATGGAAAGACAGGACATGTTTTCATTGAACCACAGATAAACGTAAACAGTTTGTCTGTTGAAAGACACGTTGGCGCAGGCGAACAAGCAACTCTTGCAAATATGGTTGGTTTTGATGGCAAGAATGTCACAAATGTCGTTGCAAAACTCAACAAAGAAGATGGAAGCTTAAGTTACAGCTTTATGGTTGACGGCAAAGAAAAAGCTGTTGACAAAGAAAACTGGACTTTAGCTCTTAACTGGTTGGAAGACAAGGACACGAATGCAAAAGGATACACATCTCTTGTCGATGCACTTGGCATGGGCAAGCAAGTATGGCAAACAGCATTTAACTTCGGTAACTTAGCCGGAAACGTTGAAGGCTTTGGCGAAGGCTGGAATGCATCTGTAAATGACACAGAAGATTACTTGCTTGGACAAATTGCAAATGTAACTCACGAGAACAAATCAGTTGTTCTTGACCACATTGCAGGAAAAGTAGGTGCAACACTTGCTGATGTTGACAAAGAAGACCTGTGGGCTTATGCCTTCATAAAAGTCAAAGACCAAGGTTTCGCCGAAGGCGACAACAGCGGAAAAAGCGTTGCAGACTTCATATACAAATCGTTCAACGGTACGATGATAAATAACAGCATAAAAGAACAGTTCAAGGAGAAAGACACTAACTTGTACAACGCTTCTCAATGGAACAGATCTGACTTGTTAAAACTGACATATGATTTAGCATTTGATGTCGGAAACAACAGCGGAATTTCATGGACCGTTGACCAGCTTGAACAAATTCTTGCAAACCACGGCATAACAAAAGACCTTGACAACAAAGATGCTGCTGCAGCCGGAAATGCTCTCTATGATTCGGTGTTTGAAAAAGCATACCGCGAGGGTGAGAACCAAACATTAACGCACAATCAAATGATCCGAATGGATGCAAGACACTTTGCAAACTTAACAACTGCAGATGACTTGACAAAAGACGTTAATTTCTGGGTAAACGCCGCACAAAGCGCTCCTGTAAACTGGGGCTATAACTCTTGGATCGTAAAAGCAAACGATCAGAAAAGTTTTGATGCACTCATGAACTGGTCTAACAATGCAAGCGTAAATGCATCATTGAAAGGAATGATTATGAAAGCATACGCTTCAGGTAGCGACATATACTTCATGGACACAGAAGGCGCCGGTGCAGCCGGTGGTTACATCGCTAATGTGCAAAACGGAAAAGCAATAGGCGGATGGATTGCTCCGCAAGAGCAAATTAACAAAGGCCTAGAATACAAGCCAAAGTAAAGGTGAACTAAAATGAAAGGAAAAAAACTAAATTTTGTTTTGCTGGCGTTGATGTTAGTGCTCTCTATTTTAGGAGCAGCTATTCCCGCTAGCGCAATGGAATACCACACATTGAATGTTAATTCAAATGTGGTTCCAGATAAAATCGAAATAACAGGTAGCGACACAATCACAAACACAAACTGTGCTTTGTCAACAAACATACCATTGAAACACGGCGCATACACCGTAACAGTTAGCAAAGAAGGATACGAAAGCAAAACTGTTGCAGGCGTTGTCGTAAATGATTACGACATGAACGCTGATGGTGTTGTAGACGCAAAGGACATAACAAAAGTACTTGTCACATTAGTAGCTGTCTCTGGCGGAAGCCAAGATGACAATAATAATGGTGGTACTGATGACAATGGCAACACAGCTTCAAGCGATGTTTACATAAAACATGTAAGCTTTGATGATGAAGTTGCCCCTGGCGATGTCGTTGACTTTGAAATAACAGTCAAAAACGGCGCTGCTTATGATGCTGAAAACGTCAAAGTAACTGTTACAATTAAAGACATAGATGACGGCGACGATTTAGATGTCGAGTCAGATGACTTTAACTTGGACAGCAAAGACGACAAAGATGTCACACTAAGTTTGACAATCCCAGCAGATGCGGATGACAAAACATTCGATGTTGAAATAAAAACTGAATGGGAACAGGCAGACAAAGTTGGCACTTTGGAATCAATAAAAACAGAAACAATTGCTGTTGAAAAAGAAAGCCACGCTGTTAAGATAACTGATGTACAGCTTGACTCTGAAACAACTAAAGCTGGCGAACAAGGCCAGATTGCAGTAACATTACAGAACATTGGAAAGAACGACGAAACAGTCAGATTCCAAGTAAAATCTGACCAATTAGGAATTAACGTAATGTCTGCTCAGTTCAAATTGGACGAAGGCAAGGAAAGCACACAGCAACTGTCTTTCACAGTATCTGACAATGTAAAAGTTGGCAAATACTTCGTATATGTAACTGCATACTACGGAAGCTTGACAGCACAAAGCACTGTCACACTTGAAGTGAAAGCACCAGCACAATCAACAACTGCTCCAACAGGACCAGTTACTGTAACACCTGTTACTGTAACAACTGCAACTGAATCAGCTACTGATGAAGTTGCATCTGGTGGCATGGCAGGATGGATAATTGCCGCAATAGTATTGATAGCAATTGTCGGAATGATTGTGAAGGATGTTGTTCCTGAAGTCACAGCAAAACCAACAATAATCAAGGCTAGCAGACGCTAAGCCTTATTCTTTTTTATTCTCTTATTTTCTTTAATTCTTGTCTTATAGAAAAAAAGTAGATCCAAAATCCTTGCTTTTTTCTATCCCTTTAACTCGCAGTTTAGGCGCGAGTTAAAGTTATTGCTCAGTTATAACTTACCTATTAATACCGCAATTCTATAGTTATATTCATGGCAAAAAGGAAAAATCAAACCAAGAATACTAAGAAAGCAAGTTACCTTGTTATAGCAGCTATCTTAGTGGTGGTTTTCATATTCCTTGCAGGTTATATGAACCCTCCAAAAGCGCCTGAAGCGCCTAAAGAGGAGACACCACCAGTTGTGACAGATGCGGGATTCGCAAAAGCATGTCAAATGGATAAGGACACGCACAATTTCTTCGAATGCACCAGTAATGCGATAGGCATAAAATACGTGGACAGGCCACTTGGCACAGAAGGTGCAAGAACATACTATAGTGCAATGGGCAGCAAAATACAAGCGTGCGGCGGATCTGGTTCTCTAGCGATAGCATGTTTGAATTTGGATAGCTTAGGTGCCACATTCTGTACAAAAGCAATTTCATGCCCGTAAGGGCTTTTTATTTTATTTAGGTAATTTGATGAAGCTTTGTCATATTCCTAGGATTACTTGAGCCGATAAATTTTTTCCATTTGGCTACTTCACCAAAACCTTTTACTCTAACACTAAACTCTTGTAAGCGTCTTCTGACACCAGGCTTCGTTATAGAAATATAGGGCTGGAATCCGAGATTTTTTAGTTTCTCCAGTATGGTTTTTGCAAGTTTTTGACTTGTTGTGCTTATAGCAATAAAAGGATAGTTATATTTTCCAGATTTTTGTATCGAGACGGAGCCGTCTGTGTCGAAGATTCCTTTTATACACGCTTTTACCAAATCTTCATCCTTCAGAATTTCTTCAGGGATATCTATTTCTCCTTTTCTACCCAAAGGTATAGCAAATCTCGTGTGTAAAAACTCACACAGCGTTTTTGAGTGTAACTGAATATAAGCTGCATTTCTTTGTTTGATAAAATGGAGGCGCGGTTTTATTTCAAAAACTTTTACAAATAAACTGCACAAATAATTAAGATAATCCAAATCTTTATTCATATGTCCAAATATGTTTATTCTATGGCCGTGGTTTGTGCTAATGTTTCCATCCCCTATATGAGCCCCTATGAGTTCGGCCAATTCTGGGCTAACACAGTCAGGTAGATTAATTCTATTTTCACGCATAAAAGTGGGGCTGCCCTGATTTGAACAGGGACAAGCCGCTCTGGAGGCGGCGATACTGCCAGGCTTTACAGAAACGAACAGTTGCTCGCTTCTTTTATACTACAGCCCCCTGCTCCAGAATCCCTGTTTGTTGTATTTAAGTCTTATGTCTGGTTCTATATTGTAAATATAAACCCTTAAAAAACATCAACTTGGTCGCTGTAAGTCGATTAGCTGTTTCTGTTTAAGGCTAAAAGCAACAGAAAAGTTTATAAAGCTTTTATCACTTAAAAGTTAAGAAAACAATACACTTCGAGGTGCAAAATGAAGAACTTCATTAAACAAATGTTAGTATTTCTAATAGCTGGCATTATGTTGGCCGCGCCAGTAATTGCAACAGAATCTAGCAAATTTATAATTCAAGATGTTGATTATGATGATCCTGTTGCTCCGGGCCAGACTTTAACCGCAACTGTAACATTGGAAAATTTGGCAACAAGCGATGATGTACAAGACATCACAGTAAAAGCTTGGTTGGAAGACAAAAACGGCGAATTAGTAGGACAGAAATATTCTACTGATGTTGTACAGGTCCACCAGGACTATGAAAAAGACGTTACATTTAACATCGCCATACCTTCTGACACCGAAGCAGACATATACACATTTTATGTAACTGCAAAGGGCGAATGGGAAGATGCCAACAAAGAAGTAAGTGCTTCTTGGGACGGCACAGTTGAAGTTGAACAGGCAGAGCACGGTCTTGCAGTTCAAACTGTAAGATTAAGCGCTAATACATTATCTGCAGGCGATGCAGTTGATGTTGCTGTTACAATATTAAACAACGGTCAAGCTGATGAAGCTGGCGTTGTCATAAAAGCTGAAATACCTGCTTTAGGCGTTTCAAACTCTGTTAAACTAATAAACGCACTTGGTGAAAGTGCTGAAGTAACACAATACTTGACACTGAAATTACCAGATAACGTCAAGGACGGCTTATACACAGTCAAAGTAACTGCTTACAATGAAAAAGCAGGTGCTTCTGGCTCAACTGATGTGGTAGTTGAAAATCAAGTAGTTGTTCCAACACCAACTGGCGCAGTAACACAGCCAGCAATAGGCATACAAACAATTGCGGCTGGAAAAGGCGCAGTGTTCTCAATGCAAGTTGCTAACAATGCTGCAACAGCAAAGACATTCAGCTTCACTGTAGGCGGAGCAAGCGACTGGACATCAAATGTCAGAGTAGACCCAGCAGTCATACAATTGGGCGCTGGTGATTCTGAAACAGTCCAGATACACATGATCCCAACAGAAGCTGGCGAACACACATTCACATTGTTTGTCAACGATGGTTCAACAACTATCGCAGGACAGCAGGTGAAAGTTGCTGTTACTGGCAGTGCTTTCGGCACTGACGCAGACGCTAGTCAGAGCATGGTAATTTTGCTTATCTTTGTGTTAATAGCTGCCTTTGCATACTGGAGATACCAGACAGGCGGTTTTGAAGGCTCAAAGAAACCATTGAAGCAAATTTACTATTAATTTTCTTTTTTTATAATCTATAATTAAAAGATGAGTACACCTCGAAGTTATGAAAAAGCGGCTGGGCAAAACCCAGCTTCCTTTTCTCCCCAAAAATCTTTGATTTCTTATTCTGATATCCAGGATGCTATTGCATACCTGAAAGAAGCCGCATTGAATTTTAAGTCTAAAGATGGCGGCAGAACCATAAGATTAGTCTATAATAAAAAGGGCGTAACAGTATTCTCAGACAACAGATGCAGGTACCTGGTTTTGAATAAACAACGTGGAGAAATTCTCACAGCAGCAGGCGCAACTGAGAGCGGTGCCACCATCGTAGCAGCATATAATGATCAATCACTGATTAGCTTACTTAAAGATGAAAATAGGTACGTAGATGCGCAAAGGGATATTGAAAGAGTCTTCTGGGGCAGACCATTCTTCGGAGACCATTACTCTGAAAACAAGTTTTCGAAAACCTATCCAAATCCCGAAAAATCAAAAGAGTTTGAAAGTGCACAAAGAGAACTGGATAAGATTTTGCTTGACGTATTAGATATCAAAGTAACATCATCATAGTCAATGTTAATCAAAAACGTTACTAAAGAGAATTCATTTGAGGCAGATATCGCTGATAATCTGTGGCTGCAAACCAAAGGCCTTTCTTTCTCAAAACCCAGGAATATGCTGTTCAAATTTCCCATCAGTAGAAGATGGGAGTTCTGGATGTTTGGCGTTTCTTATGGTATATGGATGGCCTTTATCGATGACGACGGCGGAGTTTTTGATGTAATCAGGGCTGAGAAAATGACCTTGAACCCAAAAACATGGAAAACTTACAAGCCATCAAGGCCTTGCAAACTAGTTCTTGAAACACCAGCAAAATCCAGCCAGAAATTAGTTGATGTGGGAGACGTTTTAAAATGGGATTTTGCGGTGCAACCAAATTGATACAATTTTGTTTGTGCCAGCAAAGCTGGCAGATGTTGGTGACGTGGTAACATTTTAATACATCCAGAAGCCATAGAATATTGGCCTGGCATGTACAAACAAAAGTTTTCTGATGAAGAGCTAATGAGAAGGATTCCCTGCAGCAGGAAAGAGCTTGAAATGTTCAAAGCTGTTCAGAGGAAAGCTCTGAAAGATGCTGAGGCTTATAAGAAAAAACTGTTCTCCAAGCAAATCAAAATCATAGGGGTTAGCGGCAGCATGAGAAGAGCTGATGACTGCCCGCAGGCTGAAAGTACTTCAGAATTTTTATTGAAAGCAGCTTTGAAAAAAGCCGAACAATTGGGTGCTAAAACAGAACTGATTAAATTAAGAGACTTTGAAATGATGCCCTGCAAGGGCTGTTATTCAACGACGAACGCTCAGTGCCATTTTCCTTGCACTTGTTATCCATACAAAACAAAGTATGCGGATGACATAACGGACAAATTGTACTGGAAAGTCTTGGACGCGGATGGCATTATATGGGCCACGCCAATACATAGTTTCAAAATATCATCTTTGATGTCAATTCTTATTGACCGTTTGATTAGTATGGACGGCAGCTTAAGTCCAGCAAATCCAAATGACGCTAAAAATAAGGGACTAAACATAAAGCACACAAGATTTATTGAGTTGACTGCTGACAACAATGTATTTGGCTCAGGATTTTTGAAGAGGCATTACGGCAAGGTCGCAGGCATCATAGTTTCAGGCCATGAAGCCGGCGCTTCAATGGCAATTTCATCTTTGTATATGACTTTGAACCATTACGGAATGATATTTCCGCCCTGGTCAAACATGTATGCTATGGGATCTATTTTGGATGCCACATACAAAGACAAAAGCAGGATTGAATCAAAAGAATATGCTGAGGAAGCAGCGCAGGTAGCGGAAAATGTCTTCAACGCAGTAAAGATGATCAAGCAGAACCCGAAGCTAGTCTGGAAATATGACCAAAGCAGAAACTAGCTATATGATGCTATTGTAAAATCGCGAAAATTGACTAACAATTTTCGGGATGCTAAAACCAGAGAAAATCCTAAGATTTTCTTGGCCAAGAAAATTTGCAAATTTTCTCTGGAATCGCAGACGATTTTTTCCATAAAGATATTTAAACCTCTAAACTCAGCTAAAAAGTACAATGAAATACAATTGGAAAGCAATTGGCTTAGGAGTAATTGCTGCCATAATTTGCGGCTTTATACCGATACTGAATTTTGTAGCCGGAATTATAGGTGGATTTGTTGCAGCCTGGTACGGAAAGGAAAAAGATTACAAAAACGGCGCTATTGCCGGTGGATTATCAGGCGCTATTGCAGGCCTTATAGTATCAATCTTAGCAATGTTTGTACTGACAGCGATTGGCGGTGCAGCACTTGGAGGCCTTGGCGCAATGATAGGCGGCGCAGTAGGAGTCATAGCGGTGGTTGTAGCACTGATATTGGGCTTTATACTGGGCGCAGTAGGCGGCTTAATTGGAGTCGCTGTAATAGGCAGCAAAAAGAAGTAAGGCTTTCTTTTATTTTATTTTTATTTTTCAACCTCACAACGTTGGCGTGTGGTCGTATCCAATCTGAACGAAGTTCAGATGGAGCAGCTGAAGATACACTTCAGCTTGCTTTGGCGTAGCCAAATACAACATATCTGTTTACTTCAATCATTAGTTTATAACAAATAAATCTTTATAAATTTCTTAGGGGTGAGTAGTTAAATTAAATCCTTACTCGGAGGTGTTGATTTGAAACGCATAATTACCTTAGTAGTATTTTTGTTAGGCCTAGTGCCTATAGTTTTAGCCGCTAATTCATTTTCCTTTGGTGCCATAACCGGGGAACAGACTGTCTGCGCGACAGATACAGTACTCTATATTTTACCTGTCACGAACGGAGAAAAGCAGGATAGCTTCACGGTCTCGCTTTCTGGCGATGCAGCCAAGTGGGCTGTCGCAGCCCCATCAGGTTTCATTCTTGACCCTGGTGCAACAGAGCAGGTTTATGTTTACGTCACTCCGAGTTCCGGCGCACTTCCAGGCAGCTATGATTTGAAAGTTACGGTCAATGGACAATCTGCAGGAAGGCAAGACCAGCTTCTGAAAGTGAATGTTGGTGACTGCCACTCGGCTTCTCTAACAGCTTTGGAAGTTGATCAGGAGGTATGTGCAGATTCCGCCGTTAAATATACACTAACACTAGCAAACACTGGCAAATATACTGAAAATTTTGCGATTTCAACCACAGGACCGGCTTCAGCATGGACAACATTATCAGACACTGTTGCCAAGCTAAAAGCAGGCGAATCCAAGGAGATTGTAGCCACTATAAAACCCGCAGCTGACCAGACCGGAGCCTTTGACCTGACAATTACTGCAAAATCAGTCTCGAATGCAGCAGCATCTGCAAAGGTAAAAGTAAATTCAAACAACTGTTATGAATTCGCACTGACGCCTGACAAGAACTTCTTTGAATTCTGTGAAAATTCTGATGTCACAATACCATTGACAGTAAGAAACAACGGAGAAGCAGCAAATACTTTTGATTTGTCAGTAAGCGGCCCGAGCTGGGCAAGCTTGGAGACATCAAGTATTGATGTCGCTCCCAGTTCTGAGAAGATAGCGAATTTGAAATTATTCCCAGGATTTGGAGTTTCAGGAAACTTTGACATCAAAGTAAATGCAGCAGGCCAGCAGGGCGGAGTTGCCACAACGCAGACCATCACAGCAAATGTCAACACATGTCACTCGACGGACTTGAAAATAGCATCAGCTGAAGATATGTTATGTCCATTCACATCGAGAATGTATGAAGTCTCTCTTGCAAACACAGGAGAATTTGATGAATCGTACGCTATAACTGTGAGCGGAGCAAACTGGGCATCAGTGGATAAAAATTTCGTTGAACTAAAAGCTGGCGAATCTGCAAAATTCAATCTGCAGATAGACCCGAAAGACGTGCCAGCAGAGGATTATGTTTTATCCGTAGAAGCAGTTTCGCAAGGACCTTCGAAAACAGGAGCGAAAGATGTACTTGTAACGACCATAACACCGAAAGAAGGATGTTTCGGAGTTTTAACAACAGCAGCTTTGACAAAAGTTGAAGTAGCTCCTGGAGATGGAGCACTAGTTCCTATAATAATAGAGAACAAAGGAACTGAGGAATCCACATATAATATAGAAGTCAGCGGTACGGGCGCAGGATATGCACAATTGAATCCTGCAACTGTGACAATTGAAGGCAGAGAAGCAGACACAGTTTACATGTACATTGCAGTGCCGGAAGAGACTGCACAAAACTTGTACAAGATAACCGTTGCTGCAAGACTTCAAGATGGCACAGTATCCAGTTCATCTGATGTTGAAATCTCGGTTGTAGCGCCAGGCGCTGAAAAAGCTGAACAAGAAGCACCCGCAACGACAACACAAGCCAGAGTTCAGGACAAATTAAACGCGTTGCAATCGGGTTTGAGCGGCCTGAAGGATAAACTTACGGCGTTCATAGAAAGCTTGCGAGCTAAATTTACAAGCATAATGCCGCAGAAAGAAACGCCTGAAGAGCAAGCACCGGTAGAAGAACCTGAAGAGCAAGAAGCAGAAACTTTGCCTCCGGGCCAGCTTGAATTAACAAAGGACGAGCCGCAGGAAATCACTGTTGGAAATGAAACTCACAATGTTACAGCAATAAAAGCTGACGAGAATTCAGTAAGCCTGAAGTTTGAATCAGAGCCCGTTTTGATTTCATTGCTTCCAGGGCAATCAAAATTAGTTGACCTGAATGGAGATGGCATCAAGGACATAAAAGTTACTTACAACGGCATGAAAGACGGCAAAGCCGATATAACTTATGAGGAAATTCCAGTAGTCCCAGCGGAGGAAAAGGCTGCTGAAGCGGAAAAACCAGCCGAAGCAGCTAAGGAAGAAACTCCTCCCGCGGTTCCTGAAGAGCAGCCCAAGGAAGAAGCTCCACCTCAGGAAGTAAATGAAACAGAGGTTGCAGAGCCTGAAGAGCAAACGAACGAGACAGAACTGGTTGCAGAACCTGAAGAGCAGGCACAACCAGAGCAAGAATCCAATTTATCTGAAAGTGAACAAGCTCTGTTATCGCCAGCCTTGAGAGAAAAACTAACTGGTCAAAAGCAGGAATTGAGTAATGCTACAGCAAGCGTTACAAGCAGATTTAACGAAAAGTTAGGTTCTTTGAAGAGTGTATTCGCGGGCTTGAGCGTAGGCGGACTGAAGACATTCCTGACGCAGCAAACTTACATTTTCCCTAACTGGCTTTGGATTGTTGCCATTATCATAGTTTTGATGGTAATAGGCTACTTCCTGAAGGAAGAGAAACTGCCTGACGAACAACCTGAAATGCCTGAAGAGCCCAAAGAAGAAAAACCAGATAGCAAAACAGAGAAGGGGCTTTGGAAGAAATTCCAGGACTTCTTAGAGGAAGAAGATGAGGAAAAGCCGGCAGAAGAGAAAAAGGAAGTAAAGGGCAACAACAAGAAAGGCAAAAACGGCAAAGACAAAGTCCTCATTGACGAAGACAAGATGACACAAGAAGAATCGGAAGACAACGAGGAGTAAACTCCTCCCTATTTTTTATTTATGGTTATTTTTGAAGCAGAGCCAAGCGTAGTAGAACTTCTAGACAAGGTCAAAAAATCAAAACTCTCAGGATTAGAAGTGAAAGTGGGAGATTTTATTTTGACTAGCTTGCAAGAAGAGAACATGCAGAGGTACATTAGATTTGGAAAGGTTAGCGAAGTCTCGCCTAGTTTGGCTTTAAACATAGGCTATAACATTAACATAATGGTTGCACCAAAAGTAGACGTGCTGCGTTCACAGCGCGTATGCGTCAGGCCCGATGACAATGCGTACAAGCTAAATGAAAACGAAATAGCATTGATGACAAAATTTCTCACACAAGTAGAATTGAAATACCTAAACGATTGTCTTTAGATCTTAATTTCCAAGAAATCTCTTGCTGCAATTGTATTCTTGAATTCCTTTTTTGCTTCAGCCAATAACTCAGAGGTATCTCTATAGCGCTGGCTGAAATGCGTTATTATCAATTGTTTAGCATCAGCTTTCTTTGCAAGCTTGCCTGCCTGCTGAGCAGTCATATGGCCTTTTTCCTTTGCATCTGCCTCTAATTCTTTTGAGAATGTCGCTTCACAAATCAAAACATCAGAGTCTTTTGCAAAGACAGCTAGCTTTTCATCATAAACGGCATCTAAAATATATGTGATTTTCTTTCCAGGTTTTATGTAAGTAGCGTCTTTCGCCTTGATTGTTTTACCTTTCCACTGTATGTCCTTGCCTCTTTGCAATTCGCCAACAAGAGGATGAGCTGCCAGACCATATTTTTTCAAAAATTCAGTGTTTATTTTTACTCTTGATCTTTCAATAAAGGTATAGGCCAGGCAAGGTACAGTATGTGATGTCTTGGTAGCATGAATTTCGTAGTCAGGAGTTTGCAGAATTCGTTTTATTTTTGATTCTGCTGCAATTTCTGTTACGTTTATCCTGTAGCCAACTCTCACTTCAAATGATTTGGTCATATAGTGAAGTCTTTCTTTTGTTTTATCAGGTCCGAATATTGATAATTCTGCTTTCCTTCCGTTTAATTCAAAACTTTGCAGCAAGCCCGGCAATCCAAGCACGTGATCTCCATGCCAGTGCGTCAAGAATATCTTTGAAATCTTAAGCGGACTTAAATTAGCAATTCTAATTTGCCTCTGCGTGTTTTCTCCACAGTCAAAAAGCAGGGCTTCAGGCCCTATGTCTAAGTATAAGGAAGGATGATTCCTCTCCCTAGTTGGAAATGATGATGCTGTTCCCAAAAACACCGCTCTCATACAACCGCACTCCGTTGATGAGTGGTCGCATCAGCTTCGCTGATACAACTTAGCTCACCTCTGTGAGATGATTAGGCTTTTAAACCTCTAAAAGCTTTTTCTATGTAAGGAACACGCTCTGTCTGTCAGCATAGCTGTCAGGCGCGTAGTTCTCTATTGAATATGGTAACGAAGAAGAAAGCTAAACATCCAGAAGCACCTATTGAAGGACCTCTGGAGGAAGCAGAAAAAGTAGAGCTGAGTACACAACAGCCAGTGCTAGAACAAATAAAGCTAACAAAACCAATCAGAGGGCATCTTATCGGCAACAAAGTCGCTGTCACCGAGGATTTCCAGCTTGCACAGCAGTTCTATGACCGCTCTTCCTTTGGAGAGCTTCACGGAGTAAAAGAAAGACGAATAGAGTTTGCATTAGAGGAAGCGCTGTATTTGATGGAAAGAGGCAAGCTGAAAGTGTTTGATGGAAAAAAGACTCTGAAATTCAAAGACTTTGTTCAGAAAGCTAACAAATCAGAGAGGAATTTCTGGACTCGCTATCAGGTGTACAGAGATATCAGGACTCGCGGATATATAACAAAAACAGCTCTCAAATTCGGAGCTGATTTCAGAGTTTATCCAAGAGGCATCAAACCTGGCCAGGATCATGCCAGATGGGTCTTATTTGCAACAGCAGAAGGCGATTCGTACACTTGGAGGCAGTTTGCTGCTATGAACAGAGTTGCTCACAGCACAAGAAAGAGCTTGCTTGTAGGAGTCGTAGATCAAGAAGGGGAGGTCTCCTATTGGGAGACGCGTTGGAAAAAACCCTAGACGTGCCAACGAAAGAATTTATTTTCTTCGATTGAACTTTTAACCTTACTTTCTTTTCGCATCCTCTTTAAATGGAAAAGCGTATGATTAAGTCCGAGTTGAATATTATTCGCTATGTCCATAGTACGTGAGTGGTTTACAGACTTTAGATAAGTCAAAATTAAAGTTTCTATTTCTTGAATAGATCTAGTTCTTTTTTTCCTATACCTTTTCGCAACCTGTGCCACCAAATTAAATTGCTTTTTTGGATGCGTAAAGCCTATTTTGTTAAGGAAGTCTTCATTGCTTCTTGAAGATACTTGTAAACAGTATTGATTTGATCCGCTTTCGTTTTTGTGGACAAGGATATTGCCGGATTTAATTCCAAACTCCAAAAATAGGGTTTTAATGCCTTCGATGATATTTTTGTTTATCATAGCAATAGTCACTTGAGCAGAACTGCTGCCTTCATCGTCAAACAAAGCCCTAAGCAAAGCAGACTTGCATTCCTGTGGCGCCGAAAATATATTTTTAGGCAAACTTTCCTTTATTGCAAATGGCACCTCTAAACAATAAGATAAAACCCTAGTAACAGCTTTTGGAAACGTTACTATTGGAACTGTTAATATTCTGTTCGAGGTTCTAACATCTCCAAATATTTGTAAATCTTGTATAAATTCCTCTCTAAGCTCTTTACACGTATTAGCATAGTAAGGCACATGTCTCTTGGTTGCGCTTCCGTCCCCTAAAACATGGCCAACAATTCTGTAAAGTGCCGGCGACTCTTTAATCGGTAATATGGGATTTACTATAGGAGTTCCAGCCCTCGGGCGATAAGCCAAAACAGATTTTTCTATTTCCCTCACTAAATTTCTAGTTAGATGGGGTTTAATTTGTTTGAAGAATTTAACTGGAATATATTGGATCCATTTTTTACCAAATCTATTGCTAAATCCCGTTTCATATTCTTTAATTGTGCTAGGGTCTAATCGCAGGATTCTAGCTAACGGTCTTCTACCACTAAGTTTAGAATAAAGATGAGCAAACAATTTTTCTTTAGTTTCAGTCGCTAATAAAATGTAAATGTCTTCAGGGAAATCCCAAATATGAAATGATTTCATATTCTAATTTATCGCCTTCTCAAATAAATACGTAATTTATTAGCCGGGAGTAAGAAATCAGGTGGAAGAAGCCTTAGCTTTTTGATTTAACTTGTTTTTAATGCGTTTTATTTCTGAAGCGTAGGATCTGGCATAATTCATAACCATGTCAAAATAAACGCCCCCAGATATTTTCCTGAATTCCTCGGCGACTTCCAGCTGGTCTAAATAAGCTTGCTCATAGACTGGCAACAAAACCTCATAAAGATCTTCATCGTGACCACCCAAGTCTTTTAATTCCCTTCGAAAGTAATGGTCCAGCAGAAATGCTGCACAATTACTCCTATATTTTGAAATAATGATAATTTGCTGCTTAATGCTTTCTATTCTGGCAGCACGTAGTTCTTTATCAGAGGGGCTTTTGGAGCTCTTTAAGATAGCCTCTAGCATGCTTTTTTAAATACAGCAAAATCTTTTATACCTTGCCAACGAGAGTGAGGAATATGCTTGAAAACAAATATGATAAGCTAATGGAATTAGCCACAAGAAAAGCCA
>Ga0315291_10003617_pt1 | contig 19990 bp, 11 predicted proteins | sample YL17G12_20_MG_FD_203070 | JGI IMG/M metagenome (GOLD analysis project Ga0315291, IMG submission 203070) | Sediment microbial communities from Yellowstone Lake, YNP, Wyoming, USA - YL17G12_20 | ecosystem: Environmental > Aquatic > Freshwater > Lake > Sediment | place: USA: Wyoming | collected...
GGTATTCAAAGTTAAGTGAATTCATCGAAAAGGAATTTACATTATAAATACTATGAACACATTTGAGAATCTAAAAGAAGCAGCCTGGAAATGGAATATTGAGCTGTCTAAAAGCGGGCTGGTTGTTTACACATTCGGGAATCTCAGCATCTTTAACCGGAAAAATAAAGTATTTGCAATTAAACCGAGCGGCGTGCCCTATGAATCGCTAAAACCGGAAGACATTGTAATCGTTGATTTAAACAACATGGTTATTGAGGGTTCGCTGCGGCCGTCTTCCGACACAAAAACGCATTCAGTACTCTATCGGTATTTTCCTGAAATATGCAGTGTTGTTCATACTCATTCAACCTATGCCGTTGCATGGGCGCAGGCGATGATGCCAATTCCGATATACGGAACTACTCATGCAGATCATCTTGCCGAAGACATTCCCTGCACCGATGGTATGGATGATGCTATGATTCAGGGGGATTATGAAGAACAAACTGGAATGCAGATTATCAAAGCATTTAAAAACCGTTCGTACAAAGAAACCGAAATGATTTTAGTTGCCAGCCATGGACCTTTTACATGGAGTAACACGCCGGAAAAAGCCCTCTATAACAGCGTTATTTTGGAAAAACTTGCAAAAATAGCGGCATTTACACAGTTGATTAATCCCACCACTCCGAGATTAAGTCAAACACTGATAGCGAAACATTATCAGCGAAAACACGGAAAGTCTGCATACTACGGACAAAAAAAAGACGCTCAAACTAAAAAGTAACTTCATCAAAATAATTTTTCTGAGGGAGCTGATATATGAAAAATGTACCCGAAATCACAGTCGGCGTGGTCGCGGTAAGCAGAGATTGTTTTCCCATCGAGCTTTCAAAAAGGCGGCATAAAAAGTTAATTGAAACCTGCGTACAAATGGAACTCCCGGTAGTCGGTTTACAAACGATTATCGAGACAGAAAATAATATCGAACAAGCGTTGGAAGAAATACAGAAAAATAATGTTAATGCTTTAGTAATTTATCTTGGAAATTTTGGACCAGAGGGTCCTTCCACTCAATTGGCTCAGAAATTTAGACCTGTCGGCCCGGTTATGTTTGCCGCCGCGGCTGAGGAAACCGAAGAAAACCTTATTCACGGCAGGGGGGACGCCTACTGCGGACTGTTGAGCGCATCGTATAATTTAGGCTTGCGGGAAGTGAAAGTATATATTCCCGAATATCCGATTGGGACGCCTGAAGAAGTTGCAAATATGATAGCGGATTTTATACCGATTGCACGCACGATTATTGGACTGCGGCATTTGAAAATTATATCGTTCGGTCCCCGCCCTCAGGATTTCTATGCTTGTAATGCTCCAATTAAGCCGTTGTTTAACCTGGGCGTTGAGGTAATGGAGAACAGCGAATTGGATTTATATGATATATATCGTTCATCTGAAAATGACCCGCACATTCCGGCAATCGTTAATGAGATGGCAAAGGAATTAGGCGCTGGCAATCAATATCCGGATGTGCTGAAAAAACTTGCGCAATATGAAGTTGCTCTTGAAACGTTTATGGAACGTAATAAAGGAACGTCCCGGTATGTCGTGTTTGCGAATAAATGTTGGCCCTCATTCGAAAAGTATTTTACTTTTGTTCCTTGTTACGTAAATTCACGTTTAGCGGCAAAGGGAATACCGGTTTCGTGTGAAGTAGATATTTACGGAGTTTTAAGCGAGTACATTGCCACGTGCGCAACAACAGTGCCCGCTACTCTCCTGGATGTTAATAATACCGTGCCCGAAGATATGTACAAGAGTGTAAAAAATACTATCGGGGATTATAAACTCACTGACCTGTTTATGGGATTTCACTGCGGAAATACTCCATACAATTGCATTGTTTCCGCTCAAATGAAGTATCAGTTGATTATGCACCGCCTGATGGAGCCCGGCAAAGAGCCGGACATTACACGCGGGACACTGGAAGGAAGAATTAAACCAGGTGATATAACTATTTTCCGTCTACAATCGGCGGCTGACTCCAAACTGCGTGCATATATTGCAGAAGGCGAAGTAATAGACATTGAACCGAAATCGTTCGGAGGCATCGGTATTTTTGCCATTCAGGAAATGGGCAGATTTTACCGCCATGGTTTAGTTGAAAAACAGTTTCCGCACCATACTGCTGTTGCTTTTAAACACGCAGGAAAAGCACTTTTTGAAATTATGAAACTCCTTGAAATCAGGGATATATCAGTTAATCTCCCAAAAGGAATGCGATATAAGACGGAAAATCCGTTTTAGATTATGAAACAGGAAAATCATAATTGAGGGCACTGCTATGACAGAAGTAACTACTGCATTTGGCGGGTGGGACTGGTTTACTTTAAGTTTGTTTTTTGTCGGAATGATTGGAATCGTGCTATGGGTGCTGTATCAAAAAGAGGAAACATCAACAGATTATTTTCTTGCCGGGCGGGATGTCGGCTGGATAGCTGTCGGGGCATCCATTTTTGCGTCAAATATTGGGTCGGAGCATTTGGTCGGTTTGGCAGGAGCAGGTGCAGAGAGCGGTATGGCAATGTCTCATTGGGAGATACAGGCATGGTTAATTCTTGTACTCGGGTGGGTGTTTGTTCCTTTTTATGCCCGGAGCAGAGTATTTACGATGCCGGAATTTTTAGAGAAACGGTTTTGTCCCGAAGCTCGCTCATTTTTATCAATAATTTCGTTAGTCAGTTATGTTTTAACAAAAGTTGCAGTAACGGTCTATGCCGGCGGAGTAGTATTTAAAGTTGTTTTTGGCATTGATAAACTCTTTGGTATAGATTTCTTCTGGATTAGTGCGGTGGGATTAGTTGTATTGACGGGACTCTATACGATTTTTGGGGGGATGAAATCGGTTTTGTATACGTCTGTGTTACAAACTCCTGTGTTGATTATAGGTTCTGCGATTATTTTAATAGTGGGTCTCACAAAGTTAGGTGGCTGGGGAGAACTGGAGGCAATTGCTGGTCACAAGATGCACATCATTTTACCGGCGAGCAATCCACAGTTTCCCTGGACCGGGGTGCTACTCGGCTCGGCAATTATCGGTTTCTGGTACTGGTGTACTGACCAATATATTGTTCAGAGAACGCTTTCAGCTCGCAATCAGACAGAGGCACGCCGCGGCTCTATTTTTGCCGCATATTTTAAATTGCTTCCTGTATTCATTTTTTTGATACCCGGAATCATTGCATTTGCCTTAAATCAAAAAGGTATTATACAATTAAAGAGTTCTGATGCAGCATTTCCAACGTTGGTTTCAACATTACTGCCTGCTGGATTTAAGGGGATTGTTGTTGGCGGGCTCTTGGCAGCATTGATGAGCTCATTAGCTTCATTATTTAATTCATCGGCAACATTATTTACAGTAGATTTTTATAAAAAATACCACCCGCAATCTTCTGAGAAGCATTTGGTCTATGTCGGCCGTTTAGCAACCACAGCAGTAGTAATTCTGGGTATCGTCTGGATTCCGTTGATGAAATTTGTTGCCGGTTATCTGTATGAATATCTCCAGAATGTGCAATCGCTTATCGCACCGTCCATTGCGGCGGTGTTTATAATGGGGGTCTTTTCAAAAAGAACGACTGGAAAAGCGGGCTACTGGGGATTGGTAATTGGTTTCGTTTTGGGTATGTTTCGGCTCGTGTTAATGATTTTCCGCAATTATTTAACACCAGGAAGTGTTTTAGACAGGATTCTTCAGGTAAACTGGTTACACTATTGCATTTTCCTCTTCTTCTTAAGCTTTGTGATTATGTGGATTATTAGCTTGTTTACGAAGCGTCCTGAAGAAGAACAACTAAAGGGGCTTGTCTACGGTTTATCAACACCGGAGCAGATTGCAGAAACACGCGCAAGCTGGAACAAATGGGATGTAATTCATTCATTGATCATCATCGGAGTCGTTGTATGGTTTTATGTTTATTTTTGGTAATACTATTGAGATGCTGGAATGATTTATATAAAGCACAATATAAGAGGTTTGATTTTTGATTGCTACAGTACGTTAGCTGATACAATGCCGATACAAATAGAAGCCTGGACAGCGGTTTTTGCGATACAGAGTGAGAATTGTACTGAACCCGCTCAAGGGAATGAAAGAAGAAGACGGGTATGTACGTTCGTTATTAAAGAGCATAGTAAATACCTCTATCAGCTTTTAAATATAGTGAGGAGATAACTGATATGAAGCGAGTTGTGTACATATTATTTTGTCTGATTCTCGGTACTACTACCAGTACGGGATTAGCACAAAAAAAAGGGTATCCGTTTCAACCGTTACCGCTGAACAAAGTACATATTCAGGATGAATTCTGGATGCCCCGCATTGAAACAAACCGAACGGTTACCATCCCGTATTTATTTAAGGGATTTGAAGAACGAGGACGGATGGATAACTTCGCCATTGCCGGCGGTTTAAAACAAGGTGAGCAGAAAGGCTCGTATCCTTTTGATGATTCGGACATTTACAAAACGATTGAGGGTGCTTCTTATTCGTTAATGCGCTACCCTGATCCTGCACTTGATAAGTATATTGACAGCCTGATTACATTAATAGACGCTGCGCAGGAGGATGACGGTTACCTGTATACTGCTCGCACCAATAATACAGCACGATTGAGAAGCTGGTTCGGAGACAAGCGATGGGAACGGGAAAATGGAAGCCACGAATTATATGACGCCGGGCATCTGTATGAAGCGGCAGCCGCTCATTATCTTGCAACCGGGAAAAAATCTCTTTTAAATGTAGCATTAAAAAATGCTGAATTAGTCAACAAGGATTTCGGTCCCGGAAAATTAGAAGTTCCCCCGGGGCATCAGGTTATTGAAATGGGATTGGTTAAGCTGTATATGGTAACCGGCGATGAAAAATACCTTAACCTTGCAAAATTCTTTTTAGATGTCCGGGGAAAACCAACAAACGGGCGTCAGCTCGGTGGTGAATATAATCAGGACCACAAACCTGTTCTTGAGCAAAATACTGCCGTTGGTCACTCTGTCCGCGCAGTTTATATGTATGGAGGAATAGCAGATGTCGCATCTTTTCTCAATAATACTGACTATGCTCAGGTAGTTAATAATATATGGAACGATGTGGTTTCTAAAAAGATTTATGTTACCGGTGGTGTTGGAGCTTCTGGTTCTGGAGAAGCATTCGGACGGGAATATTATCTTCCCAATTTAAGCTCGTATTGTGAAACCTGCGCCGCAATCGGGAATGTATTTTGGAATCATCGGATGTTCCTTCTGAATGGAGATGCAAAATACATAGACGTTTTAGAACGGTCTCTGTATAATGGTTTTCTTGCGGCTGTGGCATTAGATGGCACACACTTTTTCTATCCTAATCCTTTAGAGTCAACCGGTCAGCATTCCCGGCAAGCATGGTATACCTGCTCCTGCTGTTTAGGAAATCTTGCACGGTTTTTTGAGATGGTTTCAGGATACGTCTATGCAAATAAGGGGGATAACATCTACGTCAATTTGTATATCGGAAGCGATTCAGAAATTGAAACAAACGGAGCAAAAGTAAAATTTAAACAGGAGACCAGCTACCCCTGGGATGGAAACGTAAAAATCACCATAAATCCAGCTCAGAGAAACCAATCTTTTGCTATACTGTTGAGAATTCCCGGATGGGCGCAAAACACACCCATTGCAAGTGATTTATACAAATTCATAGATTCCAACACAGAACAAGTCTCTCTAACAGTAAACGGACAATCAATGCCGGTTACTATTGACAAGGGGTATGTCAGCGTGCAGAGGCAGTGGAATCAGGGTGATGTTGTTGAATTATATCTTCCGATGCCGGTGCGGCGGATTGTTGCACATACAAACGTAGAAGCTGATAGGGGAAAAGTGGCATTAGAACGCGGTCCTCTTGTCTATTGCCTTGAGTGGCCCGACAATAAAGACGGACACGTAAGGAATATTTTACTCCCTGATGCATCACCATTAAGTGCTTCATTTAAAAAAGATTTATTAAACGGCGTTCAGATAATTACTGGAAAAGCCTACGGATGCAAATTAGGTGAAGATGGTAAAACCATTGAAAAAACTGAGCAGGATTTTACTGCAATTCCGTATTTCGTCTGGGCTAATCGGGGAAGGGGGGAAATGGAAGTCTGGATAGCTAATACAGAATCTGCTGTTACTCCCTTAAAAAATCCTTCACTGGCATCTCAAAGCAAAGTAACCTGCTCATTTGGACCGAATCCTGAAGCTGTGAAAGACCTATTAGAGCCAAAAAGCTCAATTGACCGTGAGGTTCCCTATTACCACTGGTGGAGCCATAGAGGAACGATAGAATGGATTCAGTATGATTTCCCGAAAGAAATGGAAGTTTCCACCGTAGAGGTATATTGGTTTGATGATACTGGTATAGGCGAATGCAGAGTACCAAAGTCCTGGCGAATCCTGTATAGAGAGGGAAATGATTGGAAACCAGTGTATACAATAGATATATATGGAGTAGAAAAAGATAAATTTAACAAAGTAGTTTTTGAAACAGTCAAGACCACTGCAGTTCGATTAGAAATGCAATCACAGGAGAATTTTGCCGGTGGTATCCATGAATGGAGGATTAAATAACGGTTTAATAAATCCGATGAGAAATGATAGTAATAAATAGATGATGTTACACAGGCAGGAATGCCTGTGCCACTATTTATTAGATAAATGAGAGCTTTGATTTAATCGTCTCCGTCTGAATAGGCGGATTGAGCATAACATTTCCTTGAATGGGCTGTAGTCTGAAGGAGTGAGGATAATATTATATTTAATAGTTTTTTGCATTTCCTCCAGTCTCCGGACTCCGGACTCTTATTATCAAAGGTTTCATAAATTTGTATATAGTATGACTAATATATGGTAAGATGTCTCCGAGAAGTATCGCAGACATTCTTGTTTGTTATAAGAATGGATTAAAAAAATATAAAAAACGGAATGATAATTATGAAAAAGTCAATTATCTCTCTGCTCGCTTTTATTGCTACATCTGTAGTTTTTATTTATACCCCCGCGGTTTCTCAACAGTATAAACTGTTGTCTCCTAATGGGAAGATAAAAATTGTCATCGAACTCTTGGACAAAATTTATTATTCTGTATACGATAGTTCCTATTTACTCCTGGCGCCATCACCAATTTCAATGACGATTAAAGACGTTGGTATACTCGGTAGAGATCCGAGTGTAATCAAAACAGACCAAAGGAGTGTTGATGAGAAACTGAATGCAGTAGTGCCAGTGAAATCCAAGACAGTAAAAAACCAGTTCAATGAACTCTCTCTTGATTTTACTGGAGATTTTGGATTGATATTCCGGGCATACGATGACGGTATTGCTTATCGGTTTGTAACCAAATTTCCTCAAGAAATATATGTTACCACCGAGGAGGTAAATTTCACATTTACTGATATTCATAACATTTACTTTCCTACAGAAGCAAGTTTTTTAACACATTCGGAGAGACTGTATGAATATATCCCGATAGACAGTATCACTTCCCAGAAGATGTCCTGCCTGCCGGTACTGGTTGATATCAGAAATGGTCCAAAGGTCGCCATTACCGAAGCAGATATTGAAGACTATCCCGGATTGTATTTGACCGGCACAAGTTCTAATACACTTGTCGGTTTATTTCCTGCCTATCCTTTAAAAGAACAGCAGGTTAGAGACAGAACGGTTCGAGTCGAAGAGCGGGCGGATTATATTGCAAAAACAAACGGTACTCGGGAATTCCCATGGAGAACGCTCATCATTGCTGAGAAGGACGGGGATTTAATCGCTAATCAAATGGTGTTCAAACTTGCAAAGGAATGCCAGTTGAAAAATACTGCCTGGATAAAACCGGGGAAGGTTGCCTGGGATTGGTGGAATGCAAACAACGTATACGGTGTGAATTTCAAGTCGGGAATAAATACTGCGACATATAAATACTACGTTGATTTTGCCTCCCGGTATGGTATTGAATACATTATCCTTGATGAAGGGTGGTCAAAAACCACCGATTTGTTTGCGGTCAATCCTGATATTAATATGGATGAACTTCTTAAATATGCGAAAAGCAAAAATGTCGGGATAATTTTATGGGTGGTATGGAAAACCCTTGATAATCAACTCCAGCAGGCATTAGACCAGTTTGAAAAATGGGGGGTGAGGGGGATAAAAGTTGATTTTATGCAGAGGGACGACCAGCTGATGGTGAATTATTACTGGAAAGTAGCCGAAGAAGCGGCAAAGCGGCATTTACTTGTTGATTTTCACGGCTCATATAAACCGGATGGATTGAGTAGAACATATCCGAATGTTTTAACGCGTGAAGGAGTACGAGGACTTGAACAAAGTAAAGGGAGCATGAATCCGACACCAGAATATAATGTAACTATTCCATTTATCAGAATGCTCGCTGGTGGAATGGATTATACACCGGGTGCGATGATTAATGCACAGCTCAGGGATTTTAGACCGATAAATGACCGACCAATGAGTATGGGTACACGCTGTCATCAGTTGGCAATGTATGTAGTGTTTGAAAGCCCCCTCCAGATGCTCTGTGACAATCCAACAAACTACTTAAAAGAGCCGGAATGTATGCAGTTTCTTTCAAAAGTGCCGTCGGTCTGGGACGAAACGATACCACTGGATTGCAAGGTAGCGGATTATGTGATGGTTGCCCGGAAGCGGGGTACTGTTTGGTATGTTGGGGCGATGACTGACTGGACACCGCGAATATTGTCAGTTGATTTTTCATTCCTTCCTGCGGGAGTGTATTCCGCCACCATATATCAAGACGGGGTCAATGCAAACCGTGTAGGAAATGACTATAAGAGAATTGTAAAACAGGTAAAAAATACCGACAAAATGCAGATTAATCTTGCTCCGGGCGGCGGGTGGGTCGCCCGAATAGTAAAATCGGCTCCGCAGGGGAAATAACATCACTCTTAAACTGATGAGGACTTGTATGGCTTTTATAGTAAGAACATTGCTTTGTATCTTTTTACTTATATTACCGTTTATTGCCAGTTCTCAGCAATATGCTGATTATCCGATACAGCCGGTGCCGTTTACTTCCGTTCATTTTACTGATGGATTCTGGCATCAACGCATTGAAACCAATAGACAGGTAACTATTCCCGCAATAATTAAACAGATTGAAACAACCGGCAGGGTTGATAATTTTAGAAAAGCCGCAGGGAAAATGGAGGGTAAGTACGAAGGGCGGCGATTTAATGATACCGATGTATACAAAACCCTTGAGGCAATCGGGTATTCTTTAGCTGTTCATCCCGATAAAGCGTTAGAAACATACGCAGACAGCATTATTGCTCTCATCGCTTCAGTGCAGGAAAAAGACGGCTATCTGTATCCAGCTCGGACAATAGACCCTGCAAATCCGGCTCCCGGTGCAGGAAGAGAACGCTGGATAAATGAATGCGGCAGTCATGAGCTCTATAATTCAGGTCATTTATATGAAGCGGCTGTTGCATACTATCAGGGAACCGGGAAGCGAACTCTGCTTGATGTTGCAGTAAAGAATGCGGATTTAATTGCAAGTGTATTTGGTCTGGATAAACGGCACGATGCTCCCGGACATGAGGAAGTAGAGCTCGCCTTAGTCAAATTATATAAAACCACCGGCAAAAAGAAATATCTGGAGCTGGCAAAATTCTTTATTGACCAGCGCGGCAAACCCCATGACAGTGAACCCTATCCTGAATCATCTTCTTTTGCGATTTATAATCTGAAAGATTACAAGCAGGATCACACTCCGTTTATTGAGCAAACAGAGGCAGTGGGTCATGCGGTGCGGGCAATGTATTTATATACGGGTGCAACAGATGTTGGTGTGCTTATGAATGATCCCCGGTATCTTTCTGCGCTTGAAAAAATCTGGGAAAATATGGTTTCAAAAAATATGTACATAACGGGCGGATTAGGTTCCCGTGGAGGAACCGAATCCTTTGGGGTGCATTATGAACTGCCGAACCGTTCAGCATACACAGAAACCTGCGCCTCAATCGGCAACGCCTTGTGGAATTTCAGGATGTTTCAGGAATATGGTGATGCGAAATATATTGATATTATGGAACGAACGATGTACAATGGTTTAATTTCGGGTGTGTCGTTATCAGGGGATAGTTTTTTCTATCAAAATCCCTTGGAATCCAACGGCAGATTTGCGCGGAGCGAATGGTTTGACGTCGCCTGCTGTCCGCCAAATGTACTGCGGTTTATCGCTTCTATGCCCGGATATGTGTACGCTTTGCAGGGCAATAATCTTTATATAAATTTATATGGATCTAATACAGCACATATCTCTCTACAAAATACCACAATAAGCATCACGCAAAAGTCTGATTATCCGTGGAGTGGAGATATAACAATTACTGTTGAACCTGAAAATCCGATAAAGAGCGCCATGTTACTCCGCATCCCCGGATGGGCACAGAATAAACCCATTCCCAGCGATTTATACCGGTATGTTGATTCTATTTCAGATGCAATTTCCATTCAAGTAAACGGTGAATCAATCCCAATTACTCTCGAAAAAGGGTACGTTACCGTTCGGCGGGATTGGAAGCAGGGCGATATAATCAACCTGCATCTACCGATAGCGGCGCGTCAGACTGCGGCTCATGACAGCGTGCAAGCTGATAAAGAACGCATAGCATTTGAATATGGTCCATTAGTATACTGTATTGAAGAAGTAGATAACGGGCAAAATGTACTTGAGTTGATTATTCCGGATAATACATCATTTAAGCCCGAATACCGTCCTGATTTATTGAATGGTGTCGTTGTCTTAAAAGGGAAGGCAATGACCGCTCAGAAAAAACTGCAGGATTGTATTGCTGTTCCATACTGTGTATGGGGAAACCGTACTATCGGGAGAATGACAGTCTGGATGATTAAAAGTCTGGGAAAACAATAATCTTTGCACAAAAAATATTCTATAGTCTTAAAATATGTTGTTATTTATAGAGATCTTTGATTTAACGCAGGCTATCCGCCCCTTTAAAAAGAGGCGGATAGTTTGCGATTTAATGGATTTTTTCAAAGGTCTCAGTATAATTAATTTGAGGGACTTGTATATGAAAAAACATTATTCGTTTCTTTCTTTTATCGTTTATGTATGTGTTGTTATATTGTTTCTCAGTGGTGTTGCTGTTTGTCAGGAACAGTTCACTGAAGATTTGTTGAAAAATTTCCGATTTCGCAATCTTGGTCCATTCCGTGCAGGATCGTGGATAACCGATATTGCCGTTCCTGACATTCCGGAAAAAGACCATCTTTATACTTTTTACGTTGGTGCACGGAATGGTGGTGTCTGGAAAACGACAAATAATGGGACTACTTTTGAGCCGGTATTTGACGGACAGGAGGCATTATCCATCGGTGATATAGCGATTGCACCGTCAAATCCAGATGTTGTATGGGTGGGAACAGGAGAATCGTACAATGCCCGAAGCTCCTACTGGGGTGATGGAATATATAAATCAACCGATGCTGGAAAAACCTGGACGAATATGGGATTGAAGGACACGCATCATATCCCGCGAATCGTTATTCATCCGAAAAATCCGGATATCGTATTTGTTTCAGCAATGGGACATTTGTTTACAGCAAATGAAGAACGGGGAGTTTTCAAAACGGAAGACGGCGGAAAAACCTGGAAAAAAGTTCTCTATAGTAATGAGAATGTTGGAGTAATAGATTTAGTTATCAATCTTAAGAATCCAGATATAGTATATGCCGCAACGTATGAGAAATACCGTTACCCATGGCATTATGAAGAAGGTGGCACGGGTAGTGGAATTTACAAAACGACCGATAGTGGCAAAACTTGGGCTCTGTTAAAGGGAGGACTTCCAGAAGGGAAACTCGGGAAAATAGGGCTTGATATATATCAGAAGAATCCTGATATTCTTTATGCCGTCATAGAGAATGCCAATCAGCCTCCCGTTCCCGCAGGCGCCGCGTATCAAATTATGAGCGGTGGTGACGTGTACCGCACAGACGACGGTGGAAAAGCTTGGAATAAAATGAACTCGGAAAGGAACGACCTCGGGGGAAAAGCGGCGTATTCGTTCAATCAGATTCGGGTTGACCCCAATGACGATAAAAAGATATATATAACCGGCTCTTCAATGTCTTATTCAGAAGACGGCGGGAAAACATGGAATCAACGGCGGGTGTTCAGCAGAGCGTTCGGTGATTTTCGAACATTGTGGATTGACCCACAGAATTCAGACCGGATTATTGCAGGAAGTGATGGTGGTGTCAGCATTTCGTATGACGGTGGAAGAACGTGTGACTACTATGATAATCTCCCGTTAGGTGAGGTGTATGCTTTAGGTGTTGATATGGAGACACCGTATAATATTTATTGTGGGCTTCAGGACCACGAATCCTGGAAGGGACCCAGCAACGGCTGGTCAGGCTCAATAACTATAGCGGATTGGATAACCGTTGGTGTCGGTGATGGAATGTATAATGTGGTAGACCCTACAGACAGCCGCTGGTTATATAACACACAAGAATTCGGCACTCCGGGCCGTGTTGACCAGAAATCAGGCACCAGAACAATTATTGCACCCCGACGTCCGCAGGGGCAACCACCATACCGTTTTACCTGGGTAGCACCGCTCCATCTGTCTCCGCATAACAGCAAAATCATCTATGCTGGTGCTCAAGTTCTTCTCCGTTCACTGAATCAGGGTAACACCTGGCAGGAAATCAGCCCGGATTTGACCCTGAATGACCCGGTTAAAACAAGAGGCAGGGGAAATATTCAATATTGCACCATAACCACAATTTCTGAATCCCCGGTTACTGCCGGGATTATCTGGGTTGGAACGGATGACGGCAAGGTCTGGCATACAGGGGATTTTGGCGCTCACTGGGTTGAGCATACGAAACAAATTACTGGATTAGGCGTACCTGAGGATTACTGGGTGAGCCGCGTATTTACTTCATATTATAACGCCGGGACTACATACGTTTCAAAAACGGGTTTCCGAAACGATGATTTTCGTGCATTTTTATATAAAACAACCGATTTTGGCAGTACCTGGACATCTTTAAAGGGCAATTTGCCCGATGCGTCAATTAATGTTGTTATTGAGGACCGGAAAAATCCTGGCCTGCTTGTTATCGGAACGGATAAGGGATTATATTTGTCGGTCAACGACGGTCAGAAATGGGTACAGTTGAAAAATAATATGCCGACTGTCCCTGTCCATGATATTATTATTCACCCGCGTGAAAACGACCTCATCGTTGGAACGTATGGCAGGGGAATCTGGATTACTGATATTACTCCTTTACAGGAATTGACGGAAGATATTCTCAATAGAGATTTTTATTTCTTTAGTGTTGAGCCAAAAACGCCCAGAACCACCGGTGCGTTGGGAAATTATCAACTTTACGGTAATCGGCATATTTCTGTGCCCAATGAGCCGAATGCAGTGGTGATTAATTATTATGTGAAGAATGTTCTCTCTGAAGGAGTCAGAATCAGTATTACCGATCCATATGGGAAAAGCATTCAAAACTTAACCGGCAGAGCGTCGGCAGGTATTAATAGTGTATCCTGGAACATTGATAGAGTTCAACCGGGAGAATACGTGGTAGCGATTGAAGCAGGAGGAAATACGTATACGCAGAGAGCCCGCGTTATTAAACCACAGGAAAAATAGAATAGAAGGATTTCATAAAATGAGACCTTTGAAAAATTATGGAGTTTGGACAGATGATTATTCAAAACACCCACAAAATCCCGAGTACTCGGGATGGGTGCCACATAAATTATATACTTTAAACTTAGAACCGATTTTTTCAAAGGTCTCAAAATAATGTTTTATAAGATTGTAAATATACTATAAGGAGGAGAAAGCGATGAAACACGTATTCAAAATTATGAGTGCGGTGCTTATCGTGCTTGTTTTCTATTCCACAACTTTCCCGCAAATTGCTACTGATAAGATAAAACCGGCAATTACTTTCGCAGTTCAGCCGTTTCCTCTTCAGCAGGTTCGGTTATTAGACAGCCCGTATAAACAGATGCTTGAGCTTGACCATACATATCTGTTGTCGTTGAGTGTAGACCAGTTGTTGCATAATTTTCGCATAACAGCCGGCTTGCCGTCAAAAGCAACGCCACTTCAGGGATGGGAGTCACCGACTACCGAGCTCCGCGGGCATTTTACCGGTCATTATATGTCTGCCTGCGCCCTAATGTATGCCAGTACCGGTGACACACGTATGAAAGCAAAAGGAGATTCCGTTGTTGCCGGTTTAGCAGAATGTCAAAAAGCGTTAGGGACAAGCGGGTATCTCAGCGGTTATCCTGAATCATTTATAGACCGTGTTGAAACGAGAGTACAAGTATGGGCGCCGTATTATACACTTCATAAGATAATGGCGGGTTTATATGATATGTATATTTACTGTGGGAATAATCAGGCGTTAAATGTTGTGATGGATATGGTTAAATGGGCAAAAGGGCGAGCCGACAAACTGAGTGATGAGCAGTTTCAGCAAATGTTGAATACAGAATTTGGCGGTATGGCAGAGGTGCTCTGGAATTTATATGCACTTACCGGAAACACTGACTGCAGTGCGCTTGCTAATCGGTTTGAAAAGAGACGGTTTTTGGATTCGTTAGCGGTTTATAAAGACAGATTGAGAGGATTGCATGCGAACACCCACGTACCTCAGGTGATCGGTGCGGCGCGCAAATATGAATTAACTGGCGACAGGAACTATTATACCATTTCAAATTTCTTTATGCACCAGATGATTGACGTGAGAACGTATGCAACGGGTGGAACCAGTAATAGTGAAAACTGGCGGGAAGAACCGTATAAATTATCTACCCAGCTTGGCACAAGTGCCCATGAAAATTGTGTAACGCACAATTTATTGAAACTTGCGAAACATTTATTTTGCTGGACTGCTGATCCGTATATAGCTGATTATTATGAACGTGCCCTCTTTAGCGGCATTTTTGGCACTCAGCACCCTGAAGACGGCGGGTCATATATGTACTATGTTCCGATGGCTTCCGGAGCATTTCGTACATTCCGCGAATCTGCAACGTCGTTTGTTTGCTGCAGTGGCACCGGCATTGAATCCTTCGCAAAACTGGGAGAAAGCATTTATTTCCATAACAATAATGACATCTACGTCAATCTCTTTATTCCATCTGAAGTGGTATGGCAGGAAAAAAATGTTCGTATCCGTCAGGAAAACCGGTTTCCGGAACAGCAGGGAACAAAACTGACGATATTTACAAGTGGTCCTGTAGAAATAGGTATAATGATTCGTATACCGTATTGGGCGGCAAACGGAGGCTTTGTAACTGTCAATGGTGAAAAACTATCCGCTTTTTCAAGCCCACAGAGTTATCTCTCTATCAGGCGAATATGGAGAAACGGTGATATTGTGGAAGTACATCTGCCGATGAATTTCCATTTTATCCGTATGCCTGATAAACAGAACGAGGTCGCCATACTTTATGGGCCATTAGTTCTTGCCGGCGCATTGGGCACGCAAGGAATGACCGACGCGATGAAATACGGAATGGGACAAGGCTCAACCAGAGGATTCAGAGACACCACGACAGTGATTCCTGAATTTGTTGTTACCAGCGATAACCCAAACGACTGGATTAAACCTGTTCCGGGAAAGCCGCTGACATTCCAGACGGTTAACGTCGGTAAACCGAATGACGTTACACTTATTCCATTTTATACACTCTTCGGTCAGCGGTATGCCCTCTACTGGAATTTATACACTCCGGAGCAGTGGGCAAGCAGGAATAAAGACTAAATAATAAATCTTTGAAAAAATATGAAGATACGCAAACTAAAGGTTGAGGATTCCATTATACTTGATTAAGAATTAAGAAAAATCGGCAGCCGCAGTCCGCCCATTTAATATGGGCGGATAGCCTGCATTAAATCAAAAGTTTCCAATTATTATAAAGGGGGAGTAAAATGATTCGTACTTTTCCTGATAACCATCGGGCACAGTTATGTGGAGTATTCGTTGTTTTCTTTTTTCTGTTGTTTGGTTTTCTGTATGGCAGTCAATCAATGAATCTCATTTCTAACCCCTCATTCGAAAAATCCGAAGGAGGAAAACCTTTACTATGGAAAGAGTATAGAATTGGCGGACGGCCAGTTTTTGAATATGCGGCTATCGGCCGTACCGGTATAAAAAGTGTGATGATCTCTTCGGAGAGCGGCGCTAATGCATCCTGGGGAATTATAGTGCCGGTAAAACCATTCTCTAAATATCGGCTGTCCGGTTGGATAAAAACGGAAAATCTCGTAACGACGACCGGAAGAGGCGCACTCTTAAACCTACAAGGAATTGCGGGAACTGAAACTCCTGCAATTAAAGAGACAAATGACTGGACAAAAGTGGAAATCGAATTTAATACTGAATTAAATGACGGAATTCAAGTCAATTGCCTCTTTGGCGGATTGGGGAATGCGACCGGAAAAGCCTGGTTTGATGATATTTCACTTGAGTTCATCTCAACCTACAAGGAATTCGGGAATCAATCTGTTACTATTGATGCATCTGTAACAAAACCTCCTATTTCGAAATATATTTACGGGCAGTTCATTGAACATTTGGGGCGGTGTATTAACGGTGGCATCTGGGCTGAAATGTTAGAAGACAGAAAATTCTATTATCAGTTCGGTAACAGAAATTCTCCCTGGCACATCATCGGCGACACTACTATGTTAAAAATGTCTCGTGATAATCCCTTTGTCAACCAGCAGTCGCCAGAAATAACCCTAACTGGAACTGTCATACACGCAGGTATAAAACAAGATAGTCTTGGATTTCTTGCTAATAAAGAATATGTTGGGTATGTTATCCTTTCCAGTGCACCGAAAACGGTATCGGTTGAAGTGAAATGTTCCTGGGGTGAAAGCACGACTGATGCTAAAGTCTTTGTTATTAAGGACCTAACTACTGAATACAAAAAATATCAGTTTCGTTTTACTGCCCAGAAATCAACCGATAATGGCGTAATTGAAGTTACTGGGACCGGCAATGGCACTTTTAGAATTGGGACGCTGTCTTTAATGCCCGGGGATAATATCAATGGGTTCAGACAGGATATCATTGCACTTCTGAAAGAGTTAAATGCGTCCGTGTACCGCTGGCCCGGCGGAAATTTTGTTAGTGGATATAACTGGAAGGATGGTATCGGGGACAGAGATAAAAGGCCAACACGGAAAAATCCAGCATGGCAGGGAATTGAGCCCAATGATATGGGTATTGATGAGTTTGTTGAGTTCTGCCGGCTGATTAACACTGAACCGTATATCACGGTTAATACCGGACAGGGAACTGCTGAAATGGCGGCTGAGCAAGTTGAATATTGTAATGGTTCGGTTACTACTCCGATGGGTAAACTGCGTGCTGAAAACGGGCATCCTGAGCCGTATAACGCGAAATGGTGGGCGGTCGGTAATGAAATGTATGGAAGCTGGCAGTTAGGGAATATGCCCTTAGATAAATACGTTGAGAAACATAATCAGGTTACGAATGCGATGCGGAAGGTTGACCCGTCCATCGTATTAGTTGCGAGCGGAAATGTGGGGCGATGGGACGAGGGACTATTAGCAGGATGCGCCGATAATATGGATTATATCAGCGAACATTTCTACACCCAGGAACGTCCGGGAATCATCCCGCATATTGCACAGGTTCCGAACAACATAAAACGCATCTCCGATGCTCACCGAAGATACAGAACAACTATTCCGGCGCTTGCCGGCAAAGATATCCGGATTGTAATGGATGAATGGAATTACTGGTATGGCCCGCATCTCTACGGCGAGTTAGGAACCCGCTATTTCCTCAAAGATGCCCTTGGTATAGCCGCAGGTTTCCACGAATATTACAAAAACACGGATATTGTTTTTATGGCGAATTACGCCCAGACGGTGAACGTTATCGGCTGTATTAAGACAACCAAAACCGCATCTGCACTTGAAACGACCGGACAGGTATTAAAACTCTACCGCCAGCATTTCGGTGTTGTCCCGGTGGAAATAACAGGCACGCCGGAACCGCTCAACGTTTCAGCCGCCTGGACAGAAGACCGCTCCGCGATTACGATTGCGGTCGTGAATCCGCTCAGGGAAAAATCAATCCTTTCGTTTGACATAAAGGGCGCTGCGCTGACCGGTGAGGGCACACTGTGGCTTATTACGGGCGCAGACGAGAAGGCATATAACGAGCCCGGCAAAGAGCCTGCCGTCCCGATTACAGAAACAGCGGTGAAAGGCGTCAAGCAGTTAGACCTTCCCCCGATAAGCATCTCGCTCTATAGATTATCAGTGAAAAAGTGAGATTTTCTCACAGTACCAATTACGAATAACTTATTACGAATAACAAAAAAGCCGCCTTTATAATGAGGCGGTTTTTATTTATATTTAATTATAAGAGACTGCTGAAAAAGTTATAAAGGGATTGCTTCTTCGTCCCGAGTACTCGGGACGGCATACGCCGCAAATCTAAACAAGCAAGAAAATTCAGCAATATAGTATGTATTTTAGTGTTTTTTTCTGTCCATAACCGCGGGTGTGAGTTATGGATTACTCCTCGATAATTTTATATACCTTATCTCCTCTTTTTACCTTTTCAGATACCTTTAAGCCAATGCTGTCACCTTTTTTTGCCTCGGTTACCGGTTCGTGCTCTATCTGCATAGAGTCTACAGTGGATTCACAATCTGTCGTTTTCCCTAAGAAATGGAGAGTATCTCCCAATGATACCGTTCCATCCGTTATCTCAACGGCGGCTACTGATATTTTACTAAAGTAGTTGGATACAAAACCGATTTCTTTCTGGTTCATAGCTAACTCATCTCCCTTTTATGTTTGAAAATTAATTATTAATTATCTCTCTCCTATTTTTCCATTAATATCAGATTTCACTTTCAAACGGCTGCGGGAGGAAACCGCGAAGCATACGATTATCTAATAATCAACTCAATAATTTTTCAGTAACATAAAAATGTAAGTTATTGTTAACTCACTATCAATGTAGAATTATAAATTCCAAAAGTCAAACGTTTTTTTTATGACTCTGAAGCGGCGTAAATTGATGCGTTTATTTGATATTTTATATCTTTTTAAAGATGGCAATGACGTATGAAATACATCGGTAGAGGCGGTAAAATTTCATCGAAAAACGTTCACCGTGCTTTGTACGTTTATCGCTGTGCCATTGGTATGCTTTTTTATCAGGGAAAAACTTCTTATGCTCTATTCTCTTTTAAAAGAAACTTGTTCATATAATATTTGTGGTATATCAACATTAAATTGATATAACGCCAAAATTCGACAAAAAAGCCCATTTTCCGTTAGTGAGAAAACGGGCGTAAGTCGCTGTTATTATTGGTTGCTGAGGATGAGGGACTCGTCCGCTAAAAGCGAGATCCGCCTCCGGCGGAAACCCCTATGGCAAATTGCGGATTTCTCGCTGAAGGTGGCTCGCTACATGTCTGCTGAAAAATATTATTCAAGAAATATTGTCATCTACACGTTGAATTGCTCCTTGAGCCATTTTCTACCAGCGCCTGATTTTAGAAATAACTCGCGCTTTCTTGCTTCAGAGTACAAATCATATTGTTCTGCATAGACAACTTTCCAAGGTCTATAAGCTTTTGTGCTACGGACTTTCCCCGCATTGTGGGCTTTCATCCTGGCAGAAAGGTTTTTTGTGGAACCGGTATAATATCGGTTATATTTAGCACTGTATAGCACGTAAACGTGAGGCATATTTGCGGAGGATGAGGGACTCGTCCGCTAAAAGCGAGATCCGCCTCCGGCGGAAACCCCTATGGCAAATTGCGGATTTCTCGCTGAAGGTGGCTCGCTACATGTCTGCTGAAAAATATTATTCAAGAAATATT
>Ga0315291_10003618_pt1 | contig 19987 bp, 16 predicted proteins | sample YL17G12_20_MG_FD_203070 | JGI IMG/M metagenome (GOLD analysis project Ga0315291, IMG submission 203070) | Sediment microbial communities from Yellowstone Lake, YNP, Wyoming, USA - YL17G12_20 | ecosystem: Environmental > Aquatic > Freshwater > Lake > Sediment | place: USA: Wyoming | collected...
TTATAAATCGCGTCTTCGGTAAAAAGATATATTGATGATTAATGTTTATGCTCAATCTCTTTATTCTTCTCACTTCTTTCCACACAGATTGCTTTGAGAAAATCCATGACTTTGCGATTGCCGATTAAGTTTCTGATATAATCGCGATATTCAGGGGTTTGTAAATTTTTTAACATATCAGGATATTGCTGATACATTCTGCCAGCTGTCTCAATTTCTTTGTCAACTTCGCTTTCTGGTATTTCCATTTTTTCCTGCAGAAAAATTGCGCGGGTCAGCAAAGCACCCTTAACCCGTTTAATTGCCTGGGGCACAAATTCTAGTTTCATTTGTTCAGTGGTTTTATTCAGGTGTTTTAAGTAGTCGTCAAATTTTAAGCCCTGTCTGCTAATATTTGACTCCAATTCCTGGAGCATTTTATTAACTTCAGCATTTATCAAGATATCAGGGATTTCGCCGAACTGGGATTTATCAATCAGTTTTTCCAGCATTTCAATCTCCACTCTTCCTTCTTCTTTATGATGTTCTTCGTGTTCAACATTGTGTTTGATTTGCTCTTTAAGTTTGTCCATAGACACAATACCTAAACCCATAGCAAAATCATCGTTTAATTCTGGCAAGGTTCTTTTGTAAACTGCTAAAACTTTAACTTTAAACTTGGCGGGTTTGCCGGCCAAATTGGCATTGTGATATTTTTCTGGAAAATTTATTTCAAATTCTTTTTCTTCATTAGCTTTTAAGCCGATTAAATTATCTTCAAAGCCAGGGATAAACATATTAGAACCAATGATAAGGGGGTATTTTTTTTGAGCGCCTCCATCAATTGGTACATTGTCGCGAAAAATATCAAAGTCAATTTCTACGCGATCTCCTTTGACAACTGCCTTATCTTCCAAAACTTCTGTGGCTTTTTGGTTTCTGACTTCCTCAATTATTTTATTAATATCTTCTTCCAAAATTTTTATTTCTTTTTCCTTTATTTTGACAGATTTAATGTCGCCGATTTTAACTTCAGGAATTAAATTAACTGTGGCTTTATAAACAAAATCATTATTAGGTGCTAATTTTTCAAAATCAACTTTTGGAGAGCCTAGGGGCTCCAATTTTTCTTTAGTGGCAATTTCAATATATGATTTTTCCACTGCTAAAGCAGCAGCTTCTTCATAAATTTTCATTTCGCCGACTTTGGCTTTTAAAATATCAAGCGGCACTTTGCCAGGACGAAAGCCGTCAATTTTAGTTTGTTCAGAAAGTTGCTGTATTGCTTTTTCAATCAGAGGCTTTAATTCGTCATAAGAAATTGTAACTATAATTTCTACTTGGCTTTTAGGTAGTTTTTTGAGGTCGTATTTGTAATTCATAATTTTGGGTTAAGTCAATAAGTTGGGGTTAGGGTAACGAAGCCAGTTTGGGTTATGGTTAAGGTAGTGGTTGCTTAACCTTTGCCCAAAGACCAAACGGGCATCTTAGCCCTTGCCATTAAACGATCGACTTTTTTTATCTAGAGTTATTTTTAAATTTAAGATTACTACGAAAGGTACTCGGTGTGCGGTAACGTGTTAACTTTTTATTGGTTTTTCGCGAATAGTTTTTCATAAATAATATAGAAATAATAATATAAATTTTTAATTTAGTCAATAAAAAAGAGGCGAGAAATTAATTCGCCTCTTTTTAAGGGTATATTATTCAATAACTTTATTTAAGCTTTGATCTGGGAAAATAGCAATGGAAAGATCTTTGCCGCTGGCTGATAAAAAGGCATTAGTAATAGTATCAGTGGCTGTGGCAGAGATATTGGTTAAGATAATGGGACTTTTACCAACCATATCAGCTTTAGGTGTGATTGCCAATTGTATTCTGGCTTCTGGCGCTGGATTAAAAATGCCAGTTGAGGCTGCCATTGTATCAACTGACCATTCAAGCTGGCGCGAGTTTTCATTAAAATTAATTTGATTGCCATCAGTGACATTATAAATATTCGTGAATTCAATTCCAGCCGGAACTTTGGCCAGAAGCTTAAAGTTTTTAATTTTATTATTGGTATTAGTTACGTGGATAATGGCCCAGTAAGAAGTATATTCACCAACTTTTGGCGGTATAGAACCAACGCCAATTTGATCGCCCAAAGGTGTGAAAAATAAACATTTTGCATCTAAGCTTAGTTGTGAATCAATTTTTGTGTAAAAAGGTTCGCTTTCAATTATAATTCTAGATTTTTCAATTGGGTCATCATAAGCTGCAAAAATAATTGCTTCTATTTGATAGCCATTTTCCTGGAAGCTGGTGTAAGTAATTTCTGGTTTGGCTTCGATTGTTAATTCAATTGTGCCTTCAGCTTGCGATGCAATCTCCTTTAATTGCGGATTATCATTTTGGTTGGTGCTAATTTGTTTAAGTTTAGCAAAATCGCCCGTCAAATTCAGGCCCAGCTCAACATTTTTCAGAGAATAATTTTCCCCATTTTTATAATGCAGTGTATAAGTTGTTTTATCTCCGGGTGCCAGAGAATTATTTTTTTCAGAATTGATAAAATTTAATTCCAGCTTAGACTGTTCCAAGGGAGCAGTAGCCAGAGTTTGGGCAAGTAAATATTCAGTGCCATTATAGAGCGCAGAAATTTCTACTCCAAAATTTGATTGCTGCGGCTTTTTAGCGGATATTTTACCTGTAAAATTGTAAGTAGTTAATTGATTTTGTTTTAATTCAGATAATTGCCAGGTTTGGTCAAAATCAGGGTTGCCTAAATCAGAATCTCTAAAAGTAAATCCTTCAGGCCAAATCATTTTAATTTTAAATTGGTTTAAAGCTAATTCTGATTTATTTTCTAAATTTAATTGAGTAGTAAAATTGCTATTAGCTATAATTTTATCGGGTAATGTTAAAGAAGTTTTTACAATAGAGTCGGTTAATTGAAATTGGTTGCTGAAAAATTCTTGTTTGTCTTGGCCGTATTTGTCTTTGTAATTAATCACTGTTAAAAATTCATGCTTTTCATTAAAATTGCCCAAAAGCAAACCGCTGACTTTAAACTGGCCGTGGGCCTTTGAAGCAAAATCCCCGATTTTTAAAGTATTGGTTTTGGTATCATATTCTTTGATATCAAATTCCGGATTTTGCAGGATGGAAGGGCTTTTAAAGATTAAAACAACATCAGTCAGTGCATCTTTGGATTTATTAGTGTAATTAATATTAAATTCTGCTTTTTGGCCATTGATCAAATTAGCGGGGATAGACTCAACTTTTAACTCCATTAAATTTATTTTTAAATAGCGGCTAAAGACGAAAATATTTAAAAGAGAACCAAGTAAAATTAAAACAATGATGCCTAAAAGAATATCAGTTATTAGGAGGAAAATATTTTTTTTGTATTGTAGCCCCCTCTTTTTAAGAGGTTCGACAAAAATATTTAAAGTTAATTTGCCAATTTTATCAACTTTAACATTGCCTAATTTTTGATTAGTTAAATTTCCCGTTTCTTTAGAAGTAACTGGCTTGGCTTCGACTTTAATTATTTCTTTTTTAGAATTTTTTTCTTCCATATATATAGTTTAACAAAAATTAAGGCTTAAAGGCAGTGGCAAAAGTACCAGGTGAAGCTGCTAAGATTTCTTTTACGCCATCATTATCTAAATCACTAAGAAAAACGCGCACTCCAGTTGTAGAGTCTTTGCTATAAGCAAAAAATCCAGGATTAAGAGCTTGAAATTTACCATTAAAAATACGTACATGGGAACTGCCGCCATAGCCTGCGCCAGTGACGATTTCATCAATGCCGTTGCCATCAATATCGCCAGCTGCCACATTAACCCCGCCTCTAAAAGTTTTACTATATGCAAAAAATCCGCCGGAAAGTACTTTGCCATTTTTATCAAAGATTCTGATTTGAGGTCCGCCCATAAAACCAGTGCCTGTAATAATTTGTTTCTGTCCATTGCCTGATAAATCGCCTACTGCCACATTAACCCCGCCTAAATAACTTTTGGCATAGGCATAAAATCCCTGGCCTTGGGCTTCGCCTTGATAATTAAAAATTTTTACTAAAGGTGCAAAGCCTTTCATTGTGCCGGTGACTATTTCGTAATAGCCGTCATTTTCAAAATCAGACACTGCCAGATTTATACCTTTATTATAATTTTGGCCGTAGGGATAAAAAGAAGCAAGTATTTTTTTATTTAAATCATAGATTGTAATTTTGCTGGTATCAGCCACAATAATTTCCAGCGCCCCATCTTTATTGATATCTAGCTTAGCCAAAACATTGTTGCCCTTAAAATCTTTTTCATAAATAAAAAAACCATTTCTGATAGAATCGCCAGTTTTATTAAAAACACGGACAAAAGAGCCATTAAAATATGGGCTGTTTGTAACATCTTCAATTCGTCGCATTAAAATCAGCCCGTCATTTGGCTGTAAAGTTAAAATTTTCACAATTGCGCCATTATTGGTAACTTTATCCTGAGTGCCTTTAATTTTTTCAAATTCTTGGATAAAGGTAATCTTTTGTTCAATTGAGGTTGAATTTACTAGGCTTAAGCCATTTTGAAAGTCGCGTTGCCAGACACCAGGTTTTATTTCAGCAGAAGACGGGTCAAGTAAATTTTTAGGCTGGGAAACGGCTTTGCCTAAATAAACATTGTATTCATCATACCACCAGAAACGGTCACGTCCCCAACTGCCTTTATCAAAGCTGTAATAGCCATTACCTAACAGAGTAGAGCTTAGCCCATAGCGAAAATTTTTATAATCAGTTGCAGGATTAAATTCCTGGTTATTCAGATTAACATTTAAAATAAAATACGGGGGTTGCAGGCCGAAATTACTATCAAGATAATGTTCCATACCATTTGACCAGTCGCCTTCATTGGGATGAGGGAATTGTTCATGCATGCGCCCATTAAGCAAATTATTATAATAGTCATAATATGAATTAGCGGTAATAATTTTATTTGGCGCTAAAGTATGAATTTTGGAAAGAATTTGGCTCATGCCTTCTCGCCATTTCTGGTCAATTAAATCATTGCTCTCTGCCTGGCCATCGCCATTGATATCAATATTGGGAGTGATCCAGGTAACTTGATACCAGAGATTATCAAAATATACTCCATCCCACTCGTCATTTTTTAAGAACTGGTCATAAATAAGCTGAGGTAAATAATCAGACCAATTTTGTCCATTTGTTTTAGGAGCAGTACTAGAACCATTAATCATCCAGGTTTCCGGCCAATAGGAAACATTTTGGCCAGTACTGGTTTTTAGCCACCAATTATTTTTTTGCGCCTGATCATTGATTAATTGATAAAATTGGCTGGCTGAGACAATTTTAGGATTAACATTTATTTCTTGGATTAAAATATAAACAGAAACTTTTATATTTGGATTTATTTTTTTCAGCTTACTAATTACTTGTGGGTTTCTTTCTAAAGCTTGGGGTGGCAAAGTCACAAAATCCCATTTAGCCATTTCCCTGATGCCATCGTCATTAATATCCCAGCCAGTATAGCAATTAGCGATTTTGGGGAAATTTTCCTCTTGTGCTAGAGTATATTGAGGGAAAATAAAAGCCCCTATTACTGTTAAGGTAAAGATTAGTAAATATAGCTTAGAAATTTTAGATTTAGGCTGAAAAAGCATAATTATTTTGATTCTTTTGATTATAACATAAAAGTATTATATTGTCAATAATGTTAGCTAAAATTCTTGACTTCTCTTTGTTTCTATTATAATATTAAAATTACAAAATAACACCAAGGGCTATTCCCTTGGACTTAAATTAATTAGTTAATTTTTAATTTAGTATATGCTAGTAATAAGATTATCGCGCACAGGTAAAACCAAACAGCCAAATTATAAATTGATTGTTAGTGAAAAAACTAAAGATCCCTGGGGCAATTATTTGGAAAATGTCGGAGTTTATAATCCTCGCACAAAAGTTGCTGAATTAAAAACTGAGCGCATTAAATATTGGATTGGCAAGGGCGCTCAGCCATCTGCTACGGTTTGGAATTTGCTGGTTTCAAAAGGTATTGTTGAAGGCAAAAAGAAAAAAGTTACCAAAATTACCAAAAAAAGAGCAGCCCAAATAGCAGAAGCTAATAAAAAGGAAAAACCAGCTGCAGCTGTGGTTGAAAAAGTAGCCGCTATCCCAGAAGTAAAGAAAGAAGAAGTGCCCAAAGTTGAAGAATCCCAAAAAGCTTAGATATTATTTATTAAGAAAAGTAGGTATAAAAAGTCTTGTTTTTTATTTTTAAAAATATAATGGTTAAAACTTCGATACGCGCGAGTAGCAGGATTGACATTTCTAGCCAATGTGATATAATTAGATTATCCGTTTAATAGCGGATTTTAACAATTAAGCTTTTAATCTGGTTTTACTGATTAAAAGAGTCAAGGATTACAAAATCTATGGCTGAGAAATTTGTTGACAAGGAATTCGTAGAATTCATTGTTAAATCCATCGTAGGCTACCCAGACGATGTGAAAGTTGAGAGAACAGTTGATGAAATGGGTGTTTTATTAACACTTCATATCAATCAAGCCGACATGGGTTATGTCATTGGCAAGCAAGGCAATACTGCCCGTTCAATCCGCACCCTTTTAAAAATCGTTGGTGCCAAAAACAATGCTCGCGTCAACCTGAAAATTTTTGAACCAGAAGGTTCAAGACGACCAAGAAGAGAAGACGTTGGAAGAGAAGAAGTTGACACTGATGTTGTTGATGATCTTAAAATATAAATGTAAAAATTTTATAATCAAAACTACCCCCGCGGCGCAGGGGTGGTTTTGTTTTACACAATCACCCTTGCTTTAAATTGGTATATTTGTTAAATTTGAAGCAAATATAATCCTAACAATTAATAGTAAAAATATGCGCAAATTTTTATTTCTCATTATGGCTCTTTCAATCATTTTTGCTCCTACTCTTGCTTTGGCTTCACCCGGCAGCTTGGATCAGTATGGCGGGCATGAATGCCAAAAAGATTGTCTTTTATATGGCTTAACAAGTGGACAATATCATTACCACGATTTGCCAAATATACCCAATTATTTTACGGGAGATTTAGCTCGGCCAAATCAAAGTTACATTTTTTATCAGCCACTTTTAGAACCATATGAGATTACTGCAGAATATACTTCTTTAGCCGCAAATGCATTAGAATTAAATGCTTTAGTAAAAGGCACTGAAAATGACAAATATTATTGTAAAGATAAGGAAGTATTTGGCGCCGGTCTTTATGATGCCTTAAATCGGGCCAGAATCAGGCCAATGTGCGCGGATAGCGAAAGCTTAGTTTTAGCCAATGCCAAAATAGAGCCCCAGAGTTATTATAAAGAAATTCCGGGAGTAACTAGCAACCTTAACAAGGTTTATCATTTTGAGATTAGGAAAAATAACGCCAAAGTATTTACTGATTTTGTTCCCATAGATGAATTAATGGGATTGTTTATAAAGGGTGAAACAGATTCTACTTTATACTATATTAATCGCTATGACGACCCTTTAAGCCTAAGGCCAGTGAATGCAGAAAGAGCCCAATTTTATGGTGGAGCTAATTATCAAGATTATATTATTCACATAGCTGATTCTTTAATTTTTAGCTATAAAATTGGTCAGCCTTTATACTAAATTGAAAAAATTTTATTAACAAATTCCGTTCCGCCACGCGGGACGGTTTTTGTATGGTATAATTTGGTTAGAGGAGTAAGAAGAGTAAAAAGGGAAACCCCCTCTTACCCCCCTTACCCTTCTTACTCTTTTTCCCCATTACCTTATGCAATTCAATGTCATTACAATTTTTCCTGATATTTTTGAATCCTATTTTTTTAAGGCCATGATTAAACGTGCTCAGTTAAAGAAAATTATACAAATAAAAATAACTGACTTGCGCCATTTTGCTGGCAATAAGTATAAATCAGTTGATGATACTCCTTATGGCGGCGGAGCAGGCATGGTTTTAAAAATTGAGCCGATTTATAAAGCGCTCAAATCAATCAAGAGAAAAAAGAAGAACAGAGTAATTTTATTTTCCGCGCGCGGCAAAACTTTAACGCAAAAAGATTTACGGCGCTTGAAAAAATACGACCAGCTCATTATGATTTGCGGACGTTATGAAGGAGTTGATAATCGCGTGGCAGAACATTTGGCTGATGAGGAAATTTCAATTGGCAATTATGTTTTAACTGGCGGTGAAATTCCAGCCATGGTTTTGGTTGACGGTATTACCCGCTTATTACCAGGTGTTTTAGGAAATTTAGAATCACCTAAAGACGAATCCTTTGCCAAAGCCAATGAATTAGAATATCCGCAATATACTAAACCGGAGAAATTTAGGAGATGGAAAGTGCCAGAAGTTTTGCTGTCGGGAAATCATGGGAAAATTAAGGAGTGGCGGGAAAAACAGAAGGGAAAATAATTTTCAGTATTTATGCGGAAAATAAATTTTAGCAACAATGAATATTATCATATTTATAATCGCGGTGTGGATAAACGAGATGTTTTTTTAGATGAAGGCGATTATTTTAGGTTCTTGAAAAGCATGACAGAGTTCAATACTAATAAAATTGACGGCGGTTTGTATAGGAAGTTTTTGAGGGAAAGAGCTGTAAATGAAATAAATAAGGTCGGCGACCAAGGTTCGGCCTCCAATTTGGAGGCCGAACCTTTAGCTCCTTTAGTAGAATTTATCTGTTACTGTTTAAATCCTAATCACTATCATTTTATTTTAAAACAATTAACTGATGAAGGTATTGTAAAATTCATGCAGCGTTTGGGGACATCTTATACTATGTATTTCAATACTAAAAATAAACGGAACGGAGTGTTATTCCAAGGCAAATTTAAAGCGACGCAGGTAACTTCTTTTGAACATTTGCTTTGGCTTTCAGTCTATGTAAATACTAATGCCCAGATTCACGGAATAACCAACAATGCCACTGATTACCCGTGGTGCAGTTACCCTGCTTATTTAGGGATTAAAGACGATAATATTTGTAACAAAAATATTTTATTGGATGAAGTGCAAAATTATAAAACTATTGCCGAGGATACAGCCAAATTCATGAAAATGAAAAAGGAAATGGAGAAATTTATTTTAGATTAATCATCGTTGACTGTTTACTGTCAATAGTCAGCCATGACCCAGTTTGAACAATAATTCAATTTAAAAAGCCCCGAACATTGTTCGAGGCTTTTGGTTTGAAAGGACGTTTTTAGTTTGAATTGGACAGGCGAGTAAATAGTTCTGTGATTGTCTGTTGGGCAATGTTTCCCAGTGGATCTTCGTCCAGGTTCAGATAGTGCCCGCAACCTGCATAAGCTCTGCCGTCAAACTCAATCCTTAGTAGATTGAGTTTCGTGGGTAGAATTAAAATTTTGTCCTTAATCAGTAAAGATTCTATTCCCGTTTGAGAACAAAATCTTTGACTGGCCTGATCAATTTTGAAGTGCTGGACAAGGTCAGGCAGGTAAGGCATATAATGGCCAGGCAAAGCAATTTGGATATTGGGCCATGGATGATTGGCCACGATTGAAATTGCTTCCAGCAATTGCTTTTTGTTGAGAAGTAAAGGATCTTCTACTTGCCCAATGTAAAACCAGATGGTGGCTGAGACATTGTCATCATTGCCGAATTCTTTGGCAAAAAGATCAAGCAGCTCGGGCAATTGCTTGTAAGTATCGGGCATAAGCGTCACGATAATCCCGACTTTTTTGAATAGCTTATTTTTGACAGCGTACTTGATATTCTGCCAGGCCAGAGTTTCTTTGCCATTAGCAAAAGCCGGTTTAATTACATTCTCAATGCCATCCAAAGATGGATCCAGATAGTCAATCAGCCCAGTTAGCTGGTGCTGAAGTCCTGGAGCTAGTTTGTAGGCATGAGTCATTAAGATTGTTTTTGTTTTTGGAAATTGCCTGACTGCTTCTGCTAACCAAATCAGTTTTTCAGGAGTCTCGGTTGGCTCTTTGCCAGCAAAACTAATGAAATCAGGCGGCATTCTAGTGCAGCCCATTTCTTTTAAACGTTCGTGAAGCCGCTGATTTAAAACCAATTTATTTTCAGGTTGGGTTGCGAAATTTTGCACAATACAGTGCGGGCAGCCTAGATTGCAGACATCATTGATTGCCAGAGAAAGCAGATATTTTGACTTGTTCGATTTTCTTTCTTTTGTCAAGTTCTATCCAAAAAGGAAAAAGAACCAATTGCCGGCTGATTGTTACTTGTAGATACTTTTCTGTCTAGGAAAGAAAAAGAACCCATCGAAACCGGCTGCAATTTTCTGTCCAGCCAAGAAAATGAGCCCACAAAAGGTTGGTTGTTTAGCCTTAAGGAATTATTCTTGGTATTTTTGTTTTTTATTTTTTTGGCCATAGTTTCTCCTTTCACGTATATAATATAAGCTCAAGCAGTACTTATCAACTGTTATGGTCAAAAATTAAAGCATGGTGCGTTATTTTATTTAACCTAAGCGATTTGCATGATTAATAATTTGACGTAATTTGCGTCATTTGATATATTATAGCTTATGGAAAAGCAAATTGAACAATTAAAAAAAGTTTTTAACCTTAATACCTATGAGGCCAAAATCTATTTGGCGGCTCTTAATTTTGAGTCAGCCAATTTATCTGATTTAGCCAAAACAGCCAATCTGCCCAGAACTGCTGCTTACCAGCCTATTCAAAATTTGATCAGCCAGGGTTTTCTTGCCGTAACCAAAATCGGCAAGCGTAAATATTATCAGGCGCTTAGCCCTAAAGATTTGCATTATATTTTAGATAGAAAAAATATTACTCTGGATGAAATAATTTCTGATTTATCTAAAAATATCAGCGCGCCAGAAAAGAAGCTGGATATAAGATATTATTCTGGTATTGAAGGCGTGCAAATCGCCTCGGATATTTTTTTAGAAAATGCCAAGACAAAACTTGGCAAATCATTTGAAAATGTTGAATCAACTATTGTACAGCATGGAGAAAGACAATTAGCTGCTTCTATAAAAAGAAGAGTTTCCGAGGGGATTAAAGGGAGAATGATTGTTTCAGGCTCGCCCGATTCGCCTGCGTTAAAAGAGGTATTGAAAAATGATGCAAAGGAATTAAGAAAGTCAGTTATTGTTTCGCCAAATACTTATCCGATTAGCGCTTCATTGGCAGTGCTTGATGATATGGTTATAATTTTCACAACAAGGGAAAATCCCTTTACAGTTTTGATTAAAAATAAGGAAGTGGCTGAAAGTTTAAATTCAATTCATGATATGGTCTGGGATAGATTTAATCCATAAAACCCTTCTTCCCCCTTTTGCTTTTCTTGCTCTTTTTACCCATCTCCCAAACCTCTTGACAACTTTTATAAAATGGCTTAAACTAGTAATATCTTAAAAATAACTTTAAAAAGTTCACTTTACAATAAATTACAATTTTTTTGATGATATCTCATCTGCTCGGAGTTTAAAAACGAAGGCTCGCCTTCGCTAAAGCTTCGGCGAGCATGGGGAGGAGAAAAAACAGGTGAATTCGATCTGTTAAAAATCCCGCGGTGCGGGATAATTTAATAGACAATGGAATTTTCCTGTTTTTTCTTCTTTAATTTTTAAGGAGAAAATGTTGGTTTCTTCGCCCCGTATCGCGGGGCTCAGAATCTCGCGCTAGAAATTTTTTAAAGTCAAACTTTAAAAGTTTTACAAGCTCGACTTTGACAACTAAAAAGTGATAGAATCGTCAATAAACTTTTTTCCCTTTTTTAAAAGGGAACCCAAATATGTCCGTGATGAACAATATCATCATTTTTTTGAGAGTTTGATCCTAGCTCAGGATGAACGCTGGCGGCGTGTTTAAGGCATGCAAGTCGAGCGCTCAACTTTTTCGCAAGATTAGGTTGAGAGCGGCAAACGGGTGAGTAACACATTGGTAATCTACCTCGAAGTCGTGAATAACCTATCGAAAGACGGGCTAATACACGATAAGAATGGGGGGACACAAGTCATTCCCATTTAAAGTTTTAATGCTTCGAGAGGAGCCTATGGCCTATCAGCTAGTTGGTGGGGTAAAAGCCTACCAAGGCTATGACGGGTAGCGGGTGTGAGAGCACGACCCGCCTCACTGGGACTGAGATACTGCCCAGACTCCTACGGGAGGCTGCAGTCGAGAATATTTCGCAATGGCCGAAAGGCTGACGGAGCGACGCCGCGTGACTGATGAAGCCCTTCGGGGTGTAAAGGTCTTTTACCAGGGACGAACTAATGACTGTACCTGGGGAATAAGAGGTTGCTAACTCTGTGCCAGCAGCAGCGGTAATACAGAGACCTCGAGCGTTATCCGGATTTATTGGGCGTAAAGCGTGCGCAGGTGGTTTGTTAAGTTAATAGTTAAAGCCCAGAGCTTAACTCTGGGAAAGCTACTAAAACTAATAAACTAGAGATTGGGAGAGGCAAGCGGAATTGCCGGTGGAGGGGTAAAATCCGTTGATATCGGCAAGAACACCAAATGCAAAAGCAGCTTGCTAGAACAATTCTGACGCTGGAGCACGAAAGCGTGGGGAGCAAAGAGGATTAGATACCCTCGTAGTCCACGCCGTAAACTATGGACACTAGGCATTGGAAGTTTCGACCCTTTCAGTGTCGCTGCATCTAAGCTAACGCGTTAAGTGTCCCGCCTGGGGAGTACGGCCGCAAGGCTAAAACTCAAAGGAATTGACGGGAACCCGCACAAGCGGTGGAGCATGTGGTTCAATTCGACAATAAGCGAGAAACCTCACCAGGGCTTGACATCCCCGGAATCTCGGATAATTCTGAGAGTGCCGCAAGGAACCGGGAGACAGGTGCTGCATGGTTGTCGTCAGCTCGTGTCGTGAGATGTACGGTTAAGTCCGGAAACGAGCGCAACCCTTATCCTATGTTAAATATGTCATGGGAGACTGCCAGCTTTAAGCTGGAGGAAGGCGAGGATGACGTCAAATCAGCATGGCTCTTACGCCCTGGGCCACACACGTGCTACAATGGCCAGTACAATGGGACGCTAAACCGAAAGGCGGAGCAAATCCCATCAAAGCTGGTCTCAGTTCGGATTGAGGTCTGCAACTCGACCTCATGAAGTTGGAATCGCTAGTAACCGCGTATCAGCTATGGCGCGGTGAATACGTTCTCGGGTTTTGTACACACCGCCCGTCACACCAGGGAAGCCGGCAGTACCCGAATATCGCTGTAGAGCGATAGAAGGTAAGGTCGGTAACAAGGGTGAAGTCGTAACAAGGCATCCGTAGCGGAAGCTGTGGATGGACCATCTCCTTTCTAGGGAGTATTTGAATAAGATGCTCTTAATTGACATTTTATTCTTTCGGTCGAGCCTCAACCTTGAGGCAAAACGATTCTATCACTTTTTAGAGGTTAAGGCGCAATTTAAAAAGACTGGCACAGTTAATATCAAATTTTAGATCTTGATTGAGCCAGTCTTTTTTGATAAAATTGGTTTATAAATGTAAAAAATTTTTTAGGACGTGTAGCTCAGCTGGTTAGAGCGCGTCACTGATAATGACGAGGTCGGAGGTTCAAGTCCTCCCACGTCCACACTTGTAACTTATAACTGATAACAATTACCATAACGTTGTTATTTGTTATGGTTATTGGTTAATAGTTGTTTTGCCTGGGTAGCTCCCGCCGTCGCTAAAGCTTTGGCGGGCAGGCAGTGGTAGAGCGAAGGACCCTGCACTAAAAAATTTTATATAAATGAGCCGAAGTAGCTCAGTGGTAGAGCGAAGGACTGAAAATCCTTGCGTCGGCAGTTCAATTCTGCCCTTCGGCAATAGTAAATTTTTAGTGCAGGGCTGGCTGAAAATTTTACCACGCACCCGAACGAAGTGAGTGGTGTGTGGCCTTGCGCTTGCCCCGCATTTTGAGCGTAGCGAAATAGTGCGGGGTCGGGAGTTTCACGAAGTGATCCCGCACCTTACATGGTGCAGGACAATTCTCCTCCTCAGCATTTGTGCGGGATAAACTCCGGAAGAAAAATTTATTTATTAAGATAATAATTTTAAAAACTATGGGTTTTGAAAGTTTTAATTTCCCTCCCAAGATTGAGAACAAAGATACTAAAAAAGCTGAAAAGCAGAAAATTTGGGACGAAACTGCAAAGAAAGTTGAAATAATTACCGATGGTCTAGGCATGGGGATTGATAAAAATATTAAAGAAGTAGTAATTTCTTTTTTAGTAAATGGATTTAATACCGAGCAATCTTGCGAAGGTCATAGAGAAAAAGAGCGTGGTTTACCATTCCCTTGGGTTGATGTGAGCGCTCCTGAACCAGAAGGCTGGCAAAAAAATGATGTATTAAAAAACAAATGGCTGCAAGAGAATTTAAAACAAAGAGAGGAAATGGCAAGCTTGTTAAAAGAGTTCTATTCTCCAGAGAAGACAATGGGTGACGAAGAATTAATTTTACAAAACAAAGGAGTTTACGGTGCTTTTAGGATTTTTAGCAAGGGCGCTGAAAAAATAGAAAGTAAATCTGAACAGCCGTCACAAGAAAAGCTTGAACTTTATAGAAAAGAAATGCGAGCGTTTGCTGATTTCTTAAAAGAAAAATATTTTTCACAATAATATTTGGTTATATAATTACGGGCTGTAGCGAAGTTGGCTATCGCGTCTGGTTTGGGACCAGAAGATCGTGGGTTCAAGTCCCACCAGCCCGACCATAAACCATACGGTTTATGGTAAACCTCAATACGTTTACCATAATATTTAAGGTTTATGGTCGTGCACCGCCTGGTGCACGGCTTAATATCCCCTTATGTTTTACTATACTTACGTATTATTTTCATTAAAAGATAAAAAATTTTATTCAGGATTTTCTACTGATTTGGATCATAGAATGCATAAGCATAATAAAGGGGATACACCATCTACAAAATACAGACGTCCTTTATTATTAATTTTCTATGAGGCATATTTAAATAAAAGAGATGCTTTGAGGCGTGAAAAGTATTTTAAAACAGCTAAAGGCAAAACTACCCTTAGGACTATGTTGACAGAATATTTAAGGGAATTGGAAAAAGAAAAAAATAAAATAGTAGAATTTAGAAACAAAAAGAAAAAATTATTAATATAAAGTCTTTGCTTTATTTTTAATGCGCGGGTATCGTATAATGGCTATTATGTCACCCTTCCAAGGTGAAGATACGGGTTCAATTCCCGTTACCCGCTTAGCGCGGGTTATAAAAACAACTTTTAGCAATGTTGTTTTTTTATTTTCTAGGCTTGACAATTATTAAAAAATAAAATACAATTACATAATGCTTAAAAGCATAAAGGAGGTGATTTTATGGTAGGAGCAGATGACCGCCTGATTGGTATGATTGTAAGTATTTGTATCTTGCTTTACCTTATTTACCTGTTAACCAATAAAAAGCTCTTTGGCAACTTAATTGCTGATGCGAGTCAGATGGTAATAGATATTTTTGTCAATATATTGAGAGGGGTTTTTAGGGGCTTAAAAAATATTTTTTTTCCTAAGTCTAAAGGGAAAAGTAAAAAAAGAAGAAAACGGGGTAGAAAACGTCGCCAGAATCGGCGAGGAAGAAATAATTAAAGAGGTGAAATTACGCCTCTTTTCTTTTTGCCAAACTTAAATTTTTATGATAAAATGGGCATATAGAATAAAGGCAAATGATTAATTGCCTAGAATTTTAATTAAAATAATATTTTTAAAATGCGCAGGAATCGTTATCGCAATTCAAATGAGAAAAATGGTAAAAAACAGCCATTATTAAAACGAACCGAAATTCATCCAGAAACCAAAAGATGGATTTTTATTGTATTTATGTTTGCTCTGGCTTTTATTAGCTTGCTGGGGCTATTTGACCTGGCTGGCCGTGCCGGAATTTTTATTGATTCGGTTTTGACTTTATTTTTTGGCTGGGCAAAGTATATCTTCCCTATTATTTTAATTATTTGGGCTTATGCTCTACTAAATAAAAATTATAAAATCAAACCAATAAATTATTTTGGTTTAGCAATGTTTACTTTGAGCTTTACTGCGCTACTTCATTTATTTATTCCAGTTCAAGAGGCGATTTTAGCTGTTGATCAGGGCAAGGGCGGTGGTTATATTGGCTTGTTTTTAAGCTATTTTTCTTTAAATATAATGGGATTTTGGGCTAGCCTGATTGCTATTTTGGCCATTTTTATTATTTCTATTCTCTTGATTTTAAATACGTCAATTGAAGATTTGAAAGAATCTAGATCAATTTTAGGCAGAATAATCATTAAACTGCAGATTTGGTATTATCATTGGAAATTGAAATTAGAGAAAAAGACTGATGAGGCAGATTTATATGAAGAACAGGCTGGTCAGGAAGAAAAAGAAGGGGCAGAAGGTTTTGAAGGTGAAGAAGAAAAGGATATCGCATTTAAAACAAAGAAGATTGAAGGAAAAAATTTACCATTTGATAAAGAAGAAATTAAACTTGAAGAGCCTAAGACCAGAAGAATTTTTAAAAAAGTTGATTTGCCTTTGGATTTGCTTGACGATAAAGTAGGGAAACCAACTGCTGGCAATATTGCGCAAAACAAGTTAATAATTCAAAAAACCCTGGAGAGTTTTGGCATCCCAGTGGAAATGGGAGATGTTGCTGTAGGGCCGACAGTTACCCAATATACTTTAAAACCAGCTGAGGGCATTAAACTTTCACGTATTACAGCTCTAAATGATGACTTAGCTTTGGCCTTAGCTGCCCATCCTCTTAGAATTGAAGCTCCTATTCCAGGCAAATCATTAGTGGGCATTGAAGTTCCTAATCAATCAGTGGCTATTGTGCGTTTGCGCGAACTTTTAGCAAGTCCGGAATTTAAGCAACGCAAAACAAAATTAACTTTGGCTATTGGCCGTGATGTTTCTGGCAAAACCTGGGTAGCTGATTTAGGCAAGATGCCCCATCTTTTAGTGGCTGGCCAAACCGGTTCTGGTAAATCAGTGGCCTTACATTCAGTTATTGTTAGTTTGCTCTATCAAAACGGACCCGATACCTTAAAACTAATCATGGTTGACCCAAAACGAGTGGAAATGCCGGCTTATAATGATATCCCTCACCTTTTAACACCAGTGATTACTGATGTTAAAAAAACAGTTAATGCTTTAAAATGGACAATTGCAGAAATGGACAAGCGCTATGTGCTTTTGGAAAAAATGGGTAAAAGAAATATAGATGATTTTAATAAAGTTTCCCAAGAAAAGATGCCTTACATTATTTTTGTAGTTGATGAAATGGCCGACTTAATGTCTAATATGGGACATGAAGTTGAGGGGCTGATTATCCGTTTAGCGCAGATGGCGCGCGCAGTTGGCATTCATTTAATTTTAGCCACACAAAGACCGTCAGTGGAAGTTATTACAGGTTTAATCAAGGCCAATGTGCCAGCCAGAATTGCTTTTGCTGTGGCGTCAATTACTGATTCGCGCACAATCTTGGATTATTCTGGTGCAGAAAAATTAATCGGCCGAGGAGACATGCTTTATACTTGTGCTGAACTTTCAAAGCCTAAACGCTTGCAGGGCGCTTTTGTTTCTGAGTCTGAAGTCAACCGCATCGTTGATTATTTGAAACAAAGCGGAGAAAAGCCAGAATATGAGACAGGCGTGGTTGAAAAACAAACTAAATTTAATGGTGATGGCGAGGTTGATTTTTCTGACCCTGATCAGGGTGATGAACTTTTTGAAGAAGCTAAAGAGATTATATTACAGGCTGGCAAAGCCTCAACCTCTTATTTGCAAAGACGCTTAAAGGTCGGTTATGCTCGGGCAGCTCGCTTAATGGATTTATTAGAAGAAGCTGGTATTGTCGGTCCTGGAGAAGGTGCCAAGCCAAGAGAGATTTTAGTGACTGAAAGAGAAGTTGATGAGCCTTCTTTTGATTCTGATGAAGACGATGAGGATACAGGGGAAGAAGATGAAGAAGAAATTACAGAGGAAGAAGAGGATGAAATTGACCCAGAAGAAGAGGTTAAAGAAATTGATAAGAATAATGAATATTAAAAATTAAGTATTAAGAACTATGAAGGAGGAGACTTTGGGGCAGGTTTTTAAAAGATATCGCGAGGCAGAGAATATTAAAATTGAGCAAATAGAAAAAGATAAAAAAATCAGTAAGCGCATGATTTTGGCAATAGAAGCAGATGATTATAAAAATTTACCAGACGATCTTTATACTAAAAATATTATAAAAACTTATGCGAGTTATTTGTCTTTGGATTACAATAAATTGTTAAATTTATATTTGGCAGGCAGGGAAAAATTCAGGCAAAATAGTATCCAGCCTGAAAATCCGAAAAAAATCAAGGTTTATTTAACTCCGCAACGGATAAGGAATATAATTATAATTGTTCTTCTTGCTGCTTTATTTGTTTATCTAGGTTTTCAGATTTATAATATTTATCAGCCGCCGCAATTAACAGTTTATCAGCCTGATAAAAATTTGATAAGTTCATCTAATTTTATTGAGATTAAAGGCATTACAGAAAAAGAAGCCAGAGTTTTTATAAATGAGAAAGAGGTTTTTTTAGATTCACAAGGCAATTTTAGCGCCACACTGGATTTGCAAAAAGGTTTGAATATGATTAAAATAAGTGCAGTAAAAAAACAAGGTAGGGCTAATACAATTTATCGGGAAATACTGGTGCAGTGATTTGGTAATTGGTAATAGGAAATAGGAAATACGGATCGGTAATTTTTAATTTTAAATTAATTTACCATTACATATTACTTATTTCTTATTTCTAATTATTTCCTAAAATTATGATCAAAAAAACTGATGAGGGGGAAAGTCAAGAAAAGCAGAAAGCAGCGGACATTGCCATTGCGCAGATAAAAGAAAGATTTGGCGAAGGTGCGATTATGAAGTTTGGCGAATCAAAAGCCATGCAGGTAGAGGCAATTACAACCGGATGTTTATCTCTAGATATTGCTTTAGGAGTTGGCGGAGTGCCTAGAGGCAGGATAATTGAGATTTTCGGACCTGAAGCATCAGGCAAAACAACTTTAGCGCAACATATTGTTGCAGAAGTGCAAAAAGCCGGGGGAATCGCGGCTTTTGTTGATGCTGAACATGCCCTAGACCCTGATTATGCCAGAATAATCGGAGTTAATGTCGATAGTCTTTTAATTTCCCAGCCAGATACTGGAGAACAGGCCCTAGACATAGTTGAAACTTTGGTTCGTTCTAACGCAGTTGACGTGATTGTGGTTGATTCAGTGGCTGCTTTAACACCCAAGGCAGAAATTGAGGGTGAAATGGGAGACCAGCACATGGCTTTGCAGGCGCGTTTAATGTCTCAGGCTTTAAGAAAATTAGCAGGCATTATTTCTAAATCTAAAACAATTTTAATATTTATTAATCAGACTCGTCAAAAAATCGGTGTGTTTTTCGGCAACCCAGAAACTACAACTGGCGGTATGGCCTTAAAGTTTTACGCTTCCATCAGAATTGAAGTGCGACGTGCAGCCCAGATTAAGCAAGGCGATAAATTTATTGGTAATCGGGTGAAAGCTAAGATTGTGAAAAACAAAGTTGCTGCTCCATTCCGTTCCTGCGAATTTGATATTATGTACAATGAAGGCATTTCTGTGAGCGGTGATGTTTTAGACCTTGGCTGCGAAAAAGGCGTGATAAAAAAATCAGGCAATTCTTATGTTTATGAAGACAAGAAAGAAGGCGAAATCAAATTGGGAGTTGGTCGCGAAAATGCCAAGGAATTTTTGAAAGATAATCCCAAAATAATTAAAACCATTAAGAAAGAGATTTGGGATAAGGTGGAAGAGGGTGAAGCATTGGAATCTTAAAAAGCCATAAGGCCATTAGCCATAAAGCTATTAGCTATAAGTAAAAAGTCCTCGTGTAAACGAGGGCTTTTTTATTACATCCTAACAGGAAACCCCGCCTGAAGGAGTGGCGAGAAGCGAGCCACGACTGAAGGCGGGGATGAATGCGCTTAGCACACGAAGTGTGC
>Ga0315291_10003619_pt1 | contig 19986 bp, 31 predicted proteins | sample YL17G12_20_MG_FD_203070 | JGI IMG/M metagenome (GOLD analysis project Ga0315291, IMG submission 203070) | Sediment microbial communities from Yellowstone Lake, YNP, Wyoming, USA - YL17G12_20 | ecosystem: Environmental > Aquatic > Freshwater > Lake > Sediment | place: USA: Wyoming | collected...
TGGACAGCAAGTCCAAGAATTTCTACTGCAAGAGCGGTGAAGATGTCGTATATGTTGACTGGAAAGCCGATGTTTACCCGTGCTTCATGCTTCCAAAGATGTTCAACATCCTGAAAGATAAAAATCCGAAATTCTACAAAAACTTTACCTGCGACAGATGCTATATCAACTGCTTCAGGGAACCTTCAATAATTTCGCAAATTTCCCTGAGAAATATAGCAAAAGAAATCAAATACTTTTTCAAAAGCGGAAATGTATTTGTTTAATTATTTTACGCGATAAGCTTTAATATTCTGGATGGCCCGTTTTTAATATGGTCTTAGACAGATTAGGAGATCAGCTGAAAGATAGTCTTAGAAAGCTCTTCAGAGCTTCTGTTTTGGATCCTAAACTAGTGGACGAGATAGCTTCTGACATCAAAAAAGCCCTGATTTCGGCCGATGTTAACATAGCTCTTGCCAATAAAATTGTTGAAGTCATCAAAAAACGTGCTCTGGCTGAAAAGCCTGCGAAAGCGCTAACGGCAAGAGAACATACCATAAACATTGTTTACGACGAGCTTGTGAAATTCCTCGGGGCTGAAGAAGGAAAGCTCGTGGTTACAGAAAAGCCGACAAGGATTCTTCTCGTCGGATTATTTGGCTCAGGCAAAACAACGACTGCCGCAAAATTAGCCAAATTTTTGAAAAAGCAGGGCCTGAAAGTCTGTTTGGTACAAACTGATACTTGGCGTCCAGCAGCTTATGAGCAGCTGAAACAGCTTTCTGAAAAAATCAATGCTCCATTCTACGGGATTAAAGAAGAAAAGGACCCGATCAAAATCATAGAAAAATTCAGGCCTGACTTTGATAGATTCAATGTTGTAATCTTTGATTCTGCCGGGCGAGATGCGCTGAACAAAGACCTGATTGATGAAATAAAGAAAGTCAAGAATGCAATCAATCCGCATGAGTCTCTGCTTGTAATCTCTGGAGATATTGGACAGGGAGCACAATCACAGGCGCAGGCTTTCAAGGACGCTGTTGCTATAACAGGAGTCATAGTAACAAAACTCGACGGCACTGCAAAAGGCGGTGGTGCCCTGACTGCTTGCTCAACAACTTCTGCAAAAGTAAAGTTCATAGGACTCGGGGAGCATATTGATGACTTTGAAGAATACAAGCCGAAGAATTTTGTTTCCAGATTATTGGGAATGGGCGACATTGAGTCACTCTTGAAAAAAGCAGAAGACGCCATGCAGAAAGACGAAGCAGAAGCCATGGCTAAAAAAATGCTGAAAGCTGAGTTTACATTTGATGATTTAATGAAGCAGATGGAAGCCATGCAGAAGATGGGCCCTCTATCGCAGATAATGTCCATGATTCCCGGAATGGGAATGGCAAAGATTCCTCCGGAATTGATGCAGGTTCAGGAAGGGAAAATGAAATTCTGGAAGCACATTATCCAGTCAATGACAAAGCAGGAGAGAGACAATCCTGATTTGATTGATGCTTCCCGCATCAAAAGAATTGCAAAAGGTTCTGGCAGGTCTGAGACTGATGTCCGCGATCTGATAAAACAATACCATCAGATGAAAAAGATGATGAAGATGATGGGCAACCAGAAACAGATGCAAAAGCTCCAGAAGATGATGGGCGGCAAGCTCCCTATAGGGCTTTAACTCCCAATCTGTCCATTCTCTCAGAAAGTAATTTAAATTCGATAATTCTTTCTAACTTGTGAAACAAAAACTAGTATTTATCACGGGAGTTAGTAGAGGAATAGGAAAATCTCTAGCAGAAAAATTTCTCAAAGAGGGATATTTCATCATAGGAACGTCTACTTCTGGAAAAGCAAATTTAAAGGATAAAAATTTGATAATTTTACAACTAGACCTGCATTATAAAGAAAGCATAGATGGCTGTTTAAATAATTTCAAAAAGTTAAATAAAAATATAGACGTTCTGATAAATAATTCAGGCATTGTGCCTGATAAATTTGAAACGTCGATAAAAATTGATAAACTTAGAGATACACTAGAAGTAAATCTTATTGGTACGATGGATTTAACAGAAAAACTAATAGATTTTATAAACGAAAATGGAAAAATAATTAATATTTCCTCTTCAGCAGGATCTCTTAATAATACGAATGAAATAGGCTATCCTTCATATAAAATATCAAAGGCCGCAATAAATATGTACACTCGCACACTAGCTATTAGATTAAAAGAAAAGAAGATACTCGTAGCTTCTGTCCATCCTGGTTGGGTAAAAACGGATATGGGCGGAAAAGAAGCAAATTTAGAGCCCGAAGAAGCAGCAAAAAACATTTACGAAAGAATAATTTCACTTAAAGAGACTGGTCAATTCTGGTTCAAGCAGGAAAAATTCCCTTGGTAAAAATAACAAGTTACCTATAGGTCTCTAAAGAATCGGTAAACCACTATAAAATTTTGCTAAAATTTGTAAAGCTGCCAATGCGTGACCAGCTCTAGCTATATTATGAAAAGTATAAGCTATATCACTTACGTTTGACTCTTTTGAAACACAAGCACAATTTACACCTAACAATATACTTTCTAATTCTCCTTCAGCACCCCATCTTAATCTAGGATAACAAGCATCAAGAGTTTTAACACCGTGTTCCTCGCAAATTGATTTTGCAAATTTTTCAAATGTCGCATGGTCAACTTTCGAGAGCTTACTTTTCATTTGCTCGTACTCTTTAATTGGAATTTTAAAATAAAGACAATACTCTGCAGCCGAACTATTCCAGCTTATGAAAGGAATCTCGCTCATAGCTTTATCGAGAAGTAAAGTCTTAAATTATATTTGTTGACAATTGCTTATTGGGCTTTAACTGGTTCTGCAGTCCTGAGATCCCCACCTAAAAATTCCAAAAGTCTGTTCAAATCTTCTTGAGGCATATTGCTTGAATTAACTTTAATTTTTTTACTAATGCAAATAATGTCTAAATCTGCGACCTTTTTGTCGTGAGCATCCGTAACACTAACAGCTATGGCATAGCCCCATGGTCTTTGCTCAAGTGTGTAAACATAATCTTCCATTTCTATCCTCAAGACTGGCACGTAATGATTTCCGCAAGACGGCTCGGAAAAGCCTCTTGCGTCCCAAAAGCCCCCATATTTCTTCTGCACCTTCAAAAGATAACCATTTGGCTCTTCATCCCAACGTTTGAATGGGGGCGGTGCGGGCGCTTGTTTTTTAGTTCGCATATTCAGGCAAGAGAAGCAAAGTCTTAAAAATAGTAGTCTGAAGCTTTACTTATGGTAACACGAGCTGGTGGATTCAGGGCAAAAACACGCTTTGCATTACAAAAAAGGGCGCGCGACAGAGGAAAAATCGCAATAACGCGCATGATGCAGGAATTTAAGATAGGCGACAGAGTCATTATAACACAGGACTCAGCAGTCCACAAAGCAATGCCACACCCAAGATACAAAGCTAGGACTGGCACAGTCATCGGCAAACAAGGCAGATCCTACAAAGTGCATATCGTTGACGGCGAAAAGGATAAAATATTGCTTTCAGCTCCGGTTCATTTGACTAAATGCAGGTAAAAAATGGATGCAAAAATTGTAAATAAAGAAGCATTGACACTTCCAAAAGTCACGAAAATAGTTCAAGGTATTGGAAAAAAGGAAGAGAGAATAGAGATACAGAACAAAGTCCTTGACTTTGCAAAAAAAGCTGCAAAGCTGAAAGACTCTGACACTGAAAAACTGCTCGGGGAAATAAAAGCCCTGGAAGTGCTGGGTCTTGCTGATGAATACCTTGTGCAGATCGTAAATATAATGCCTGCTGATTTGGGCGAATTAAAGGCCGTACTGTCCAGCTCAAAGGCAACAATCAGCCCCGATAACTTTAAAAAAATTCAAGACATAGTAATCAAGTATAAAGACGCAAAATGATAACTAAGGAAACGGTAAAAAATGATGCAGCAAAAACCAAGAGCAAGGGAAGAGTATGCAATAGTGCTGGATTTTCTCCAGCATGGCTATGCAGAGGACTTGAGGCCGTTCCATCGCAAAGAGCCGGTTGTACAAGCAATTGGTAAGACATTCTTTACTTTACTAGAGCTAGTTCCAACACAAGACATTGCTCTCAAACCCTATGATGAAGTCTACATAGGAGAGGGAAAGAGAGATAAAATCTCATACATCAAGGGAACTTTGCCTTTCTTTAGACTGACGCAGACTGCAAAAACTGAGATTAATTTCATAATAGAGAAACTGGTATCTGCCAACGAGGCCAAATTTGTTGAATTCATAAACAAGGCAGGCCCTATTTCATTGAGGGCTCACATGCTCGAATTACTGCCCGGAGTAGGCAAGAGGCACGCTGAAGAATTGTTGAAGGAAAGGGCAAAAGCTGTTTTTATCAGCTTCGAAGACATAAAGAAACGCGTATCTTCAGTCCCTGAGCCAAAGAAACTGATAATCCAGCGAATCATTGATGAATTAGAAGGCAAAGACAGATACAGATTATTTGTTAGAGCTTAGGATGAAACTAAACATTCCCTTTTTTGTCAATTCAAGAGATGGGAAAGCATGCATGCAAGTTTCTCTTCTTTCTGCTATAAAATTCTTTGACCCAAAAACAAGCATGAATTTGGCAAAACTTGATGAGCTTACAGGAAGACGAGAAGGTCAGCAAACCTGGACACAGCAAGGCGTTGCTGCGATAGCAAAGCTAGGTTTTGTTTTGAAATACTACTCTGGAGAGCCTCTCGAACCCGCACTGAGGGGAGAAGACTACATAAGAGCAAAGTATGCGGGAGATGAAGCGCGGATTAATAGTATTCTCAGTCAGTCTAACATGAATGCAGTTATCGAATCAACAAAATATCTTCTAGATAAGGATATATTTGAAGAAAAGATTTTAACTATTGAAGAAATTGAACAGCATGTTAAAAACGGCCACGTTATTATCATATTATTAGATTGGAATATTGTCAAAGGCAAAAAGGGGTCCTACCAAGGCCACTTTGTCATCGTAACCGGTTTCGATGAAAATAAGTTTTATGTTCATAATTCCGGACCTGAAAAACCAGAAGAAAATAGAGAAATACAAAAGGATATTTTTCTAAAAGCCTGGAATGCGAAAGGAACTGATAATGACTTAATAGTCATATTCGGCAAAGACTAAGTTTTCAAAATAAAACCCGCGTCTTCTCCGACATCTTTTACTTCCTGTATTTCAAATATACTTCTCAGATGCTTGTAGAAATCTTCCGTCAGGCTTTTTTTCAGCATTGTCAAAACGAAAATCCCTTTTGAAACTCTCTTTGCTTCCTTCAAGGCCTGCTTTGTTTCAGGCAAGTTTTGTAAACTTGTGAAGCTCAGAACTGCATTGAAACTCGAATCTTTGAAAGGCAGATTGTCCAAATCTGCCTGAACTACTGTTTCCCCTCTTTCAGCAGCCTGCTTTAACATCTCAAAGCTTATGTCCATACCAAAAACATGCTTGATTAGAACTTTCTTCAACAATCCCGTGCCGCAACCCAAGTCCAGAATAGGTTCCTTAATTTCCAGACCATCTAGCATCTCAACATACTTGTCAGTCTGAATAGTTTCATATCTAGAATCATAAATTCCTGCGGATAGCTCATATTTCTCCTTAATTTCGGCTTTTTTGGGTTCCATAATTTATTTAATGCTCTTTTGTTTCAAAAACTTAATGGAACTGGTACTTGATACAAACGCACTTGTTTATGCTGCAAAGAACAAGCTCGACATAATAGAGACACTCAGAAGGAAATTTGGCATTGTTGGAGTTTCTGTTCCTAATACTGTTATTGACGAATTGAAAAATCTTGCAAAGACTGCTGAAAAGCAGGCTGACAAGGACGCTGCGTGGCTTGCTTACCAGATTGTAAAGCAGAAAAGGATGAATATCATAAAATTGCAGGGTCCTGTTGATGATGCAATTGCAGTCTATGCTTCACAAAATAATGCTGCGGTCCTCACAAATGACCGGCAGTTGCGCGCTTTATTGATTGAAAGAAGAGTTAAAGTATACACAATAAGACAACAAAAAAATATTGAAGAATGGTAAAATACAGGCCGTATGTTGCTGCAATAATATTCAGGAAAACAAAATCAGGGCCAAGATTCCTGCTTTTGCATAGAAAACAAAATTGGAAGGGCTGGGAATACGTAAAGGGTGGTCTTCTTCCTGCGGAAACTGAGATTTCCGGTTTGAAAAGAGAAGTCCGAGAAGAGACGGGCATAAAGAAAATCAGGATTATCACTGAACTGCCGGCAAAAGTCAAATACTCGTGGCCCAAAACTTTTGTTAAAGACAGGAAAAAATGGCAAGGCGCCTTGCAGCACGTTTATGTCGTTGAAATTCTTAGTAAAAAAATAAAACTTGACAGGGCCGAGCACAGCGGATACAAGTGGGTGCCTGCAAAAACTGCCGTGAAACTATTGACGCATAAAGAGCCTAAGTCGGCTCTAAGCTATGCATTAAAAAATATATTTAGGCTTTAGTCTCGGAAAGAGTTAAAAAGCCACTAAGTCCGCTAATTTAAGTAAAATGTATTACAAATCTGAAGTTGCAGGCGTTGTTAGAATATCGCCAAAACTATTTGGTGAAAAGCTTGATGACGCTGTTTTGAAGCAGCTTAAAACTGATTACGAAGGACAGGTTACTGAAGACCTTGGCAGAGTCATAGCTATCTTGGACGTTGACAACATAGAAGAGGGAGTCTTAATACCTGGAGACGGAGCTGCCTATCACAGGACAAAATTCACTATCCTGAACTATCTGCCCGAAATAAATGAAATGATTGAAGGCGAAGTAAAAGATATTGCAAAATTCGGTGCGTTTGTCGACTTCGGACCTTTCGAAGGCATGGTCCACATCAGCCAGGCAATGGATGATTTCGTATCATTCTCAAAAGCCGGCTCTCTGACCGGAAAACAATCAAACAGAAGTTTGAAAACGGGCGATTATGTCAGAGCAAGAATCGTTGCAATATCATTCAAAGATCCTAGAAATCCAAAAATAGGTTTGACAATGAGGCAACCCTACTTGGGCAAGAAAGAATGGATAGACGCCGAATCAAAAGGCGCCGTGAAAGCGGCAAAGAAAGTTGAAAAGGAAGAGAAAGAAAAGAAAAAGGAGAAATAACTAAAATGATAACATCATTTGGTTCCACAAAAACTGGAGGTTTTTGTTGAATGGGAAAATTAGCATGCAAGATTTGCAAAAAACTTGTTTTGGGAGACAGATGTCCCATCCATCCAGATGCAAAACTCGCAGAAGCCTGGAAAGGAAAAATCATAATATTAGATCCTAATAATTCTGAACTTGCAAAGAAGATGAACATCAACGACAAGGGAGAATACGCAATACGAATTTAAAATGGAAATAAAAGTTTTGGAGAAGATAGAGAGTCCTTTGCTCAAGAGAACAAAAATCATTGCTGAAGTTCTATACGCTGGCGCACCAACCCCTAAAAGAGGCGACGTTCGCAAATTGTTAGCAGCGCAATTAGGCGCTGAAGAAGCTTTGGTTGTTGTCAGGCAACTGGAACCAACATTTGGCCCTAAAGCAAAACTCACAGCATTGCAGTACAAAGACAGAGCTCAATTAGAATCAATAGAACAAAAACACATAATTGGCCGTGAAAAAGGCCAGAAAGTAAAACCAACGGGAAAAACAAAAGCAGCAGGACCTGCTAAAAAGTAAAATGCCAAAACACAAAAGAAAGCCAGCAAAGTCAACAATGAAATACAAAAAGTATCTGATTTCTGGAGAAACATTAACAAGAACTGGCAGAGTTTGTCCGAAATGCGGACCGGCTGTCTTCATGGCAGATCACAAAGATAGATTCCATTGCGGCAAATGCGGCTTCTGTGAGTTTAAAGCTAAGAAATAATTATTTCTTTTTCCAGACAAAATATGTTTTCTTATAGTCTTGCGTTTATTGTAGTCACTTTGAAGTATTCACATTTGTAGTTACGATTGTAACTATGAAAAACCCTTTTAACTTAAACTTTCGGAACTAAAAGTATGATAAAAGCGATTATCTTTGATGCCGGCGGAGTACTAGTCAAACACAAAGACGAAGATAGGTATGATGTGCTTATTAAAAAACTTGGAATCGCTAAAACAAAATTCAACGAAGTTAAAAAAAAATATTACTGTGATGCCCAAAAGGGCATTATTTCTACAAATGATTTGATGGAAAAAATTGCTAGGGATTTGAATCTTGATAAAGAGAAATTGTCAAAAGCTTGGCACAAAGCACATACGGAATGCTTGCTTTTTGATAAAGAGGCTTTTGCTTTGGCGGCCTCTTTAAAGAAAAATGGCTACATGACTGCACTCATATCAAACGCAATTAAATTGCGTGGTTATGGTTCAGAAAAACGCGATAAACAAATCCAATCTGGATTTGATCATGTTATAATCTCCTACAAGGTTGGTACTAGGAAGCCTGAGAAGAAGATTTACGAACTAATGCTGGAAAAACTAAAACTGAAACCATTCGAGTGCATATTCTTGGACGATAGGGAAGAAAATGTCGTTGTAGCAAATGAACTAGGTATGACCGGCATAGTTGTTAAGAGTGTACAGCAGTTAAAAGAAGATTTACAAAAACTTGGAGTTAAATTATGATCAAAGCAATTATCTTTGCTGCTGGCGGCGTTATCATGACCAGCGACAAAGCTTACGAATTTTTAGCGAGAAAGGCGGGAATTAGCGATTCTAAATTAATTGAGATTAGGAAAAAGTACGTTCGCCCAGCTCAGCGTGGAGAGATGTCAACAGAAGAATTCCTGGATGGATTTTCTTCAGAACTTAAAATAAATAAAGAAAAGTTAAGGAAATTGTTTGAAGAGGGCTCTAAACTTATGACTGTGGATACTGCGGTTCTCAAAATTGCGGATTCTTTACAAAAACACGGCTATGTAACTGCATTGGTAGCCAACACAACAGAAATGTATAGAGGATTTAGCAAGGAAACTGAAGTTTACAAGAAATTTTCGCTACTAATAGTTTCTTACGAAGTTGGCGTGAGGAAACCTGAAGAAAAAATGTATAAAATAGCTTTGGAAAAGGTAAAGGTCGATGCCAAAGAGTGCATATTCATCGACAGTAGAAAATACCACCTTGCGCCTGCTGCAAAGCTAGGTATGAAAACTATATTATTCAAAAACGCGGAACAGCTCAAAGCAGATTTACAAAAACTCGGTGTCAAAATATGATCTGTTTAGGTATAGAATCGACTGCTCACACAATCGGTATCGGTATTATTGATGACCAGGGCAAAGTTCTTGCTAACGAGAAATCTGTCTTTACTACAGAGACTGGCGGATTGAAGCCAGGCAAGATTGTTGAGCATCATGTCCTGATGTATGATTTTGTTCTGCAAAGAGCTCTAGAGAAATCCAAAATTAAATTGAAAGATATTGACTTAGTCGCATTTTCACAGGGGCCTGGCCTCGGAGGATGCCTGCGAATAGGTGCATCGGCTGCAAGAGCTTTAGCTACGTTTTTGAAAGTTCCTTTGGTTGGAGTAAATCATCCTGTTGCTCATGTTGAAATCGGAAAATTAACTTCAGGATTCAAAGATCCTATTACATTGTACGTTTCTGGAGCTAATACTCAGATTCTTGCTTTGGCTGCTGGACGTTACAGAGTATTTGGAGAAACTCTTGATGTCGGAGTCGGCAATTTCCTTGACAGTTTCGGCAGAGCTTTAGGTTTAGGATTTCCTCAGGGGCCTAAGATTGAAGAACTGGCTGCCAAATCAAAAAATTATATTGAACTTCCCTACACAATCAAGGGTATGGACTTTTCTTTCTCAGGAATTCTAACTAAATTAGAACAACTTGCTAAGTCTGGAAAATATAGTACGGAAGATTTATGCTATTCCGCGCAGGAAACTGTTTTTGCTATCTTGACAGAAGCAACTGAAAGAGCAATAGCGCACATCAATAAAAAAGAAATTCTTTTGACTGGCGGAGTTGCAGCAAACAAGAGACTTGCAGAGATGTTAGAAGTAATGGCTCGCGAGAGAAATGTCAAATTTGCTGCCGTACCTAAGGAATTGGCAGGTGATAACGCTGCAATGATTGCCTGGCTTGGTATTTTAGAACACAAAGCAGGCAGAAAACTTAAAATCTCTGAAACTGTAGTTAATCAGGACTGGAGAACGGACCAGGTGGAGGTAAAATGGGCTTAATTAAAGATACAATAAAACTAACAGCACTGAAAGCAAAGCATGCAGAGAAAAAAGCACATAAGTGGGTTAAGAAAGAACTAAGAAAAGAGAAACGAAAGAAGAACTAGTTAACCACAATCTATAAAACCAGCCAAAAAGACCCCTGTTTATGGCCATTATCAACGTAAAGAACCTGAATAAGAACTTCAAAACTTATCACAGGGGTGCGGGGTTATTGGAAGCTTTCAGGGACCTGCTTCTTCGAAAATCCAAAATAAAGCGGGCACTCAAGGGAGTTAACTTTGAAGTTGAGGAAGGCGAAATCTTAGGATTAATAGGACCTAACGGCGCCGGTAAATCAACTATCATCAAAATCCTTTGTGGTGTCTTGATACCAGATTCCGGCGAAGTTAAGTGCCTGGATTTCAATCCTTGGACACAAAGAGAGCAGTACGTTAAAAACATCGGAGTTGTTTTCGGGCCCAAGAACCTGCTGTGGTGGGACTTGCCGGCCGTAGATACTTTCTTTTACCTGAAGGAATTGTACGAGATACCGAGCAAGGAGTTTTCTGAAAGACTTCGCTATTATACAAAACTTCTTGATGTTAAGGACGTCTCTAAAACACCAGTAAGAAATCTTTCTCTTGGTGAAAGAATGAAGTGCAACCTGATTTGTGCACTTCTGCACAATCCTAAAATCGTATTTTTAGATGAACCAACAGTTGGTGTTGACTTAATTGCTAAAGAAAATATTAGGGATTTCATACATAAATTGAATCGAGAGGAAAAAACTACTTTTATCATAACAACGCATGACATGTCTGACATAGAGAAATTATGCAAGCGCATCACAATCATAAACCACGGTGAAATCGTGTATGATGGTTTGTTGGAAAAGATAAAACAGAAGTATATCAAGGACAAACATCTCGAAATCAAACTTCTGGAGAAAGGCAAGCCATTCAAACTGCCTGGCTGCAGGATTTTGAAACAGACTGACTATGAATTAACGGTAGAAGTAAACTTGCGAAAACAAAACATGGATCTCCTGATGCATTATCTCTTGTCTAAATACCAGATTGCGGACATAACGATTTCAAACCCTCCTATTGAAGAGATAATCAAGGAGATTTACAGAAGATGAGCAAGTTCACGGGCTCTGCGAAAATAGTTCTAAAAGATATGATGGCCTACAATTTTGACATCCTTATCTGGAGTATCCTGCTCCCTATTTCGCTTGCTGTTTACTATTTCTTTTGGAAAGCGGTCTTTACCTACTCAGGACAGCCGGCCATAGGTGGATTCAGTTTTTACGAACTTATCAACTATTATGCTTTAGTTTTGATTGTAGCTGCGATAACTTCAACGAATGTTGATGCGGAACTGGCCCGCAGAGTATTGGACGGCAAACTATCTGTCTATTTGACCAGACCCTTGAGCTTCTTCATGCAAAGATTGTATGAGAATATTGGTGAAAGAGGCATGGCATTTCTCGGACAAATATTGCCCGTAACAATTGTTGCCGTAGTTTTCTTTCATCTGCGAATTACGAGTTCCGTTAATTTCATCTTATTTGCCATAACTGCTGTTCTTGCGTTCATTCTTCTGTTCGTATTCACTTTCTTTTTAGGCATCAGTTCATTCTGGCTTACAAAATATTCTGGAATCAGAATGCTGCGCTCAGGATTGATATGGTTCCTAAGCGGAGCTGTAGTTCCAATGACATTTTTCCCTGCAAATATTCAGAAGATTTTCAGCTATCTGCCTTTTCAATATACGTCATACTCTCCGGTGCAGATATTCCTCGGAAAATATAATTTAATGACGAGTTTACAGGTTGTTCTTGTACAAGTAGTCTGGATTGCAGCTCTGCTGGTTTTGATTAATGTCAGCTGGAAATATGCCATGAAAAACTTTACGGGGGTGGGCCAATGAAATTCTGGAAAATCTGGAAAGGCTGGCTGAAACTCGGCATTGCCGCAGACATGGCGTACAGATTGAACTTCCTGATGAAAGGTTTTGCAATGGTAACCTTCGATTCTTTCGGTCCATTGCTGGCAATCCTGGTATATTCAGTTTCAAAAGGAATACCTGGCTGGAGCTTTGAAGAACTTTTGTTAATGCAGGCTGTCTTTATTTTAACAAACGGCCTTACGCACTTTATGTTCTGGGGTTTTGCAGGCAGAACCATCGACCTTGTCCAGGACGGACTCTATGATAGAGAGTTAGTGAGGCCCGGAAATCCTCTCCTCATGGCCCTGGCAACGGGTTCTGACCTGGATGGATTTCCAAGAGTTATAACCGGAAGCGTAATCGCAACATACGCTCTGATAAAAATGGGCTGGATTTTCAACCCAGTGAACTTATTTTACTTTATTGTACTGGTTATTTCAGCAGTTCTGTTCTTTTTGTCCCTGCAAGTGATAATTGCGGCTTTAGCCTTCATTTTTGTAAAATCATATACTATGATGAACATCTTTGATTCTCTCACTGATATGGGCAAAAATCCGCTTACTGTATTCGGACCATTTGGCACTATACTACTGACATTCGTATTCCCAATAGGTCTCGCTGCATTCTATCCTGCTTCAGCACTCCTTGGAAGGCTTGCACCCCTTAATGTCTTGATGTTATTTTTAATTGGCCTGACATTCTTCGGTTTAAGTGCTGGCCTTTGGGCAATTGGAATAAAGAAATACTCTTCTGCTGGCGGTTAGCGAATAAGACCGTGCAGCTTGTCAGCAATAGTTTTGACAACAGTTGCGCCTGATGTCAAAGCGCCCTTTGTAAGATATGGATAATAAAGAAGCCCTGCTATGATTATAATTAAAATAATGATTAATGCCCATCTCATCTGAGCTCGTTTCATTTCTTTAAAAGAATAGTTACAAGGCTGTCCAAAGATTGGCTGTTTTCCTTCAGTATGCCCTTTATGCACGGGTTTGTAAGCACTTCATTCGTTGTCAAAGCTTGCGGTTCTTCGCCTTTTTGCGACCTGAAGGCGTATGTCACTCTGCCTATTCTGCCGTTTAACAGGAAAAACCTTAGACCCAATGAATGGCCATTGAATACGTAGTATGTAACAGGACCTTTTACGTCATTTACCTCAGCTCCCTGTCTTTTTGCTTCGTTTACTTTCGTAACGACAGGCCCGAGAGGCATTCCTGCAAGAGCATCGTTAAGATTGTTCAATCTGCCAACATAATCTGCTTCCCAGTGATACTGGTCCGATTGATTGCTATAAGGTAGAATACTTTCTGTCTGATACATCCCTATCGCCATTTCTTATTGTCATCCAAAGTAGCGTCTTTGCTAAGCTTTAGAAGCCTTTTCCTCTTTTATATATTTTTCTACCGCTTTACAAGCCTGGGTTTTGCTTTGACTCCAGTGTCAGACTCTCTTTCCGCGTCAGCTTCAAACTGACCGAAGACCGCTCGTCTTCCTCCTCTCTCTGTTGTCCAGCGGTCTCTTCGCTTTTCCTTGAAACGGCCTAGCATCCTTTCCATGTCCTGCAAGGCCCAGCTTACTGCTGTGTTCAGGTCAAAATGAGCGTGTTCCGTTGAGAACACTTCAGAAGGCATTGCTAATCTGATATGAACTGAGTACTTTACCTTCTGTTTGTTAGCCCCTATCTCGTGCTGCTTGATTTCTGTTAGGAAATAGCGAGGCATTTCCTTGAAATAGGCCCTCTGTATCTTTTCGTAGTGCTCTGCTACTGCTTCTCTGACAAACTTTGCCTGCATTGGCTTCAGTTCGTTCAAGCCTATGAAGTGCAGTTTCCAGAACTCTGGTTTTTTTAATAGTGCAAATGATCTTAGCAAGTCTCTGGTAGTAATAATACCTGTGGGTTTGTTATTTTTTGTTATGACTATGTCTGAAATCTTGTACTTGAACATGTCTTCAACTATCTTTCCAAGATTGTCCTCTGGAGTTGCAGTAACCATGATTGATGAAGCAGCATCTCCTATCGGAGTGTCTAAAATGAAGAGTTTATTTGGATTGTAAGACCTTGCAAACATGGGGTTTTGACCTCCCTTTGAATTTCCTTTTTCTTTCTTTAACGGGGATCTAAGATTCTTGTAAATTGCATCCGTAAGTGAGAATATGCCTGTTACTCTGCCTTGTTTGTCCACTATCGGCACACGGCTGAATTTCTTCTCATTCATCACATTAATTGCGTCGCCAAGTCTTGCTTTGTAATCAAAAACTATCAGATTTGAGGTCATCACATCAGCTGCCCTCATTTTTCTCATTTCAGGCATGCTCGGAATCAGTCTTGTAATGTCCCTTGCATGTACTGCTCCAATAATTTCATCTCCTTTTTTTACAATAAGTACACAGGGATATGAACCGTACATCAATTCTGCGCATTTCATTAGGTCTTCAGATTCCTTTACAACAGGCGGATGCTTCACAAAAGCGCCTGCTTCAGCAGACGTGTTCATCTTTGATTCTACCAGCAAGTCTCTATCTATAACACCGAAAAACTTCTTTTTCCAGTTAACAACAGCAACCCGGACATCCTGCCGAATCATCTTGCCAATAACAGTAGAAATAGCATCTGTTTTCTCAACAGTGAAAAACTCCTTACACATTACATTCCCAGCAGTAACCATAATTTAATCTTATAATCTTGGATATTTATATCTTTACTTCTTGGGCAGCAAAATACAAGATTTTTAACACTAACGTGCTTTACAGAGTAAATGGCACCCGCGAGTAAAACAGAAATTTGTGACGTAAAACCAGACACAGGGGACTCTTGCAAACCCTTAACGCAGGACGAACTTTATCAGATAATAAAGACCCACGTAGTTGCGAACGACCTGCACATAGGTGTGGGGAGTGGGGATACTGAAATAACTATAGAACTGAGCGACCTTCTTGTTGGAGACGGGCTGCAGACAATAGATTTCAAGAAATTAGAACAAAAGATTGCTGAAGGCGGTAACATGTATTTCGAAGGCGAAACCTATGTGCCAATAAAGGACCTTGTGCATGGCAAGCTTATAGATTATATCCTGACCGTCGGCGACAAACCCCTTTGCTATATGACTGGTTTAGAAGTCCCGAAAACCATCGTGAATGACCTCGACCCAATAAAATTCTATGCAGTCAATGACCTGAGCGAATGTTGCGATGGCAGATTGATTTACGCGCAATTCGTCAGAGACAACAACAGAGTACGCTTATCCGGAAAAAACCCGAGCGACTTTATCAAGCAGATAAAAAAATCCATCACAGAAAGGTAAACTGGAACAACCGCGACAAGTTTATTAAACCTGGCAGCCCGGGGAAACATCCATGACAAAACCCCTGATTAAAGGCGACAAAACCCAGGACACACCCCGAGAACTGTACAAGCAGATAGCCCAACATAACCTGCAGGCGCGCTTCGAAGACTGTAAAGACCGAGAGGCAGCGCATCAAGCCTGCAAGTCAGCAATTGAGGAAATCATCAACAGGAATTATGGTGTCGTAAGTGATACGTTCAAAGCAATGTTTGCTGCAGGAGATGGCATTGGCTGTGAAGCCTGCATTGATACACACAGATACGCACAGGCGCTGTGCTACAAAATACCGGGTTCTGTCAAAGTTATTGAAGAAATTGAACATAAATACCGCACACACACCACAGGCTGTGCAGTAACCAAGGACGGCATAGCATACATAGACCCCAACCAAAGATGCCCTGGCTGACTGCATATCACAGACAGCAAAAAAATAATTCGTAGATTACAGCCTCTAAATGTTTTTAAATATCTTAGGTTTAATTGAATTATGCTTGAAAAAAAGCTAGTGTTTGAGTTTGAATACAAAAAAGATAATGAAATTTTACTAACCAGTGATTTGATGAAAATTTTCTGGGGGTTTTTTTATAAAGACTACGAACGCCCAGATATACAATTATTTCACAAAGTAGAGAAATCTTCGAATGGATCAGTTAGATTTGATATCCCCGTAACTTATGTTATCAACAAGGAGTCCGAAACAATTCATGAATTAGATGATATACGGTTTGTTTCCGCGGCAATGATTGCCGTAAAACAACATAGAATGATTGACGGCGAAGTGTACAAAAGAATAGCCGAGCTAGGCGCTGGAGAAGGTGAATATATTTTAGCGGTCAATGAAAAACCAGCTTATAGAGTTACCATTGGGCCTGATAACGGTCTTGTGTACAAGACAGTGATTTTCGAATCTTACGACAAAAAAGGATCTTTTAAACGGGATATTATTCTCGATAAAGAAGGACATCTCATAAGGCAAGTAGGACTGGAATTTTCGGTTGCAGACAAAAAGAAATACAAACTTTTTGTTGGCATTTACAAGCAGGTTTTGAAGGAATACCAAAAGCTGGGCTTGAAAGAGAGCCACAGAATCCAAACCAGATAAAAACAAGCGGCAAGAAAACCTTAAATCCCCGCATCTACCTTATTGATGCATGGCCACTAAAGGATATGACAAGCTTGGAAATCCGAAAAATGAAAGTGTGCGATATTCATCAAAGAAATTCTTTTGGTATTTAGAATCGCCGTTGTATTGGCTAGTGCGGCAAGTTTTAAGAATACGGCAAGAAAAACAGTGGATTAAAAGAAATCCAAAACGTGCAAAACTATTAGGTTTAACTAAGTGATTTTAAAGTAGCGCTATAATTCTAAAACCAGCTTCTACTAATAAACCTTAAAAATCGACCTGTTTACTCTAGAATACAATAGTTAACCGGCCGAAGGACCACATATGATAGATGATGACATACAGCATGTTGTAACTGAGCCTTATTACCATTACAACGAAAGGATGAAGTTTGAAAAGGAACGTAAGAACATGATTGATAACTTAGGTTTCGTTGAAAAGGCCATTATGGCTGGCGGTGCGGCAGGATTTTTGTTTACCGCGCTAGGGATAGGAATGCCTGTACCAAGCATGGCTGGTTTTGGTGCGCTTCTTCTTGCAATAACAATTATGGGGGCATATTTCTTCGCAAAATCAAAACCCTACCAGACGCTGCGCCAGTTGAGAGCAGATTGGGAAGCAAAGTCAGCAAGGATAAGCGGATACTGTGACTAAAAATGAACAAATTCGGACTAACAAAAAAACAGGTAAATCGGTTCAAGATGCAGCAAAATAGAGAAAAAGGCAAATTTGGCGAAATGATTACGCCTATGATATTAGCTTCTCAAGGTTATACAGATATTAGGCGAACTGGAAGAGGCCACGATTTTAGTGCGAGAAAAACAAATGTACTTGGTCAACCTGTTGGCGGGAGAAAGTACATTGAAACTAAAACAGGCAGATATGCAAAACCATCTAAACTGCAAAAAAAGACAAAGAAAAAGATGGGTAGCAATTACAAAATTCTCAGATTGGGCAGTTTCTAAGGGTTACCTTTAAATCCCCGCATGTTCCTAATCATCACGGAAGTTAGAGCATGAATCTCAAATGTGTTTTTGGTCTTCACAAGTGGGAAAAGCTTGGAGGCCCGTCTAATGTCGGTGGCGGCAAGTTTGAGCAAAGGTTGGTCTGCACGGCTTGCAAAAAATTAAAATATCGTATATCGTAAAAAACACATGACTATAACTAAATCAATTTGGTTGCTGGCTGTTTTGCTAATTGCGATAGTCTTTGTTTCCGGCTGCGTTAGCCAAGAAAGCATATTCTCTCAAAATAACTCTTTAATTAATAATTTAGAAACTTCTTTGATTGGTCCCAAAATTGATAGCACCTGGGTTCACAATTTTATTTCAATCGTTAATAAGGAAAGAGCAAAAGAAGGACTATATCTATTAAGAGAAACAAGTGCACTAAACCGTTTTGCTTGCACTAGATTTAATAAAATGCTGGAAAATCCAAATATCAGCCATTATGGTGCAGGTGGCGGATACACTGGTGGAGAAGTCGTATTCTATCCCGAAGGTTCTACAGAACAAGAGTATGTGGATAATCTAAAACAAAGCGCTCCGCTTCATTGGGACTTATTGATAAATCCTGGTTTTGCGACATACGGATACTGCATAGGGGAAGGGCCCACCATAGAAATCATTGGTTCGTGTTCTACTACCGAGATACCCGGGCCGAATATCAACGTTGAAGATTTCTTCAGGCAAAAAGGATGCACAACTGAAATAGTGAATTCTACCTGGTTGGTAATAGAACTATAAGTCACGAAGCAACCGAAAGCTTTATATATTGCCATATATCACTATATAACAAGGAGATATAGTGTATGACAAAGATACAAGTGGATCTTGATGCTGAAGAAGACAAGATTGTAGAAATGTACAAATTGGCTAATGACCTAAAAACAAAGCAGGAAGCAATAAAGAAAATGGTGCGGTACTTTACCGCAGAAGTTAAGCCAAAAAATTTAAAGGAAAAGGAGTATTTCAAATAGGAGATAAAATGGTAGAAATAGATGTTACTGGAAAAAAGGATGCAATCGCTGTAAAAGCAGAATATCAAAAGGCATTGGATTATGCTCATGAAAAAATCAGGAGTAATGTTAAACATCTGTACGAGATGAATCATAAGCTAAAATATGCTCTCGCGGATGCTCAGAAGTTTAAAAAGAATATAACTGCAGATGAAGAAGAAAAAATAGAATTATACACTGAGTTAAATAATCTTTTGAAAAGAGAAACTGATTTTGAAAAAACTATGATGCAAACTTCTCAAAAAGGGAAGAAATCTTCAATTGTTAAGATTAGTCCAAAATTCAAAGATGTAGATGATGTTAGATTTAATGCGATGCAGGATTATCTTGATAAATATCCAGAATATGCTTCAAAACCAACTTTCAAGAGAATACTGGATAGAATTAGTGAGATTGAAGCCGGAATTAAAGCAACCAAAAAGAATTACAATGAGCAAGTTTCAATTGTCCTTAGAGAATTAGCTTATTTTCCGAGGGTTATTATGGAAGCGGAGGATAAAATAAATAGATTCCAAGATACTCTGAAAGAAGCAACTGAAAAATTAAAAAACATGCGATATCTTAAGAGCCCTTTTTATAAGTTATCGAGCGAAAAAGAAAAAATGAAAGTGAATATTAATCTTTTGTATTATAGAGTCGAAGAATATGAAAATACTATTAAAAAATTGAAAGAAGAAGTTGAAAAAACAAAAAGGCAAGATTTAGAGGAAGTGTATTAGAAACCATGGCCGAACCAATCAAACTTTCTCCTTCTAGCCTGAACTTATTCAAGGACTGCCCCAGATGTTTCTGGCTTGGCATTCTGTAGGCCCTAAAATAATTAGGTGCCACAAAGCTTAAATACTTGTAGGCCCTAAAAATATTATGGCCTACATCAGAAAAGTGACTGTTAGCGGAAAAGAATATTTTGAAATCTCGCACAACGTTAGAATTGCTGGGAGAGTTAAAAGACTATCAAAATATCTTGGCAAAAAACTGCCTTCCAAGTATAAGCTTGAGAAAATCAAAGCTAAATTCGAATCCGAAGTTAAGGTCTTAGAAGAGCCAGAGCTTCTGAGCGATGAGCAAAAAGCTGTTTTAGAGAAAATAAGGAAAAATTACCTAATCCATTTGAAGAAGCTCACGCCAAATGACTTGGAAAAGCTCGAAGAATACATTTTGACTAATTTTACATATAACACAAATGCCATAGAGGGCAGCAAATTGACTATTGCAGATGTTATGAGCGTTTTTGAAGGCGCAACGCCGGAAAGAAAACCACTCCGCGACATATACGGCGCCAAAAACATGCGCACGGCATATAATTACATCAAGACTTTTCGCAGCCTATCGCAAAAAAGGCTGCTCGAGCTGCATAAAACTGTTATGCA
>Ga0315291_10003622_pt1 | contig 19981 bp, 19 predicted proteins | sample YL17G12_20_MG_FD_203070 | JGI IMG/M metagenome (GOLD analysis project Ga0315291, IMG submission 203070) | Sediment microbial communities from Yellowstone Lake, YNP, Wyoming, USA - YL17G12_20 | ecosystem: Environmental > Aquatic > Freshwater > Lake > Sediment | place: USA: Wyoming | collected...
CATACACCGCGGTCGAGGAGATGAAGACCACGCGAGCCACACCGAGCCGCAGGGCCGCTTCGAGCACGTTCCGCGTGCCCTCGACGTTCACCGAGAAGATCTCGCGATGCTTCCAGAGGGGCAGTGCCGCGGCGGCGTGGATGACCACGTCACAGCCACGGCGCGACATGGCGTCTGAGATCGCGCCTGCGTCGCGCACATCGGCATGGATGATCTCTGCGCCCGTCGGGTAGTCGGACGGCGTGAAGGAGGCGACGTCAACAACAACCAGCCGACTGGCGCGGGGCGCCAAAGCGTTGGCGAGGTGGTAGCCGAGAAACCCGGCCCCGCCGGTGACGAGTATGCTGGGTCTGTGAGTCGGTTCAGTGTCGGTCACCGCTGTCCTCGCCGCAGATGTTAGCCGATTGCGGACCCGCGCGCAACGCCGGCCGATCTGAAGGTCAGGAACCGCCGCGGTCGAACCAAGCCGCCATGATGAACATATGGCTCGACACCGACATCGGCTCCGATGTTGATGACGCGGTCTGTCTGCTCTGCGCGATTCGACACCCGGGGGTGCGTCTCGTCGGCGTCTCGACGGTGATGCACCGGGTCGAGATCAACTCCTGGCTCGCGCGGGAGATGCTCTCCCGTGCCAATCTGGCGCAGGTACCCGTCCTGTCCGGGGCCGCTGTCGCGCTCGGCGGCGATGCCGCGGCCGAGGACGCCAGCGACTGGATGCCTTCGCATGGCCGGCTGGCGCCTCCCCTGCCCCGCGACTCTGCCCATGACGACGCGGCCCGCGTCGCTGCGATCGCGGAAGCGATGCTCGCCATCGCCGAGCCCTACCATCTGCTCACCATCGGGCCCCTCACCAACGCAGCGAGGCTGCTTCGTGACCACCCGCAGGTGCGAAAGCGCTGGGCGTCAGTAACATGCATGGCTGGATGGCTCGACGCCCGCGGCGAGTACAACGTCGAGTGCGACGTCGCGGCGGCGCAAGCTGTCGTCGCGCAGACCGCTCCCACCATGGTCGGCCTCGAGGCGAGTTCCTACACGCTCACGCGACAAGAGGCGGAGGGCGCGCTCGATCCCAGCGATCCGGTCTCAGCATTCCTGCTCGACTGCTACCGCGAGTACCGAGCACACTCCGACTGGCTCAAGGAAGACGAGGGCAAGCCGATAACCCTCTACGACGCGATCACGCTCATCTCGATGGTCCGCCCCGACCTCTTCACCCTCCAGCAGGTCAAGGTGCTGGTGGAGAACGACGGCCGGATGCGACTGACGGATGACGGGTCGCCGGTGACCTACGCGACGGCGTGTGACTGGGATGGGGTCAAGCGGGTCATCATTGAGCTGATGCGAGGACGACTCCCGTAGGAGCGACACTTGTGCGCCTCAGGCGCATTCCTGTCGCGACAATCGCCACAAGAATGTGGCCCCTACGGCGCGGCCGCCGCGGCCACCGGCGCCAGATACCTGTCGAGCAACTGGTTGACAGCCGCGTCCTCGCTGAACGATGAATCTATCGGCACGAGCCGACTCTTCGCCGAGGTCAGCTGCCAGGCGCCGTCATCCTGCTTCTCGAACTCGAGATCGAAGACGCCAACAACAACGCCCAGCTCGCCCGCAATCACCATGGGCACCTCGCGGCCGCTCGGGCCCTTCAGCATCAGAGGCGGAGAGAGGAACTCGTGCGAGTGGCCTCCGACCATCGCGTCAATGCCATCCACCTCGGCGGCAAGCTCGGAAGCGGCGCCACTGCCGATGTGCATGACGACGATCAGCACATCGCAGTACTTCCGCGCGAACGGCACCCATCGCTTCGCCGCGGCGACGGGATCGCCAATGGTCCATCCCTTCAGCCACGAGTAGTCTGGTGGGAGCTCGCACGTCAACCCGAGGAACCCGACCCTCACCGGCCCGAAGGTGCGGACGATGAATGGGTGGACGCCTTCGACAAAGGCGAGAGAGTCGCATCCGGGCGGCGGCCCGTCGCCGAGAGTCAGGTTGGCTGACAGCCAGGGAAACCGGCTGCGCCGCATCAGCGATAGCATCATCTCCTCCGAGACGGGGTCGCCCCAGATCGGCTTCAGCTCGTTGTTGCCGACGACGAGCATATCGTAGCCTACTACGTTCATCGCCTCGATCTCGGGTTCGCCGAACCATTTCTCGTGCCACGGACCGCGGGTGAAGATGTCGCCGCAGTCCACAACCACGCAATGGTCCGAGTCGGCGCGGAACTGGCGGATGGCCGTCGCGAGCCGAGCCATGCCGCCGAGCTCGCGCTCCTTGTCGGCGAAGGGGGTGCCCTCGGCCTGGTACTCGTGCGGCGCCATCATGCCATGCATGTCATTGGTGTGGAGGATGGTCAGGTGGAAGGTGTCGCCGGCCCAGCCTGGAACCGCAACCGCGGCCAGCAGCACCAGCAGAACGAGGTACCGCACAACGCGCGTCATCGGGAGACCTCCCCTCGCAGTTGGTTCAGCAGATAGGTTGATCGGCTACAGGAACAGATCGGCCAGCCGCCTGCTCCTCTTGTCCAGCGCGCCCAGGTCCTCTATCAGATACCGGTTTCCATCCGCATCCCGGATGACCAGCCGGTCGCGGCCGACGAACCAGACCGATTCGGAGCGCGAAACCACATCGAACTCGTTCCAGCCGCGGTCGGTCTCTACTTCCCAGTGCGCGATACCCATGCCGGCGCGCTCCTCGACCCGGATGATGCGCGTGATCCGCGGCATGAAGTAGGCCTGGTCAGCCTGGTCTAGGACGATCTCGCGCGAATCGCGGTCCAGGCGCCTGGGGTCCACCAGGACCCCCAGTTCCTTGCCGTCTCTGTCCCGGAAGTACACGAACCTCCCCGGCCGCGAGATCGGGAACGCCGGCACCACCTTTACCCCGGAATGCACCGCCCCGTCGGGGAGAACCAGTTCGACCTCGCCGGTCGCTCCGAGGCGGACACGAACCTCCGTGGGCTGGATCACCGCGATGTCATTACCCTCGCCCTGCGCCTGTCGCGGCTGGTCAGAATCGGTCATCGCCGCCTGCCTCGTCCTGGTCGTCGCGGTCTCGAGGGCCCAGTTTCGTCTGGGCCGTGACAAGCTGTGCGTAGGAGCCGCCGCGCGCCATCAGCTCCTCGTGTGTACCGACCTCGAAGATGCGGCCTTCCTCGAGGACCACGATTCTGTGCGCGTTCCGAAGTGTAGACAGCCGATGGGCGATGGCGAAGGTGGTCCTGCCGGAGACTAGCCGCTGGATCGCCTCCTGGATGAGCATCTCGGTCATCGTGTCCACCGATGAGGTGGCCTCGTCGAAGATCAGCAGCCGCGGGTTGTGCAGGATCGCCCGGGCGATGGAGATGCGCTGTCGCTCGCCGCCGGACAGCCTGACCCCGCGCTCACCCACCTGCGAGTCGTAACGGTCAGCCAGTTTCATGACGAACTCGTGCGCGTTCGCCGCCTTCGCCGCCGCGATGATCTCGAACTCCGACGCCTCGGCCCGTCCGTAGGCGATGTTGTGCGCGATGCTGCCGTGGAAGAGGAACGGCTCCTGGAGCACCATGCCGATCTGGCTCCGCCACGACCGCAGATCGTACTCCCGCAGGTCGCAACCATCCGCGAGGATCCGGCCGCGGTCGGGATCGTAGAATCGGCAGACGAGATTGACGATGGTGGTCTTGCCCACGCCCGTCCTGCCCACCAGGCCTATCATCTCACCGGGCTTGACATCGAGGTTGATGTCGAAGAGCACCGGCTCCCCGTCTTCGTAGCTGAAGTAAATATCCTCGAACGTCAGGGCGCCCTTGACGTTCGCGGCTGTTCGGTGCTCTCTGGTCCGGTCCACCTCCGGCTGTGTGTCCAGCACCTCGAACACGCGCTCGGCCGCCGTGGCGGCGAACTGGAACCGCTCGTACATATTGCTGATCTGCCCGATGGGGCCGTATAGCTGCCAAAGATACGCGGTGAAGGCAACGATGCTGCCGAGGTCAATGGCGCCCCGGCCGAACACCACGCCACCGTATCCCCACACCAGGAGGCTGCCAAGTGAGGTGATGAGAGCGATCGCCGCCATGAAGCCGGCGCGCAGCCGAGCCGCCTGGATGCTCGTCTCGGTGTATCCCTCGTTCCGAAGGTCGAAGCGCTCGACCTCGCGGTCCTCCTGGGCGAACGCTTTCACCACGCGCACGCCGGGGATGGCGTCGGCCAGCACCGCCTGCATGCCTCCCATGCGCCGCCGCGCGCTTCGATAGTAGCGGCGCACTCGAGTGCGGATAAGGGTGGTGGTCAGCACGATCAGCGGGACGGGGACCACGGTCATCAGGGTGAGCATCGCGTTCATCTTCAGCAATATGACGAGGATGATGATGATAGTGAACGCCTGGACGACGATCTCCTGCATGTAGTCGGCGACGAAATCCTGGATGTGGCCGGTGTCGTGAGTCAGGCGAGACATGAGCTGACCGGTCTGACGGCGCTCGTAGAACCCAACCGCCAACTGATGCAGATGACGGTAGGTCATTGACCGCACGTCCGCGACGACCCTCTGTCCGAGCCAGGCAAGGAGATAGGCGCGGAAGTAGCTCAGCACCGACCTGGCGAGGTAGACCGCCCCCATCAACCAGATGAGGGGCGCGAGCCTGAAGTACATACCTCTCGTGAAGACCTCGTTTATCAGGTCGCGGGTGATAAGGGGCGGCAGAAGCTGCACCCAGGTTGCCAAGCCGGCCAGCACCAGCCCGAGGATGGCCCACCGCAGATAGGGCCGGACGAAGCCAATCATCCGCCAGGCGAGCTGTGTGCGGTTGAGGCATTCGGGGCAGACGCCCTCTCGCCCCAGCACGCGGCCACAGACCGCGCACCGGGCGGCCCCGCGCTCGCCGACGTCCCCGCTCAGCTCGACGGCTGGCCGACCTAGCGCCGCCCGCGCCTCTGTTGCGAGCTGCGCCACCTCCCGTCCGGCCTTCTCGAAGTCGCGGGCGAGCGAGCGCGTGAACCGCGCCAGCGCCTGCGTCTGTCCCTGCGCGACCACGTCCAGCCGCCCATTGCCCACGAACTCGCGCAGCTCCAGCCGCTCGACTTCCGCCAGCGGCACGCTCGCCTGCAGGCGGAGTCCACCAGCGTCCCATCTGACTGCCAGCACCGACCGATCCGTCGTGATGACCCAGGCATCGCCGAAGTGACCTGGCCCGTGGAGGTCTGTGTACTGGACAACCTTGACGGCCTCGCCAGGCGCGTTCGCGGTGAGCCAGGCTTCGACCTGGAGTGGCAGGCCGTTCGGCGAGACCTGCTCCGCCTCGGCTCTGGACAATGGCAGTACCGGCAACCGCACCCGCAGTACCTCTATGAACCTATTGCCACGAATAACTCGAATGTCCTGCGGTCCGCGGCACCCCGCAGTCCAACAAAGCCTGTCTGCTCCCCGTGGGCCGCCTCAGCCAGGCTCAGGCGGCCTTGTTATATCCTACCACACGGCAGGGGTTGACACCCGACATACTTGCGGCGATAATGACGGTTGGTGCGAACGCGCACCTCTAACCTACCACCAGGAGGTGCTTCTCCGATGGGATGCTGCGGTTCGAAGAAGAAGGAAACCGAGAAGAAGCAGACGTGCGAGACTGAGAAGAAGCAGACCTGCGAGACTGAGAAGAAGCAGACCAAGAAGTCCTGCTGCGGGTAGGACTTCCTCACTCTCGTAGGAAGGGTTCGGGGCAGGAGGCAGAGCCTTCCTGCCCCATGCTTTGGCCGGCTCACCCGGGGCCCGCTCGCCCCGTCCGCGACTTCGCCGCTCCGCACACCGGGCATATCCCCCGGGCGCGCTCCCAGTCGCACAACCAATGGCCGCATCTGACGGGGCAGTTGTCCTCGAGTGCGCACCCGCCGTAGAGCAGATGATGGGCTTCAAAGGTCTGGCAACCATCGGACCGCCGCCCGCACTCGGCGCACCCGAAGAGCGGAACACCGGGCTTGGGCTCGTGCCCGAAGCCGAGGTAGTTGACGGTGCCCCCGCAAGTCACGCACGTCCAGCGCCCAGACTGGCGAAAGCATCGAACGAGCTGGGCATACGGCACGTAGGCGATGTGTTCTGCCATGGCTGCGGCGCCCACCAGTTGCTTCTGCCAGTTGCCATGTTTCCGCCTTAGCAGTCAAGTCGGGCGCTCCGGGTGGCAGGCCTTTGGGGCATGGCACCACCCCGGATCTGGCATCCGGAGAGGTGCCGGGGGGTTCGCGGCGGCAGCCGCCCTGGGACGGCTGCCTCATAGCCTACCGCTTGCTCCCATTTTTCTCTTGACAACTCCAGCCGGCTGGGCTAGCATGAACCTGCGCGCATTGGCGCGCACACATCGAAAGCCGTAGTCGGGACGAGCAATCCGCCTGGCGGATCAGTCGCTCTCCGATCTATGGTCGCTTTCGGAAAGGAGATCGGCTGATGACCACAGGCAAAGTGAAGTGGTTCAACGACGCAAAGGGCTATGGGTTCATTGAGACCGCCGAGGGTGACGTCTTCGTGCATCACTCGGTGATCGAAGCCCAGGGCTTTCGCTCTTTGCGCGAGGGACAAGAGGTCGAGGTCGAGATCGGCAAGGGCGACAAAGGCCCGCGCGCTCTCAAAGTTCGACCGATCTAGCGTCACAGGCTGAAGCAGAGAGGGCCCCGGCGACTCCGGGGCCCTCGTTCATTGGCCTGCGCGCGGTGGGTTCTCAGATGTCCACCACCGCCGGCGCCATGCCATCTGCCAGTCCCAGCATTTCGATCCGGCTGCACGCGAACTCCACCACGCCGAACTTCGGGTCATCAGGGCCAGCGAAGTAGTTCGCCGCCCCCGGTATACCGGCGAACACGCGGCGCTTCACCGATGGGTCGGTGACGGCGCTCGCGGTCCCGGTGAGCGTCGCCACCCGCGAGAAGTCTTCGCTCTGGAACATGAGCTGCGCTTGCCGGTGAGCGGCCATCTGCACCATCTTCCTCGAATCCGTCCCGGCCGCCATGTACACCGTGAGCGGTTCCTCAAGATGGGCGCCCCCCATCCAGCGGACCTGAGGGAATCCCTCGGCATCAACCGTTGCGAACACGAATGCCCGCCCCGCCCGCACCAGCTCCAACGCCGCCTCCACGAAAGTCTGTCTGTCCATGACCTGGAATCCTCCAATCGCAGTGGCCGGAGCACACCCGGACTTACCTTCGTCTCCGCCCGAAATGCCGACTGTCCTGGGCGTTTGGGCCGACACCCGCTCTGCAGGATGCAATAGGCTATCACCCTCCCCCAGGTTGCCCCTTACGACCCACTCACCTCACGCACCAGGCTGAAAAACCCGTTCTTGCGCTCGGTATTCGTGCCCCAGTCGGTCGGCGGGCTCTGGTAGCCGTCTCGGTAGTTGTTAGCGCCCTGGTCGTAGTAACCCCAGGAGGCATACTCCGAGAGCGCGGCGAGCATGTTGTTCCAGGGCTCGTCGAATCGGTAGTGATCGTCCTCGTTGAAGAGGATCGGCATCGGCCGATAGCTCTTCAGCGCTCGCGTCTCGCGGACCATTGCGGCAATCCGGTCCGGGTCCTCGACACCGTTTCCGTGGAGCAGCACGAAGTCCGAGGCCGCGACCACGTTTTCCCCCGGGATCGTCCCGCCGCCGTAGCTCGTGCCGACAAGCAGACGCCGGCTGTCCTTCGTGATCTCCTTGGCTCGCAAGATCAACTCATGGACGCGGTAGGGCTGGAGAATCCCGTGGTCATAGAGGATGTCGCACTCGTTGTTGATCTCGATGAGCACATTGGTGAATCCCTGATCGAGCACCCAGCCGGCTGCGCGCTCGACGGCCCGCACAACCGCCCGCTCGTCGTTCAGCCGCTCGTCCTGCCCGAAGTAGAACAGGCCGAGGATGACGACCATGCCAAGCTCGTCGGCGCGCTCGATCACCCGCCTGATGCGGCTCTCATACTCCGGGCGAAGCTCCCCCAGCGCGGTCCAGCCGCTGTTGTGCCACGGCTGTCTGTCTTCCGTATGCGGAGCCGGCATGCCACCCTGGACGTTGATGGTGAAGGCCAGCAATCCAGCCTTGCGGTAGCACGGCAGCGCGGCCAGAAACCCGGCGACGTTGCGCTCGGGGTCCCACACCCCCGTGTCCGGATAGGCCCACCTGTTGCGCGTCTCCGGGTTCAGATCGTCGAAGGTGGCCTGAATCATTCTGCTGTTCAGCAGCAGGCCTTCGACCTTCACCCCTTGATAGGTCCGGCCAGCGTAGCTAGGTGTCCCGTTGATGAGGAACGCCTGCTCGTTGATCTCAACTCGTGTTCTGCCTGGCATAGGTGTTCGGCTCCGCGAATCTCACCGATAGCTGTCCAAGAGGCTGTGCACGCGCAGTTGGCTCAACAGCTCAGAGTGCGATATGGGTGTGATCGGCGTGAGGGTCAAGGTGAGTGGCTCGCCGGCCCGCAGGTGGACGAAGTTGTCCGAGAACGATGCCTCAGCCGAGGTGAGGCTCAGCCACGTCCACAGCCCCGGGCGCTCGGCAGTGAGCGTGACCGCGAACCTGCCCGCGTCCCTCTCCTCGACGGTCCAAGTGATGGCGGGGTCCGGCAGCTCCAGGTGCTTCGGCCGTGCGAAGAGCGCCAGATTCGAGGACAGCCGCTCAGATCCATCGCGCAGATCGAGCCAAAGCAGCAAGTTCCGCGCCCCCACTTGAGCGAGGTGGTCGCTCACATCGAGCGTCTGAATGAGCGTGTCCTGGCGCGGGTCTGCCGCCACCTTCGCACTGCCGTCCATCAGTGGGCTCCCCGTAAGGTCGGTGAGGACCCACGACACGTCGGCCTGCCGCGCTTCGAGCAGATCGCTTGTCACGTGGATGTCAACCGACCCCTTGGCGAGATCCTCGACCGCCGAGACCAGCAGTGGCGCGAAGAAGCGCTTCGCCATGAAGTGCAGCGCCTTCCACCGGCCGTGATAGTCAATGGACGACCAGCTCGCGCCGGGCCAGGTGTCGTTGAGCTGCCAGTAGAGCGTCCCCATTCCCCGCGGCATGGAGCGCCGCCAGTGCTCGACCGCATACTTCATCGCCATGCCCTGCAGGATCTGGCTCAGCCAGAGCGTCATGTCGAACGAGGTGGGCAGTCGGAACCACTCGAGCAGGTACTGCATGATCAGCGTGTTGCCGATGCCGCTGCGCTGATGGTGCTCCATCACGTAGCTGGTGACGTTGCGGTCCTGGGGTTCAGTGATCGCGTAGACAGTGCGCGGCTCCGGGAACGACTGGAAGCCGAACTCGCTGTTGAAGCGGTGCTCGCAGGTGCGATACCACTCGAACGGCTGGCGCCCATGCCAGACCGACCAGAGATGCGCGTCGCCGCAGGTCGGGTTGTTGGAGTCGGCGCGGTTGCCGCAGGGCGAGTGGGCGCTGCTCGGCCAGTAGTCCCGGTCGGGATCGAGTTCTTTCACGACCTGGGGCAGGAGCTTGTCGAAGAGCTTGCCGTAGTCCTCCCAGCTCATCCGACGATCGTCCCACTCCTCCCCCACCAGCCCCTGCTCGAGCTCGTTGTTGCCGCACCAGAGCGCGACGCACGGGTGGTGGCGCAGCCGTCGCACGTTGTCCTCGGCCTCCGCCTGCACGTTCCGCATGAACGCCTCGTCGAACGTCGGATAGGCCGAGCAGGCGAACACGAAGTCCTGCCATACGCAGATGCCCAGCTCGTCGCATAGCTCGTAGAAAACCTCGTCCTCGTAGACACCGCCTCCCCAGACCCTGAGCATATTCATGTTCGCCTCGGCCGCGCTCCCCAGCAGTTGCTGGTAGCGCTCGCGCGTCATGCGAGTTATGAATGCGTCGGCCGGGATCCAGTTCGCGCCCTTCGCGAAGAAGGGCACGCCGTTCACCACAAACTGAAACGACTCGCCCCATTGGTCCGGGTGTCGGTCCAGTCTCAGTGTGCGAAGGCCGATCCGCCTGGTGAGCGAATCAAGGACCGCTGCGTCGCTGTCGGCGAGATCCACCCGCACCGTGTAGAGCGGCTGCGAGCCAATGCCGTTGGGCCACCAGAGCTCGGGTTCTGGAATCTCGACTTTTGCCTTTGCGCTCACACCCTCCAGAGGAACGCTCGCTTCCGCGACCTGCCGGTCCCCGAGGCAAACGGTGATCATCGCGCTCAGCTCCGCGGCTTTCGCGGTTTCCGCGGTCACGGCAACAGATAGCTCCACCCGGCCCTCTTCATGCCGCTGCCGAATGTGCACATCGGTCAGCCGGGCGGTGTTGTAGGCTACCAGGTGAATCGGCCGCCAGATGCCAGAGGTCGCGAGCACCGGCCCCCAGTCCCAGCCGAAGTTGCACGGCTCTTTCCGCAGCCAGCCCCGGCTTGGCGGCTCCTTCGGGCCGTGCCAGTCGGGGAGCGGCCGCCGCTCGTGGTGCTGGCGAATGTAGCGCATGGGAGAAGAGAAGCGCACTTCGATCTCGTTCGCGCCGGAGCGCAGCACGTCCTTGACGTTTGTCTCCCAGGTGCGGAACATGTTGTCGCCCGCGCCGGCGCGTTTGCCGTTGATGGTGATGGTCGCAAGCGTGTCGAGGCCTTCGCACCGCAGCAGCACCCGGTCATGCCCGAGCAACTCCGGCGTCGCATCGAAAGCGCGGGTATAGGCCCAATCGGCTTCGGAGACCCACTGCACCGCGTCTTCATTGTCGCGCAGGAACGGATCGGGGATCTTCCCAGCAGCGAGAAGGTCCGTGTGAACGCACCCCGGGACCTGCGCCGGGATCACCTCCTCCTCGCCAACCCGGGATAGCGCCCAACCTCCGCCCAGGTCGAGCACCAGCTTCGCGCCCGGAGTTCCAGCCTCACTTACTGCATCTGTAACCATGCTCTTCTCCTTCTCGACCGACGCCAACAGCGCTCAGCTTCTTCCACCGGCCTAGCGCCCCTCCCTGCGCCGCTCACGGAAACAGGAGGAGGCCCCCGCGCGCAGGGAAGAGGGTCTTCAGCGCGAAGGAGGGCGATAGTGAGCGTTCTGTTCTCGCCGATCCAGGTCAAGGGCACTGGCTTCCGCAACCGCGTGGTCATGCCGCCGATGGTCACATTGCTCGCCGACGAATCCGGCCGCGTAACCGACAAGCTGGTCGAACATTATGTGGCTCGTGCCCGGGCCGGCACCGGGCTGATTATCGTGGAAGCGACGTGTGTGGACGACAAGGGCCGGATATGGGAGCGCGGTATCGGCGCGTGGAGGGACGACCACATCCCTGGCCTGGCGCGTCTCGCCAGCGCGATCAAGGACCAAGGCGCGGTCGCCGGCGTTCAGCTAGTGCACGGCGGGCCGCAGACCTCGGTCGAGTTGTGCGGCGAGCGCCTCGGCCCATCGGAGGCCGATCCGCCACAAGGTGGGCCTCGCCCTAGGGCAATGACGACCGCCCAGATTCGCGCAGCCCAGCAATCCTTCGCCGCCGCCGCCAGCCGCTGCGTGCAGGCCGACTTCGACCTGGTCGAGGTGCACGGCGCGCACGACTACCTGCTCGACAGCTTCGTCTCGGCCGCGACCAACCGGCGAACCGATGAGTATGGCGGTGCGTTCGAGAACCGCATTCGCAACCTGGTCGAGACATGCAGCCGCGTGAAGGGCCGGATCGGAGACAGACCGCTCCTCTGCTGTCGCTTCAGCATCTTCAATAAGGAACCGGGCGAGTGGGGGACTCAGGATCTGGAACTCCTGGCGGGCGAGCTGGGGCGAGCAGGCGTGGACATCCTTCACGCCTCGACCGATGGCGCGCTGAAGCCGTGTCTTGGCACCGGGGAGACGATTGGGCGCCTGGTCAAGAGAGCGACTGATCTGCCTCTCATAGTCGCGGGAGGGCTGGGCAATCCTCACTTCGCCGAGCGCGCGGTGGCGGAGGGGCATGCCGACTTCGCCGCCATCGGCCAGGCGATGTTCGATGATCCGGACTGGACCATACGGGCCAAGGCCGCGCTCGGGGCCTGACACCCGTCCGTCGGCCGCGCCGCATAGGAGTCGCGGGGTGGTGTGAGGGATGTTTCTAGGGGGCCGGAGCACGACACAATGGCCGACGTGACAGAGCTGCTCCATTCCGCCCGCCGCGCGGTCGAGGCTGGGGATCACAGGAAGGCACTTCCCCTGCTTGATGAGGCGGTGAAGCTGGGGCCGGACCTGTTCGGCGTCCACATGCTGCGGGGTATCTGCCTGAGCGCCCTCGGGCGGTACGCCGAGGGGGTGAAGGCGCTCCAGCGCGCCATCGAGCTCAATCCCACCAGTGCCCAGGGGCACTACAACCTCGGCGTGGCGCTTCGCTCCGCCCGTCGCCCGAAGGAGGATGCCGAGCGCCACTTCCGGCAGGCGCTCCGTCTCCAGCCCGGGTACGAAGCCGCGGCGGAGGCGCTGAGGCCGGCGGCGGCAGCTGGGAGCCGGGAGCCGGACACTCAAGTCGGCCCACCGCCGAGCGTTGCGCCCCCTCCTAGGCCGCCCCGACCAGCGCGCCCTCAGCCAAGGCCGCGGGTCGAGCAGGCGCCACCGACCCCGCGCGAGGCGCCAGCCAAGCTGCCCAGGCTGTCCGCCAAGTGGATGGCGATCGCCGCCTTCGTGGCCCTGGTGATACTGGTGGCTGCGTGGCTTTCCGTCGGGCGAGAAAAGGCTGACTTCGTCGCATGGCAGGCGGCCGGTGACTTCGCCGCGCTCGACTTCTCGCCCGATGGCCAACTGCTCGCCGCTGCCGGCAAGAAGATCACGCTCTGGCGTGTTCGCAATGGCGTCCCATACCGCGATTTCGGCTGGGGCGAGGAAGCCATAGACCTGGCGTTTCTGCCGAGCGGCACCGCCATCGCAGTGTCGTCGCGCGATGAGAAGACGGGAAGGAATGTGAAGCTCTGGCGCATGCCGGACAGCGGCCTGGTTGCGGTGTTGCCGCAGACTGTCGGCAACCGACCGCTGGTCTTCTCCCCGGACGGCAAGCTTCTTGCCATCGGCACCGACTACATGAGCACGGCCTCGCCGCTCGGGGTGCAGCTATGGGACGTGCCGGAGCGCAAGCTGGCCGGCGCGGTGGCAACGCCGGACCCGGTCGCGCCGGGCTGCGTGACTGCCATCGCCTTCAGCCCGGACGGCAAGCTGCTGGCGTCGGCCGATGATTCAGGCACAATCTGGATCAGCGACGTTGCGGACCGGAAGCAGCTTACGACCATAGCAAGTGGCAACATGGTGACCGTTTCGGTCGCCTTCTCTCCGAGCGGAAAGACGCTTGCTTATGGGGGAAGCTCCGGGCCGAACGTCACGATCTGCAGTGTCCCTGATGGCAAGCCGGTCGAAACACTGAAGGGCGAGCCCCGCGCCCGCGGCAGGCTTGGCCTGCCGCCCGCAATCAAAGCGATTGCCTTCTCACCCGACGGCAGCCTTCTGGTTGCCTGCGAAGGCACAGGCGACCTCGCCCGCGTCGAGGTCTTCCGCGTCACCGACGGCGCTCTCCTGAAGACGCTCGACGTGTCCACGGTCAGTGACACGGAGAAGCATAGCGACTCACCGTACGACCTCCGCGATATCCAGTTCTCGCGTGACGGTCAGTACCTGGCCTGGTGCGGTTCACAGGGGGTCGTGGTGGCGCGGGTGGAGGATCTGCTGGGCTAGTGAACGCACAGCCCCGCGCGGCAGGGGCTCCGCCCGTCCCAAGCGAACAACGCCTCGGCGAACCACAGAACGGAGGACACCCCTACAATGCCATTCAACGGCCTCGGCCTGCATCTCGGCAATCTGTCTCGGCTGTCATCGGCGAAGACGCGCTCGATCAGCCCGGAGAACTCGACGGGCGGGAAGAGCAGGGGTGCCATGTGACAAACGGAGATACGTGCCAAGCTGACGACGTTCGAGGATTCGGCACGTCCAGCCGAAAGCTCTGGCTGGGCGCTGCGCGGAGCTTCGGCTGGGGGAATGCCCCGGTGCTGAGCGGATGGCTTCTTCTCTGGCTGGCGTACCTAGCGACGGGGCAGTCGGCCGGCTACCGGGGAGGCCTGCTCGGTCTGGCAGTGGGGATAGTCGTGCTGGTGTTGGTCTTGTTCGCACCCCTTCCCGTCACTATCTGGTCCGCAGTCAGTTCCCTAAGGCCCGTGAGGAGGTGGTCGGCCGTCGCAGTTGCTGCGGGAGGGCTAGTGGGGGTAGAGGTGTGGTTGGCTGTCGAGTGGCCCGCGGGTCGGATTCCCTTATGGGTGTATTCTGCCGCGGGCTTCGGGGGATGGGTGGCCGCGGGCTTGCTCCTTTCCCCCCTTCTTGTCCGGGTCTACCGGCGCATACTGCGGACATCGCAGGTGCCGCGAGCCTGGGGCGTCGCGTCCGTGGTTCTCACCGGAGGGTTAGGCGCGCTGCTCTGCTACCTGTGTCTCCGCGCGGGGAATCCCGGCCGACAGCCAGGGGATAACCCACTGGGTGATATCGCCCCTGACCCGTTAGCACTGCCGCTGCTGGCGGCAGTGCTGGGCTGCTATACGGTGATCGCCTTCCTTCGTCGGGCAGGCGAGACTGCTCAGCACCCCCGCAGTCGCTGAGCCCGGCGCGACGCAGGGCCGAAGGGTGCCCTGAAGGGGCACGAGGTGACAGCCCAGGGCGAAGCCCTGGGTGCCAAGGCACAGGGAACACAAGCCCTGAAGGGGCGGTAGACCGAGAGGGCGATACACCAATTGGGAAGAAGCCTCTCTCCCTGTCGTCCATTCGTGCGTTTTGGCAGACAACGGAGGATCACCCAATGCCATTCAACGGCCTCGGCCTGCATCTCGGCAATCTGCCTCTCCTATCATCGGCGAGGACGCGCTCGATCAGCCCGGAGAACCCGACGGGCGAGAAGGGCAAGGGCGCGATGGACGCGGAGGGCGTCGCCTCCCACGCCGCCCGCGATCTAGGCCAGGGCTGGAAGGTTTCGCCCTATGTGCGCATCCAGCCGGGCGAGGTGCACACGCTTGCCGAGGTCGAGGAGCCCGGCGCAATCCAGCAGATCTGGATGACCCCGACCGGCCACTGGCGCTACAGCATTCTGCGCATCTACTGGGACGGGCAGGAGCAGCCTTCGGTTGAGTGCCCTGTCGGCGACTTCTTCGCCTGCGGCTGGGGGCAGTACGCGCAGGTCTCATCGCTCGCGGTGTGCGTGAACCCGGGCAGCGCCTTCAACTGCTACTGGGAGATGCCCTTCCGCAAGAGCTGCCGGATCACGGTGGAGAACATCGGCCTCGAGCAGATGACGCTCTACTACCAGATCAACTACGCGCTCACCGAAGTGCCTGATGACGCCGCTTACTTCCACGCCCAGTTCCGCCGGGTTAACCCGCTGCCATACAAGGAGGTCTACACCATCCTCGATGGGGTGAAGGGGCGCGGGCACTATGTCGGCACCTACATGGCGTGGGGTGTGAACAACTGCGGCTGGTGGGGCGAGGGCGAGATCAAGTTCTACCTCGACGGCGATGGCGAGTTCCCCACCATCTGCGGGACCGGCACCGAGGACTACTTCTGCGGCTCCTACAACTTCGATGTCGGCAAAGAAAGGGGCGGCTACCGGGAGTTCACGACCCCCTACTCCGGCCTGCCGCAGGTCATCCGGCCGGACGGGCTATACCAGTCGCAGACGCGCTTCGGGCTCTACCGCTGGCACATCATGGACCCGATCCGCTTCGAGCAAGACCTACGCGTTACCATCCAGGCGCTCGGCTGGCGCAGCGGCGGGCGCTATCTGCCGCTCCAGGACGACATCGCGTCGGTCGCATACTGGTACCAGGCACTCCCGACCGCCGCCTTCCCCAAGCTGCCGGACCGTGACTGCCTGGAGGTCGTCTGAGGGGCGGAGCAGGGCAAGAAGACCGCCGTACCGGACATCTGTCTCAGACCCCGGCCGAATGTGGAAGATACAGACTGGGACGCGTTCGCGCCTCCCAGGCCCATGCCTGTCACTCCCCTGAGGTGGCGGGGGCGCCGCAGTTACCATGTGGAGCACCAATCGGGTTTGGGCGCCAGAGGGGCCTCAGACTCTAGTGGTTTGAGGATAAGCGATGCAACGCAGCAGCTTCGGTCCCACCTTCCTGGTGGGCATCATGGTGGGGGTTGCGTTGGCCTATGTGCGGCTAACGCGCGTTATTACGCTGTGGCCGATCGCGCTGATAACGCTCGCCCTCGTGATTCTCGTCGGCGCGTTCCTGCTGACAAGGCGTCACGAAACCGAGTGGGAACCCTCGTCATCGCCGCGGTGGAATCCCGACGCCGCGCCACCGCTTGGCCAGATGCTCATCAGCTACGGGCTGATCACCCAGGACGACCTGGCGAAGGCGCTCGACCTCCAGAAGCAGTGCGGGAAGCGCCTCGGTCAGGTGCTAGTCGAGATGAAGCTGATAAGCCACGAGGAGGTCGCCCGGGTGCTTGAGGAGCAGCTCTCCCGAAGGGAGAACCGGCTCCTCTGGGGGCGGGGCGAATCGCTCGTGCGTTAGCTGGCGGGCCCCGCGCCGCGCGGGACCCTACGGATCACTGTCAGCCGGCTCCAGATGGAACTTGTGCGCGTAGCGGTGGACGGCCGGCGCGAGCAGCACGCCTACGATCACGAGGAAGAGCAGGCCGGAGAACAGCGCGTAGCAGGAAGCAAACAACTTCCCCGCGCGGGTCTGCAGCTCGTTCACCGGCCCCATGCCGCCGAGGATCATCGAGGCGTTGAGAAGCGAGTCGAGCCACGGCATCTTCTCGGTGATGTGGTAGCCGACCACGCCGCCGCCCAGCCCCACCCCAAGCAGGCCGAGCGCGACTGCGGCGTGCCCGGCCATCCGCCACAGGAACGCCCGGGTCGGAAGCAGTTGTTCATGTCTTCTCTCGTACATGACTGTCCCTCCTCGGAGAGGCGCCTGGCTCGCGTACACTTACCACATCTGGTCGCTTCAGCATCCGCCGGCAGGACCGCCTCGCGCAGGGAGCGAAGGAGACGACACTTGGGTTGATCGCGAGGAGAAGTGTGAATGGCTGGGTTTCCACGAACGGAAGTGGGCGGGATCTCGGTTCCCCGCCTGGTGTGTGGCAGCAACTGGATGCTGGGGTTTTCCCATCAGACCAAGGCGAAGGACAGGTTCATCCAGGAGCTGTTCGATACGCCGTCCAAGATCGCGGATGTCATCGAGGTGTTCGCGCGGGCAGGCTGCAATGCCTTCATGAGTCCGACAACGGAGTTCTGCGCCGAGGCGCTGCGCGAGGTGGAGCAACGCACCGGCACGGCGATGATCTGGTTCGCCACGCCTTTCTATGCTGACGCCGCCGACCCGGATAGCTGGAACCAGTCGGTTGAGCTGACGAAGCGCCTGGGGGCTCAGTTCTGCTTCCCCCACACCTCTATCACTGACCCACTGCTCGACAAGGCGAACCGCCGTCTCCAGCCCCGGCTGGTGGACCACCTCCGGGTCGTGCGCGAGTTCGGCATGATACCCGGCCTAAGCACCCATACACCCGAGGCGATCATCTGCGCCGACGAGTCAGACGCGGACGTCGCAACCTACATCCAGCCCTACAACGCCGCCGGGTTCCTGTGCCACATTGAAACCGATTGGCTTCAGCGGATCTTCAGCAACGCCAAGAAGCCGGTGCTCACCATCAAGCCGCTGGCTGCCGGGAGGCTGCATCCGGTGACGGGCCTGGAGTTTGTCTGGCGGACGATCCGGCAGTGCGACCTGGTGACCATCGGGACAATGTCCACCTATGAGGCGGAAGAGGTCGTCGAGATCAGCCTTGCATGCCTGGAGGGGCGGCAGCCGAACGTGGATCTCCAGTTCACCCGCAGCAAGCGCACAGTCCTCTCCTATCAGCGACCGGCCTGAGCAGACAGACCAGCGGCCCCATCCGCGGCTCGCGTGTCACGGCGGTCGCACAAGGCTGGGCCGCCGGCAGGAAATCCGCCCGCCAAGCGGTAGTAGCCAGCGAGGGGTCACGTGTGGTATTATCACCCCGAACTGAGCCCGCGTATCGAAGCCTGGCCGGGTCGAGCGCGGCGAGAGAAAGGGTCCAAATGGCGACCAAGAGCCTGTACGTAGGGAACATCTCACACGGGACATCGGAGCAAGAGCTGCGGGACTTCTTCCAGGAGTTCGGCCCCCTTGGTGACATCCGCATCATCGAGGGGAAGGGTTTCGCATTCGTTGATGTCCCAGCCGAGCGCGCCGCCGACGCGATTGCCGCGACGAATGGCAAGGACTTCAATGGCCGCGCGCTGCGAGTTGATGAGGCCAGGCCTCGACCACCGCGCCAAGAAGGCGGCGGCTTCGGCGGCGGTGGGGGCGGCTTCCGCGGCGGTGACCGAAGAGACGACCGCGGCGGGCGCCGAGGCCGCTTCTAGTCTCCACTGAGCAAGCGACGGGCTAACTGAGCGAGAACGTCATTGTGGATCGGCAGCGGGTGGCCTGTGGCCTTCCCGCTGCCGGCTCGCGTGGGCGATGGAGCCGACAGACACAACAACCGCTGATCCGACAGGAAACCAACGTGGTGTGGTGTTCTGGCTGAGGGCGGCGCGCGCGCCCTTCTTCACCGGCAGCCTCGCGCCCATTCTCGTCGGGACTGCCCTCGCGTTCGGCGAGTCCGGCCGTGTGAACTGGCTGCACGCGATACTCGCCTTACTCGCCCTCACTTGCCTGCACGCCGGCGCGAACCTCGCCAATGATTACTACGATCACATCAGCGGCAACGATGAGGTCAACGTCCGCTACGCTACTCCCTTCACAGGCGGCAGCCGTTTCATCCAGAAGGGGCTGGCCCGGCCCGGCGAGATACTGGCGGCGTCGCTCATCTCCCTCGCGCTGGGCGGCCTGTTCGGCGCCTACCTGGTGTGGGCGACAGGGTGGCCCGTGCTGGCGCTGGGCGCGTTCGGCGCGCTCACCGGCTTTTTCTATAGCGCGCCGCCGCTGAAGCTCGGCTACCGCGGCTGGGGCGAGCCCTTTATCATGCTCGACTTCGGCGTGCTGCCGGTGCTCGGGGCCTACTACGTGCAGAGCAAGGGGTTTGCCGCTTCCGCGCTGTTGGCATCCCTGCCGGTGGGGTTGTTGATGACGAATGTGCTGTGGATCAACCAGTTCCAGGACGCGGAGGCGGACGCGGCGGTTGGGAAGCGGCACTGGGTGGTCCGGCTGGGCCGACGGAGGGCGGTGGCCTGGCATATCGGGTTGTTCGGGCTCGCCTACCTTTCGATCGCTGCCGGTATCGGTATCGGCTTGCTGCCCGCCTGGGCGGCCCTCGCCTTCCTTTCCGCACCGCTGGCGGTGCGGGCGTGTATGGTGTCTGCGAAGCACTACGACGAGCTGGACCGCCTCGTGCCCGCCAATGTAGGGACAATTGCGACCCATCTCGCCACGAGTGTGCTGCTGGCGATAGGCCTGGTGCTGTCGGGGTTGTAGGGGCGCATGGCCATGCGCTCGTACGCTTCTGTAGGGCGGGGCATTCTTCGATTCCCCGCCGCCTGCGAGGAGAGCCATGTTCGAGGTCGTGAGAAACTTGCCTGCGCCGACGCCCTATGGCAGCGTGGATCTCGCCGAGCTCCAGACCCCAGAGGTGAAGGACTTCCGCCTCTGGTGGCTGGGCAACGCCGGTTTCGCCATCAACTGGGCGGGCCGGGTCATCTTGATAGACCCCATCATCGAGGCGCAAGACGAGTCGGACCCGCCGATGTCCGAAATCGGCCTTCGGCTGCGCGGGGCGCTGCCCCTGCGCGCGAGCCAGGTCACCCGCGCCGACCTGATCTTGCTGACACATGATGATGGCGACCACACTGGACCGAAGACTACGCCGGAGTTGATCGTCCGCACAGCAGCGACCTTTGTTGGCACGGAGCGCACCGCGCGCAAACTGCGCGAGCACAGTCTCTCGGAGGGGCGAATCCGTCTGGCGCGGTACGGAGAGGCGATCCAGTTCGGCGATCTCACTGTGATCCCGACCCCCGCTCGCCACCAGGAATCACAGGGGCACACCGTTCGGGGCGACTGCTGCGGGTTCATAGTCCGCGGGCCGGGGCTGAGCCTGTGGCACCCGG
>Ga0315291_10003623_pt1 | contig 19980 bp, 21 predicted proteins | sample YL17G12_20_MG_FD_203070 | JGI IMG/M metagenome (GOLD analysis project Ga0315291, IMG submission 203070) | Sediment microbial communities from Yellowstone Lake, YNP, Wyoming, USA - YL17G12_20 | ecosystem: Environmental > Aquatic > Freshwater > Lake > Sediment | place: USA: Wyoming | collected...
TTTCACCGGGAAATTTTTCGTTTTGCTTTTCTCCAGGGTATGGAGCAACACATATCATTAATTCATCCATTTAATATTCCTCCTGAATTCTTATTTTTGGCCAACGGATTGGAAAAATTCTCTATAAAGACTTAAAACATCTTCTGAGCAGATTAGTTTTTTAATGTTATCAATTCCTATAGTCTTCAAATGTTTTTGAGAATTTTGAAGAATCTCAAAACACAATGAAAAACATTTCACCGGATCGACTCGTGCGGGATAAACATCTGCAACAAGCCACCCATCATATGATATATCCTCAAGGGCAAATAAAAATTCTAACCACTCCCAATAATTTATTGTCCCAGGCAGAAGATCCCAATCCCAATTACGATAATTGTCATTGATATGGACTAAAAATAGTCTATTTGAATTATGAAGCATATAAACAGCTTGAGCTGGGTTTTCATCTGTATATATTGAATGTCCAAAATCAAGTGTTGTACCTATATTTTTTAATCCTATTTGATCACACAGATGAAGTGCCATTCCAAAATTTGAAAATAACACATGAGTTCGGGGTTCGCTCTTTTTGTATTCCAAAGATAATTTAACATTTGGATTGTATGAGGCGGCCTGACCGATACAATCAACTAAGCGGCTCCAAGCATTTTTATAATCTATTTGAAAAGGATAATCATAACCATCAGAAAGCGGACAAACGGTAACCAATTTTGATCCTAATTCATTTGCAAGTTCCATTCCTTTGGTTAAATAATTCACTGCCTCATTTCGAATTCCTTTATCTGGTGAGATTAAGGCACCGTTGTGAAATTTTTTCTCTGCTTTTATATTTACGTTCACTGAAGATACTTCGATTTTTTTTTCATGAAGTATCCGATTGATCTCTGAAACTGGATATTCACTGAAATCAAATGGATATACTATTTCAACAGCTTTCAATCCTTTAATTTCAGATGCTAATTCAATTTTTTCTACAAACCCTCTTTTTTCATTGTAAGTCGCAAATCGATCATTTAAACTACCGAGAAAGCCAAGAATTACTGAGTATTTTATTTCCATGATTTTATACTTTCTCCTTCCAAAATATATATATTACACTCTAATTTCTTTCCGATGTAAAATAGCATCTAATGAAACCGCTAATAATAAAATGATTCCCTGACACAATGCTTGATAATAAGCTGAAACTCCTAATAAAACCAAGCCGTCATTAATTATTGCCAATAGCAGCACACCGAACAGAGGTCCAATAATATTTCCTTCTCCCCCCATCAGACTCGCCCCCCCAATTACAGCTGCAGGAATTGCGCGAAATTCTGCCCCTGTACCAATATTGGAAGTTCCGACCATTGTTCGTGAAAGTACAATCACACCTGCCAAACCAGCTAATAGTCCTGATATTGAGTAAATAATGAATTTAACTTTTTGAATCTTGATTCCAGAAATTTGGGCTGCTTTTTCATTTCCCCCGATAAAATATAGTTGTTGGAAAAAAGCTGTATAGTTTAATAATAAATAGGCTCCTACCGCAATTACAATCGCTATAAAAATTGGTGTTCCAATAAAACCAATTTTTCCCTGTCCAAAGAATTCGAATTCTTTTGGAAAACCACCTATCAAATAGCCTTTTGTCTTTGCAATTGCCACACCTCTTATAGTTACCTGCATAGCTAAAGTGGTAATTAACGGATTAACACGGAGTATCGCAATAAAAAATGCGTTTATCATGCCAATTATTAGCCCTACCAGCAACGCTGCACCAATTGCTATCCACATACTTTCACCAGCCGCCATAATTTCAGCAGCAAATACGGCCGATAATCCTATAGTGGCACCAACTGAAATATCAATACCGGCAATTATTAATACAAAAGTAAGGCCGATTGTTATTATCATATCCGAAGCAATAGAGTCAGTTAGTACTCTAATATTTTGTTTATTTAAAAAATTTGGGGTTGAAAAAATTAATAATGTTGACATTATTAATATCAAAAGAATCACGGCAAATTCTCTTTTCTTAAATATATTGCTAATAAAATATTTAAGATTCTTCATATTTACTTCATTGTTACTTTCTTTGATGCTATTTGATTTCTGGCTCATTTTTCTTCTCCCTATTATTTTTTTGAACTACTATCATAGCAATATGATAAAACTTCTTTGTTGCTGGTCTTATTTGTATCTAAGATCGCTTTTACTTCTCCTGAGTACATTACTATTAATCGATCTGTAACGCCCATTATTTCAGGTAATTCGCAATTTACCATTATTATTGCCACACCGTCTGATGCCAATTTTCTTAGCCAAGCATATATCTCAGTTTTTGCACCCACATCAATTCCTCTCGTGGGTTCATCGGCAATTAGAATCTTTGGTTTTGTTAAAAGAGCCTTTCCGAGCAATACTTTTTGTTGATTTCCCCCACTCAAAGAGATCACTGGTGTATGAATACCAGGTGTTACGATTCTCAATAATTCAATCATTTTCTCTGACAAAACGCGGATCTTATCTAAAAGGAGAACACCAATTTTAGAAAAACTCCTAAGACTGGAAGCAATAAGATTGCGTTGAACACTCAATTTAAAAAACAATCCTTCATTAATCCTGTCCTCCGTCATATAAACAATTCCCTTTTGAATTGCCATTGCTGGGGAATCCACTTTTACTTTATTTCCTTCAAAATAAATATCCCCGCTTTCTTTCTCCCCCATTCCACAAATGGCTTTCACCAATTCAGTTCTTCCTGAACCAATTGGACCAAAAATCCCTAGAATTTCGCCTTGGGATAAATTAAAATTAACATTTTTGAATTTCTTTTTGTATGAAAAGTTTTTTATTGATAAAATTTCTTTACCAACCTTCGATCGCTCTCCGGGAAACAGATTTTCTAGTTTCTTACCCACCATTAATTCAATTACTTGGGATAAATTTGTATCCTTGATAGATAACTTTCCTGCAAGATTTCCATCTCTTAATATAATTACTCTGTCTGATACTTCAATAACCTCTTCAATTTTATGAGATACAAAGAGTATAGAATGTCCTAAATCGCTTAATCTGCGCATCAAGATAAAAAGTTGATTAATTTCATCTTTGCTTAATGCTGAAGTGGGTTCATCCATAATTAATAGCTTTCCCTCGCGAGATATAGCTTTGGCAATTTCCACTATTTGCTGATCAGCAATACTCAAATCTTTCACATAAGCCTTTGGTGAAATTATTACATCTAAGTCATCAAGTATTTTCTTTGCATTTTCATTCAAAGTTTTCCAGTTGATTAAGCCAAGTGAATTGGTTGACTCTCGCAGACAAAAAATATTTTGCGCAACAGTTCTATGTTTCACCAGGCTTAACTCTTGATATACTGTATTGATTCCAGATTTCATACTATCGGCAGGAGAATTAAATATTTTTTCTTTACCTTCGTAAAATATATCTCCGCTATCTTGCTGAATAACACCACTAAATATTTTAATCAAGGTGGATTTCCCTGCACCATTTTCACCAACCAATCCGAGAATTTCTCCCTTGTTAATTTCTATGCTTATACCCTTCAGTGCATGAACACCACCAAACCTTTTTTCAATACCTTTGGTTTCTAATAAATATTTTTCATCCATCAGATAATCCCTATCAGCCCTACTGGTTTTTTACTAATAAAAGGGATATACCTCACTTTAAGGTGAGATATATCCCAATCTATTACATACTTTCTTAGAACTTGGCCTGTATTTTCTTTATATTCTCTAGTAATGTTCCGATATTATCCTTGGTGATTAGGTCAGTTCCAGGATTAATATATGGAGCACCGTATTTCCCATCGATTATGGCATTCTCTAAGACCTTATGCTGCTTCATCCATAGGTTCAAGAATGCATATCCACCCATCGTATACATATCCTGGCCAACTGTTGAATCACATTCTCCAGCTTGAATGCAAGCAAGAGTGGTTGATCCTAAATCATTCCCGATTATGAAAACATCTTTACCAGGAACTAATCCGGCATTTTTAACCGCGGTGGCCATTGCTGCAGCACCTTGGCCATGCAAACAATGAAGCACACGGAGATCAGGATTAGCAGCAAGAATTTGCCCTACAACCGTTACAGTAGTTTCAGGAACTGATTTGTCATCAACATCAGCAACTATTTGAATCTCTGGGTAATCTTTTAAGACGGAATTTAACCCCTGCTTCCTCAACTCCTCAGAATATACACCAGCGATTTCTGTTAATGCAACTTTGCATGTACCCTTATTTTTAATGTCGTCCTTGCATAGTTCAACAATTCGCTTGGCTGCAACCTCTCCCATTTCTGGGAAACTGGTACCAACCATATTGCAAAGGGGTGTATTTGCTTTAAGATCCAGACATTCGACCGTAATACCAGCTTCTACTGCTCGCTCAATTCCAGGAACCAACGTTTCTGCATCAGCAGAAGTGATAATAATTCCTGTCGGATTCGTAGCAGCTACCTGATCCAGGATAGTCAATTCTCCAGCAGCATCCCATTCTGCAGGTCCTTGAGGTCCTTCAAATGTCGCGTTTAAGCCTAAGTTCTTAATAACATCTCTACCGGCCTGAATCATTTGATTCCAACTCTCATGACCAGCCTGGAATGTTACCAAGACATAACGCTCCGGTTTTTGTGCAGCAGGAGCTGCGGGAGCAGCGGGGGCAGCTTCTTCGGCAGCGGGGGCAGCTTCTTCGGCAGCGGGGGCTGCTGCGGGGGCTGCAGGTGAGCAGGCGGCAAACATGGCTGCAATAGCCAAAACACTTATAAGTGTGACAAGAAACTTACTTGTTTTCATTGAAAATCTCCTCATTTTTTTGATTTTACTTTGCGGGTAAGATTCTACCCACCCAATTAAAAACTCAATATCGCTGTTTGGGCTATATTTCCTCCTTTCATATACTCATTTGAATTATTGATTTTTCTTTAAAAATCTTTCCGCATTTCCTCCGAGCAATTTTTCCATATCCGCATCGGTTAGATTAGGCTCAAGGTTGTGCTCTTTGGTATATTGCGGTAATTTTCGCATTCTCTCCAAATCTAATTTCATTGAAACATGGTGGAAATCCGTTCCCCACATCACACGATCAAGACCAACAAAACCCTTTCCAAAAACTAACCACCTTGCTACATAATCAATTGGATACATATACCAATATGCAAGATCGCCATATAAATTTTTATGTCGATTCGTTAATGCTAAAAAATCATCAAAGTGATGCGCTCCGCTATGACCAAAAGAAATATTAATATCGGGGTTTTCTGCCAAGATTGGCTCCATGTAATTGGGTTCTTGCCATTTGTTATAGTTATATCTTCCATAGCCCCCATAACCCGAGTGGATTACCATTGGAACCTTCAGTTCAGAACACTTGGCATAAATCCTTCTCATTCGGCTATCTAGAGGATCAATATAATTGTATGTTGGTAATAGCTTTGCTCCAGTAAAATTCTTTTCTTTTACAGACCATTCAATTTTTTCACAACTTTCATCTGGGTGTAAAGGATCGACAGCCCAGAATACATTAAAACGATCTGGGTATGCCTCTTTTGCTTCTACAAGATATTCAATTGGGACAATAATGTCATGTGGTTTTTGAAAATTACCTAATAAGATACACTCATCAACGCCAGCTTCATCCATGTTCTTGATGACAAAATCATAAGGGCAATTGAAATCTTCTGCTTGTAGCATTTTCCCTGTTGCCCAATGGATTACTGGTCCTGCTTCCGAGTATGCCTTAGCAGCCCATTCCGACCAATGTTCTTTAAATAGAAATGTATGAACATGTGCATCAATTACTTTCGACATTTTTTCCTCCAATTTTTATTTCTTTTTTTAAATCACTTCTCTTTTTTATCTAATTACTCCTTTTATACTTTGCCTAGTTCTTCAATAAGTTCTTTGGTAACCCTTTTGTTTATCTCAATATGCAATTTTAATAATTGGATAATATTTTTATTTTTTAATGCACTAACGATATGATAATGGTCCGTTAATACCGTGTACGCAAGTCCTTTTCTAGAGCTAAATCGTTTATGCATTAAGACTTCCCATTGACTCATTATCATTTCCCAAAATCGAATCACTCTTGTGTGCTTGCTTTTAGAAATAATGAAATAATGGAATTCTCTATCCAAAGCAATGAGTCTAAAAAAGTCACTCGTAGCATTCGCAATTTCCTGTTTCTTTATTACTTCTATCATCTCAGAACATTCTTCGTCTGATATTTGATCGATAATTATTTCTGAAGCGAAAGATTCAAAATTACATCTAAGAGAAAGAATCTCTTCAATATCTTTTAGGTTGGGATTCCAAACATAAGCACTTTTATTTGTTTCACTTATGATCAAACCTTCCATTCTTAACCGATTTAATGCTCCCCTAATTGGGCTACGACTTATTCCATATACTTTACAAAGCTCAGGTTCAGATAACTTTTCACCTGATTTAAGTTCACCAGTAACGATTGCTTTTCTTATCTTTTCATAAGCACTATCAGCTAATGTTATCGGTGTTATATATCCATTATTATGTTTTTCCAAATGTATCTGTCCTTGATTAGATAATTGAAAATTTTATAAATAATTGTATACTGTATACAGTATACATATCTATAATTGAATTGTCAATGGTCAATCAATAGTTATTACATTAATCGGATTTTTTGAGATGAATCTCACTAAGCTAATCAAAAAGAACAAATTCAATGAGGAGAATGGAAAAATGATATATAAGAAATTTAGCAGTTCAAATATCGAAATATCAAATATTGGGTTGGGAACCTTGGCAATTGGAGGGCCAAAATGGGAATGGGGCTGGGGGCCTCAAGATGACTATCAATCAATAAGGACAATTGAGAAAGCGATTGAAATTGGTATCAATTGGATTGATACTGCCCCGGTATATGGATTAGGGCATTCAGAAAAAATAGTTGGCAAGGCAATTCAAAATAAACGGGATCGTTTATTTATTGCAACAAAATGTGGACAAATATGGAATCTAGAAGGCGAAATTTCATTTTGTTTAAATGCTTCTAGTGTAAGAAAGGAAGTTGATTCCAGCCTTAGAAGGCTTGGATTAGAAAATATCGATTTATATCAAATTCATTGGCCAAAACCTAACAAAGATATTGAAGAAGCCTTTATGGAATTAGTAAAGTTAAAAGCTGAAGGCAAGGTTCGCAATATTGGTGTGTCAAATTTTGATGTAAGTCAATTGAAAAGGGTTTTAAGAATCGCACCAGTTTTTTCAAACCAGGTTTTATATAATATGTTTGATACAGAAATTGAAAGAGAAATTCTGCCTTTTTGTAATGACCATAATATTAATGTGATAGTTTATAGCCCTATGGCCTCCGGATTATTGACGGGTAAATATAATCAAAAAACCTTAAACGGTCTTGATAAGTCCGATTGGCGAACAAGTGAAAAAGGAGGTCATTTTCTAGAACCAGAATTTAGCATCAACATTGAAATTATTAACGATTTACGAGCAATTGCATCAAAAATGAATATAGGTTTATGCCAACTTGCACTTGCGTGGATTTTAAATAATAAAAAGATTGCCATTGCAGGGGTAAGATCTCAAGAGCAAATTCTTCAAACATCAAAAGCGTCTTCTATACGCCTAAGTCAAGATACTATTGAGAAAATAAATAGATTACTAGAAAAACGAAAAAAACAACTATCTATATCTATTACTCAAGATCATTAGATCATTTTATTTGAAATTACATAATTAATGGTTGCTTTTCGTATGAAGCATCCTCGCATAAGCTGAAGGAATAGTTCTAAATATAATAAAAGACATGAGTAACAATTTTTTAAATTGGATATCTGTATATAATCCGCTTGTTTTCGAGATCTGCTTGATTACAATCCCATGAAAATGAAAGTTGCCAGACTTGTTAATTTACTTGGATATTGGAATACATGTAATAATTTAGAGGCAAACTATGATTACCAGAAAGCAATTAATCCAATCCCAAGAATTAGGAAGGGAGCTATTAAAAAAGACCGGAATTTTCTTTAAAAGTGGGGAATTGAATCAAATTACAGTTGTTGATTTCGGGCTCAGTGATTTAAAAACATTTGGCGCTCAAATCTTGACATTGTTAAATTCAGAAATGATTTCAGTTAAGTTAATTGCTTTACACTCGTTTCAAATTTTACCTGAACATTGGCATCCTAAAGTTCGGAAATATTCAGGTAAAGAGGAAATTCTCAGGGTTGAATGGGGTGAAATGTATTCATACTCCATCGGAAAATCTATCAAAAATCCTCAGGCTGTTATTCCTAAAGAAAAAATACATTGTTTTAATAATTGGCATGAAACTATTATGAAACCCGGTGATCAGATTGCTTTCCCGCCGACAACTCCACACTGGTTTCAAGCAGGACCCCAGGGTGTAGTTGTGTGGAGTTTTTCAACCAAAGTCTTATATATGCAGGATGAATTCATTGATCGAGAAATAAACCGAGAAACCATTATAAGTGGATGATAAGTAAGCGATAAATTTTTGCTATTTATGAAAAGAAAAACCTTGTGATTTTCAATAATTTTTAAAAGTCCCTTAATTAGAATTACTCCCCATTCAAAAATGGTTAATAAAAATCCTAAATATATTCAAAAAAATAACTACCATAAATATGGGTTATTAAATATAAATACCGTAAAGTTACGGTAATTAGAGTAACGCACCGGGGAATTGAACCTACATGCTCTGATTCGAAGTTAGTTAGTCAAGGAGTCCACAGTGTGTTACAGCGTCCATACGTTATACAAAATAGGCACAATTTTGTCCACACAGAGCATTGTTTCCACCCTGTATCACCGGCGTTGCATCTAAGAAAGCGTCTGTCAAGGTTTTTCGTATAAACTCACTCCTTTTTTAAGGTTGTTTTTTTGGGCAATCCATAACCGATGCATTTAACCGTGCTCAGCCTGTAATACAAATCCAGGCAGGTCTTTATATTAGACCAGGCACACTTGACGACGATAAGACGAAGTACGCCACACTCGAAGAAGAAAACAGAGACCTCAAAAGGCAACTTGCCGAGGTTAAAATGGAGCGTGACATGCTAAAAAAAATCAGCGGCCTACTTCGCGAGTCACCAAAAGTAAAATATAGATCTATACAGGATAATCCCGAATATCCTGTGGCAAAGTGGGCCCAAATGCTAAAAATTGAGCGAACAGGATATTATGCCTGGCTCAGAAACCGGGAAGCCCTTGAGGAAAGGGAAGCGCATCTTAAAAAGAGAATCAAAGAAGAGTTCAACGAAAGCCGAGGAACATACGGACCGGACAGGATCACCGTTGAGCTACGCAAAAAAGGCGAACACCTTGGGCGGAAGAGATGTGCACAATACATGGCTGACATGAATTTGGACTCTTGCCACAACAGACATAGAGCCAAGAGTCTGACAAACAGCAAGAAAGCCCGGGGCGATGGGTATCCGAATATCCTTAGAAGCAAGGAATTTCCGATAGTGCCGCGAATGGGACTGACAAGTGACATTACATACTTAAGAACAGACGAGGGATTTATGTATCACTGTGTGATCAAGGATATCGTGACCGGTGAAGTACTCGGAGACCATATGGCCGATAGGGTGACAAAGGAACTTGTGATGAATGCGATACTGGCGATGCTTGCCAGACACGAGATAAATGAAGGATGTATCTTCCACAGCGATAGAGGTAGCCAGTAAACATCAAAAGCTGTGATAGGATTGTTGCAACAGTGCGGGCTGCGCCAGAGCTTCTCTCATGTTGGGATGCCGGGTGACAATGCATGGTCGGAAAGTTTCTTTGCGACCATGAAGAAAGAGCTGATACACAGGACGCACTACGAGACTAAAGAGTCAATTCGGGTAGCAGTATTTGATTATATGTCTCCGAGAGAGTACTTCAGATCATTGAGAACAGGTGGATTGGCGGATGCAGCTTAGCAAATTGTCTACAAAAAGGTTGACGTCCCCATGATAGATCTCCGGGATATAAACAATAACCGACTAATACTACCTGTTTCATAATCATGCTAGTTTCCATCTTTATATTCAGGTCTCGTCGGAGAAAAGCTTTCAATGAGCACAGTTTCTTCAAGTGCAACCGATCCATGTGGCTCCATAGACTCAAATACGTATGCACAACCGCTTTCTGCGATAAACTCAGTACCATCTTCCAGGAATAATCTGATTCTTCCTTTTAATACATAGCCATTTTGTACCGCTTCATGTGTATGCAACTCAACTATCGTTCCTTCATCCTCATGAAACCGACATATCATCAAAGAATCAACAAACGAGAGTGTGGTTCTTGTCAGCCCGGGCTTTACGTTTATGGTCGTTCTTTCAGCCGCATTAGTAAATTTGTTTTTCATATTCCGAACCTCCATAAATTTTTATTTTTCGCACAGCGATCTTGCAGCTTTTACGATATCATCTGTATCCATGTTATATCTTTTCATTAAATCATCGGGAGTACCACTTCCCGGGAATTCATTAAGTCCGATGCGTATTAGTTTTGCGGGGCAGCCTTCAGCAATGATTTCGGATACTGCGCTTCCAAGTGCGCCATTTATATTATGGTCTTCATATGTAATTGCCTTGCCGCATTTTCTCAGCACCGCACTAATGCCCATAACATCTAATGGTCTGATTGTATGAACTTCAACCAACGTAACCCCAATCCCTATCTTTTTTAGAATTTCAGCCGCTTTGATTGCCCTATCTGTAATAAACCCATAGGTAAAAACAGCAACATCATTTCCATAATCTTTTAAAATTCTGATCTTTCCTAATTCAAATTCCGGCACATCTTCTGTGAAAACTCTAGGTTCCCTATTATTTCCAATACGCATGTAACATGGTCCATTAACATTAGCGATTGCTTTTGTTGCCTGATATGTTTGTGTATCATCCGAGGGACAAACAATCGTAATATCGGGAATGCTTCTCAAGATACCGATGTCCTCATAAAATTGATGGGTAACGCCTTCTCTTTCTCCGCCAAGCATACCTGCATTAAATCCAACGAACTTAACATTTAAACCAGGATAGGCAACAAAAGTCCTTACTTGTTCACATGCACGCATTGTGATAAATCCGCAATATGTCACAACAAACGGTACCTTTCCAACCGTAGCCAAACCAGCTGCAACATCGACTGCGCATTGCTCCGCGATGCCAACTTCAACATAGCATTCGGGATATTTCTCCACAAGCTCCACAACCCGTGCAGCTTTTACAGAATCCGCAGAAATAATCAGATATTTCTTATCTTTTTCGCATAGCTCCATCAAGGCTGCTGCAAAAGCTTCTCTTGTTCCTTTATAACTCATTACATGTTACCTCCCAAAAGCTCTTTTTTTGCAATTTCCCATTGCTCCGTTGTAGGAACACCTTTGTGCCAAGCGTTATTATCCTCCATATAAGACACACCTTTTCCCTTAATCGTTTTGCAGACAATTACTGATGGCTTCCCTTTTTCCTTTTTCGCAGCATCAATCGCTGCAAAAATTTGTTCATAATCGTGACCATCTATTTCTTGTACATGCCACCTAAACGTGCGCCATTTATCCGCAATCGGATTTATTCCGCTTATTTCGTCTGTGTGTCCGCCGCTTTGGTTATTATTAAAATCGATAAATACAATCAGATTCTCGCACTTGTTGCGCACAGCTGCTAACGCCCCTTCCCAAATAACCCCTTCGTTCAATTCTCCGTCGCCGGTTATCACATATGTATACCAGCTTGCATTATCGCGTTGACGTGCAATCTCCATTCCCGTACCGATTGCCACACCATTGCCTAGTGATCCTGATGTCATATCAATGCCAACTGTCTTCTTCATGCACGGATGTCCCTGCAAGATAGAATCGCATGTTCGTAATGTCGGCAACAGATCATTTGAAAAATAGTTTAACTTAGCAAGTGCAGCATATATTATAGGGCAGGCATGGCCTTTAGATAATATAAATCTATCTCTATCAGGTTTTTTTGGGTTCTTTGAATCAATATTCATCTCTGAGAAATATAATGCAGTAACAAGATCCCCAATGCTCAATGCCGGTCCAGGATGTCCGTCTTTGGATTTGTATACCATATCAACTACATCAAAGCGTAACTCTCGCGCAATTTTTTTTAATTCCTGTATATTTCTATTCATTCTTGGCAACTTCTTTTTCTATTTAAGTTTATTTACACCCATGATCTCTCTTGCTTCTTCAGGTGTTGCTATTTCAAGCCCCAGTGATCTAATTACATTGGCAATCTTCTCAACAAGTATAGCGTTCGTTTTTCCAACTTTTCTTTCCGCATAATATGGGCTGTCTTCAAACCCGACTCTTACGAGAGGTGCGCCCATTGCAATGGATGCCGCAAGCATTGTAAGGTCTTTCATCTTGTGTTGCATATAATACCAAACCGCTCCTTCTGTAAGCTTGCTTGCCAAATATTGCAGATTTCTCGTTAACGATTCTTGAGAACCTTTAAAGCCGCTGCACAATCCATAAACTAGCGGTAGTGCAAGAACACCTTCTTTTATCATTCGAAAAGCCGTATCAATCATGCCGGGCTCAAAAAACTCTAAAACAGGTACGATTTTTTTCTTTTTGAAGCGAGATGCCCAAGGCAATATTCAAATCTTGTATAAAGACCAACCTTTAGAGTACACTGTCTTTCATCGCCAGTCTAATCAGGCAGATGTGGTTCCTGCCAAGTCCATTGATCATGAGCTGCACAATCCTATCATTCCTGCTCCTGATCACCCCTGGCGGAAAGGTTTCAAGACACATTTATCTAAACAACGTTCCTTGACTCAATGGGACATCTTATCTTTGGACAACTAGGTGACATTTTAACTTGGGGCTAACAGCAAACGTAACACGCATATGTCCCATCATAAACGAAAATGCAACATCTGCAGGGACATTTAAATCATTTACAATTTCACAATTAAAATTTTGTTTTATATTGATCATTTTTGGTATTTTTTTTGCAATTAAATTTTCCTTCATTTTAATTTTTCCTATAGCAACTTAATTGCATCTATTATTTCGTTAACAAAAGATTTCTTTCCGCAACTTCTTCTAAAATCTAGTCATAATAAAATTTTGTGCCAATTTCTAATAAATTAATTTAAATCTGTGTATACTCATTCTCATATTTGTCTTCATATTGTTTACTTGCTCGTTAAATCGCCAAAAAATTTTTACGCGCTGCAATTTCAGCTAGTAGTATGTACCATCCCTTTAGAAAACTGTTTCGAAACAATTGTACAGGACCGTATTTGGAAAATTCAGATATACTGAGACCTTTATCCTCATATCCTTTATCAAAGTCAATAAACTTCGCCCTTAGCTCGTCAATAACTTCTTTGGGAGTTTCATGTTCTATACAATTTACGATATCTTTTTTACTGTTTATTATTTCCTCTGCAGTACTCCAATTTATCGTAATATGTACATTACCGCCGACCAGCTGCAAGAAATGATGTGTACCGCGGGCGCCTCCGCCTAGAAGCGTATAACCATATTTCTGTAATAGCTTATATTCTTTTCGTGCAATCGAAACTCCAGCTTGCTTTATTATATTTTCGTCTATCTTTATACCATTACGCTTTGCAACTTTTTCTAAATATTCATCAAAGATACCGGAAATATGGGTAATATAAATCGGTGGATTGTTTCCAAACTTTTTACATGCGTTTTGATAAGCGTTACATATAGCAATTGCCTGAGCTATGGAAAAAACTTCAGTTGCACAAATAGGTATATTTTCACTAACGCAGAACTCTATAACTTCTATACCAACTTTGATAGCGGGTATTTTGGCCATATAATTTTTGCCAAGTTTTTTGTTTTCTTTTATACTCATTTTTATATGATCAAAATCTTCATCATATCTAGGATCGTCTTGTATTGTGACATAACCTTGCTTACCATTACTCTTATCATAAATTGGCAAAAAACAATCTAAAATACGCTTTGCTGAATGTCTGTATACACGGTCAGCAAGTTCATTATAATCTTTTATTTTAAATATATCTTCATCTATTAACAAATGTATATATTCCTTTTCTAATAATATAAGTTTAGAACAATATGCTGGATTCGTAGTACAATTAACGGCACCAAATTTAATGGCTAAATTCACCTCATCAATTGTTGGGTTGTTTATCCAAAATCTTGTGTTCGTTCTCTCATTTAACCTTGTAAAATAATCGCCCGATGTTGTCAAAATCGCCCTCCGATTAATATATAGCTATTATCCTTATGATGTAAGGATTATATTACATATTTTTTGTCTGTCATGTCAAGGGTTGAGACTGTTGAAAAACAAGTTGAAAAATTGACAGTATAAAGAAACTTTAATAGAATCATGTCAATCCAAGCGCTGAGGTGAGATCAGGTTGTATCCAGCCAACAGAGCATGGATGCGGTTTTTGGCTTTGCTGCGTTGGTTGACCATCCATTCCCGGTGCCGCAGCAGCTGGCGCAAATCGCGCATCTCTTTGGTTGCCGCATAAGCTTTGGGTATATAGTTCAAGCGCGCCAAGTGTGCCAAGGTGGAGGCGTCGATCTGGTCAGTCTTCACTGCCGCGTTGGCAATGGTTCTCACGGCTTTGGCATGCACCAGGTCCACTTGCTGGACATGCTCATGCAACAGATCAACCATGAACGGCCAGTTGCGTGTGGCTTCCAGCACAGCATAGGTCTCTTGGGGTACTTTTTCTTGAAGATATTGTGGTATTTCCTGGTTGGATATGCGTTGTTTGTCGACCACTTCTCCTTTGGCATTCATCAATACCATAACTGTGCGTTTGAGATGCAGGTCAATTCCAAGATAGAATGGGACCATAAGCGTTCCTCCTTCTCTAAACTTGTTGCTCTCTTACTTCAAGTTTAGCAAACGGGCAGGGACGCTTTCATAGTATCACCCGATTTGCACCCAAAACGGGAAGGGCGACCTGCTGATTGAAGCCATTCTATATATAATTAACCTATGTTTATGCCAATTTTGGCCACCAAACTTTATGTCCCCCCACCTCGGCATAACCTTGTCCTCCGCCCCCACCTGATTGAGCGGTTGAACGAGGGCTTGCACAGTAAACTGACACTCATCTCTGCCCCCGCCGGATTTGGTAAAACCACACTGGTCAGTGAATGGATAGCCGCATGTAACCGACCAGTGGCATGGCTTTCGCTGGAGGAAGGGGATAATGACCCATCCCGTTTTTTGACGTATTTCATCTCGGCTTTGCAGACGATTGCGGCGAATATTGGGGCATGGATTTTGAATGTGCTCCAATCCCCTCAGCCACCCTCCACCGAGTCGATTTTGACAACCCTGCTCAACGAAATCACCACCATCCCAGATAATTTCGTCTTTGTTCTGGACGATTACCATGTATTGGATTCCAAGCCCGTTGACGAGGCACTCACCTTTCTGCTCAAGCATCTTCCGCCCCAGATGCACATGGTCATCACCACCCGTGAGGATCCACATCTGCCCCTCGCCCGGTTACGCGCCCGGGGTCAATTAACTGAGCTGCGTGCCGCCGACTTGCGTTTTACTCCCGCCGAGGCCACCGACTTTCTCAACCAGGTGATGGGCCTGAACCTCTCAGCGGAAGATATTACCGCACTGGAAACCCGCACCGAAGGCTGGATTGCGGGCTTGCAATTAGCCGCGAACTCAATGCAGGGACATCAAGATACCGCCAGTTTCATCAAATCTTTCACCGGCAGCCACCATTTCGTGCTGGACTATCTGATTGAAGAAGTCCTGCAGCAGCAGTCCGAAAGCATCCAGACTTTTTTATTACGCACTTCAATCCTTGACCGCCTGTGCGGCCCGCTGTGTGACGCTGTTTTGGGTTCTCCATCTGCTTCCGGGCAGGAAACCCTGGAATATCTCGAGCACGCCAACCTGTTCATTGTCCCTTTGGATAACGAACGGCGTTGGTACCGCTATCACCACCTCTTTGGCGAATTGCTACGGCAGCACCTGGGAAAACCTAAAGAATTTGCCGAATTTCACCTACGCGCCAGCCATTGGCATGAAGAGAACGGCAACCTGGACGTGGCGTATCACCACGCCATTGCAGCCGGGGATTTTGTCCTGGCAGCTGGGTTGGCTGAAGCGGCCTGGCAGAGGATGAACGAAAATTTCCAGATGGCCGACTGGTTGAGTTGGGTGAAGAAGCTGCCAGAAGAGGTTATTCGCGTACGCCCGGTACTTTGCACCCTGGTTGGTCGGGCATTCACAGATGCGGGCGAACCGGAGGCTAGCGAGTTGCGCCTGCAGGACGCTGAACGATGCTTGGATGGTTCAGACGTAGCGAACGAAGCGCAGCTTAAACCCTTGCCAGCGATGATCGCCTTGGCCCGCGCCTACAACGCCCTAGTGCAGGGTAATCTTGCCACAACGGTCAAATACGCCGAACTGGCGCTCCAAATCATCCCCGAAGATGACTTTGTCCAGCGCGCCCAAGCCATAAACACATTGGGGGTCACCCAATGGGCCAGCGGCAACCTAGAGTCGGCCGTCCGGGCGATTGGTGATTGGATAGAGAGCATGACCCAGATGGGCAATCACGTCTTTGTTGTTGCCAGTGCCTTTGCCGCAGCCGACCTGCTGGTGGGTTTGGGGCACCTGAGCGAAGCCGAGCAGACTTATAAAGATGCCTTGCAGCTGGCCGCCCAACACGGCCCGGAGGCCGAACACATTACTGCCCACCATCATCTTGGCCTGTCCATGATCTACCGTCAGCGGGGAGAGGACACCCTTGCCGCTTATCACATGGAACAAGCCGCCGAATTTGGTCAACAAACCACACTGGTGGATTGGCAATACCGCTGGCGTGTGGTCCAAGCTCAAATGAAAGAGGATGCAGGCGATCTGAAAACGGCCCTGGCCTTGCTCGACGAGGCTAAACGGGTCTATATCCAAACCGCCGTGCCTGACCTGCGCCCAATTGCGGCCCTCAAAGCGCGCATCTATCTCAAGCAGGGGCAGCCTGATAAAGCCCGGGCGTGGGCGGCAGAACGCGGGCTTTCTCTGGCAGATGAAGTCAGTTACTTGCATGAGTTCGAATATCTCACCCTAGCCCGGCTGGAAATTGCCAACCCGCTGGTCAACGCCCTGCTCGCACGCCTACTGCAAGCTGCCGAAGCGCAAAAGCGCCAGGGCAGCGCGCTCGACATCCTGCTGGTGCAGGCGCTGGCCCACAAGGCGCAGGGCAATCGCTCCCAGGCTCTCTCCGCCCTGGAACGCGCCCTGGCCCTGGCCGATCAGGAGGGTTACATCCGAATTTTTATCGATGAAGGCCCACCCATGGAGAATCTATTAAACAACATAAAGACTGATAACAAAAATTTAAGAAAATACATCCTAAGACTAAAGGCTGCCTTTTTAGGCGAAAAACCTCATTTGTCAGTCACAAACCAACAATCATTGATCGAGCCGTTGAGTGAGCGTGAACTGGAAGTGCTCAAGCTGCTCCATACCCAATTAAGCGGCCCCGAAATTGCCGACCAATTGTTCGTCTCGCTCAACACCTTTCGCACCCACACCAAAAATATTTTCAACAAACTGGGGGTCAACAACCGCCGGGCGGCTGTCCGCTGCGCCGAGGAACTCCATTTGTTCTAACTGACCCAAAAACCCCAGCTCCGACCCCGGCAGATGCCATAAATCACCTGCTGGGGTTTTTTGTTTTCCGAAATAAATCACCACATCAATCACATCATGTGGGGATGACGCCTCACCACATCGGGCGGTATCCTTTGGGCAGATAAACAACGAAAGGAAAAACGCGAGGCTCATGATGTGTGACAAACAAACATTCGACGAAAAACATAACCAGCATCAGTGTTACGAAATCCGCCTCAAGGGACACCTAGATGACCGGTGGAGCGACTGGTTTGAGGGATTGACCATCACGCTGGAAGAGAACGGCGATACGCTTTTAACCGGCCCGGTGGTTGATCAGGCCGCGTTGCATGGCTTGCTCAAAAAAGTACGTGATTTAGGTTTGCCGTTGGTCTCGGTCAGTCCTGTCGAACCCGGATCTCCGACTACGCTCGGGATTAGCCATGCGGATCAGTCAGATGTCAAATAGTAAATGGATATAAGCACCTTGGAAAGGAGGTTTGCCCTTGATAACATTTCCAGTCTATTTCAACCCCCGGTAACCGGGTGGCAACCACAATTTTATTCGAGCCCGATTAAATGAAACTCATCAATTTAGTTCAAAAAAGGAAAAAAAAATGAAAACAAACAAAGAGACCGCAAGAAATCTGCTGGATGTGAGGATAATCTTGGCAGTGCTGTGGGCAGCTGGAATGCTAAGCAGTTTGAATGGTGATACATACCGCTTGAGCGCGATGACAAAATTTTTAGGGGTAAGACCCGACTTATTGTCAATATTTGCATTAGTACTCGTGGGCCACATTTTTATGAGCAGTTTGACCCTGACATTAAAGCCCCGCGCAAGTCGTTGGGCAAACCGCATAGCAGGCATAATTTATGGCATGATCATTGCGTATTTTTGGGTCTATGGTCTTGTATCACGACTCCCGGTTTATGAGATAGTTTGGTTCACAGGCCAGCTTATATGCGCCTTACAGGTTGTTTGGTTCGCATGGAAGTGGCCTAATCCTGAAGGCTAGCCTTGATTATAAAATCTTATGAACACAATACCTTCGTTCAGGTAAGGATTGGCGAAGGTATTGTGTTACTCAAGGAGACAAAATGAAAGCGATTGTATACACAAAATACGGGTCACCGGATGTTCTTAAGCTCAAAGAGGTTGAAAAACCAACCCCGAAGGATGATGAAGCTCTGGTAAAAATTCATGCTACATCCATAAATGCAGCAGATTTAGAAATCCTGAGAGGTAATTGGAGTGCCCGTTTCGGAGGGCCTCTAAAACCAATTCACAAGATCCTCGGATCTGACATCGCTGGGCGGATTGAAGCAATTGGCAGAAACGTAACGCAGTTTCAGCCAGGTGATGATATATGGGGAGACTTGTCAGTCCAATTGGGGTATGGGGCTTTTGCGGAGTATGTGTGTGTTCCTGAAATTGCTTTAAGGTTGAAACCAGCCAGTATGACGTTCGAGGAAGCTGCCGCCATGCCTTCAGCAGGAGTCAATGCCTTGCAGAATCTTCGAGGTGTAGGAACATCTTCGCTCAGTTTTCTTCTATCGGATAAAGGAAAGATTCAGCCAGGACAGAAAGTTTTGATCAACGGTGCGGGTGGTGGTGTGGGTACTTTTGCAGTGCAGATTGCCAAATCGCTCGGGGCCGAAGTGACTGCCGTGGACAGTCCGAGTAAATTGGCCATGCTGCGCTCAATTGGTGCGGACCATGTCATTGATTACACGCAGGAAGACTTCACACAAAATGGAAAACAATATGACATGATCCTTGATGTTATCGCGTATCGTTCGGTTTTCGCCTACAAGCGGGCGCTCAGGCCCAACGGAAGTTATTTCTTTGTCGGAGGTTCTGTAGCCACATTGTTACAGATTTTGTTCCTGGGGCCCTGGATTAGAAGAACCACGGGCAAGAAAATTCGCATCCTGGCGGTTCATCCAAATCTAAAAGATATGGTTTATATAACAGAGCTTTGTGAAGCCGGCAAAGTCATCCCTGTCATTGATAGGAGATATCCGTTAAGTGAAGTTCCTGAAGCGCTCCGGTATTTTGGAGAAGGTCACGCCCGAGGAAAAATTATCATATCTATGGAGGATAGTCACAGACAATGAAAGCAATTGTATACATAAAATATGGATTGCCAGATGTTCTTCATCTTGAAGAGGTGAAAAAGCCTGCCCTCAATGAAGATCAAGTGCTGGTTAAAGTTCATGCAGCATCCATCAATGCGGTGGACTGGCATATGCTGACTGCTGACCCCTTCCCAATGCGCCTGATAGGCAATGGGTTTTT
>Ga0315291_10003624_pt1 | contig 19976 bp, 11 predicted proteins | sample YL17G12_20_MG_FD_203070 | JGI IMG/M metagenome (GOLD analysis project Ga0315291, IMG submission 203070) | Sediment microbial communities from Yellowstone Lake, YNP, Wyoming, USA - YL17G12_20 | ecosystem: Environmental > Aquatic > Freshwater > Lake > Sediment | place: USA: Wyoming | collected...
CCAGAGCCTGGAGAGCCTGGCCCAGTTTCGCGTCGTCCGCCTTCGTTTTCGGCTCTATCGCCACCGTGATAACCGGCTCCGGAAACTTGATGCGCTCCAACAGGATGGGGGCGTGGAAGGCGCTCAATGTGTCGCCAGTGAACGTTTCCTTCAGGCCCAGCACCCCCACGATGTCTCCCGCGTAGGCTTCCTGCACATCTTCGCGGCGGTTGGCGTACATCCGCAGCACGCGCCCGATGCGCTCTTTTGCGTTGCGACCCGTGTTCCGCACCTGCGTTGCGATGGTGATCTTGCCCGAATAGATTCGCACATATGCCAGTCGCCCCACGTAGGGATCTGTCGCGATTTTGAATGCCAGGGCCGCGAGCGGCTCGCTTTCGTCCGCCTTGCGCACCCCCGGCTTGCCGTCGCGCGGGTCAACCCCCGCCACCGGCGGGATATCCACCGGCGAGGGCAGATACGACACAATCGCGTCCAGAAGCGGCTGCACCCCCTTGTTGCGCAGCGCCGTGCCGCACAGAACCGGCACTACCGCGCCGCTCACGGTGGCTTTCCGCAGCCCTGCCCGGATGTCTTCGGGGGTGATGGCCTCCCCTTCCAAGTATTTGACCATAAGATGATCGTCGGTTTCGGCCACCTGCTCAATCAGGGCCTCGCGGTATTCTGCCGCCAGTTCCTTCAGGTCATCGGGAATCTCTCGCCTAGCCGCCACCGTCCCCAAGTCATCCTCGTAGAGGATGGACTGGTTCTCAACCAGATCCACCACGCCCACGAAGGTCTCGGAAAACCCGATTGGTATCTGCACGGCGACGGGTTCGGATTCCAACCGCTCCCGAATCATCTCTATCGTGTGCCAGAAGTCGGCGCCGATGCGGTCCATCTTGTTAACGAAACAGATCCGGGGCACGTGGTACCTGTCGGCCTGTCGCCAGACCGTCTCCGATTGGGGTTCCACCCCGCTCACGGCATCAAAGACCACCACTCCGCCGTCCAGCACCCGAAGGCTTCGCTGGACTTCTGCGGTGAAGTCTATGTGCCCCGGCGTATCAATGATGTTAATCTGATGTTCCAGCCAGTGACATGTCACGGCTGCTGATTGGATAGTGATGCCTCGCTCGCGTTCCTGCTGCATCCAGTCGGTGACGGTCGTGCCGTCGTCCACATTGCCCATTCGGTGCGTGCGCCCCGTGTAAAACAGGATCCGCTCGGTGGTCGTCGTCTTCCCAGCGTCAATGTGGGCGATGATGCCGATATTCCGTATTCGCTCTAGAGCCACCTCTCTGGGCATAGATTACCCACCTGGGCTTTCGCGCCGAAAGCAGCGGGCAGCGTTCCCTACCACCGATAATGGGCAAAGGCTTTGTTCGACTCGGCCATCTTGTGTGTGTCTTCCTTCTTCTTGATGGTCGCCCCTTCACCCTTGTAGGCGTCCATCAATTCCGCTGCCAGTTTCTCCGCCATGGAGCGGCCAGAGCGCTTCTTGGCCGAATCAATAATCCACCGCATAGCCAGGGAGGGCCGCAAGTATTCCGGAATCTCCACCGGCACCTGGTAAGTGGCGCCGCCCACGCGCCTCGGCTTCACATAGAGCGCGGGCGTCGCGTTGTTCAAGGCCTTCTCAAAGACTTCCACCGGATTCGTCTTCATGCGATCTTCAATCACCGCAAACGAATCGTACACAATGGAGAGGGCCGTGCTCTTCTTCCCGCGGCGCATCACCAGGTTCACAAACCGTCCAATCAGTGCGTTGTTGTATCGCGGATCGGGCGTCAATGGCCGTCTCGCCGCAGCATTCCTTCTTGGCATTCTGAAAACCCTCCAACTGAACTTCTCAAGTTCACAACCGCCCTAAAAGACCTGGCGGGAAAATCACTAGACGGTTTTTTCCTTGGGCCGCTTGGCTCCGTACTTGGATCGGGCCTTCTTGCGCCCCTCAACTCCGGTGGCATCCAGCGTCCCGCGCACGATGTGATAGCGCACGCCGGGGAGGTCCTTGACACGACCGCCGCGAACCAGAACCATGGAGTGCTCTTGCAGCGTATGCCCCTCGCCTGGGATGTAGGCGGTCACCTCAATGCCATTGGTCAACCGCACCCTGGCAATCTTGCGCAAAGCGGAGTTCGGCTTCTTAGGCGTCATCGTGCGCACCTGGGTGCAGACGCCCCGCTTCTGCGGAGAGCCTTTCCCGCCGGTCATCCTGCGCCTCAGCGCGTTGTACGTGTAGCGCAAAGCGGGGGCCTTGCTCTTTTTGACCTTCGCAGTCCGCCCTTTTCTGACCAACTGATTGATGGTTGGCAAATCCGTACCTCCCTGCCCTGTGCGGGCCACCCTCTTGATTTCTGCGACCTGTTTTTGGGCAAAAGAACAGCCGCCTCACCTGCGTGGGCAACGCGGCCTGAAGAATCTCAAGCCCATCCTTATGGTGACGTGGCTGTTGCCAGGCTGACCCAACGCCGACCTCTTTTTCGCTCCTGAGAGCAGGGCCGCGCTATATGGGCCAGCAAAAAACCAATATACCATACCTTCATCTTCTAGTCAAATTCCCTATCGTCCGAATCATCAATCTCCTGACCATCTTCCTCATCGCCGCTTCCGAGTTCCGCCATGGCCCCTTCGCCCAGTTCTATCTGCACGGGCACGCCAAACAACCGCCTCGGCAGACGGAATGCCGACCCCACGGGAATCAACTTGCCGATGATGACGTTCTCCTTCAGCCCACGCAGTTCGTCCACCGCGCCGCCGATTGCCGCCTCGGTCAAGACGCGCGTGGTTTCCTGGAACGACGCAGCCGCCAGGAAACTCTCGGTGTTGAGCGCGGCCTTGGTGATCCCCAGCAGCGTTGTAGCGCCAGTGCCCGGCTTGCCGCCCAGCGAAATCACCGCCTCGTTGCGCCGCTCAAACTCAAACCGGTCTACCAGTTCGCCCGGCAGCATGTCGGTGTCTCCCGAAGTCTTGACGCGCACCTTGCGCAGAATCTGGCGGATGATGATCTCTATGTGCTTGTCGTGGATAGTCACGCCCTGCCCGCGGTATACCTGCTGGACTTCCTCCAAGAGGTATATCTGCACGGCTTCGCGGCCCTGGATACGCAAGACTTCGCGCGGGTTCTTGGCGCCTTCCGTCAGTTGATCCCCAGCCTTGACCTCCATCCCTCGCTCCACGCGGAGGCGTGCCGCCGGCGGGACATCGTAGACGCACTCTTCCACCTCTTCGCGGCGGACGATGGCCTTGCCGTCTTCAAAGTGGACCTGGCCTGCGATCTTGCTGGCCACAGAACCGTCGCTCCCCTCGGCCAGGACTGCACCCTCCTGGATCTGCTCGCCGTCCTCCACTTTCGTGACGTAGCCGTCCGGGATCTCGTGATCGGCCTTGACGATGTGGCTGGAAGTGACCTTGACCTTCCGCAAGTCGCCTTCCCAAACGATGTCCACCGTGCCGTTAATCTCGGCCATGAGCGCCTCGCCTTTCGGGATGCGCGACTCAAACAGTTCTTCCACGCGCGGCAGACCTTGCGTGATGTCCTCGGCGCTCGCCACGCCGCCTGTGTGGAAAGTTCGCAGCGTCAATTGTGTCCCCGGCTCGCCGATGCTCTGCGCTGCGATGATGCCCACAGATTCACCGATTTCCACCAGCGTGCCCCGCGCCAGGTCTCTGCCGTAGCACTTGCGGCAAAGGCCAAACGACGACCGGCACGTGAGGGGAGACCGCACATGGGCCCGCGTGACACTCGCATGGGCCATCTTAGCAAACGCATCTTCGTCTATCATCTCCCCCGCAGGCACGATAACTTTGCCGCTCTTGGGGTGAACCACGTCACTCGCCGTCATGCGCCCGATCGTGCGATCCTTCAAATCCATCCTGGAATCAATGCGCTTTGTGGACTCCAGGTCAACCCAGATGCCCGCGCGTGTGCCACAGTCTTCTTCCGAGATGATGACATCCTGCGCCACATCCACCAACCGGCGCGTCAGATAACCGGCGTCGGCGGTGCGGAGGGCTGTATCCGCCAGACCCTTGCGCGCGCCGTGAGTAGAGATAAAGTACTCCGCCGCAGTCAGCCCCTCCCGGAAGTTGGACCGGATCGGCAGAGCGATGATTCGCCCCGACGGGTCTGCCATCAGGCCGCGCATGCCCGCCAACTGGCGGATTGGCTGCGCCCCACCCTTCACCGCACCAGAGTTGGACATGGCACCGATGGTGCTCATGGGGTCCAAGATGAGGGTCTTTCGCACTTCCTCGGTGATCTCGTCGGTCGCGCGCGTCCACAAGTCCACGATCTTGCTGTACTGCTCGCCCTCGGTGATCAGACCGCGGCGATACTGGCGCTCGATTTCTTCAACCTCTTCCGCCGTTTCGGCCACAATGCGATGCTTGGCATCGGGGATGACGATGTCGCTGACGGCGATGCTGAAACCGGATTGAGTGGCAAAGCGGAAGCCAATCTCCTTGATCCTGTCCACCAGTTTGGCCGTAGATTCCGTGCCCAGGCGTCGATGGCAGAGAGCCACGACTTCCTTCAGCGCGCCCTTGTCCATGGGGCGGTTCACGAATTGCAATTCTTCGGGCAGGATTTGATTGAACAGAACCCGCCCCGCAGTGGTTTCAAGGATCTCGGCCTTTGCAGAATCTTTGCGCCGATACGCGACCTTGATCCAGGCCTGGAGATCCACAACCCCCAGACTGTAGGCCAGTGCCACCTCGTCAAAATCGGCGAACACTTTGTTCTCGCCCTTGGCCCCCTTGCGATCCACGGTCAGATAGTAGCAGCCCAGCACCATGTCCTTGGAAGGCCCGACGACAGGCTCGCCGTTCGCGGGCAGGAGCAGGTTGCGGGACGAGAGCATCAGGCTTCGGGCCTCTTCCACAGATGCCTTGGAGAGAGGCACGTGCACGGCCATCTGGTCGCCATCAAAGTCCGCATTGAAAGCCGGGCACACCAGCGGGTGAATCTGGATCGCGCTGCCCTCAATCAGAACGACCTCAAAGGCCTGGATGCCCAGGCGGTGCAGCGTGGGCGCGCGGTTCAGGAGGACGGGACGCTCTTTGGCGATCTCTTCCAAGACGTCCCAGACCTCAGGGCTGAGCCGGTCCACCAGCCGCTTCGCGCTCTTGATATTGTGCGCAAAGTTGAACTCCACCAGGCGGCGCATTACAAAGGGGCGGAACAGTTCCAGCGCCATGCGCTTGGGCAGGCCGCACTGGTGCAGTTCCAGGTCTGGCCCCACGACGATCACGGAGCGGCCAGAATAGTCCACGCGCTTGCCCAGCAGGTTGCGGCGGAAGCGCCCTTGCTTGCCCTTCAGCATGTCGGACAGGGATTTGAGTTTGCGCTTGCCCGTCCTGGAAATCGCGCGCCCCCGTCGGCCATTGTCTATCAGGGAGTCCACCGCCTCCTGGAGCATGCGCTTCTCGTTGCGCACGATCACATCGGGCGCGCCCAGGTCCAAGAGCCTGCGCAGGCGGTTGTTTCGGTTGATGACGCGGCGATACAGGTCGTTCAGGTCGCTCGTGGCAAACCGCCCGCCGTCCAACTGAACCATCGGGCGCAGTTCCGGCGGGATCACGGGCAGCGTCGTCATAATCATCCACTCCGGCTTGTTGCCGGAACGGCGAAAGGCCTCTGCCACCCGCAGGCGCTTGGCCGCTTTCTTCCGCTTCTGCTTGGATTTGGACGTGCGCAGTTCCACCCGCAACTCCTTGACCATCCTGTCCAAATCCAGATTCCCGACGATTTCTCGCAGAGCCTCGGCCCCCATGCCGCCGCGGAACACGTTGCCCCATTTGTTTCTGAGGTCGTAGTACTCGGTCTCGGAGATAAGTTCCAGAGGTTCCAGGCCCTTGAGTTCCTGAACCTCTGCTTCGTGCTGGCTGCGCTGCTCGTCTGTGCCGTGGCGGAGTTTCTCGCGGATCTGCTCCACATCCTGAGACGTGGAATGACGCACCTGATCCTTCTCCAGGGTCAGATCGCCGATTTTCTGCTCTCTTTCCCGCCGGAGTTTGGTCTCCAGATTGCCCACTTCCTTCTGGACAAGTTCGTTCAGCCGTTTCAGATGGTCGCGCGTGATGACCTCGCCCTTGTCGGCAATCAAGACGCCATCGCCAAGCGTGACAGCCTTCGTAGCCTTTTGGTCCAGCCGGGCCTCCAAGCGCTCCTGGAGTTTGTTCGCCTCCGCGATCAGCCCTTCCGAGGATTTGGAGAAACTCTCCTCCAGTTCCGCCTCAAAGGCTTCCTGCTGCAAGGCCAGAGCATCCAGCCGCTCGTCGCGCTGCATCTCAAGGGCGTCAATTGCCTCTTGGGCTTCGCCCTCCAGGCGCGTGATGCGGGCCGCCAGTTCTTTTTCCTTGCGCTGCAGCGTTCGCTGGCGGGCTTCTTCGTCCACCGAAGTGATCACGTACTGGGCGAAATAGAGGATTCGCTCCAGGTTCCTGGGCGACATGTTCAGCAAAAGCCCCAGCCTGCTCGGCACGCCCTTCACATACCAGATGTGGGCCACAGGCGAAGCCAGCCCGATGTGCCCCATGCGCTCGCGGCGCACCTTGGCGGGAGCCACTTCCACGCCGCACTTCTCGCAGACGATCCCCTTGTAGCGGATGCGCTTGTACTTGCCGCAAGCGCACTCCCAGTCCCGTTGGGGGCCAAAAATACGCTCGCAGAAAAGACCGTCGCGCTCAGGGCGCAGCGTGCGATAGTTGATCGTCTCCGGCTTCAGAACTTCTCCGTGCGACCAACTCATAATCTCCTCAGGAGAGGCCAGACCAATTCGCAAAGCAGCAAAATCGTTGACTTCCAACGTTATCCTCCCTTAGAAAACGCGCAGATCGGACTCCTACGACCGATGCACGGTGGCTCTCGTGCCGCCTCTGCAGGGTTCTGAGATCGTTTCTATCCCCGATCCCACGCAGGCAAGGACAGCCCCATGCCCAACTTGGGCAAGCGCTCTTCCACTTCATCTCTGCCAAACTGGATCGTTTCGCCCTTCTCATCCAGAACCTGGACAGACAGCCCCAGACTCTGCAATTCTTTCACAAGAACCCGGAACGATTCGGGCACTCCAGGCTCTACGATCGGATCGCCCTTCACGATTGCCTCATAGGTCTTCACGCGCCCGCTCACGTCGTCCGACTTGATCGTCAGCATTTCTTGCAGAGTGTGCGCCGCGCCGTAGGCCTCCAGCGCCCAGACTTCCATTTCGCCAAACCGCTGGCCTCCGAACTGGGCCTTGCCGCCCAGGGGCTGCTGCGTCACCAGCGAGTAAGGCCCGGTGGAACGAGCGTGTACTTTGTCCTCAACCAGGTGCAGCAGTTTCATCATGTTGATCACGCCCACGGTCACCGGCTGGTCAAATGGCGTGCCCGTCTTGCCGTCCAGCAGAAGCATCTTGCCAGAAGTCGGCACAGGCTGTCCCCGCCCCCTGCCTGTTTTCAGCGCGAGTTCGTCCAGTTCCTTGTCCGAGACATTCTCCACATTCTCGCCCAAGTCCTTGAGCCACAGTCGCAGGCATGCCTTTCGGGCTTCTTCATCTGCCTTGTGGCGTTCGGCGACGCTCCGCGAGTCACCGTCGAACACGAGCAAATTGTCGGGATTGTAGCTCTGCTCTTTCAGCCACTCCCGAAGGGCCGCGCGCCGCGCGTACACCTGGTCGTATGCCAGTTTCTCGCCGTCGTACTCGCTGTCGGACAGCCAGTCCACAAGGAACAGCCTGCGAACCTCGTCGTCATCTTCCAGTTCATCTTCTGAGAGTTGCTGCTCCGCCGCCCAGGCCCAGGCGCGCTCTGTGATCGCATCCCACGCCTTGTCTATCATCCAGGCGCGGGCCAGTTCCGCGGCGATTTCGTCTTCGTCCGCCCCGTCAAACACAGGGGAGAGAGCGCGGAATCCAAGCCGGCCAGAGGCCCAGCCCAGGTGGGTCTCCAGAATCTGCCCGATGTTCATGCGGGCCGGCACACCCAGCGGGTTTAGGATGATCTCCACCGGCGTGCCATCGGGCAGGAAAGGCATGTCTTCTATCGGAACCACTTTGGAGATGACGCCCTTGTTTCCGTGGCGGCCCGCCATCTTGTCGCCTTCCATGATCTTGCGGAGTTGAGCCACGCTCACCTGAACCAGCCGATCCACGCCCGCAGGCAGGTCGCGGTGCTCCTCCCGGTCAAAAACCTTGACATCCACCACCTTGCCGCGTTCGCCGTGGGGCAGCCGCAGCGAGGAGTCTTTCACCTCTCGCGCCTTTTCGCCAAAGATCGCCCGCAGAAGTTTCTCTTCGGGCGTCAAGTCCGTCTCGCCCTTCGGAGTGATTTTCCCCACCAGGATGTCCCCAGGCTTCACCTCGGCGCCGATGCGGATGATGCCCTCCTCATCCAGGTCCTTGAGCGCATCCTCGCCCACATTGGGAATGTCGCGGGTGATCTCCTCCGGCCCCAGTTTCGTGTCCCTGGCTTCAACCTCGTGCTTCTCTATGTGAATCGAGGAGAATTTGTCTTCCCAAACCAGGCTCTCGGAAATGAGGATTGCGTCCTCATAATTGCCGCCCTCCCAGGACATGAATGCGACCAGCACATTCTGCCCCAGCGCCAGTTCGCCGCCGTCCGTTGAGGAACTGTCGGCCAGCACATGGCCCTGCGTGACGCGGTCGCCTTTGTTCACCCTGGGGCGCTGGTCAATGCACGTGCTCTGGTTGGAACGGGTGAAACGCCGCAGAGGATAATGCATCATTTGGCCGTTGTCTCCGGAGACCACGATCTTCTTCCCTGTGACCTCAACGACCTCGCCATCTTCCAGAGCGAGCGCAACCTGGCCCGAGTCCACCGCTGCCTGCGCCTCAATCCCTGTGCCCACCATAGGCGCCTCGGGGTTGATCAAGGGCACCGCCTGGCGCTGCATGTTGGAACCCATCAACGCGCGGTTGGCGTCATCGTGCTCTAGAAACGGGATCAGCGCAGCGGAAACGCTCACAATCTGCTTCGGAGACACGTCCATATACTCCACGCGCCCGACCGAGTCTATCAAGAACTGCTGGAAACGGCGCACCGACACGCGGTTCCCAACGAACTGGTTCCGCTCGTCCAACTGGGCATTCGCCTGGGCAATGGTGAACTTGTCTTCCTCGTCCGCGCTAAGGTAGACGATCTCATCGGTCACCATCGGGATGATGGGCACGTTCTCCATGGGCAGCGCCGTAATCCGCTTGGCCTTCTCTTTGACGAGAACCTCGCCGGCCAGCGCGATCACTTCGCCCGTTTGCGGGTCCACAATCTTCTCCCGCACCGCGCGGTTGACCAACTGCTGCACCTTGTTGGGCACTTCACGGATAACCTTGCGGTAAGGGGTCTCAATGAACCCATACTCGTTGACGCGAGCGTAGGTAGCCATGGAGCCGATGAGACCGATGTTCGGGCCTTCTGGGGTCTCAATTGGGCAGATGCGCCCGTAGTGGCTGTGGTGAACGTCGCGGACGTCAAACCCGGCGCGCTCGCGGCGCAACCCACCCGGGCCGAGGGCAGAGAGACGCCTCTTGTGCGTGAGTTCGGCCAGGGGGTTTGGCTGGTCCATAAACTGCGACAGCTGGCTTCCGCCGAAGAATTCGCGGATGGCCGCCACCACAGGGCGGATGTTCACCAGGCTGACAGGGCTCATCTGCTCCGGGTCGCGGATGCTCATGCGTTCGCGGACCACCCGCTCCATGCGCAGAAGCCCGATGCGCAACTGGTTTTGGATCAACTCGCCCACGGTCTTGATGCGGCGGTTGCCCAGGTGGTCAATGTCATCAGGGCTTTCGGCACCGTTGTTGACCAGAATGATGCGCGCAATGACCTTGACAATATCCTCGCGGGTCAGAGTCCGCAGGGTCAGGTCCACATCCACGCCCAGGCGTTTGTTGAGTTTGTAGCGCCCGACCTTGCCCAGGTCGTAGCGGCGGGGATTGAAGAACAGCGCATCCAGGAAGTTTGCGGCATTATCCGCTGTGGGCGGATCGCCGGGCCGGAGTTTTTTATAGAACTCCAACAGCGCTTCCTCTTTGGTCTTCGTGGAATCGCGCTCAATGGTGGCATCAACGTATGGATGCAGAGGCGTCGTGTCCACGTCAGTGAACAATTCGCGCAACTGCTCGTCGTTCTCGTAGCCTACGGCGCGCAGAAGGATGGTGACCGGGATCTTGCGCTTCCGGTCTACCTTGACCGAAATAACGTCCTTCTTGCTGGTCTCAAACTCCAGCCAGGCCCCGCGGTTGGGAATCAACTTGGCAAAGCACAGATCGCGCCCGGTGGAAGGCTCTGTCTCTAGTGTGAAATAGGCGCCGGGGGAACGGATCAACTGGCTCACGACGACGCGCTCCGCGCCGTTCACAATAAAAGTGCCGTTGTCCGTCATGATAGGGAAGTCGCCGAAGAAGACTTCCTGCTCCTGCATCTCGCCGGTGTCTTTGTTCACCAGGCGGACTTTGACCCACAGCGGGGCGGCGAGCGTCATATCGCGCTCGCGGCACTCTTTCTCGCTGTACTTCGGCTCGTCAAAACGAAAATCCGAAAAATGAAGTTCAATGTTCTTGTTGAAACTCTGGATGGGCGAGATTTCGTCAAACAGTTCTCTCAGTCCCTCATCCTTGAACCAGTTAAAGGCATCCAGTTGCACCTCAATCAACCGAGGCAATGGCAAAACGTCCGGGAGTCTGGCGTAGTTCTTACGTGCTGTGTTTCGGATCATGCACACCCGCTCCTTAAACAGAAGATATCACCGCGCCAAGCCGAAAACCCCGTAGTAATTTGGGCCTTGTGCCCGCCCACAAGGGGTTATGCCACCCGTTTCATGATGGCTTCTAAGTCCGCGTTTCCAAAAGAGAAACCACACTTCATAGAGACACGATCGCGGCCAGCGGAGACACAGAACGCCCAGGCAACCGTTCCGGAGAACACAAGGGGCTTGAGGACACTCCCTGTTTGGGCGCAGCACAAACGGTGCTGTGCGCGCGCGAACCCACACCCCACGTGCAAGTCACGTCAACCTCCGTGCACGAGCGATACACGACGGCGACCCACAACGCCCGCGCCTTTGCAGGGAGCGTACTGGGGGTGAACAACGAGATTTATCTGGAAAAATAGCCAACTGGCAACTGCCCCTGGAGACCACCCAACGAAACGCCACAGGAATCCTGACCCACTTGCCGCAAATTGCTAGTGTAGCACAAGGGAATCAGTTTGTCAAATTCATGCCGCGAAAAATCAGAGTTCGTGCAAAGTCCTGAGAGAACACGCTATCCGCATGAAGGGGCGAAGCATTTGCCCCGCAACCATCGGACATTGCAGGGTTGTCATGAGCAAATGCTTCGCCCCTACAGACAACACACTCGCTACTCGTCGCCCGCTACGGCTGGCCCCTGATACGTCGCCGCCCACGTGCCCGACTGTGTCAGGTACGTGTAGCAGACATAGGGCGGGCCGAAACGCAGTGACGTAACTTCGTGTTCGGTGTATTCGTATGTGCCAGTGGCGGTCGTCGGCGACGTAAACTGCCCGTGGAACTTGTACGTGACGGTCGTGTAATCAAACTGGTTGTCCACGATGTCGCCGAGAATGCTGATTGTGTTGTCAAACGTGCCCGTGCCCCCGCCGCAGGCTGCCGGCACGACGTAATCCGTCTTCAGCCTGAAATCCTTCCACTGCAAACTGCCCATCTGCGTTTTGAATGACATCGCCTGTCCGCGGCTGGTGGTTCCCGCCCAGCGCCCAATTGACGGCCCCGGCGTGGGGGTAACGGTGGGCGTGGCGTAGACCCACTGCTGGTTCTGAACAATCGGCAGCCACACCAGCTTCTGCGTGCCGCTCACCCGCGTGGGCGTCGGGCCCTTCGTATTCGTCGGGCGGCGGGTGTAAGTCCGCGTCGCCGTGGGCGTGATGGTCGGCGTCGCGGAGGGTGTCTTTGTGGGCGTGCACGTGGGGTACTTGGTGAACGTGCGCGTGACCGTGGGCGTGCGCGTGCGGGTCGGCGTGGGACCGGTGGGCGTGGCAGTCGGCGTGTAGGGCGTCCCGGTCGCGGTGCGGGTCGGCGTCGCCGTGTTGGGGACAGTGCCGCCATGCGCTCCATTGTGCCCTGTGAGGATGTTGTCAGCTCCGCACGGATCGTGGAAGACCGTGGCCCCATCCGGCTCGCTGAAATGCCACAGCGCGCGTGTGTCGGCGTCGCACACGAAGTCCGCCGTCGGCACGGTGTAGGTGGCGCTGGGATAGCGTATCACAGACGAGATGCGCGCCTCGTCCACATATCCGGCGAGCGTGTCGCCCACGCGCAGGGGATCGGCGTTGGAATTGAGAGCCACCTGGCCGAGCGTCATTGGAAGCCCCAGCCGCCGGCCGTCCATGAACAGACTCACCTGACCTGCCGCCTGGTCGTATTGAGCCGCCACGTGGTGCCATCCGGGGGCAAACGATGTCCAACAGGATTGCGTGGAAGATGAGGAGTAGCCGCCAAATAGCAGCCGGATTCCCAAGCAGTAGCGTGCAGGCTCCAGCCCTCCCTTGAGCCGCGTGTACAACTGGTACGAATTCCACTTGTGGATGATGTCGGCCGACTGGAACGTGGTGAAGTTGACCCACGCCTCCAGCGTGAGGCTGGTGGTCGCCTGAGCCTGCGCGCCGTCGCTGGCCGCGGCGGTGACAGGGTCCAGTTCGGCCTGGTCGGGGGAATCGGTGTAATCATCCACCCCATCCAGCGCCAGCTGCCCGTCGCCGAACGCGGCTCCGGGGCGGGTGGGGTATCCGGCAGGCATCGGCCCCGCGCGGATGGTGTGTATCTCTTCCGGGGGGTCGTCGGGGTCGCCCAGGGCTTGCAAGCCCAGTGGAACGGCGATTGCCAGCAAGGCGAGAATCACAACCGCTGCGACGAGGTGTTTGCGTTTCATGATCTTCCCTCCTCAGGTTGTGCAAGACGTTCCTTCAGATTCGCTGCGAATTGTAGCACAAGCGCGCGTGGGTCGCAAGCATGTGGCAAGCCTCAGGCATCCGAAGTCTCCGAGGCTTCGGATGCCTGAGGCTTTGACGCCGAAGGCCGCTGGTGATACAATGCGCCAATCCAAAACCGCGAATCACCTGTTCGCGCCCATTCGCGTGGATTCGCGGTACCATCCTTCAACGGAGCGTGGCATGGAAAACGCGACAAGCAGGCGCACGGTCCTCATCGTCTCCACCCTGGGGTCGTTTCTCACTCCCTTCATGGCTTCCTCCATCAACATCGCCCTGCCGTCCATCGGCCAGGAATTCGCCATGAGCGCAGTGCTCCTCTCGTGGGTCGCCACGGCCTACCTGCTGGCCGCGGCCATGTTCCTGGTTCCATTTGGGCGTGCGGCGGACATCCATGGGCGCAAGAAGGTCTTCCTGGGCGGCATTACAGTGTACATGGTCTTTTCGCTCGCGTGCGGGCTTGCGCCATCCGCCGCAGCGCTCATCGCCTTCCGCGCGCTGCAAGGGGTGGGCGGTGCAATGATCTTCGGCACGGGTGTCGCCATTCTCACCTCGGTCTATCCGGCCAACGAGCGGGGCAGGGTGCTGGGCATCAACGTCGCGGCGGTCTACCTCGGACTTTCCCTCGGCCCCTTCCTGGGCGGCCTGATGACGCAGCAATGGGGCTGGCGCAGCATCTTCCTGCTCAACGTGCCCCTCTCTCTGTTCATCCTTGCCTACACCATCGCCCAGGTCAAGGCGGAGTGGGCCGGGGCGAAGGGAGAGCCGTTTGATTGGCGCGGCTCTATTCTGTACGGGGTGGGACTGGCCGCGCTGATGTACGGGTTCTCGCGGCTGCCGGGCGGCATCGGCTGGGCGCTCGTGGCGGCGGGGCTGGCTGGGATGGCAGGATTCGCGGCGTGGGAGATGCGGGTCTCGCACCCCGTGCTGGACATCGGGCTGTTCCGAAAGAGCCGGTCTTTCACCTTCTCCAATCTGGCCGCGCTCATTAACTACTGCGCCACCGCCGCCGTTGGCTTCCTGCTGAGCCTGTACCTTCAGTATATAAAGGGGTTCACACCGCGTGACGCGGGAATCATTCTTGTCGCTCAGCCGGTGGTGCAGGCAGTCTTCTCGCCGCTGGCGGGGCGGCTTTCGGACAGAATCGAGCCGCGCGTGGTCGCCTCCATCGGCATGGGGCTGGGAGCGGTGGGGCTGGGCCTGTTGACTCTCCTGGGGACGGAGACGGAAATGGCCCTCATCATCGCCTGCCTGGTTTTGCTGGGATTCGGGTTTGCGCTGTTCTCTTCGCCCAACACCAACGCGGTCATGAGCGCCGTGGAGCGCCGACTCTATGGAGTGGCTTCGGCGACCCTGGCGACGATGCGCCTCGTCGGCCAGACGTTGAGCATGGGCATCGTTCTGCTTGTCTTCAGCCTGACTATCGGTCAGGTGCGGATCACGCCGGAATACTATCCCGCCTTCCTGGGCGCGGCGAAGGTGGCGTTTGTGATCTTTGCCATCCTGTGTTTCGGTGGAGTCTTCGCGTCGCTGGCGCGGGGCAATCTTGGGAACCGCGAATAGTAATCAGGAAGTTCGTATGGACGATTCTGCAAACTCCAAGAAGGGCAAAGGTGAGAAGGCAGGCATCCGGTTCGCCCTGCGCGCGATGAGTCACCGGAACTACCGCCTGTACTTCATCGGCCAGGGGGTTTCGCTCACCGGCACCTGGATGCAGCGGATCGCCATGCAGTGGCTCGTGTACCGGCTCACCGGTTCTGCGTTCCTGCTGGGCGTGGTCGGGTTCGCCGGCCAGATCCCCGTCTTCCTCCTGGCGGCTCTGGGCGGCGTCATGGCCGACCGCTGGGACCGGCACAAGGCGCTGGTGGTCACGCAAACGCTTGCAATGCTCCAGGCACTTGCTGTCGCCATCCTCACGCTGACGGGGCGGATTGAAGAGTGGCACATCATCGCGCTCAGCCTGTTCATCGGCATCGTCAACGCTTTTGACATGCCCTTGCGGCAAGCCTTCATCGTGGAGATGGTGGAGGGCAAGGAAGACCTGAGCAACGCGATTGCGCTCAACTCGTTCGTGTTCAACAGCGCACGGCTTGTGGGGCCCTCGCTGGCGGGCGTTCTCATTGCCGCCCTGGGCGAAGGGCCGTGCTTCTTGCTGAACGCCATCAGTTTCATCGGCGTCATCGGCGCGCTTCTGGCGATGCGCGTGAAGCGCAAGGAAATCAGGCGCCGCGCCGGCCGTGTGTGGCAGGAACTGAAAGAGGGATTCGCCTACGCCTTCGGGTTCGCGCCCATTCGCTCTCTTCTGCTCCTCGCCGCGCTCGTTGCCCTGGTGGGGATGCCGTACACGGTTCTGATGCCCGTCTTCGCCACAGATGTCCTCCATGGCGGCCCTTCCACTCTGGGGCTTCTGATGGCGGCGACCGGCGTGGGTGCCATCATCGGCGCATGGTTCCTTGCGCCGCGCAGGAATGCGGCAGGTCTGGAGACGGTCATTGCCGTGGCGGCGGGAACTTTCGGCATGGGTCTCGTCCTGCTCGCCCAATCGCGCGCCCTATGGCTTGCGCTCCTGCTGCTGGTCCTGACCGGCTTTGGGATGATGGTGCAGAGTGCTTCCAACAACACGATGCTCCAAACCATCGTGGACGATGACAAGCGCGGGCGGGTGATGAGCTTCTACAACATGGCGTTCATGGGCGTCACGCCCTTCGGCAGTCTGCTGGGCGGGGCATTGGCGGACCGCATCGGCACGCCGGGGACGCTTATGGCGTGCGGAGTCGCATGCGCCCTGGCCGCCCTCCTCTTCGCCAGCCGCCTGGGCAGATTCCGCGCCCAGGTGCGCCCCATCTACGAGCGGTTGGGGTTCGTAGAACAACAGGAAATCGCGGGACGGTAGCCTTTGGCCGTCAGCGAGAAGAATCCTGTCGCCAAGACACAAAGGTAGTTCTTTGATTCTTCTGCTCTGCGTCTTCGCGGTGAGGAATTTGACCAAACGAAGCAAGTATGCTATAATAGACTTGAACAATTGTACAAGTCAAGCGTGTTACGAGGGCGGTTGTGGAGATTGTCGCAGACACCTCTGTTCTCATCGCAGTGATTGTCAATGAACCCATGAAGGGAATTCTGGTTGCCTTGACGGCGGGCGCTGAACTCATCGCACCCCCATCGGTTCATTGGGAAATCGGCAACGCTCTTTCCGCCATGTTGAAACGCCGGAGGATAACGGTAGATCAGGCCGTGCAGGCCATCTACTCATACCAACAAATCCCAATCAGATTTGTGGATGTAGAGTTGGAGGAGGCTATTCAGATAGCCGATGCGCTCGGTATCTATGCCTACGATGCATATCTGATACAGTGCGCGTTGAAGTACAAATCGCCCTTGCTCTGCTTGGACGCAAACCTCGTCAATGCAGCCAAGCGGGCACAGGCAAGAGTCATTGAGGTAGTCCCATGATTGTGTACACGTATTCCGAAGCCAGACAAAAACTCGCCATGCTGCTGGAGAAGGCGGCCCAAGAAGGCGAGGTCAAGATCAAGCGCAAGGACGGGCAGACTTTCGTTGTCCGGCCCGAAAGAACGAGCGGCTCTCCGCTAGATGTGGCAGGCGTAGACACAGACCTCACGGCTGCTGAAATCGTGGGGTTCGTCCGAGAAGGAAGAAGGAGAGCCTACGAACCCGCCCCCAAAGGCAACAAACCGTAGGTTGCGCTTGCGGCGTGGCAGCTGCCAGCACAGGCGGCTGCCTCTTCTTGCCAATCCCGCGCTCCTCGTGTAATCTTGCCGCAATCAGCACATCAAGGAGAATGCCGTGATCGCGCACACGCCCTGGACGCCCGAAGAGCGGGCTATCTTGACCCCGCTGGACGCACCCGCGAAGATTCAGGATTACCTGGACGGCATTCCCTACACCACCGACCACCAGACTCACTCGCCCCGGCGGGTGATGCGCGACGGCCACGCCCACTGCACCGAGGGGGCCTACTTCGCGGCGGCGGCGCTGCGGTTCCACGGCCATCCCCCCCTCGTCCTCAATCTGCGGGCCGACAACGACGATGACCACGTTCTCGCCGTATACCGCTGGCGTGGATGCATCGGGGCCATCGCCAAGTCCAATTTTGCCGGACTGCGCTACCGCGAGCCGATCTTCCGCACCTTCCGCGAACTGGCGCTGTCCTATTTTGAGGAGTACTACAACACCGTCTACGAGAAGTCCCTCCGCGCCTATTCGCGCCCGTTTGACCTGAGCATCTTTGACCCGGTGAACTGGATGACCACCGAGGAAGACCTGGAGTTCATCGGCTGCCGGCTGGACCGTGTGCGGCACTACCCCTTGCTGGACGAAGCGGCGCTGCGCAACCTGCGCCGCGTGGACCAGCGCATGTACGATGCCGGGTTCCTGGGGACCGATATGGCAGGGGTGTACATCGCAAAAGCGAGGGACTAACCGCGAATAACGCTTCTGAGAAGAACATCTCACCGCAGAGAGAAGAACTTGAACCACCAAGGCACGAAGACACCAAGAATAAACCAGATGTAGTTTCAACCTTCGTGTCCTGGTGTCTTCGTGGTTTCTTTTCGTTCCTCTGCGTTCTCGGCGATAGAACTGCCCCCGTCACGAAAACGACTGGTGCCCGGTGCGCGCAATGATTTCGTCCTGCAGTGCCCTGCCCAGGTCGCAGAAGTAGTCGCTGTATCCGGCCACTCGCACGATGAGGTCACGGTACTCGCCGGGGCGCTCCTGGGCCTGGCGCAGCGTGGCGGCATCCACCACATTGAACTGGATATGGTGGCCGTCCAGGCGGAAGTAGGCGCGCACCAACTGGCCGAACTTGTCCAGGGCCTCGTCGTCCTTCAGCAGGTAGGGTGTAAACTTCTGGTTGAGCAGCGTGCCGCCGGTGCGGGTGTGGTCCATCTTGGCCGCCGATTTGAGGACCGCGGTCGGGCCGCGTCGGTCGGCCCCCTGCACCGGTGATATCCCCTCGGACAGCGGCTGCCTTGCGCGCCTCCCGTCGGCGCTGGCCCCCATCACCGCCCCGAAGTAGACATGCACGGTGGTGGGAAACAGGGCGATGTGATAGTTGCCGCCCTTGGTGTTCCTGCGCCCTTCAATCGCGTCGTAGTAGACTTCAAACAGCGCGGCCATCACTCCATCGGCGTAGTCGTCATCGTTGCCGAACTTCGGCGTCTTGTGCAGGAGCGTCTGCCGCAGGTTCTCGCGGCCACGGAAGTCCTCCCGAAGTGCGTCCAGGAGTTCCTCCATGCTCAGCGTCTGCTGGTCAAACACGTTGTACCTCAGCGCGGTCATGGCGTCGGTGAGGCTGCCCAGCCCGACGCCCTGGATGTAGGTCATGTTGTACCGCGCGCCGCCGTCGTGGTAGTCCCTGCCTCGCTTGGTGCAATCGTCCACCAGGAGCGACATGAAAGGCGAGGGCATGTATTGGGCATAGAGCCTCTCCACGACGTTGTTGCCGCGCACCTTGACATCCACGAAGTGGCGCACTTGCTTGCGGTAGGCTGCCAGCAAATCGTCGAACGAGACGAACTCCTCCGGCTTGCCCGTCTCCAGGCCAATCCGCTTGCCGGTTCGGGGGTCAGTGCCGTTGTTCAGCGTAATCTCCAGCACCTTGGGCATGTTGAAGTAGCCGGTCAGGTTGTAGTTCTCCTTGCCGAAGGCGGCCACCTCCACGCAGCCGCTGGCGCCGCCGTCGCGGGCGTCCTCCACGCGAATGCCCTGACGCACCAGTTCCTGCACGATGACGTCGGAGTTGAAGATGGAGGGCTGACCAAAACCTGTGCGGATGATCTTGGCCGCTCGCTTCAGGAAGCAGTCGGGGTTCTTCTTGCTCAGCAGGATGTGCGAACTGGGCTGAAGGAGCCGCATCTCTTCTACGATGTCCAGAATCAGGTAGGAGACTTCGTTCACGGCATCGGAGCCGTCAGTTTTCAGCCCGCCCACGCCTATGTTGGCAAAGTCGGTGTAGGTGCCGCTCTCCTCGGCGGTGACGCCGACCTTTGGCGGGGCCGGTTGGTTGTTGAACTTGACCCAGAAGCACTGGAGCAGTTCGCGGGCCTGGCCGTCTGACAGCGTACCGTCGGCGATGCCCCTGGCATAGAAAGGATAGAGGTGCTGGTCCAAGCGCCCAGGGCTGAAGGAGTCCCAGGTGTTCAGTTCAACGGTCACGCCCAGGTGAACGAACCAGTAACACTGGAGCGCCTCCCAGAAGTCGCGAGGTGCGCGGGCGGGCACATGCGAGCAGACTTCGGCGATGCGCAGGAGTTCCTGCCGCCGCTGCGGGGCCTGCTCGGCGCGGGCCAGATTGCGGGCCTTTTCGGCGTGGCGCTCGGCAAAGCGGATGAGGGCGCCAGCGCAGATGTCCATCGCCTTCAGTTCCTCTTGCCTGGCATAGGCCTCTGGGTCGTTGAGGTAATCCAGGGAGTTCAGGCTGGCGCGAATGTCCTCCCGGAAATCCAGCATTCCCTTGCGGTAGATCTTGCCGTCCAGCACCGCGTGGCCGGGGGCGCGCTGCTCCATGAACTCGGTGAACACGCCCGCGTCGTAGGCCTCTTTCCATTCGGGTGTCATCTCGGCGAAAATGAGTTCGCGCATGGTCCTGCCACGCCAAAACGGGATGATAGTCTCCTCGTAGAGGCTGCGCGACTCCGGGCTGACCGCAAAGGGGATCTTCTCGCGTGAGTTGAGGATGTCCAGGTCTTGCAGGCTGTGGCAGCAGAGTTCGGGATACGTGGGCGTGGCCTTGGGCGCGGGGCCTTTCTCGCCCACGATCAGCTCGCTATCGTTGATGCAGAGTAACTACTCAGGCATAGGGCCTGATGAACATTGACATTGGCAGAATTACAGAAGCAAGGCATAATGTGGGCCATGGAACCGTTGCGCCTGCCCACGGAAGAAGAGATTCGCGCCTCTAGCCGACAAGGCGAAGAAGCCGTCGTTGCTCTGGTGAGCGACCTGGTTGAGGTGATTGTCTTGTTAGCTGCCGAGGTGGAATCTCTCCGGGATCAGATTGCCAA
>Ga0315291_10003626_pt1 | contig 19973 bp, 20 predicted proteins | sample YL17G12_20_MG_FD_203070 | JGI IMG/M metagenome (GOLD analysis project Ga0315291, IMG submission 203070) | Sediment microbial communities from Yellowstone Lake, YNP, Wyoming, USA - YL17G12_20 | ecosystem: Environmental > Aquatic > Freshwater > Lake > Sediment | place: USA: Wyoming | collected...
ACGATCTTGAGGTCGAAGTTCGAGCCCACGCGAAGGTCCAGGTTCTGCTGGAGGTAGGTCTTGAAGCCTTGGAGCCCGCATTTCAGGGTGTAAACGCCGGGGGTGACATTGATGAACCGGAAGATGCCAGAGGGAAAGGTCGTCTCTGAGCGGGGCGCAAAAAGCGGGGATTCGAGAGTAACCGTGACTCCGGGAAGAGGCTGTCCGTCGGTATCGACGACCTGGCCGCGGACGTTGGCGTACTGCTCTTGGGCCATGGAAGGGCCAACAAACAAGGCAGAGAGGCAAAGAGCCAGGACCAAAATTACATTTCGGAATCTGCCCATCTTTGCCTCCTTTGGCGATATATTTAAATAAAAAAAGGGGGCATGTCAGCCGAGCTTCTCCAGGATCCGGTAGTGCGAAACCGTTTTGCCGATCATAAAGATAAAAATTTGTTTTTTCCGAGCGAGCTGAATTCCCACCGTTGGCGCTGAATTCACCCTCCCATCCATAGCGGAACTATATCTCCGGCCGGGCGGCAATGTCAATAACCGCGAAAACCGCGCCCGCAGATCATATCCGGACAAGAAATCCCTCCGCCGCGGCTAAATAACGATAGACTCCCGCTCTCCTCGGCCTCCATCAGGGCGACCTCGGTAAAAACATGGGACGGCGGGAGCTTCGCCACCACGAACGTCAACTTCATGTGATCAATGAAATTATTGATTGATCCGGTCCCCGAAGGTCCGGATGGCCGCGTTGACGCTCAACCCGGAGAATGGATATAAAAGATGAAAAGAAAAGAGGTCAACCCTTCATGACGCCGACGGGAGCGACCTTGGCCACCAGGCGTCCGATTCCCAGTTCATGAGAGACCCGGACCACCTCGTCGACATCCTTATAAGCGGCAGCGGCTTCCTCGGCGACGCCCTTCCAGTTCGTGGACCTGAGCTCGATCCCCTGCCGGGCCAGGTCGTCGCGGATCTGCTCGCCCCGGAAACGCCTGAGAGCTTCGTGGCGGCTCATGACCCGGCCCGCGCCGTGGGCCGTGGAGCTGAAACTTTTTTCCTCGGCCTCGGCGGTCCCGACCAGGATGTAGGACGCCGTGCCCATGCTCCCAGGGATGATAACGGGTTGGCCGACGGCCCGATACACGGCCGGGACCTCAGGGCGGCCCGGGCCGAAGCTCCGGGTCGCGCCTTTGCGATGGACGCAGAGCTGTTTTTCGACGCCTCCCACCGCGTGCCATTCGAGCTTGGCCACGTTATGACAGACGTCATAGACCTGGTCCATCCCTTCGGCGCTTCCCAGGACCCGGGCAAAGACGTCCCTCACCCAATGGGCGATCATCTGGCGGTTGGCAAAGGCATAGTTCACAGCGGCGCACATGGACCGGTAATATCGCTGCCCGAGGTCCGAACGGAAGGGGGCGTTGACCAATTCCCTGTCCGGCAAGCCCGCGGTCCCGAACCTATTCGCCATGAGTTCGATATGGTCCGAAGCGACCTGGTGGCCGAGGCCGCGGCTGCCGCAGTGGATCATGACCGTGACCTGTCCCTCGGAAAGGATCCCGAAGGTCCGGGCCACGTCCTCATCGAAGATCTCGGTAACCTTCTGGAACTCGAGGAAATGGTTTCCGGCGCCGAGGGTTCCGAGCTGAGGGATCCCCCGCTCGAGAGCGCGGTCAGAGAGGGACTCCGGGTCCGCGTCCCTCATCCTCCCCCGCTCTTCCGTCCGTTCGAGGTCCCCGGGAGTGCCGTAGCCGTTCTCGACGGCCCACTCTGCGCCCTTGGCCAGGATCTCCTTGAGCACGTTCCGGCTGAGCTTCGTAACGCCTCCCCTGCCGACGCCCGCCGGGACCTCCTTGAAGATCTCCGCCAGGAGCTCTTTGCGCCTGGACGAAATTTCGGCGGCCGTGAACTCCGTCCGAAGAAGCCGGACCCCGCAGTTGATGTCATAGCCGACCCCTCCGGGAGAGATGATCCCTTCGTCCGGGTCGAAGGCGGCAACACCGCCGATCGGGAAACCGTATCCCTGGTGGGCGTCCGGCATCGTATAGGACATGCGCCGGATCCCGGGCAGGCAGGCCACGTTGCGGGTCTGTTCGAGAGTCAGGTCATGCTTGATGTCTTGAAGGAGCCGGGCCGAGGCATAAATGACGGCCGGGACCCTCATCTCACCCTGTTTCGGGATCTCCCAAGTGTTCTCGTCGATCTTTACAAGCTCTATGGGCTCCATCTTTTCCCCGTCCCGCCTTCACGGCTACATATCCACGACGACCTGGACCGTGCAGACGCCGCAGTCACAGTCCTCGATCCTCATGTCGTTATACGTGACGGCCTTGACGCCGCCGAAGATTTCATAGCGCCCGGAGATCACGTCCCCATGGAACGCCGCTTCGATCCCATAGCTCCCCTCTTCCTGTTCGATCTTCAAGCCGGAAACCCCGGCCAGCAGGAACCGCCGTGTTTCCATCAAGTAGATGACCTCGCCCAGAAATTTCACCAGGAGCTGTTCCAGGTCCCTCCCCCGGACGCGGACCGCGAAACGGATCTTTGGCTCGACCTTCGTCCAGTCCCACATCAACGACGCCGTCGCTAAGGCGGCATTGGCAAAGGCCTCCTCGAGCGTTTCTCCGAAGGCCTGGAACTTTCCATCGGCGGTATGCGGCAGGATCCGATAGCGCTCCATGCGGTTATTTTATCATAAGGGATGGGCCCTAGGCATCAAGCCATGACGCCGACTTCTGTTGATACCCGGAATTCTGACTTACGTCCTATCGGCAATACTAGAAGTCCTGCCGCTTTCTTAAAAAACGCCGGGAACGGAGGCGCCACAGAAGGGGCAGTTCGCTCCGTCGATCAGGTTCTCATCGGCGTTAAAGCCGCGGCGGCGGATGAGGACCTTGCCGCACGACGGGCAAAGGGTATCCTCAGAAAGACCCCCAACGTTCCCGACATAGATGAAGCGCAGACCCTCCCTTTTTCCGAGATCAAAAGCCCTTTCCAGCGTCCGGACGGGGGTCGCAGGCACCTCCGTGTATTTATAGTCCGGATGAAAGCGGCTGAGGTGCCACGGGATGTCCGGGTCGACGCCGGCAAGGAAACGGGCGATCGCCGCGAGTTCCTCATCGCCGTCGTTCAGCCCGGGGACGACCAGGGTGGTTACCTCGATCCAGATCCCGAGCCGCTTCATGAGGCGGATGGAATCCAGCACGGGTCCCAGCCGGGCCTTGCAAACTTTTTTATAGGTCTCGTCCTTGAACGCCTTGAGGTCGACATTGGCGGCGTCGAGATAGGGACGGATCGTTTCGAGGGCCTCGGCCGTCATATAGCCGTTGGTCACGAAGTTGTTACGGAGGCCCTTCTCCCGGGCCAGCCTGGCCGTGTCATAAGCATACTCGAAAAAGATGGTCGGCTCGGTATAGGTGTAGGAAACACTCCGGCAGCCCCGGGCGACGGCTTCCCGAACGACGTCTTCCGGCATGAGCTTGAGCCCCCCGCCGCCGGCCCCGTCCTTCTTCGAGGCTTGGGAAATCTCCCAGTTCTGGCAGAACGCGCAGCGGAAGTTGCAGCCCACGGTGGCGATGGAGAACGACGTCGTCCCCGGCAGGAAGTGATGGAAGGGCTTCTTCTCGATGGGGTCGACGTGGGCGGCGATGACCTCTCCATAGACGAGCGTGACGAGTTTGCCCCCGTCGTTCCGCCTCACTCCACAGACGCCGAATTTCCCTGGAGAGATCTCGCACCGGTGGGCGCAGAGAGCACAGGAGACCCCGCTCTCATCGAGGGCTTTCCAGAGCATCGCTTCTTTGATCATGAGACATCGGCTGATGGGCAGAGATGCCGAATGGGACAAGCCGGACAACCCGGCTTTCGGGCCCGGCAGGTCTTTCGGCCGTGATCGACGAGCATGGAATTGAGGTCCAACCAGTCCTCCCGGGGCACGATCCTCATCAGGTCCCGCTCGATCTTCTCCGGGTCGGACTGCCTGCTCAGGCCGAGCCGCCCCGCCAACCTCCGGACATGAGTATCCACGGCGATGCCTTCGGCCTTGCCGTACCCCGCGGACAGCACGATGTTGGCCGTCTTCCGGGCGACGCCCGGAAGGATCAGAAGCTCCGCCATCGTGTCGGGAACGCGGCCTCCGAAATCCTCGACGATCTTCTTCGCGGCCCCGATAATGCTCTTTGCCTTGTTACGGAAAAAGCCGGTCGACCTGATCTCGTTCTCAAGTTCTTCCCTGTCCGCGGAAGCGAACGCCGCCGCCGCAGGATATTTCCTGAACAGCCCCGGCGTGACTTTGTTCACCCGTTCGTCCGTGCACTGGGCGGCCAGGATGGTCGCCACGAGGACCTGGAAGGGCGTCTCGAACTCGAGGGAAGTCCGGCTTTCCGGAAATTCCCGGCGCAGGACTTCGATGATCTCCGGGACGCGTTCCCTGGCGCTTTTCATCCTTTCTTCTTCTCCCGGGATCACGGACCGACGTGGAAGAGGTCCTGGCCGATGTGGAAGTCCTCCACCACATAATAATCCGGATACTTGACGAGCATGTCGATCTCCGACCGGATCATGGCCGCGTGGCTGCGTTCAACACGGCTGAGATAGGCCAGCAGCCGCCGGCTCCCCTCGTCTTCGGCAGCCCTTCCCGATCTTTCATAGAACGCCTCGGCGGCCTCTTCGGCATCGAGGGCGGCCTTGAATAAATCGGCGACCGGAGGATCGTCTCCGATGGAAGCCGATATCTTCGGCAGAAGCGACTCATCAGGGACCTCGAACGGCTTATCCGCGAAGCGCTGCCCGAAGAGCTTCTGGAGCATCCGCCGGTGCTGCTCCTCCTCGAAGGCGAGGAACTTCAACTTCTGGAGGAGGATGATGTTCTTCACCCTCTCCTGGAGTTTCGTGTAGAACGCGACGGCGTCGATCTCCGAGGCGATCGCCGCGGCCAGCACCTGGAAGGGCTGGAGCTTCGAATCCAATGACATGCGAACCCTCCTTCAGGGAAATGAGGCGGGGGGATGGGAACGGCCCTCCCCTCCGGCCCAAAACCTGTCGCGCTTAGAACGTGACGAACTTCTCTTTCGGGGCGCCGCAGATCGGGCACTTGTCCGGGGGGTTACCCTCCATCGTGAACCCGCACACCGTGCAGACGTGGATCGGTTTCGCTTCCAGGTCCTTGCCCTTGTCCATCGCCTCCTTGGCCTTCTTGTAGACCGCGGCGTGGACCTGTTCGGCCGCTATAGCCGCGTTCAAAAAAAAGCGGGCCGTCTTCTCCCCTTGGAGTTCGGCCACATTGATGTAGGCCGGATACATCTCTTCGACCTCGAAGGTCTCGCCCCCGACCGCCGCGGCCAGGTTCTCGGCCGTCGTCCCAATCCCGGCCAGGGTCTTCAAGTGGTTGGTGGCGTGGACTTGTTCAGCAAACGCGTTGGCCTTGAACGCGCGGGCGATATTGGGCAGGTTCTCGGCGGCAGCCTTTTCCGAAAAGGCCAGGTACTTGATGTGGGCCTGGCTCTCGCCGGCGAGGGCATCCTTGACATTCTGTTCGGTCATTTTCCTCATGTTTGTCCTTCTCCTTTAAATTTTGATCATTTTTTCAATGGCCCCTCTGGCCCTGTCGGCGACTTCAGGGGGGACGGTGACCCTGGTGGTCGTTTCCTTGAGCGATCTCATCACCTTGTCCAGCGTGATCTTCTTCATGTTAAAGCAGAAGGCCGGTTCCCGGGCAGGATAGAACTCCGTGACCGGGCCCTCCTTTTTCAGGCGGTGGATGATCGAAGCCTCCGTGGCCACGACGATCTCCTTCCGGTCGGTTTCCCTGGCTTCCCGGACCATCTTTCCCGTCGACAGGACCTTGTCGGCTAGGTCCAGGACTTCCAACCGGCACTCCGGGTGCGCCCAGACCTCGGCGGCCGGGTGGAGAGCTTTCGCGGCCCGGATGTCCGTGGCCGTGAAGCGGTTATGGACGTAACAATATCCGTCCCAGGCGATGATCTTTTTGCCCGTCTGCCGCGCCGTCCAGGCGGCGAGGTTCTTGTCCGGGACGAAGAGGATCTCTTCGTCGGGGATCGAGTTCACGACCGGCGCCGCGTTGGAGGATGTGCAGCAGATATCGGATTCGGCCTTGACCTCGGCCGATGTGTTGATGTAGCAGACGACCTTCCGTCCCGGATAACGGGCTTTCCACGACTTCAGTTCCCCGGCCGTGATCATATCGGCCATCGGACAGCCGGCGTCCGGATCGGGGATGAGGACCGTCTTCCCGGGGGCTAGGATGGCCGCCGTTTCGGCCATGAAGCGGACGCCGCAGAAGATGATGACCCCGGCATCCCAGCCCGCGGCCTTTCGGCTCAGTTCCAGGGAATCGCCGACGAAATCCGCCGCGTCCTGGACCTCGGGGCGCTGGTAGTTGTGGGCGACGATGACGGCGTTCCTCTCCCTCTTGAGCCTGCCGATCTCCCGGACGATCTCCCCCAGTTCCACGATCACTCCTTGGACCTCAAGGTCCGATCCGCGGCCGGACCTTCACGCCCCGAAACCCGCGCCGCAGTGAACGCAGGTCTCTCCGCCCTTCTTGTTGAGCTCCCCGCAACGGGGACACTCCACAAACTCGACCTGGCACTTCTGGCAATATTCCTCGGTCCCTTCATCCACGAGCGGCCCGTCGCAATACGGGCAGGCGCACTCTCCCCCTTCGCGGGGGGGTTCCGCCTTCTCCGGGGCCTTGGCCGCGGGTTGCCGTTTCTGTTCATAATTCGCGATGGCTTCGTGCAGGGCGTCGGCGCCGAGGTTCGAGCAGTGGAGCTTGTTTTTTGGCAGGCCGCCCAGTTCCTCGGCGACGCCGCTGTTCGTGATCCCCATAGCCTCTTCCAGGGTCTTGCCCATGGCCATTTCGCTGACCATGCTCGAGACGGCGATGGCCGCTCCGCAGCCGAAAGTCTGGAACTTGATGTCTGCCAGCCGGTCGTCCTTGACCTTAATGTAGAAGGTCATCATGTCGCCGCAGACGGGATTGCCGACCTTGCCGACTCCGTCGGCGTCCTTGATGACGCCCACGTTGCGCGGGTTCTGGAAATGCTCCATCACTTTATCGCTATAGATCATGGTTCCTTCTCCTCCAGGTATTTCGTATAAAGGGGGGACATCCGGCGTAACTTATCGATGATCGGCGGGAAGACCTCGAGGACGTGGTCGATGTCCTCGCGCGCCGTCGTCTCCAGCAGGCTGAAGACGAGCGACCCCTGGGCCAGGGCATGGTCGAGTCCCATCGCCAGCAGGACGTGGGAGACCTTGAGGGACTTGGACGTGCAGGCCGATCCGCTCGAACAGGCGACACCCTTCAAGTCCAGGTGAAGGAGCATGCCCTCGCCCTCGATGAACTCAACGCAGAAACTGGCGTGGTGCGGCAGCCGGAGCTCGGGGTGCCCGGTGAGGACGACATGGTCGGCGCGGGACAGGAGCTCCCGGATGAGAAGGTCGCGGAGGGTCTTCGCGGCCTCCGCCCTCTGCCCGAGCTCGGCGGCGGCGATCTCGGCGGCCTTCCCCATTCCGACGATGGCGGGGACATTCTCCGTCCCGCCGCGGCGCCCTCCCTCCTGGACGCCGCCGTCTATGAGCGGCAGAACGCGCACGCCCTTTCTGACGAAAAGCGCGGCCGCCCCTTTGGGACCATAAAATTGGTCGGCGGCCAGGCTCAAGGCGTCCACGCCGAGGGCTTTGACATCGACCGGAACCATCCCGGCCGCGGCCACGGCATCGGTGTGGACGAGGACGCCGTTCTCCCGGCAGATCCGGGCGATTTCGGCGATAGGTTCGATGGTCCCGACCTCGCTATTGGCCGTCATGATCGAGACGAGGACGGTGTCCTTGGTCAAAGCCTTCCGGACGTCCTCGGGATCAATCCGGCCGAACCTGTCCACCGGGAGGAGGACGGTCGTGAAGCCGAGTTTTTCCAGGGCTTTGGCCGAATTCAGGACGGAAGCATGTTCGATCGCGGAGACGACGATGCGCTTGCCCCGGGCCTGATTGGCGAGGGCCATCCCCTTCAGGGCAAGATTATTGGATTCCGACCCGGCAGCGGTGAAGATGATCTCCCCGCTCGCCGCCCCGATAAGTCCGGCAACCTTAGCCCTGGCCTCATCGACAGCCTGGAGGGCCTCCTGACCGGCCGAGTGAAGGCTTTGGGGATTTCCGTAGCTCCCCCGGAAAAACGGCAGCATGGCCTCCAGGACCTCCGGCCGTAAAGGGGTCGCCGCAATGTGGTCCAGATAGGCTTTCCTCATATCCGCCCCTCCCCGGTCACCAGTCTGAAACGCCCACTCCGGGCCGGACCGTGAACGTCCGGTTCAGACGGCCTCGACACTCTTGACCTCAGGGACCTCCTTCTTGAGATGCCTTTCGATCCCCATCTTGAGGGTCATCTGGGACATGGGGCAGCCGCCGCAGGCCCCGGTGAGACGGACCTTGACGATACCATCCTCGATGCCTACGAGCTCAACGTCCCCTCCGTCGGCCTGGAGGGCGGGACGGATCCTGTTCAACGCCTTTTCGACCTTTTCTTTCATCGTTTCCCTCCTTGGGATCTCTCTCCAATAAAGCTCTTTTGTCACCCCGGATTCTACGCTTTTCGGGGGCCGAAATCAAGTAATCTTATAATATTAGTAGTCTTTCCCGGCCGCTCTTTTATTTCCAATCCAGGAGTCTTTTCTGTGCTTTGAGGGCGCGGATTCCGGTGACGTCCTGGCTGACCTCGAGACACCCCTTGTAGGCCCGGGCGCTGTCCCGGACGGCGAAATAGCGGATGTGGATGAACTTTCCTTCGATCTCGATCCAGAATTCCGCCGTGTTCTTGTCGCCCGCTTTGAACGCCTTCAGGATCGCGTTCACGATATGGACGCTCTTCCCGGGGTGGCAGTTCTGGACCTTGCGGCCGATGACGGCAGGGGTCCGAGTGAAAATCCTGTCCCGAGTGGACGAATAATAACGGACGGTGTCATTTTCGTCGACGAAAGAGACGTCCACGGGCAGGTGGGTCAGGACGAGGTCCACCTGCTCGATGGTCAGGCTCCCCGTGCTCAGCGGAAGCTCGCTTGCGGGCTTCATGTCTTTGGATTTCGGCATGATCAATTTCTCCTTAATGATCGGATCGATGGCATTTTATCAAAATAAACGCCCCCCGTCATTAGCAGCATTCTTCCCAAAAATTGCCGAAAGGGTTCTCACTTCTCAAGCGATGACGCCGACTTCAGGGAATACCCGGAATCCCGACTCACGTCCACTCGGCAATTTTGGGTTCTTCCGATGGGCGTCGGACCGCGGCCTTCAAACGACGATCCGCGGGACGAACGGATTGATCCGGACCAGGACCTCGTAGCTGATGGTCCCGGCCAAGGTCGCCAGGTTGTCCGCTGAGATCTCCTCGGGCCCCTCCCTGCCGATCAAGGTCACTTCCTCCTCGAGCCCGACGCCGGGAATGTCGGTGATGTCCGCCGTGAGAAAGTCCATGGCGACTCTCCCCCGCAGGGCGGCCCGGCGGCCCTTGACGAGCACGTAGGAGGCATTGGACAGGCTCCGCGCATAGCCGTCGTAATAGCCCACCGGGACAACGGCCAGCGTCGTCGGCCTCGTCGTTTTGTAGGTCCCTCCGTAACCGACGAGCGCGTCCTTGGGGACCTTCTTGATCTGGGCGATCCGGGCCTTCCAGGAAAGGACGGGCCTGAGGGACAACGGGTCGCGGCGCTTTTCCAGGCAGGACAGGTAGGTCTCCTTGGACGGCCAAAGTCCGTAAAGCCCGATCCCGACCCGGACGAGGTTGAACCACGTTTCCGGGAAGAGGATCACGGCCGCCGTGCACGACATATGCCTGAGCGGAACTCGGATCCCGCGCTTCCCGAGGGCTTCGATGGCCGACCGGTAGATCTCGAGCTGGCGCCTGGGATAATGATGGTCGGTCGTGTCCTCGATGTTGGCGAAATGGGAAGATATCCCCTCCGCGACGACTCCGGACCTGCGCCGCGCCCTGCTGATGAAACCGGCGATCCTTTCGGGAGGGATGCCCTGGCGGTACGTTCCCGTCTCGAGCTTGAAATGGAGATAGGCAGGCCTGCCGAGCTTCCGGGAGGCCTCGGACAGCTTGGCGACCGTCTCCTCGTTGTAGACGACGAGCCGCAGGTCGCGGACGACGGCTTCAGCCGCCCCATCCAGAGGGACGTAGCCCAAGATGAGGATGGGCGATTTATGGCCGGCTTCCCGGAGGGCGACGCCCTCTTCGAGGGAATTAACGCCGAGCCAGTCCGCCCCTGCTTCACGGATGATCCTGGCGGCTTCGAGCAGGCCGTGGCCGTAGGCATTGGCCTTGACGATCGCGAGCATCTTGCGCCTTGCCCCGATGAGGCGGCGGAACTCCGCAACGTTGTGGACGAGCGCGCAGCGGTCGATCTCGACCCATTGGACCGGGCGGCCCGTCATTCTGCCCGCCGTCATTTTCGCTCCCCGGGCTTCAGGCTGGAGGTATCGATGAGTCCCGCGAGCTCGGATTCGAGAAGGATGGTATCGTCGCGCTCGACGCCGGTCGAGATCAAACCCACCCGGGTCTCGATGAGATCCTCGATCTTCCGGACGTAGTCCTTGAACGCGGCCGGGAGCGAAGCATATTCCTGGGCCCTGTGGACGGAATCCCGCCAGCCGGGCATTGTTTTGTAGACGGGGACCACTTTTTCCAGGATCCGGGGCTCGGCCGGGAAGCTTTTCAGGACTTCGCCCTTATAGCTGTAGGCAGTGCAGATCCGAACCTCATCCATCTCCTCCAGGACGTCCGGTTTGGTCAGGGCGATCCGGTCGATACCGTTGACGCGGCAGGCATAGCGGACGGCCAGGGCGTCGAACCAGCCGCAGCGCCGCGGTCTCCCGGTCGTCGCCCCGAATTCATCGCCCCGGGCGGCAATTTTTTGCCCTCTTTCGTCGGCAAGCTCGGTGGGAAATGGCCCGCTCCCGACCCGGGTCGTGTAAGCCTTGGTGATGCCTAGGATGGAATGGATCGATTTCGGCCCGATCCCAAGACCGGTGCAAACGCCGCCGGCCGTCGAGCTCGACGACGTGACAAAGGGATAGGTCCCATGGTCCAGGTCGAGCAGGACGCCCTGGGCCCCCTCGAAGAGCACCCGTTTCCCCTTTTTCATCTCTTCGTCGAGGAAAAAGGAGACGTCCCGGATGTAGGACGCCATGCGGGACGCATATCCCGCGTATTCTTCGTAGATCTTTCCGGCTTCGAGAGGGGCGATCCCAAAGGCCGCGAACAATCTGTTCTTGACCTCCAGGTTCTCGCGGATCTTTTCCCTGAGGACGGCGAGGTCGAGCAGGTCCCCTGCCCGGACGCCCCAGCGGGCGGCCTTGTCCTCATAGGCCGGTCCGATCCCCCGGCAGGTCGTGCCGATCTTCTTTTCGCCCCGGCTTTCCTCGGAGATCTTTTCCATAACCGGATGATAGGGCATGATCAGGTGGGCGTTGTGGCTGATGACGATCCGGCCCCCGTCCACGGCGACCCCGCGGACCTCCAGGTCCCCGATCTCCCGGAAGAAGGCCTCGGGCGACACGACCAGCCCGTTCCCGATGACGCACGTCTTTCCCGGATGGAGGATCCCGGAAGGGACGAGGTGAAGGACGACCTTCTTGCCGCTGACGCAAACCGTGTGCCCGGCGTTATGGCCGCCTTGATAGCGGGCGACGATGTCAAAAGCGGGGGTCAGGAGGTCGACGATCTTGCCCTTGCCTTCATCTCCCCACTGCGTGCCGAGAACGAGCAGATTCGCCATGGTTGTCCTTCTTTCGCTTCAAAAGCTGAGGGCCGCCTGGATCTGGACGACGTTGTTCCGGAGGGCGGGACCCTTCTCCTTGTTCATGTCGTACTCGGCTTTAATGAGGAAGGTCGGGCTCATGAAATAGCGGACGCCAAACGCCCAACGGCTCCTCGCCCCGAGGATTTCCGGGCCTTCTTCGGAAACCAGCAGCCGGACGCCGGGTGAAGGGTCACCGGGGTCCGACCGCTGGAAGCTCACGACCGGCTGGAGCTTCCCGAAATTGAGGGCGATGAGGGCAAAAAACCCGTCGGACCTTCCGTCCGGAACCCCGGCCGGGTTCTTCCAGACCGCCTTCGTGTATTCGCCGCGGACCTCGTAGTCGTTCGAGATCCAGGTCAAGTCGGCGCCTTCGAGGGTCAAAAGGAGCGCGTTTGTTCCGTCATACTTGCCGGAATAATAGGAGACCCCGACTTCGAATCCTTCCCCGACGATGAACCCGAGCCGGCCGCCCTTCCCCTTGTCCTTGTTGTTGTCCCCGAAAAGCTGACCGGCCGCCGCCCCGTCCTTTTCGCCCAGGCCGTTGCCGAGGTAGGCCGCGTAACGCAGGAACCCCATCCTCCCCCGGAAGACGAGGCCGATGTCCCGCCAGCTCATTGGATAGACGCCCGCGAGATTGAGCGGGGTCCGGACGAGCGCGGTTTGGTGGGGCCGGTTGGATTCGTTATACTTTCCGAAGGGCACGAGGAAGAGCCCGAGCCTGAAATCGCTCTCGACGGCGAGTTTGAATCCGACCGAGGCCTGCTCCATTTCCAGTTTCGACTCGCTTTTCAGGCCCACCTCAAACATGAAGTCGAACCTCTGGCCGAGGTCCCCTGCGAAAAAAAGTCCGCCCCGGAGGTTCTGGAAACTGCCCTGGCTCGCGCCGCTCTGCGCCTGGCCCTTGATGAATTCGAAGGAAAGGTAGCCCCCCGGCTTGGTCTCTCCCTTCAGCGCGAGAGGCGCCGCGAGGAGCGCGCAAAAAACGATGACCCTTGTTCTCATAGGCTCGAAAAGTCGAAATCGTCTTCGAGGAGGACGGCTTTCCATTTGTCGATATTCTTCCCGGAGGCGGCCAGCCGGGTGATCTCCGCGGCCCCCTTCCTCGTGCCCATCCAGACGGCCCCCGCAAGGGTTCCGTTCCTGATGACGATCTTCTTGTAGATCCCCGTTTCGGCGGCCTCCCGGACCCGCACTTCAAAACCCTCGCCCTCGGGATTAACCTGGCCGACGGACGTCACGAAGACGCCCGCGACCTTGAGCTGATTCGAAGGCACAGTCCCCCTGTACGTCTTCTCGTGATTCAACATGTTGAAGGCAGCGACACGCGCCTGGTCGAAGGACGCAGGGATGATGCCGTAGACCCGGTCCCGGTGCTGGGCAACGTCGCCGGCCGCGAAAATACCCGGATGGCTCGTCTCGAGGAAATCGTTGACCACGATCCCGCGGTCGACGGCGATCCCGGCCTCTTTGGCCATGGAGAGGTTGGGTTTGACGCCGGCGGCCACGACGACCATGTCGGCCCCAGCCTCGCCCCCGCCTTTGAATTTCAACCCGGCGGCCTCCCCCGCCCCGGTGATCTCTTCCGTCGCGACGCCCAGGCGAACTTCGATCCCCAACTTTTCGATCTGGGCCTTCAGGATCCCGGCTCCGCGGACGTCCAGCTGTCGGGGGAGGAGGCGGTCGAAGAATTCGTTCACCGTAACCGAAGCTCCTCTCGCCTTGAGGGCCCGGGCGATCTCCAGGCCCAGGAGACCGCCGCCGAGGACGGCGACCCTCGGGTGGTCCTTCAGGTATTCGAGGATCGCGAGGGCATCGTCCAGCGTCCTGAGGACGAAAACGCCCTTTTTCTCCGCGCCTTCGATCGGCGGGACGAAGGCCGAGGATCCGTTGGCCAAAAGGAGCCGGTCGAAGGCCGACGCGCGGCCGTCCCGGGTTTCCACCTTCCCCGCCCCTGCGTCGATCCGGACCACGGGCTCTCCGGCGCGGTTGACAATGTTCTGCCGCTCCTCCCAGTGCTCGGGAAAGGCGAACAGCTTCTCGTAGGGCAGGTTCCCGGCGATGAACTCGATGAGGTTGGGCCTGGGATAATACGGATATCGTTCCTCGGCGAAGATCTCGATCTCGACGGACGGATCGAGTTCCCGGAGGCTCTTGGCGGCCATGGTCCCGGCCAGGCCGTTCCCGACGATCACGGCTCTCATAGCAAGCCCTCCCTTCCCCGCGGCGGGATCATGAAACCATTTGGAAGAATTCCTTGCCGACCCCGCACTGGGGGCAGACCCAGTCCTCCGGCAGGTCTTCGAAGCGCGTCCCGGGCTGAATCCCGCTGTCGGGGTCGCCGACACCCGGATTATAGATGTATCCGCAGGCCGTACATTCCCATTTTTCCATCGTTTCCCTCCTCCTTATATAATAAGGTATCTCAATCCTCGCCCAGGACGTACCTTTCATATTCGGACTCGAGCCTGAGCTTGTGGGTCTTTTCCTGTCGCATGAGGTGGTCGAAAAGCGTCCGGTGTTCGGATCTCGCCGCCCTCCGTGTCAGTTCGCCGTAAAGCTCGGCCGCTTTGCCCTCCTTCCTGGCGGCGAAGATCAGGAGGTCCTGGAAGCTCATGTCGGGGTGAGGAGGTTCAGCGATGAGATAATCGGTGATCCTGAGGTCCACGACGCTCGCGGATCCCAATTCTTCGATCCCGGCGCGGGCCGCCTTCTCGAGAAGTCTTTTGTGGTTCCCTTCCTCGTCACATAGCTCCTTGAGAAGTTTCTTCAGTCCCGGGGTCCCGGCAACTTCCAGCATTTCCCCGTAGGCGGCGGCCGCCTCCTCCTCTTTCTTGATGGCGAACGCCAGGATGTCGTCTATTGTCCGAAATCGTTCCTCGTCCTTGATTTCCATCAAACGGGGCCTCCTTCTCCAGAGCGTCCATTATAATTAAAAACGAACAGCTGTCAAACGCCAACGAGCATCAGTTTTTCCTTGACCAGCGAGTTGCGTTTGACGGGCTTGTCGTTCTTGATGGCAATGTGAAGGGCTTTGTAGGAGCCGACGATGACGCTGAGCTTCTTGGCCCGCGTCAGGGCGGTATAAAAGAGGTTCCTCTGGAGCATGATGAAGTGCTGGGTCAGGAGCGGCATGACGACAGCCTGGTATTCGCTGCCCTGGGCTTTATGGACGGAAACGGCATAGGCCAGGGTGATGTCGTTCAGGTCGTCCTTCTCGTAGACGACCGGGCGGCCGTCGAACTCGGCGATGATCCTAAACCTCGTCTTGTCCAGGTGGACGATCGTACCGATGTCGCCGTTGAAGGTTTCCTTCTCATAATCGTTCCGGATCTGCATGACCTTGTCCCTGACCCGGAACTCGCGGCTTCCCACTTTGAGCCCTTCCTGGAGGGGGTTCAGTCTCTGCTGGAGCTCCTGGTTGAGGTTGTCGACACCGACCAGTCCCTTGTACATCGGGCTGATGACCTGGATCTGGGGAGACAGGGCGGGGATGTGGAGCCAGCGCGGGATCCTCGTCTGGCAGAGGCCGAGGATGGTCTCGAACGCCTTCCTGTCGTCCTCCTCGTGGATGAAGTAGAAATCCGATCCCTGCTCTCCCTTGGGGGGAAAGACCAACCCCTCGCCGCGGTTGATCCTGTGGGCGTTGAGGACGATGTAGCTCTCCTTCTCCTGGCGGAAGATCTCGTCCAGCCTGACGACTGTCACGGTCCCCGATTCGATGATGTCCCGGAGGAGCGTTCCCGGGCCGACCGAGGGCAGCTGGTCCTTGTCCCCGACGAAGACGAGCCGCATCGAGGCCGGCACGGCCTTGAGGAGATGGTGCATCAGGGGCAGGTCCACCATGGAGAACTCGTCGATGATGAGCTCTTCGCCGTTGAGGGGGCACTTTTCCCCCCGCCGGAAGGTCCCTTTCTTGGGCTGGAATTCGAGGACACGGTGGATGGTCCTGGCCTCCCGGCCCGTAGTTTCGATGAGCCTCTTGGCGGCCCGGCCGGTGGGGGCCGCGAGCAGGACCTCCCGCCCCCACCTGTCGAAGATCTCGACCACGGCCTTGATGATGGTCGTCTTGCCGGTGCCCGGTCCTCCCGTGATCACCAGGACCTTCTTTTGAAAACACTCCTTGATGGCCAGCCTCTGCATGGAAGAAAAAGCGATCCCGAGTTTCTTCTCGACGTCCGAGACGCCGGAGTCCAGGTCGAAGGGCGGGCCGCTGCAGGAGACCGCAGCCAGCTTGTGGAGGGCTCGGACCACCTCTTCCTGTGCCAAGTGGAAGGACGGCCGGTAGAGCGCCGAATCAGAGGCGACGGGCTCCCGGACGAGCATCTTCTTTCCGGCCAAGGCCGCGATCGCTATATCGACTCTTTCGTCGTCCGCGGCCAGTTCCTCCAGGCACTTGGCCCTGACCTCGCTCTCAAGAGAAAAGACGTGTCCCTGCTCGTTGTCCTTTTCCAACACATAGAGGATGTATGCTTTGACCCTCTCCGGCGACCCGGGATCCATCCCGAGCTTCAATGCGAGCTGGTCGGCGGTCTTGAATCCGACGCCCCAGATATCCAGGCTGAGTTGATAAGGATTGCTCTTGAGGACATGAAAAGACCTCTCGCCATACTGGCTGTGGATCCGCGTGGCCAGGTTCGTGGAAACGTTGTGCTCCTGGAGGAAGATGACCAGGTCGCGGATGTCCTGGTGCTCTTCCCAGGACTTCCGGATCTCCCGGAACTTGACCGGCCCGACACCCTCCACTTCTTTCAGCTTCTCGGGTTTCGAGGTCAGGACCTCGATGGTCCCCGCGCCGAATTTCCGGACGATCCTCTTGGCCAGGACGGGGCCGATGCCTTTGATCAGGCCTGAGGCGAGGAACTTCTCGATGCCGGCGACGGAGGCCGGAAGGGCCAGGGCGAAGCTCTCCACGTGGAACTGCCTCCCGAACTTGGGATTGACCTCCCATTTCCCCTTGAGTTTCAAGACCTCTCCGGGGGACAGCGGCGGGAACGATCCGACGATGGTCACAGGCTTCCCCTCGTCGACGGCGAAGCGGCAGACGGTGTAACCGTTGTCGGGATTGTAATAGACGATCTGCTCGACGGTGCCTTCCAGTTGGTCCATGATGGCTCGGATTTATCTTAATGCATTAAGGAGAGCTAAACAAGCTTATCCAGCCTGTCCGGCCTGCTCAAGTTTGACCCTCGCCGGGTTTCATGCTAATTATTCGTTGATGAAATTCCTCAAGGTCCTGATGAACTCGACGATCAGCGGGCTGTTCTTCGCCGGCCTCCTGGCCCTGCTCACCCTGGACATCAACATCAACCTTCCCTTCGAGGCCTCGGCCTTCGTCGAGCTCGCCCTCGCCTTGGCCCTTCCATACGGAACGGTCGTCCTCGTCACGGTCCTTTCCCTCTTCTTCATCTTCCAATTCTTCACCGGGAAGAGGTTCGCGATCAAGGCGGTCTCTCCGTCATTCCTGGCCGTGAGCTTCGCCCTCCTCATCATCGTCTTCCTCCTCATCCTCTGGGAAAACATGTCATACTTCCGGTCCTTCCTGGACGCCGGGACCGGGGGACGGCTCAGGGCCCAGGCCGCCATCCTGGCCGCCCTTGCAGCCCTCGCGGGCGCGGCCCTCTACACCGCCCGAAGGTACAAGAAGGTCTTTCCGCTCACCGCCTATTTCTTGGTCTTCGCCCTGGGATTGGTGTTCACCGTCAGCCAAAGGGCTAAATATCCGGCCGGGGACGCGGACGCCAGGGCAGGACGGCTGGAGGCCAGGAGAATCGACAGGAACGTGGTCCTCGTCGGCCTCGACGGCCTGAGCCTGGACTTCATCTTCCCCCTGATCGCGGAGGGCAAACTGCCGAACTTCTCCTGGCTCGTGGAGAACGGCACCTGGGGAAGACTCGAGACCACTTCGCCGACCGAATCCTTCATCCTCAACCACTCGCTCATGACCGGCAAGCTCCCCGCCAAGCACCGCCGGTTGTCCCTCAACTCCTACCGGCTTTTTTACGGAAAGTACAAATTGGATGTGACGCCCCGCTTCATCCTCTTCAGGCAGATGATCCGGCTCGGCCTCCTGAAGGCCCTTCCCGGCTCTCCCCCCCGCGCGGCCAAGGACATGGCCTTCATAATCGAGGCCAACGGTTCGCGCACCCTTGATCTGGGCTCTCCGGTCAGGGCGGCACGGGAAAAACCCGACCCCCGGGCGGAAAAGGCCTTCGGCCTCGCCTTCAAGGTTGAGCCGTCGGCAAGGAACCGCTTGTTGGACCTGGCCCGCAAGGCCTTCACCAAGGATTGGGAGCTCGAGGATTCGGCCTTCGCGGAGAAGGGCCGGAGGCAGCCGGGATTCTTCCATCTCCTGCTCGACGGGCTGAATACAGTCGAGGCCTATTTTTTTAAATTCAGCAATCCCGAGCAATTCGGCAGCATCAACCAGGAGGAGATCAGCCGGTATGGACCGGTGATCTCCCGGTATTATGAGTATTACGACCAAATCATCGGCAAGTACCTCGCCTCCCTCAAGGACAACGAGCTGCTCGTCGTCTATTCTTCATTCGGAGTGGAGCCCCTGCCCCTTTGGAAACGGTTCGTGGAATGGATCCTCGGGAATCCGGACGTCTCGGCCTACCACGAGGACACCCCGGCCGGCGTCATCTTTTTTTACGGCAAAGGGATCGAGAAGCGGAACACCGCGGAGGGAATGAAGATCGTGGACATCGCGCCGACCATCCTCTACTTCCTGGGGCTTCCCGTGGCGAAGGACATGGACGGCATCGTCCAGAGTCCGGTCTTCGACCGGGAGTTCACGGCCGAGAACCCCATCTTCTACATCGGGTCGTATGAAGAGACCGAAATTGAAAGCCGTTAAGCGGGTTAGTGGATGACCTTGAGCATCCGGGTCCAACGGGCTTTGGGAAGGAAGCTGACGAATTTCCTGAGCCTGTCCCGGAGGCCGGTCTTCTGCCAAGCATCCCGATCGGCCTTGTAAGAGAAATAGATCACCCATGGCCGCCCCTTGATATTGTCCAGGGGGAGGAAGTTCCAGTAGCGGCTGTCCGCGCTGTTGTCCCGGTTGTCGCCCATGACGAAGGCATGGCCCGGCGGGACGACGACGGGCCCGAAGTTGTCGCGGATGAGGTCGTCATAGTGATAAGAATCTTTCTTGGAGTAAACCTGGCTGTCGTTGTGGACCTTGTAGGGTTCGGACAGGGGCTTGTCGTTGATGAAGACCTGCTTGTCCCGGATCTCGATCCTCTCCCCTTCCAGGGCGATGACCCGTTTGACGAAGTCCTTGTTGAGCTCCCGGGGATACTTGAAGACGACGATGTCCTTTCTGCCGATCGTCTTGCCCGGGAGGATCCTGGCTTCGAAGGGAAAGGCCGGCCGGACATAGGCCAGTTTGTTGACGAGAAGGAAGTCGCCGATGAGGAGCGTCGGCTCCATGGACCCGGTGGGGATCTGGAAGGCCTGGACGACGAAGGTCATCACGAAGAAGACGAAAACGGCCGTCTCGGCGATGAGCTCGAAGTACTCCCTGAAAACACCCTTGTCCCGCTTCTTCTCTTTTTTGGCCATCATGGTGTAACAAACAAGGCGCTAATATAGCCTAAATACGGAATTCCATCAAGCCCGGCTGAACATTTTTTAATAAGGTGCGTGCGGCCTGGAGCCGCCCTCAGCCCCCGGACCCCGGGGAACCAGTCCCGTCGGTTCCCCCCATCGGGCAAGCCGACGGGTCCCCCCTCCGCTACGGGGGCTTACGGGCAGCATCCAGTGCCGCACTGAAAAAATTTATCTTTATTGATTAATTGATTAAATGAACAGAAAAGAAATGCTTCCTGGGTTGCCGTAAGAATCCCTTTTTATGTGATGACGTGTTGTCTGAGGGCCGAGCGGGCAAGGATCCCCGACTCTTTCTTGACACAAAATGGGTTTCGGGCTTTACTAAGGCCGTGAACATCATCCTGTTCGGCTACCCGAGGACGGGAAAGACGACCCTCTTCAACCTCCTCACCGGGGCCGGGATAGAGGTCGGGGCTTACGAGGACGGAAAGAAGGAGCCCACCGTCCGGACCTGCGCTCTGCCCGATCCCCGGTTGGACGGACTGTCGGCCCTCCACCCCGAAAAAAAGAAGGTCGCCGCCCCCGTGGACATCACGGACTTGGC
>Ga0315291_10003627_pt1 | contig 19965 bp, 15 predicted proteins | sample YL17G12_20_MG_FD_203070 | JGI IMG/M metagenome (GOLD analysis project Ga0315291, IMG submission 203070) | Sediment microbial communities from Yellowstone Lake, YNP, Wyoming, USA - YL17G12_20 | ecosystem: Environmental > Aquatic > Freshwater > Lake > Sediment | place: USA: Wyoming | collected...
AGAGATTTCGCCGAGATCAGATCATGAGAGGGTGAAGGATCGGGAGGGGTCTAGATCCGTCAGGGTTCAGAACCCTCATCTTACGAAGACAAAAGGTAGTATCCCAAAGAGTTCAAATTACGACACCAGCATCGGCGGTTGCACACACACAGAATGACGAAACGACGAAGTAGTCGTATGCACTTGATGCTCTATTTGATCGGTCGCTCGCGACCTAACCTCTAATCGACGAACGATCAGAAGCATCACGAAAAGCTAGTATACTCACGCGCCCGCTAACTTAGTGATCACCATGAGCGAAAGGAAAGTGGTCGCGCCCGCGGTCACAACGTGGCTCAACGGTGAACATTACACTACTCTGTCTGAATTCGTAATCCCAGGAGGAAGGGCAGACATTCTCGGTTTCAAGTGGCGAGGAACCCATGAAGTTGATTGCATCGGAGTTGAGTGCAAGCCTGGCTCCACTTCGCCGCGTGCAATCTATCTTCTGCTGAGCGAACAGATTTCTCAATACCGAAAATCAGTACAGTATTTCTACCTGGCGCTTTCCGAGAGAACCAAGTTGGATGCTATTGCAAAGTTCTGCGAAATCAATCACACAGGTTTGATAGTTGTCAAGGATCAGACCTTGGACGTTGTGACAAAGGTGGACTATGTCAACCCTTCCTTCGACCATGACCTTTTTCTTCACAACGTAAGACCCAGATTGGTCCTTGCGCTCTGTTTCGAGGAGATGTTTGGCCACGATCACGTGGATCTGCGTTCGCAGGTCGGATGGTGCTCCACACTGGGCAAGGTCCAGTTTAGTGGATATTGCTCGGACGAAACGACGTTCTTTGGCGTGAATCTCGAAGATGTACGAGGCTCACGCATAGGGTTGGACGGTCTCAAGGCTGCCTTGAATGGGGTCAAAGGTGATACGTATCTTGAGCTTTGGCGAGAGAGATACTTCACGCGAGGAAAGCGAACCCGGATGCCCTTGTTAGCAAAGAAGGTTGACACAGTGAGCGACGAGGACTTGGATTTGATTGTCCAAGCTGGCACAGCAGATACTAACATGCACATTCACGTTTCACAGAGAGTCTGGGAGAATTGGGAGTCACTAGGCAGAACAGAACATCTCGGAAGGATTTCCAGGGCAAAGGATAACTTGACAAATCTCTTCGGGTATTTCCAAGAGCAAGCTAGCCATTATCATGAGATCTTCAGGAATGCCGTCGGATCATAGACTAGCAGCGGATGGACGAAAGAGAGACTGTATTAGGGCAACTGGATTCGAATCGATGCGGGACAGATCACTGAGTGCTACTTGATCTCGGCCCTAGCGTCTCAGCAATTCGGGCATCTTCTCCGATAGAAACTTGTCAATATCCGAGTCAGCCTGAGCCAGTTTGCGGGCAACTCGCTTGAGCCGCGCCGCTACTTTCACAAACTGCATAGGTTTGGCTAGGTCATGGATCTCCCTGAATCGCGAAAGCCGGTTCTCGGCAAGCGTTATTGCTTCTCTTTTCCCAATGTGAGGGCGGCGTCTTAACCAGCTGGACTACGGGCCCATGTACTTCTAATAGGGACTGCGGTTGTTCTTGGCACCTGACTCAGCGAGTACCTTTCTTTGTATAAATTTTTAGCCGTTCAGTGGCTGCTCTTCTGATCCCGACTCCGAATTAGATTAAGCGCGTCCCTCAGCTTTTGGTGCTTTCTCTGGATTGTGAAGCCTATGCATTTGGCAAAGCGTTTTATGGAATCCTGTCTTGCCACTATGAGCCAGAACGTTCTCGATGCGAACGTAACTAGTTCTCCTCTTATTGCCAAAACAACTCGGTCAGGTCGGTTGTATAGTCAAATTCTCCAATTTGTGTTCGAACTTTCCAAGAGCAGTTGAACACAACGAAGAAGGCCGAGCTCGTTGTTTGTCACTTCGCGCCTCCGCGATTGTTAGTGCCGACTGAAACGACCGGAGAACCTTCCGCGTCAAAAAGACATCGCAGAGAAGCCTCTAGCTATGATTTCCGTCGGAAAACATTCTGGGATTCGAGCGACTAGAATCGTCATCGCATAGACAGATCGCTACGCACTCACGGGTACTCATGTTGCGGCTTAGCTTAGGAACGGTGTGTCCTGTGGCACAGCTTTTGTTCTTCTGGCGCGCCTTTCACAGATCCCGTACACATCTAGGCGTTGACCCGTGACGGTAAATCTGGTTCTCGAAGCCGCCCTCGCAACGACATCTCGGACAGCTCGGTCATTTACGTCCGTGACGCTTCCGCATCGCAAACAGACAACATTAACGTGAGGGGTCACATTGGAATCAAACCTTGTCTCGCCCTGCGGAAGAGCCAACTCTTGAACCAAACGCAGTTCTCTGAGAACTTGAAGCGCCTTGTAAACGGTTGCCAGGCTAACCGTGGGATGCAGTCTCTTGGTCTCCCTGTAAATCCTCTCTGCGGTTGGATGCTCTCGACTGGAGAGTGCGAGACGACAGATCGCTATTCTCTGGGCCGTCGCCTTGTAGCCTTTCTTGCGAAGAGCCTCAATTATGGCTGAGTCCGATGAAAATTGAGAGATTAGCATTACATTCATTCTTAGTTAATAATGATTGTTAAATAAAACTGCATCCTCATCGCCTGACCGAATGAAGAGGAGGTGACATCTCTGGCTATTCTAAACGAAGAAGTCGAGCATGAATCATGGTTCAGCGAATTCCTAGGAGAAGGCCCATCCGGTCACTTCATGCGCAGAGGCGAGACATCCCCATTCGTATCCAAGTTCTTGAAGTAGCTTCGAGCATTCGATACACTGACCCCTTTCTCCCTTTTCTAACGACCATCCTCTTGACCCGCTAATCAATCCCATTTCTACAGCCCCGGCAAGATCCAAAATTCCCGTCAGTTCGACGCATCTGAGAGGCTTCTCTTCGTCGCTACTCGAAGAATTCGTGGTGCAGCTTTTGCACGACGGTCAGTACATCCGGTTCGTTTACAATGAAGCTCAGGTTAATCTCCGAGGCTCCCTGTGAGATCATATTGACGTTAAGGTCTCGAACGGCCCCAAAGACTCTAGCGGCTAGGCCTGGCGTATACCGCATCTGTTCGCCCACCAAACAAATGATGGCCTTGTCATTTTCAACGGTCACCGTTGAGAATTTCTTGAGCTCGTTGACAATCGCCGGTAGATAGCGAGTATCATCAATCGTTAGTGAGACATTCACTTCCGACGTAGAGACCAGATCAACCGAAGTCTGAAACTTGTCAAAGACCTCGAAGATTGATTTCAAGAAGCCGTGCGCTAGCAGCATTCGCGTTGAGTAAACGTTGATGACTGTTATCCCTCTCTTGTAGGCGATCGACTTGATCTGGCCCGGTTGCCCTTTGCCACTCTCGCGCGATACAATACTGGTGCCAGGCGACTCGGGACGTTTCGTGTTGTAGACGTGAACAGGGATGCTTCTCTCCACCGCGGGGAGAATTGTGCTCGGGTGCAAGACCTTAGCACCGAAGTACGCCAGCTCGGAAGCTTCTTGGAACGTTACCGTCTCGAGCAAGCGTGTTTGTGGGATAAGCTTGGGATCAGCTGTCAAAATTCCGTCTACATCGGTCCAGATCTCGATCACTTCAGCGTTTATCAGTGCGCCGATGAGCGCGGCCGAGTAGTCTGAGCCACCGCGGCCGAGCGTGCTCGTCACACCGTCGCGTGTTGAGCCGATGAAGCCTTGGGTGACTGGCACGGTCCCTCTCTCCACCACGGGCAGCAAGATCTCTTTCGCACGGGCCTCCGAGATCTCCATGAGCGGTGCGGCCCTCGTATGATTGTCGTCCGTTATGATGATTTGGCGCGCATCAATCAGTTCGGCATTGAGACCCTGTTCTTGCATTGCTGCTGACAGGATCAGCGTGGACAAGCGTTCTCCGTAGGAGGTCATCGCGTCGAGGGATCGTGGCGACAGTTCCCCCAAAATGGCCAAGCCGTGAACCAGCGCCGTGATCTCATCTAGATATTTCGCCAGCGCGTCTTGTGTGAGTTTTCGGCGGGTGCCGTCATGGATCAGTTGAGCTATAGCTTCTTGGTGGCGTTTCCTTAACGCATCTTCTATGAGCTTCTCCGCTTGAGCCTCATTTCGTTCGCGAGCTAATTGGGCAATCTGAATTAGAGTGTCTGTGACATGAGCCATGGCCGAGGAGACGACGATCGGGCGGTTGGACAATTTCGATTTGACGATACTGATGACCTGTTCCATCGTGGCAGCATCTTGGACCGATGTGCCCCCGAACTTCATTACGATCATAAGAAGACACTGCTGCTAATCGAAAAAGCCCTGAGCCTTGATCAACTCAGCATTTAGGATGGCCGCGCCTGCGGCACCCCGGATTGTATTGTGCCCAAGGATTACAAACTTGTAATCTAGGATTGAACAGGGTCGAACGCGTCCGACGACCGTCGCCATCCCCTTCTCCAAGTTCACATCGAAACGCGGTTGGGGTCTGTCAATTTCCTCCCTGAGGACGACTGGGTGCTCTGGCGCGCTTGGGAGTCTGAGTCTCTGTGGCAAAGACGTGTAATTTCGGAACGCACTTTTCAGTTCATCGAGCGAGGCCTGCTTTCTCAACTTGACGCTGACGCTCTCAGTGTGCCCGTCAACCACGGGAACTCTCGTCGTAGTGGCGCTTACCTTGACTGCGTGCATTTCCACCTTTCCGTTCTTGAAACGGCCGAGGATTTTCTTCGTCTCTCGTTCAATCTTCTCTTCTTCCTCGCCTATGTACGGAATGACATTTCCAAGGATATCGAGTGACGCGACGCCCGGATAGCCCGCGCCTGAAATGGCCTGCAGCGTCGTGACAACGACGCTCTCCAAACCAAAGCCATGGTCAATGGGGGCAAGCGCTAAGCAGAGAGTCATTGCCGAACAATTCGAGTTTGTGACGATGAAACCCTTGTCGTATTCTCGACTCTGTCGCTGGACTTCGATTAATCCTAAATGTTCAGGATTAATCTCAGGCAGTAGAATTGGCACATCATCATCCATACGGTGGTTCTTTGAGTTACTAATAACGGCGTAACCTGCTTTTGCAAATCTCTCCTCTATCGTGCCAGCCACCTTGGCGTCCAGACCCGAGAAAGCGATCCTCGTCTCAAAGCCTGGCTCAGCATCAAGCACTGGCATGTCGCGCACCCGCTCCGGAATGGGGGTGTCGAGTTTCCAATGAACGGCTTCATTGTAGGTTTTACCCGCCGATCGTTCGGATGCTGCGAGAGCCGTGACCTCAAACCATGGGTGTTTATCCAGCAGCTGCACGAACCGTTGTCCAACAGTACCTGTTGCACCAAGAATTCCCACTTTGATCTTCGTCGTCATGTGTCCGCTCTCCTAACGCCTTCAAGTTCTGCCCTTTCTAGCCTCTCCACGGCTTCAATGATCCTGCTAGTTGATTGTGTGACTGAGAACCGTGCGTAATTCGTGCCATTGCTGCCGAATGCTCCGCCTGGGGTAGCGACCACGCCCACCTTCAAAAGTTGTTTAACGAACTGGGCCCCGTTCATGCCCACATTTGCCCACAAGTAGAACGTGGCCTTCGGAGCATTGGTTCTGAGCCCTATCTTTCGAAGTCCCCGAGCAAGAATTTCAAGGCGTTCTTTGAAGATTCGATTCTTTTGTTCCAACTCTTTTGAGAGGTCGGGGTCGAAGTAGCGGTTAAGAGCGGTCGCGGCTGTTTTCTGCACGAACTTAGGGACGCCTGAATCGATCTGCGCCTTAACCTTCTTCAAGCCTGTAATAACCTCCTCATTACCTACTGCGAAACCTACTCGGTAACCCGTCATGCTGAACATCTTGCTGCATGAGTTGAACTCCACTGTACATTCCAGTGAGCCGTCAATCTCTAATGGTGAGGGTGGCCGGTAGGAGTCGAAGAAAATCTCGGAGTACGCATTGTCATAGCATAGAACGAGATTATGCTGCTTGCAAAACTCAACAGCCCTCTCCAAGGTGAGGGAATCGGCAACCGCGCCTGTAGGGTTTGATGGATAGTTCAGGAAGATAAGCTTCGATTTCTCTTCAACCTTCATATCAGAAAAGTCAGGTTGGAAAGCCCTATCGGAGTCGAGGGGAAAGAATACCGGAACGCCATCTGACAGCATAACAGAGCCTTGAGCATATACCGGGTAGCCTGGGTCGGGAAGTAGGGCTTTGTCTAGGTCATTAAGCAATACCCTGCCGACATTCGCTATGCCTTCTTTCGACCCGATTAGGGCACAGACTTGGGTTTCCGGGTTGAGACTTACGTTGAATCGTTTGCCGTACCATTCTGCAACTGCTTCTCTGAAGTAGGCTTCGCCTGCACTCGAAGAATAGTTGTAAGATCCAGGCTCGCTAAGAGCTTCCTTCAGAGACTCCGTGACAACCATAGGAGGACCCAGATCCGGGTCACCTATGCCCAAAGATATCATGTCAACGCCCTTACTTGTCATCTCCTCCTGCAGCCGTTCTAGGTCCGCGAAGATGTAGGGCGGAAGTCGCTCTAACCTATCCGCGTAGGTAATCATCTGAGGAGCCTCATCGGAACCCGCTGCCTGAATATCAAATCGTTAACCGTTTCGCGATCTCGGATAATGTCTGCCTGCCCTTCGTTAACCAAGACCTCTGCCGGTCTAGGGCGTGTGTTGTACTGGCTACTCATACTGTAGCCATAGGCACCTGCATTCATCACGACGATCACGTCTCCAACTTCGAGGTGTGGTAATCTTCGATCCTTCGCCAAGACATCCGTATTCTCGCAGATTTGCCCCGTAACTGTAACCGTGGCATCACATTCAGCTATTGGCCTGTTGGCGACGTAGATATGATGGTAAGCACCATAGAGCGCTGGTCTTAGAATTGTGTTCATGCCAATATCTGTTCCAACGAATGTTTTCTTGCCAGTAGTCTTGATATGGTGAACGCGGCCCAAGAGGACAGTCGAATCCGAAACAATGAACCTTCCCGGCTCAATCATTAGGTAGGGTTCCCCTATCGTGCCCTTCTCAACATACTCCGTGAACATGGCGCCTACGTGAGAGCCGATCTTTTTGGCATCTAGAGGATACTCATCAGGTGCGTAAGTGACTCCAAATCCGCCACCTATGTCAACGAACTCGAAGCTTAATCCAACTTTTCCTGCAATTGTCTTGGCAATCTCGAATAGTTTCCGTGTGACGGATTCGAAGTAATCTGCGTTGAGGACGTTGGATCCTGTCATCATGTGAATTCCAAATCGTTTGATTCCGCTCGCCTTTGCTTGAGCGTAGGCTTCGACAATTCTTGATTCTTCGACACCGAACTTCGTGTTCTCGCCGCCGAAAACCAGCCCAGGGTACTGTCCCTCTCCCATGCCTGGGTTGACTCTGAACGAGAGAACTTCAGGCCTACCGTGCTTCAGGAGCCGTGGCAGCAAGGTAGCGTCGTCTAGATTCACCGCAACACCGGACAGTATCCCTTGCGAGAGTTCATAGTCGCTGTTGTAGTTACCGCTGTAGAGCATTTCATCGGTTTTGAAGCCAGCTAAAGTTGCAAGCGTGAGCTCCTCAATGCAGGAGCAATCCGCACCGGCCCCTTCCTGTCTTACTATGTTTAGAATTGCGAGGTTGTTGTTTGCCTTAACCGCGTAATTCAACCTGAATTTGCTATAGCTTCTCTCAAATGCGGCCTTTAGGCGCCTGCAATTGTGTCGGACTCGTTGCTCATCAGTTACGTAAAGTGGCGTCCCGTAGACTGAGGCTAGGTCTATGATATCTCGACCGCCGATCGACAAGTGAGAATCCGACCAAGTCAACGGTGGCATAAGGTTAGTCATCATAATTCATCCCGTTATCTAGAAGTTTCACTGCGTAGCAGAATCTCTGTGAGTCTATTCGAGTTTCAACTTCCTCTAGGTGTCTGCTGAAGCAAGTACGTCTTGCATTGAATAGATTCCCGGTTCTTCTTTCGAGGCGATCCATCTGCAGGCTAAGAGAGCGCCTGTCGCGAATGCGGCGCGGGAAAAAGCCAGATGTTCAATCCTGATGATTTCATGCTCACCAGCCAAAATCAGCTGATGAATCCCCGGTGTTCCTCCGCCTCTCAGTGAGACAACTTCAATCTCGCCTTTCAGTCGCCTGGGCCTAGTGGTTCTATCGGTTACCGTCACGGGAAATGTGCTCTGGCTATTCAGGAGCTCGACCATTGTTTTTGCTGTCCCACTCGGAGCATCTGTCTTGAACTTGTGATGTTGCTCCACCACACTGTAATCATACAGCTTGTTGAAAGGTGAAACGAGCTTAGCTATCTGGAATAATATGTTGGCTCCTATGGAGAAATTCGAAGCAATTATGCTGGGAACATTCTTCAGGAATGAGCTTAGGCGTTCTGTCTGAGTCGAAGTGAATCCGGTTGTTCCAACAACTATTCGCTTGCCTTTGGAAATGACCTTCGGCACATTAGCGAGGTCTGCTTCCGGTTTAGAGACGAAAAGCACAACATCGCTCTTCATCGCAGCGTCCTCTAGACCAGACGCACCTCTCAGGATAATGTCCGAACTGCTTATCCCAAGTTCACTTAGCCTCTTTCCAACAAGGGGATTGCTGTCACTGCAGACCGCGCCAACGATTTCACAGTCAAGGGGCGCTTGGGAAATTACTATTCGTCCAAATTTGCCTGTGGCACCCACTACGCATAGACTAATACCCATCGTACGCCCAGCCCTGCCAGAACCGTTCATTCGTCAATCTCTCGGCGACATCAACATCGAAGAACTTGCCTAAGGGTTCAAAGACTTCTGGATGTTGCTCCTGAATCTTCCGAGCTTGACTTAAGAGTAGATTGAGTCCTTGCTCAGTCATCTTTCCCAGAGGCGGTCTCAAAGGGCCTCCTGGAAGACCTAGGACGCCCATGAGACTCTTTATTGGGAGCGGGTTACGGGCCTTGAATGCCACCTGCCCTCGGGAAGTCTCCTCAACAGTCTTGACGGTGACAACTTCAAAAAGCGGTTGCAGTGCATTGGCCACTTGACGGGCTTTTTCCACGTGACCTTCGAGTGCATATTGGCACATGTCTTGCACGCTTCTTGGGGCTACGTTTGAGACTACAGATATCACTCCTGAAGATTTGATGTCAGCGTCAAGCATCATTTGCAGCGTTTTATCATCATCACCTGACAAAATGCTGAATTCTTTACCGCAAAGCTTTCGAGTCAGCTTCATATTGGCAAAATCGCCTGTTGCTTCTTTGACAGCACCGATGTTTCGGCAGCGTTCGCTGGCTAGCGCCAAATCCTGGGGAAGAAGTTGAGTCCCGGATCGGCCGGGTATGATGTAAGGTACGAGACTAGTTTCGGGAAAAGCTGCCGCTACCGGTTCAAGGTATTCCCTTCGAATTTCCAAGGAACTTGGACCATTATAGTACGGGTCAACCAAAAGCACATGCCTGATGCCGATATCATTTGCGTGCTTTGTTCCTTCGATACATTCTGCTGTGCTGTTGCTTCCTGTGCTTGCGATGACAGTCACTTTTGATCCGACGGCGTCAAAAGTAGTCCGGAATGCATTGTTATGTTCGTCCGATGTCAATGTGGGGGTTTCACCCGTGGTCCCCACGCTTACGATCCCTGAAATCCCGTACTCGGCTTGGAACTCACATAGGGCTCGCATGCCGTCGAGATCGATTTGTCTGCCGTCTCGCGTGAACGGCGTCACTATGGCGGTGTACGCGCCCTTGTAGCCTGGACTCATTAGCGTTCGCAGTACGACCGCGCACCTCTATACTTAAGAGTTACGTATTACGTAATAGAATTACGATTTTCGTAGTCCAGAAGGTCGCTTGGGCTTGGACGAGATAGACTATAGGATGCTGGAGATCCTAAGGAAGAACGCAAGAACTACGAACAGTGACATTGCCCACCAAGTGAAGTTAACCGAGGGAGCGGTCAGAAACAGGATTAGAGGTCTCATTGAGAACGGAGTCATCAAAAGATTCACAATAGATACGGAAGCGGACCAAGTTGAAGCTATAGTACTAATCAAAACTGAGACCAAGGCAAGCAAAGTTATTCTGAAAAGAATACGGAAGTATACCAGCAGGGTATTCGAAACTGCTGGAGAATACGATATTGCCACTTACCTGAGTGCTGAGAACGTTGAGAAAATCAATGCAACAATTGACCGACTTAGGAGCGTAAATGGGGTAATTTCGACCCTCACGTTACTAAAGATCGCCGACGATCAATCATCAGAATCATGAGTGGCCTCGGCACAGGCAAGGGACGGCTCCCACTCTCGGAATTTAGCTCAATTATGCTGATATGAATCGAGAACTGCCTGAGAGAGAACTGGCACGTCCATTTCTCTGTATTATCCCAACACATCTTGCACATCTCTATAGTAGACTTCTGCTGGTGTTGAATAGTCTAGTGCCATGTGTGGACGCTCGTAATTGTAGTATTCGACGAATTTCCTGTGAAGCTGGAACCTGGCATGTTCGAGGTCGTAGGTTCGGAACCATCGTTCAATCTTACCAAGCGTCGTAGGCTTGCCGATGCCGCCGAGGATATGTTTGATTCCCTGCTCTTGGCAGTATGCGTCGAACGTGGACTCGCCTCTGCGTACGCTCCAGAATTGGCTGCCGTGGTCTGTGAGGATCTCTCTTGGCTTGGAGTATTCGTGTATGGCTCTGTCCAGTAGCCAGATGACGTTTTCAGCGGTTCCTTCGTTGAAGTGTTCGGATGCAGGTACGAATCTGGAGTGGTCGTCTAGGATGGTGATGAGCCATCTTGGGTCTACGACTTTCAGATCGCATTGCCATAGGCTGTTGCTGGCTTCATTCTGAGCGGAACGGTGTACGCTCCAGGCGGAACCATACCTGTGGCTAATGCATGGGTCAGCATCTATAATCCTGCCACCGGCACTAGTTATGGCGTGTCCACGGACGCGAACGGTCATTATTCTATCGTGGCTCCGAGCTACAGCAACTATGTCTTCGACGTGACGCCACCGTCACCCTACAAGCCCTATCATCAGTCTGGAGTCGCCTTGACAAGCGACACAACCAAGAATGTAACATTACCAGTCTAGCACGACTGCCTTTGCCCTTTCTTCTATCCTCATTGTCTTCTAGGATTCCAGCTGAGAATGAGGTAGACCGATGATCGGGAGGTTCCCAAATCCAGTCAGGTTCGGAACCCCCACCTGTTTGGGGCTCCAAACCACTCACGGAACTCTGATTGTGAACTGCCGACTGATCTGCCTCGTGTACTTCGCCGAAGAATTCCATGAAATCTGGCTGCTGAGGTCCGAGGTTCAATTGCGGAGGTACTCGCCAGACTTGTTAGGCGGGTCCAGTTCACGCTTCATCTGTGGACGCCACCACCAAGCAATATGTCGAAGGGAGTACTTGAGGCTTCTAGGTTCGACAGCCAATCGCGTCTTGCGGTGCTAGAAGAGAGAAAGCATTTACTGTTTCGGGCCAGAGATCGTCGGTTCAAATTCCTCTGGGCCCGCAACCTCTTTTCTGCTATCTGCAGATGTCTTGCGGAATCTCCGCGTGGCTACTCTCCGCAGGAATCTCGCTAGTTCAAAACATGAATTGTTGCCTGGCCGGGTCCGCCATGTCACCTATTTGAGCCATGCTTTGCTCGAGTTTTTGTCTCATGTTCTTCGGCGCGTGCTTCAATGAATTCTTTGACTTTCTCTTCGCTGTACTTTTTGGCTTCCTGCTGTTTCCGCAGTTGTTCCTTGATTTTCCGTAACAGGTCTTCCATAGTGTATGGTTTGACTATGTAGGCGTCAGCGCCCCGGTTTACGGCTTCTATGGCGTTCTCCAGTGACGGGTAGCCTGTTATAATGATCTTGATCATCTTCGGGACGGCTTCTCTCAGCGTCGTTAACAGTTCTATGCCATCCATGTCCGGTAGGCGGAGGTCGACTAACGCGAGGTTGTAGACGTTCGCTTTGGATTTCTTGATCGCTTCATGTCCGTTCTCTGCGACGTCGACCGCGTATCCCTCATCTTCCAACACGAACGCGAGCGATTTGCGCACGCTTTCCTCATCATCGATGACGAGGATTCTCGCCGCCTGCTTCCCTTTCATTTCTTGGGATTCACCTCTCTTCGTTTTAGTGGAAGCGTCACAGTGAAGGTTGATCCTTTTCCCAGCTTGGTTTCGACGCTTATGCGTCCTCCATGCACTTCAACGAGTCGCTTAGCAATTGGTAGGCCAAGCCCGATGCCCTTCGCTTTCGTGGTGTGCAATGGGTTCCAGAGCTCTTTCATAGTTTCCTTTGTCATGCCTACTCCAGTGTCTGCTATGTTGAGCTCCAAGTTGCCGTTGAACTTTCGGCTTGTGATTCTGAGTGTGCCTCCCCTTGACATGGCGTCCACGGCATTCCGAATCAGGTTTACAAGAACCCGTCTCATCTTGTCAAGGTCAAGTTCCAACGTAGGCTGTTGCTCGGTTGAGTCCACTACGCGTATTCCGCTTGGTATCTTCATGGACGTCAGAGCGTCTTTTGTGATTGATTTCGCGTCAGTCTGAGTGAGTTCCAGTCGGATTTCCTTTGAGTAGTCGAGGAGATCGTTGATGATTTTGTCCGAGTGTTCGATTTCTTGCTCAATGAGCTGGAGCATCTCTTTCTCTTTCCTGTTCATCTTGGGTCCTAATTTCTTCTTCAGGTAGTACGAGGCGCCTGTAATGCCTGTCAACGGATTCCTGAGATCATGGCCCACCATCGCCGCCAATTCCCCGATGGTAGCCAGCCTCTGAGACTTGGCAAGCTCTTCCTCCAAGCGCTTGCGTTCCGTGATGTCTATCGCAATCCCTCTCACACCGACAGTCTTACCTCCACGCATGATGGGAGCGGTATACACAAGCACAGGGAAAGTGGTGCCGTCTCTTCGCAGTACGGTGAATTCGCGTCCGCCTATCGTTTCGCCGGTCATCAGTATTCTCTGGATACCATGCGTCGCTCTTTCGTGCTCGGTTTGAGCAAACATGTGAAACGCGCTCAAACCCTTGCGGAAGTCTTCCTGAGTACAGCCGGTTGCTGCAAATGCGGCGCGGTTCATGAATTGGATGCTGCCGTTTTCGTCGATTTCAAAGACAATCTGCGGTAGCAGGTCAGCGAGTTCCCTGAATCTCCTCTCGCTATCCGCTAGCTTCCCTGTCCTCTCCAGGACCAGCTGCTCCAAGTTCTTCGAGTAACGAGTAAGCTCCTCGGCATGACGCTTCTCCTGCTCCAACAGCCGCGTATTCTCAACCGCGATAGCTGCATGGTTGGCGAAGAGAGTGAGCAGCGCCTGATCCGCCTGTGTGAAGCGTCGGGACGCAGTGTAGTCGAGGACGTGGATCACCCCTGTAACCCGGCCCTGCCAGATCATGGGCACCGTGAGAACGGCCGTGAAAGGCCGCTCCTCCTCGAAGACAGTGGCTCGGCCTTGCCAAGTGCGATAGTCATCAACGACGAGTGGTTCTCCGGTCTGGGCTACGATGCCAGCAGCGCCTTCACCGTACTTGAGTACTGCCCCCGTGTAGTCGTGTGGGGTGTTGTAGCTGACCACGCAGCGAGCTTCCTGCTTCTCGGGGTCACATAGGTACATCCCTCCAGCGGGGGCGTCCAGTAGTCGCGCCGCGCGTTCGACGATGGTCTGGAGCAGTATGGGCAAATCCGAGGGACCGGTAATGTCGCGCACGGTTGCTTGAAGCGCAGCCAGCTCTTCGGCTCGACGCTGCACCGCCGTCTCCGCTCGCTTGCGCATTAATGCTTCCGCGACAGCGACGGAAAGAGCTTCCATGGCTTCCTGATCAGCGGAGTCGTAGCCTAGTTCCTTGTTGGCTAAGGCGATGATACCGAAGGTTCTCCCCGCCTGCTTCAATGGAACCCCCAGGAAAGCGGTCAACGGGGGATGCCCTTCTGGTGGTCCGACTCGATCAGGATGAGAGGCAGGCTCGTTCACTATTAGAGATCGTTCATCTTTGAGTACTCTTGCCCAGATTCCACGCAACTTCATGTTCCTGATTAGCCGGGTGGTTTTCCCGTCTGGCATCTTGCAGGCAGCCCAGCCAGGGTCGCTAATTGCGATTGTGTCCAGGCGCCCCCCCTGATTCACTTCCCCTATGAAACCGGCTCTGCTGCCCGTCAACTCTTCGGCGACGTTGAGACAAGTACGGGCGAGCTCCTCTTCAGTCTCGCAAGTCAGCGCCACTCTGAAGACCCTATTGATGGCATTCAAGACCGCACTCTGCTTGACCACTTGAGCCTCTGCCTGCTTGCGTTCAGTGATGTCTCTGGCGAATACCGCCGCACCGATGATCGAACCATCTCTCGTCACGATGGGATTGTTTGATACTTCGAAATACAATCGGGAGCGTGTTTCCTCACCAGAATACGCCTCTTTTACGACGCGCTCTCCTGCGAGCGCACGGTCGAGGTTTCGTTTCGCTTCCTCGCGATCATCCGCCACGGTCATGTAATCCAATAGGCTTTGGCCAAGTTCGATATTCTTGCCGTAGATCGCTTTCATGACGGATGCGTGCGCCGCATTGAAACTTGTATAACGGTATTGACTGTCCACGGAGAAGATTGGCGCTTCGCCGCTGTTAATTATGCCCTCTAGGGTCGAGTATTGTTCATTCAGCGTTTCCTCCGCTCGCTTGTGTTCGGTGATGTCTCTGCAAATACCTTCCAGGGCGATGATATGACCCTCGTCGTCGAATACTCCCTTATTCGATTGGAGTATCCATCTCTCATTTCCTTCAGAATCGATTATCTTGTACTCGTAAGTCGGAGCCACCTTGCCCTCTAAGAGATCCGCCCATTTCTCCTCAAAGTACTTGGCGAAATCCGGATGCACTATTTTTCCCATCAGGAGCGGGGTTCGAAGAAACTCCTGTGCGCTGTATCCAAAAACGGCCTTGGCAAGCGGGCTGAAGTATTCGTATTTGCCGTCGGGCAAAGACATACGGTATACGGCTTCGCTTAAACCTTCCAGGAGCGTTCGATATTTCTTCTCTCTCTCCTGTACCTCGTCCTCCAATTTCCTGCGTTCGGTGATGTCCCTTCCATAGAGGTTGACGTAACCGGCTTCCATGATTGGCCTAACAAGAAACGTGTACGATTTCCCGCCAAATTCGATGTCAACATTCCTGCTTTGTCCGCTAAAAAGGGCATCAGTAGCTAGGTCGCGCCAAGACTTCGGAGCAACCTGCCCGATTCCAGAGGCCCACTCCTGTAATAGTGCGTTGCTTGCCTTATTTGCGGAGAGGACAGTGCCGTGCCTATCTAGTCGTAAGATAGGGTTTGGGTTTTCAGAGGGAAACCGTGCCAGACTTCTGATCTCTTCCTCCATGCGTTTGTGTTCAGTGATGTCAACTATGACGCCGGTTAGACCCACAAGCTTCCCAGACTCCGTCAGAGGACGACTGGAAGTCCGCACGTAGCGAACAGTTTCGTCTTTGTCGAGCACTCGAAACTCAAACGGTTCCAGCTGACCGGCAAGGACGCATTCAAATCTGTGCCGCAGGCCGGGCAAGTCATCCGGATGGATGAAACGACTAAAAGACTGACCAATAACCTCCTCCGCCTTGTAGCCTGTCCTGCGCTCTATGGCAGGACTAACATACGTGAAACGACCCGCAATATCCGTGGAGAAGATGATGTCGTTGATGTTCTCCACGAGACTGCGGTATTTCTCTTCAGACCTCTGCAGCGCCTCCTCCGCCCGTTTGGGTTCAGTGATGTCTCTGATGATGCTGATCCACCCTGTTCGTTCTCCTTTGTCATTCAACAGCTGCGAGACGGAGTGCTCCGAAGGGAAGATGGAGCCGTCCTTGCGCTTCATGCGAAACTCGGGAAGGTGGAAGGGGAGTCGGCCCCGCTGCACGGCAGGGTACAATTGAGATTGAAACTCTCTGAAAGTCTCATCGCTCACGTGGAGAAAGTCGGTGGTCTTACCCAACATCTCTGTCTTATCGTAGCCGAAGACGGCGGATGCCGCCTGATTGCATTCAATTATGGTTGGGGCGGGAAGTTTGGCGTCGAGGATCAAGACGGCGTTGGTCATGCTGTCGAAGGTCTTCTGGAGCAGGTCTGCTTGCCGGCTTATTTGCCTCTCCGTCCGCTTCTGTTTGGTCTCATCACGAAAGATAGCCAAGGCAGCGATGACTCGCCCATCATTGTCTAGCCAAGGCGTTGCCGTCGCAAGCAGTTGCCGTCTCTCACCGTCCGGGCGGATGATCTCAAGTTCATAGGTACTACTCTCTCCTGAACGTCGTTTCTCAGTCTGTTTCTTGACGAATTCGAAGGTTTCTGGGCTTGTGAACTCACGCAGATTTCTGCCAACGAGTCCTCCTCGCGGCACATCGAAGATCTCTTCTCCCGCCGGGTTGCAGAAGACGAACCGCTCTTCGAGATCAACAATGGTGAGTCCTTCCTTCTGCCTTTCGATTAGGAGCCGATATTGTTCCTCGCTTTTCCTCAGCGCCCCCTCTAACCGCTTCTGTTCGGTGATGTCGCGGATGAAGCATTGAATGACTTTGGTGCCGTCACCTGCATAGACGCTGCTCACAAACTCAACATCGATCGGTCGGCCATCCTTTGCTTTGAGCGGCAGATCCTCGTAACGGATGTATCCTTTCATCTTCAACTCATCGAAAGCGATCTTGCTTCGGGCGACATCCGTGAGGGGGCCGATCTGCCAGAGTTTCCTTCCTACGAATTCATCGTGAGAATAACCTAGGATCTTTGTCATGAAGGGATTCGCGTCGATAATTCGTTCGCTGTCAAAATCGATGATCAGTATGCCGTCTTGAGCGCTCTCGAATAGTCGCCGATAGCGCAGTTCAGCTTCCACTAATGAAGGGAGCTTGCTTTCGCTGGATTCAGATGGACTCCGTTGGTTTTCTCCATCCCTTTCATCAAGCACCTCTCTTTTGCCCCCTTGCATGGTTCACATAGTCAACCAATGTCCGGTCATCATGTGCCGCAAAGCCAAGTCCGAGGCAGATGTAGAAGTTCTTGGCGATTAGTTTCTCCATGACGTTGGCGCTTTTCCCCAGCAAGTCCTGTAGCGCTCGGTGGAAGGTCTCAAGCTTCTCAGGAATCTCCTCACGCCTAATGTGGTAGCTCTTCTCGAGACGTTCGTAGATTGCCGCTCTCACAATCTCGCCGGGGACGAGTAGTCCGTCGTCAACAGCTTGGAGAAGAGCCTCGCGTAGCTGAGCAGGCTGTGTCATCGGAGACGCCTTGTCCGGAACCCTGAAAGACATTTCGCATCGCTAGTTTTAGCCTGTGCTGAACCCATGCCCACAACTGCGTCTACCTTCGTGAATTTACACTCAATCTTGAACAGGAAGATGTACTTTAGGCTGGATCGCAAATACAAGTTACAATCTAAGAAGTGAGAATTGCGAAAAGAGAGAAAAGAAGGTCAACTCCAGAGGTCGATTGAATTCTGAGGAAGTTCCACAGCGACGGCTGGTGCGCAGACAAATTCCTTGTGGATTTGTGATCATGTCCTTCTTAGCTTGTATAGGAAGCGCTTGCGGAATTCTGCGACTTTAGGCGCGATCACGACCCGACAATACGGCTGGCTGGGGTTTCGTTTGAAGTACTCCTGGTGGTAATCCTCCGCGGGATAGAATTCCTCGAACGGCTTCAGCTCAGTTACGACAGGAACATCCCAAATGCGTGCCGCTTCGAGCTCCGCAATCACCTGTTCAGCAATCCTCTTCTGTTCCGACGTATGGTAGAAGATGGCTGAGCGGTACTGAGTGCCTACGTCAGGGCCTTGACGGTTCAGTGTCGTTGGATCATGAATCGTGGTGAAGAAGACTTCTAGGATTTCCTTGAACGAGATGACTTTGGGGTCGAAGGTGATCTGGACAACTTCAGCATGACCGGTTATCCCTGTGCAAACCATTTCATAGGACGGGTTTGGCACCTTGCCTCCAGCATAGCCTGAAACCACCTCTTCAATTCCGTTGAGTTCGTCATACACTGCCTCCACACACCAGAAACACCCGCCAGCGAGTGTTGCGATCTCTTTGCCTTGAGGCGGAGGCTTTGTGTGCAATTGCGCTTGAAGCATGTGCCTTTTCCCCGTATTCTATCTCGGCAGGTAGTCTGCGTAGTGTAATATGCTCGTCTCGGAGTGACCATTTCTTGCGATCATATGCTCGCGTTTCGGGAAGCTGGACGCTAGTCTTCATGGTCATCATCGCTGCCTTGGTCTTCTAGAAGATATCGCGAACAACTACAGATCGTCCACCGTCAACCCCACCTTTTCCAGTGGCCGTTTTGTGTTTTCCACAAACACGCCGAAGAGGCGAACTGAGCTCAAGCTTGGGGGAGTGATCGACACGCGAGCGGCAGCAGTCTCTTATTTCTCTCCGGATACGGCACGATTGGGGTTTGAATTGCAGTGAGACGAGAACAAGCGTCGCTGGCAGTGGGATTGATCTTCATAGTAATAGCAGCAATCTTGATGATAGTAGAAGACTGGGGCAATAGCTCAGTTCCTTTGGTTTTGGCAGCGGTGGGAATAGTATTCATGGCGGTCTCATGGAAGGCTGGGAAATCCCAAACCAAACCTGAGAACTGAACAGAACTGAAGCGAGCCGAGCCTCCGTAACATCGGCGGATGGCTGTTAGTGCGCTTAGACCTCTGTTGACGCCATGCGAACGCTGCAGTTTTTCGTGCTCTTCGTGTTCAGCTTTCAGCGGTTAGGCCACTGTCCAGTCACGTCAAGAAAGGATTGCTTGTGTAACTTCGACCAGATTCTGGCTTTGTGTGGCTTACCGTATTTGGTTTCGGTCGCGTTCTTTGTCACATTAGCTCCGCGATTGATTCTTGTGTGTGCGCACCAAGGGTGGCGACGACGAAACTACTCCTTGAGTTGGGCAGAACAAGGCTCTCGGCGTATGAATCGGGACAATCCATTGATCATCTTGATCAACGCTATTCCCAATGCTCCTCTCAGAACTGATGCGCCGCTAGTGTTGATGATAACCAAGTAACCCTTGGCGAGTGTCAACCATGTCTCGGCCTATTGAGGCCATGAATAGGATCAGAGTCAGAAGAGCGTCAAGAACCTGCAGCCGATCTTTCTCTTCTTTGTACCCATTTTTTTCGTATCGATTGGCATGTTGATAGATCCAAAGGCGTTCGTTTCCAGCCTGGTACCTGGGTTGCTGATTACCTCGTTGGCGGTTCTCGGCAAGGTACTTGGATGCGGAGGGGCACTGTTGCTAGCGAGGTATAGTTCTCGCGAGGCGCTCACTGTAGGCGTTGGCATGATCCCCCGTGGAGAAGCAGGACTCATAATTGCAGGAATTGGACTGGCAAGTGATTTCATCGACGCCCAAGCCTACCTGATCGCAGTTATGGCCGTAAGCTCAACCACGATCATAGCTCTACCAATCCTCAAGATCCTGGTTGCTCATGGTAGCTCAAAACCGGACGCCTCTATCGAAGACACCCTGCACAACGAGTCTCCGAGAGCCTAGCTCCTCATACCACGGTCTCCGTTCGAAACATGATCGGCAAAGCATCAACGATAACGCGAAGCCGAAACCCGAAGAAACCGGGAGTGACCTCCGAACGAAGACTCGTGCGATTGTGACCCGTACTGGCGTTTCTGGAGTTGCCTCAACGACACGCCGACATGTCGAAAAGCGCAGCGAACAGACTCGGGAAGACTAGCGATGAGGCAGTGCCTCCACAATGTTGCCCGCCTACAGTGAACTGCCGGAACATGTGGACAATCTCCCATCTAACATGTTAAACACTGATGCTGCCGGCGGTTACATTTCGCTGGATTCTGAGATAAACCACAATAGCAGCAAAGGGTTTGTCACGTGTCGTCAGATTCGCACGCGAAGGTCGCGCGTGCCCAGTGATAGGAGACAAGACGTCATGGTCAAGATCGGATCGGAGCTTCGCATGATCGAGTCAAGAATCACGAGTGT
>Ga0315291_10003628_pt1 | contig 19963 bp, 17 predicted proteins | sample YL17G12_20_MG_FD_203070 | JGI IMG/M metagenome (GOLD analysis project Ga0315291, IMG submission 203070) | Sediment microbial communities from Yellowstone Lake, YNP, Wyoming, USA - YL17G12_20 | ecosystem: Environmental > Aquatic > Freshwater > Lake > Sediment | place: USA: Wyoming | collected...
GCGATTTCGTAAAGGCTTCCCTGAAATATAAAAACTCGAAAGAGTTAAAAATTGTGGAAAAAGAACCTCTGACCAAGAGTTAATAAACTCTTTCGCTATGGGAAAAATAGTTAAGATAAAAAATATCTCTATTGGTGCAGGTTCCCCTTTAGTTTTAATCGCTGGTCCCTGTGTTATCGAATCTGAAAGTTTAGTATTAGAAACTGCGGAGAAGATCAAAAAAATTGCCCAGGAACTGAAAATCCCTTTCATCTTTAAATCCTCTTACTCAAAAGCAAACCGCTTGAGTATCGATTCCTATTCTGGGCCAGGCTTGCAAAAAGGGTTAAAAATTTTAGAAAAAGTAAAAAAAGAGCTGGATATTCCAATCTTGACTGATATTCATACACCGGATCAAGCTTCCTCCGTTTCAGAGGTGGCAGATATATTGCAAATCCCTGCATTCTTATGCAGGCAGACAGATTTGATTTTAGCTGCAGCCAAGACTGGAAAGACTTTGAATATAAAAAAAGGGCAATTTATGGCGCCTGAGGACATGGATTTAATTGCAAAAAAAGCTCTCTCAACTGGAAATGATCAGGTTTTATTAACTGAAAGAGGGACAAGCTTTGGCTATCATAATTTGGTGGTCGATTTCCGTTCTTTGGTAATAATGAGAGGTTTAGGTTATCCAGTGGTCTTTGATGCTACCCATTCTCTCCAATTACCAGGTGCAGGGAGAACTTTTTCTGGTGGAGAGTCTCAGTTTATCTTCCCTCTTTCACGGGCAGCAGTTGCCTGTGGCTGTGATGCTTTATTTATTGAAACCCATCCAAGAATTGAGGAAGCACTCTGCGATAAAAGCAATATGCTCCCTTTAGAAAAATTAGAAAATCTTTTGACTCAGATGAAAATAATTGATGAGCACAGAAGGAGCTGGTTAAGGGAGGATTAAAATCATAAATTCCAGTTTTAAGAGAAAATTAAGAAAGGTTAAGTTGATTTTGCTGGATGTGGATGGGGTTTTAACTGATAATTGTGTCTATATGAGGGATGATGGTAAGGAGACTAAAAGGTTTTGTGTCTCAGATGGTCTGGGGATATTTTTTGCCAGGAAGGCGGGGATAAAGATTGGTTTTCTTTCAGGGAGGGAATCTGCAGCAGCAAAGGTGCGGGGAGAGGAATTAGGGGTGAAGGAGATTCATCTGGGGATCTGGAATAAATTGAAAACTTATGAAGAGATAAAAAAAAGATTAAAATTGAAAGATGAGGAAATTCTCTATATGGGGGATGACCTCTGGGATTATGAGGTTTTCAAAAAGGCCGGGGTACCAGTAGGAGTTAAAAATGGTGACAAAAGGATAAATCGATTAGCTCTCCATGTAACTGAAAAAAAAGGCGGTGAGGGCGCGGTGAGAGAAGTTATTGATTTAATCCTGGAGAGTAGAAAAATAAACCCATTGAGGTTTTTAAGATGATAATCGAAAAAGCAAAAGAGGTTATCCGCAAAGAGGCAGAGGCGGTCCTAAATTTAGAGAAGAAGATCAACTCAGAATTCCAGAAAGCAGTGGAGATGGTTTTAAAATGTAAAGGGAGGGTGATTGTTACCGGCATGGGGAAATCCGGGTTAATCGGTAAAAAGATCGCGGCTACTTTAGCCTCAACCGGGACCTCAGCCATCTTTTTACACCCGGTAGAAGGGCTACATGGTGATTTAGGAATAGTGCGTAGAGATGATGTGGTAATTGCTATTACCAAAAGTGGTGAGACCGAAGAGTTACAACAGCTCTTTCCATTATTTAAAAGGTTAGGGGTACCCATAATTAGCTTGACCGGTAACCCTAAGTCTCCAGCCGCAGAGAAAAGTGATGTAGTAATCGATGTCTCCGTAGACGAAGAAGCTTGTCCTAATAATTTAGTCCCTACCTCCAGCACAACCGCGGCACTGGTTATGGGAGATGCCTTAGCCATTGCCCTTTTAGAGGAAAGGCATTTTTCGGCTGAAGATTTTGCCCTGCTCCATCCAGGTGGTTATTTAGGGAAAAGATTGCTTTTGAAAGTGAAAGATATAATGCATACCGGAACTGATATTCCAATAATCTCTGAAGATGCAAATATGAAAGAGGTGATCTTAGAGATGACCTCTAAAAGATTTGGTACCACTACAATAGTCAATGAGAAAAAAGAGTTAGTGGGAATATTCACCGATGGTGATCTGAGGAGATTGGTGGAAAAAACTGAGGAGATCTTCAAGCTAAAAGCCAGGGAGGTTATGACCAGGAATCCAAAAACAATAAGTGAAGAGGAGTTAGCTGCCAAAGCTTTAAACCGGATGGAATTCTATAACATAACCTGCCTGATTGTTCCCGATGGGAAAAAAGAGCCGATTGGGATTTTACATCTGCATGATCTTTTAAAAGCCGGAGTGGTATAATCTTAAAATTTAGATGGTGAAAATTCCTTGGTTAAAACTCAAGAAAAGATTAAAGAATTGGTTTATCTTCAAATTTATAACCTTCTTAATCTTCTTTTTAAATCTATCCCCGCGAAAACTATCTCTAATATTTGGGGCAACTCTGGGGAGAATAGCTTATCTTATTCTTCCTGAGGCTCGCAAGACAACTTTTAAAAATCTCAAGATGGCTTTTCCTCAATTAAATACAAACAGTTACAAGAAAATCTCCTTAAAAGTATTTGAGAGCCTGGGTAGAAACTCAGTTGATGCGATCAGGCTTCCGAAAATGAGCTGGGAGAAAATTCAAAAGATAGTTAAAGTAGAAGGTATAGAGCATCTTGAAAAGGCCTACTCTCTGGGAAAAGGGGTGATAGGAGTTACAGGGCATATCGGTAACTTCGAGCTTTTAGCTGCATATGTATCCCTGCGGGGGTACAAACTCTCAGCCATAGGTCGGGAGCTTTATGATCCCAGGCTGAACGAGCTTTTAATTAAGAACAGACAGAAAGTTGGAGTGCAAAATATCTATTCAACTGCAAGTGCAAAAGAAGTAATCAGGGTTCTGAACTCAGGCAGAATGATAGGAGTTCTAATGGATCAGGATACTTCGAGAGTAAGGGGGATTTTTGTGAAATTTTTCGGCAGATTAGCCCGGACTCCAGTTGGTCCTGCAATTTTAGCTTTGAGATTCAACTCCCCGATTGTGCCCATGGCTATAGTTCAAACCAGAAAAGGGGATTATAAAATAATAATCCAGGAGGAGATTAAGCCTCTTTCGGAAAAAACCAGAGAAGAAAATATCCATTATCTTACCCAGAGAAGCACCGATTTTTTGGAGGGGATAATCAGAGAATATCCGGACCAATGGGTCTGGATGCATAAACGCTGGCTCAGAAGTCCAGATAGCATCCGAAATCTGGATCCTTTGGATTTGAAAAAATAAAAATATGATATAACTTATACAGATTTGTATGGACAAAAAGATAATTCTACTTATATTTCTTTTAGGGTTAAGTCAGGTCTTTAGCTGCAAGGAGGAAAACCAGAAAAAAGCTCAAAAGACAAGAACTTATCCGGACCAGGTGGTGGAGAATACCAGTATGGTCTTTACCCAGAATGGTGTAAAATCAGCTGAGATAAAGGTAGAATATTTAGAGAAGTACGAAAAGGAAGATCTTTCCAGAGGAAAGGTGATCTTTGCGGATATTTACGACCGTGAAGGTAAGCATATTTCCACCATACAGGCTGATTCTGGCTGGATAAAGGAGAAAAGACAGGAGCTTATGGTTTTAGGGGATGTGGTGGTTAAGACTGATCAGGGGATGATCCTTGAGACCCAGAGCCTTAGCTGGAATCCCCGGTTCAATAAGGTTACAACAGAGGATTTTGTAAAGATAACTAAGGGAAAAGATGTAATAACCGGTTATGGCTTAGAGGCTGACCAGGAACTAAAAGAACTCAAGATTAAAAAAGAGGTTAAAGGTAAGATAAAAGAGGTGCCCAAGGAAGAGATTGGAGGATAGAAAACTGGAATATAAGGCATTGGAATGTAAGGCCTTAGTTCTACATAAATTAATAGTATCTACCTAAAGGTTTATACTCCATAGTGCTTCCATAATTGCTCTTAGCAAATAATGAGAATATGCAGATATTAAGAACAGAAGATTTGATTAAGATCTATAAACACCGTAAAGTGGTGAATGAGGTTTCTATTGAAGTCAAGCAGGGAGAAGTGGTAGGCCTTTTGGGACCCAATGGAGCCGGGAAAACCACTACCTTTTATATGTTCATCGGCTTTATTAAACCTAATTCAGGTAAGGTCTTAATCGATTTCGAGGATATAACTAATCTTCCAATGTATAAAAGGGCTCAAAAAGGGATAGGGTATCTTTCCCAGGAGCCTTCTATATTCAGAAAATTAACAGTTGAAGAGAATATACTGGCAATCTTAGAAATGCAAAAGTTAGATAGAAAAAAGCGTAGGATTAGATTGGAAGGATTGTTAAATGAGCTGAATATCGAATCATTAGCTAAGAATAAAGCCTATACCCTTTCAGGTGGAGAAAGGAGAAGGGTTGAAATAACCCGGGCTTTAGTTACTGAGCCAAAGTTCATGCTTTTAGATGAGCCTTTTTTAGGAATTGATCCGATAGCAGTTGAGGATATTCAGAAGATAATCTTCAGGTTAAAACAGAAAAACTTAGGGATCCTGATTACCGACCATAATGTCAGGGAGACCTTAGCCATAACTGATAGAGCCTATATAATGTGTGATGGTCAGATATTGAAATCCGGCACCTCAGAATTCTTAGCCTCTGATCCGGAGGCAAAAAAAATCTATTTAGGTGAGAGGTTCAGGTTAAATTGAATAGCGATTTAATCCGATAAAAGATTAGGGAGAAACCATAAAATAAAGATATGAAATTAGGTTTACAGGTAAAGCTTAGACAAACCATTGCCCCTCAACTGATCCAGTCCTTAAAGCTTTTGCAGATGCCCCTCCTCAAGTTAGAGCAGCTCTTACGTCAGGAGCTTGCAATTAATCCTTTGTTAGAAGAGGTTGAAGCTTTAGAGGATATAGAAACCCCCCCTTCTGAAGAGGAAACAGAAATCGACCCTCAGTTAGGTAAGATAGACTGGGGTGAGTATTTAGGCGAAGAGAGTGAGTTCAGGGTAAGGGGAGAAAAAGAAGAACAGGAGGATAAAAGGGAAAGACCAACTGTAGTAGAGAAAACTTTAGGCGAGTACCTTATGGAACAGCTTAATTTTAACAAGCTGAGCGAGGATGAGCACCGGATCGGAGAATACATAATTGGCAATATAGATGAAAATGGTTACCTTTCCTGTTCATTAGAGGAGATAATTGAAGCGTTGAAGGTGGATCCGGAGGTTGCTAAAAAGGTGCTTAAGCTGATTCAGAGTTTTGATCCATTAGGGGTTGGGGCAAGAGATTTAAGAGAATCGCTTCTTATCCAGCTTAAAGTGAGGGGGCTGGAGCAAAGCTTAGCTTATCGGATTGTAGACCAGTATCTGAATGAGCTGGATAAGAAAAGCCTTACTCAGTTAGCCAGGTCTTCAGGGGCAGAGTTTGAAGAGGTACAGAAAGCTATGGATGTCATTCGGACCCTTTCTCCTAAACCTGCGGCCGGAAGGTTTGTGAATGCGGCTTTTCCTTTAGTTCCGGACCTGATTGTGGAAAAGGTGGGGAACGAGTTTCTGGTGTTCCATAACGATAAGAATATTCCCCGGATGAGAGTTAACCCGGCATATAAAGAACTTTTGAGAAAAAATAATTTAACCAGTTCTGAGACAAAGGATTATGTGAAGAAAAAATTAGAACAGGCTCGCTGGCTTTTAAATGCTATAAATCAACGCCGTTCTACAATGGTAAATGTTATGGGTTCGATCATAGAAGAACAGAAGGAATTCTTCGAAAAGGGACCAGAATATTTAAAGCCCTTGACCATGGAAGCTATAGCCAATAGATTGAATATGAATGTGGCAACTGTTTCCCGGGTCTCAAACGATAAATATGTCCAGACCCCCCATGGTTTATTTGAGATCAGATATTTCTTTAACTCCGGATTGACCAAAGATGATGGACAGGAGATTTCCAAGCGGCATATCAAAAGTATGTTAGAACTGATAATCAAGGAAGAAAGCCCTGCTACCCCTTTATCTGACAGGGAGATCCATACTCTGCTTAAAAAAAGGGGGATCAATTTAGCTCGCAGGACTGTAACCAAATATCGGGAGGAGCTCAAGCTCCTTCCAGCTCGTTTCCGAAAAAGGGTGACCAAAGAGAAAAACAAAAATTTAGAAAAAGAAGAGGAAAAGACCAATTCCTCCCCGGATGGGATGAGTTAAATTCATTTACCGGTTTTAGGTTCACCCATCAAGGTAAATCAGGCCAACCGATGGAAAAAAGAAAGGAGCATTTATATGGAAGTGAGGACTACTGCCCGGCATTTCGAATTGACTAAAGAGCTCAAAGATTTAGTTAAAAAAGAGATAAACCGTTTAGAGAGATATTACGATCAGATCATCGACTCACATCTGATCTTAGAAGCAGAGGGATACAGAAAAAGCGCTGAATTGAATTTAAAAGTCTATGGCACAGTACTTATCAGCCGGCACAGCTCAGATGATTTCCGAACTTCGATCGAAGGGTCTTTAGAGAAGATGGAAAGACAGCTTAAAAAATATAAATCCAAGTTAAAGGAAAGAAAATTTCGTGAGAGGAAAAGGGGTAAAACTTTAGTGCAGCTTCCCTCAAGTTCTGAGGAAGAATAAGTTTTAAAAAAGATGGAAAATATCGAAGTTGAAAAGCTTTACAAAGAGAGAAAAGATTTCTTAGAGCTTAACCTTTTGAATAGCGAAGAGGGGCTCAAAAAGAAGATCTTAAATAATGAGATTCACCGACCAGGCTTAGCCCTTTCCGGATACACGGATAGGTTTGCTCACGAGAGAACCCAGGTTATGGGTGAGACTGAGATCACTTTTCTTCAGAGCTTAGATCAAACTAAAAGAAAAGATCTTTTAGAGAAAGTCTTCCGCTTCGATATCCCTTGTATCATTATCTCTAAGAATATCTACCCTCCTTCGGACCTGCTTGAGATAGCGGATCGGACCAAAACGCCGGTTTTTCAGTCGCGTCTTTCCACAACCGAACTAACTAACAGGTTAAGCCTTTACCTGGATAATATCTTTGCTCCTAATACCACCATGCATGGAACACTGGTGGATGTTTACGGGGTAGGATTATTCTACACTGGCAAAAGTGGCATCGGTAAGAGCGAATGCGCTCTGGATTTAGTCGAGAGAGGACATCGACTGGTAGCAGATGATGTAGTCCAGATTATCCGAAAAACACCTGAGGTCATTGTGGGTACGGGAAGCGAGCTTTTGGGCCATCATATGGAGATCAGGGGTGTGGGGATAATAGATCTGGAGAGGCTTTTTGGAATCAGGGCAGTCAGAATTCAGAAAAGGATTGAGGTTGAGGTTAGATTGGTCTTGTGGAGGGATGATTTGGAATATGAGAGATTAGGGATTGAGAATAAGTTTACCCGCATCTTAGGTGTGGAAATCCCGGTAGTTACCATCCCGATCTCTCCAGGAAAGAACATTACCGTGATCTCTGAGGTAATTGCGATGAATCATATGTTGAAAATTTACGGACAGGATCCGGCAAAGGAATTCTCTAAAAAACTTTCAGAGGAGATCTCCCGGAAAAAGCTGGTGAGCGACTATTTAGAGAGCGATATGGAATAGATAAGGTCAACGATAATAGAAGAAAAGTGCCCAAAGAAAGGGCATTTATTTTTTAAAAGGGAAGAAGATGGACAATCGAACAATCGAGCTAAGAGTAGGAATTGTAGTGGCGATAGCAGCAATTATACTTTTCGCCGGGATCATCTGGTTAAAGGAGTATAAGTATAATGTTGAAAGGTATAGATATTCAGTCCTTTTCCCAAATGTTGGAGCTTTGGAAGTGGGCGATCCGGTTACGGTCTTAGGAGTGGCTAAGGGTAAGGTAGAGAAGATCGAGCTTTCGGGTGGGGATGTCCTGGTAGCCTTTAATCTAACCACAGATGTAAAACTGAAAGCGGATGCAAAGTTTACAGTAATGAATATCGGGTTAATGGGAGAAAGGTTTATGGACATAGCGCCTGGTCATTCCCCGGAGCTTCTGGATCTCTCGAAACCGATTAAAGGTTTCTATGATACTGGAATCCCGGAGATGATGGGGATGTCTGGACAGATGTTAGAGGAGGTCAGGAGATTGGTGGCTCATTTAGAAGGGGTCTTTGGGACCCAATGGTCTCAAGAGTCGATAAAGGGAACGATCCGTGATTTAAAAAAATTGTCCGGAGAGCTGGTTAGACTTCTGGATAAGAATAAAGATAAACTCGAAAAAACCGCAGATGACTTATCTTATACTTCTTCAGAGCTTAAAGGGATGCTCGATAGGAATAAAGGGAAGATTCAATCCTCAATGGATAATTTTACCACTGCTTCAGCCAAATTAGATACTCTTACTACTACCCTGAGCTCGCTTTCGGTTTCTTTAAAGAATTTGACTCAAAAGATCGAATCCGGGGAAGGGACATTAGGAAGGTTGGTTAATGACAGCACACTTTATATTGATCTTAAGAAAACTACCAGGAATGTGGATGAGCTTATAACCGATATAAAAAAGAACCCTAAAAGATATTTAAAGTTTAGCCTGTTTTGAAAAAGATAAAATTTGCATTCGGGATTCATAACCACCAGCCGATCGGAAATTTCGAGCAGGTTTTCGAGAAAGCCTGTAAAAAATGCTATTCTCCTTTCCTTGAGCTCTTAGAGAAATACCCGTTTTTTAGACTCTCCTTACATTACTGCGGAATACTTTTTGACTGGCTTGTTGATAACCATCCTGAATTAGTTGAAAAGCTCAAAGTCTTAGTGAGAAAAGGGCAGGTGGAGCTTTTAACTGGAGGTTATTATGAGCCAATATTTCCGGTCATTTCGGATGAGGATAAGATAGGACAGATTGAAAAACTCACCTCTTTTATTCAAGACAAATTTAATTTCACCCCTTCGGGGATGTGGGTGGCAGAAAGGGTCTGGGAACCTCATCTGCCTAAATTTTTTGCTCAGGCTGGAGTGAAATTCTGTCTTCTGGATGATTCTCATTTCAAATATTCCGGGCTTGAGGATGAAAAGCTTTTAGGCTATTATCTTACTGAAGAGGAAGGGTATCCTTTAGCTTTATTCCCGATAAGCAAGAAGCTCAGATATTATATCCCTTTTAAAAAACCAGAAGAGATAGTCGATTATCTCAAAAGCCTTTCTACAGAGAAGGGAGAAAATCTTATAGTCTATGCAGACGACGGAGAGAAATTCGGGATCTGGCCCAAAACTTTTGAACACTGTTATGAAGACCGGTGGCTGGAAAGATTTTTTGAGAAACTCAAAGAGAATTTGGACTGGATTGAGATGGTTCATTTCCGTCAGGCGTTAAAGGAGCTCTCCCCCTTAGGACGGATATATCTCCCCACTGCCTCTTACTATGAGATGATGCACTGGGCACTTTTACCTGAAGCTTTTCAGGAATTTGAGAATTTCGAGAACGTTCTGAAAGAAAAAGACCTTTTCGAGAAGTACGGGATTTTTGTGCGTGGAGGGTTCTGGAGGAATTTTCTGGCAAAATATCCGGAATCGAATCAGATGCACAAACGGATGCTCTATCTGAATCAGAAGGTTAAAAAATTGGAAATTAACAAAAAAACAAATAAAAATAAACTTCTGTCAATCAAAGAAGAATGCTGGAAAAGTCAGTGTAACGACCCCTACTGGCATGGGGTCTTTGGAGGGTTGTATCTTTCCAACCTGAGAAAGCCCATTTATGAGCATTTGATCAGAGCAGACAAGCTCATAGATGAAGTGGAGCATAAGGGTAAAAACTGGATCGAGTATGAAGTAATAGATTTCGACAAAGATGGCAAAGAAGAAATCATAATCGAATCCCCGGTTTTTAATTTGTATTTTGCACCTCAGATTGGCGGGGCATTATATGAAATGGATTTCAAGCCCAAAGATTTTAATCTTCTGGATATTTTATCCCGAAGGGAAGAGGGGTATCATAAAAAAATTTCAGAGATAAAAAATCAAGAGCTTAAAACCACTGAAAAATTCGCCAGCATCCACGATTTAGTTCAGGTTAAAGAAGAGGGTTTAGAAAAGCTTTTAACTTATGACTGGTATAGAAGGGGCTCTTTTATTGACCATTTCCTTGGGAAAAATGCAAACATAGAAGATTTTGCCAGATGCCAATATCCGGAACAGGGTGATTTTATCAACCAGCCTTATGAACACAAAATTAATAAAAAAGAGGATTATCTTGAGCTTGTTCTCTCGCGAAGTGGCTTTGTCTGGGTGGATAATCAAAAGGCGAATATTAAGTTGGTTAAAAAAATTTCCTTCAAAGGAGATAAAAAAGAATTAGAGATAACCTATGATTTGGAAAATAGACATTCTGTACCTGTGGATTTGTGGTTCGGGATAGAGTTTAACTTCGGAATGCTCTCTTGTGAGGATGAAAGGAAAAGCTATTTTGTGAAGGATATAGAGTTAAAAGAGAAAAAGCTGAATTTAAAAAGTGAAGATGAAAATATTATATCTTACGGGATAAAAGATAAAGCCTTAGGATTATTTATAGATTTTAAGCTTGATAGACCAACAAGTTTATGGCAATTTCCGTTATATACAGTCTCTTTGTCTGAATCCGGATTTGAAAAAACTTACCAGAGCACGGTCTTGTTTCCAAATTGGAAATTAAGATTGAATCCGGACGAGGTCTGGCAGGTAAAAATAGTTAAAAGGATTGACATTCTGTAGATTTACTCTGCTCGTCGAGGATGTTATCATCCTCGACAAAAATAATCTTGGCGGATGATAACATACGCCAAGAGCAAAGGATAGATATTTTATCCAGTTATATAGGTCAAGCATGTCCACCGAAGTCGGACTGCTTGATGAAAAGATTTTTAAAAAGTTGTTGGATAATGAAGAGATATCGCATAGGGGTGGAGCTTGGCTCCACCTGCTCCTCACAGGGCGGAGCATAGTTTGTGGTTGGTAGCCGCAGACTTTAGTCTGCGTTTCAAGGTCTCGCAAGCTAAAGCTTGCGGTTACCTATGAGGATTGACGAACAGATCAGTTCACCCCTATCTACTGTTACACTCAGCTATCGAACTCATCCCCTTCCCCTTCTCTTAAGAAGAGAAGGGGGAACTCCCTCTCTTTGTAAGAGAGGGATTCAGGGTGAGTTCGCAACGTGAAATTGTCTTACTTACCTTAAGAAACAGACAAGAATAGCTGTTTTACCGCTCTTACCTAGGTTGTCAACCAGTCCCGGGATGAGACATGGTAGACTACAATAGTTTTTCTTCGACAATCTTCTTCTTCAAATTCTTCACGTGGGTGCCCCCCCAGTAGAGCTTATCACATTTGGAACAATAGACGAAACTCTCCTGAGTCTTGAACACAAAAGGCGGGACTTTATTTTCCACTTCCTTTTTGGGGACCGAAACCAAAACCTCATTGCAGACTATACAGCGGGTGAAAAGAATTTTCTCATCAGGTTTTAAATTGTATTCTTTCAGAACTTCTTTTAATTGTTCCAAAGGCTCGTTGCTGGACAAAAGCAAAAGATTTTTCTCTGCCGATTTAAATCTTTTCAGCTCCGTATCCCGACTTAAGATTATCCGGCTTTCTTTTAGAGCTTTAGAGAATAACTCTGTGTCCTCAATATCCAGAAAGAAAAGGGTATCATATCCCATGGTCCTTAGCCACTTTGCCAGCTTCCCTAAATTGTCATCGCAGATGAATTTCATAAAAGGTCCTTCTAAAAACTGATTCAAAGAATATCTGTTGAACTTATTTTAAATAATCTAATAAGGGTTTGTCAAGGGTTTTAAATAAAAATATTTCTCGTAGGTCAGACATTCCTGTCGCTGTTGCTCAACTCTTGGAAATGCCATATTGAGTTTTGAGTCGTTAATGTAGGGACAGCCCTTGTGGCTGTCCGCATTGGGGTTAGGACAGGGACAAGCCCTGTCCCTACATAAGATCTCTCCCAAAATAGATTTCGGCAACAGTCTCAGAATATCTGTTTTACCGATATTGGGGACAGGACTACTGGCCGGTCATTGCGAGTCCACCGAAGGTGAGACGAAGCAATCTGTTAATCCCTTAAGGATTGCTTCGTCGTCTAAATAGACTCCCCGCAATGACAAAACTATTGTTTTTTCGACATCCGCTATCCGTTATTAGCTTTTTTCAAATATTTTCCTTGACTTTTTTCATTTTCAGGTTTTAAATTGAACTCGTTTCACGCATATAAAGTTGTCAAAAAGAATTTGAGGAAACTATTTGCTCTGTGGAGGGTGGGAAACGCATCACCTTTCACCTTTACCCTATGACCTTAAAACTAATAGGAGGTGTTAAAATGACTAAATTCAAGACTTGGTTGTTCTGCGTTTGGCTTCTTTTAGTATTCATTTGTTTCTTCTTTGCCCCAGCTGTAGCTTTTGAACCCAATTTTCATCGTGGTGTTTACCATACCATTTGCCTTCCTAATGGTGAACATTATCCTTATTTTCATGAAACAAAAAGTCACGGCTTTAATTGTGCACATTACGGGTGGTTTTCTTATGCAGATTATGATTCAGCGGTAGTTGATACTCTTAATTTGATTGATGAAAGAATTGGTTGGTGGCCAGCTTTGGTGGCGCAATACAGCCGGTATGAAGCAGATCAGCATAACTTAAAGGACTATTGGCAGGATACCGCGGGTATTCAAATTCGTTTCCTAAGCACGGATGGGCAACATGCAGGAATAGGGGGAGAAGTAACTGATCCGCAAGCGCCCAACAATTATGCTTGGTTCGTTTCAAAAGACAGCTCAGCTCATAATCGAGGATATATTCTGTTCGGATTATGGTATGAGCAACCAGTCTGGCAGAATAATATGTGGCGCATAGACTACAGTCGTGAAATGCATAATCCTTGGAATAGCTTAGTTTACTATGCTCGTTTCAATATGAAAGTTCCCGGGGGCGCCTATTCTCCACTTGATACAGTTGCGAAAGTTGAAGTAACTCTTAAAGATAGCATGATGGTTGATTCCCTACTTCTTTATCAAGATTTCAATCCTAACCAATATAAAGTCTTCGAGCTTTCTTTCTGGAAACATCCAGAAAATGTCAATGATTCATTGGATTACAAGGTTTATTGGTTTAAGAAGACTGACCTTTATATTGACTATGTCGAAGTATACGACTGTTACTATGATACACTAATGAATCACAAACCCATCTACCAAGATAGAATCATATCTGATATTACACCGTTTGAAAATCAATACCGCGGGACCTCGTTATTTCGATGGTATCTTAAAGATGAACCTGATTACAAGTATTACAAAGCAAATAAAGAGATTAGCGATTTTCTTGACTCCCTGAATTATACTCCGGGAATTCAAGCAACAGGATGGTCTGGCTGGCATCATCCTAAAAAGTTTGCGGATGAGCTTCAGCCTCATGAAATATTTTATGACCATTATCCAATTGGAGGGATTCCTGAAAATGATCCGGAAGCTCTTCAGGCAGGACTCAATTTCTTCACATGGGGACTTAAGGAGGTGGCATCAGCAGCTGAGGAACATAGTATTGAATGGTGGTATATTGCCCAAACTTACAAAGAACCAGTTAGCTGGCACAGATATCCGCATAATAGCGAATCAAGAGCTGAAATTTTCTTATCTTTAGCTTATGGTGCTAAAGGGCTAATGTATTATCGGTATAGCACTGACCTACCTTGGACTCCCCAAAATCCGATTACACAAAGCGGATTGTTGTGGTGGGATGGGGCAGATTGGATTCCCATAGAGACTTATTCGGGTCCGAATCCTTATTCAAGCCTGCCAGAGACTTTGCTAACCGAGGTCGTCCGGGTTAATTTCTGGCTTGATTCCCTCGGCACAACGCTGCGGAGTCTCAACTGGATTGGTGCATGCTTAGATAGTTCATACAATAACAATGATCTCCTTGGCTGTGGTGGTGGCTACCTCGACAGCATCAGGTCTCATAATCCGACGGATGAGCCGCATTGGGTGCAGGTGGGATTCTATGAAAATCAATCTGGAGATACCAGTTACTTTATGCTGGTTAACCGTGAATGCCTGGAAACCGAAGGAGCAAACTACGATGTCTTTGTCACCAAAACCGGCGGTCCTTATCAGATAAGGGATATGTATACTGATTCGTTGGTGGGCTCTGTCAGCGGGACGGGAGATTATTTTACCATCTATTTAGGACCGGGGGAGGGCAAACTCTTGCGATTAGAGGGCATAGAACACGGTCCCACTATATTCAAGCCACCGGTGAGTTATGCAGGTGTCCCCTATTATATATCAGATATATTCGCGGCTGATTTGGACAATGACGGAGACTCTGATTTAGCAGTGGCAAATTACTATTACAAGTTTTCCTATTCGCATGCCGTTACTATCTTCAAAAATAGGGGAGACGGAGCTTTTGATACTACAGGAACCTACTTTCCGGGGCATTGTCCCTCGTCTTTGTTTGCGGTTGACTATGATAAGGATGGTGATAAAGATTTGGCAGTTGCCAACACCGAACCTTGCCCAGATAATACCGTTTCCATTTTGGAGAATGACGGGACCGGAGCCTTCTCTTATCCGGGGACCTATGGAACATATTGGCCCCCTTGGGATCTATTTTCCGCTGATTTCGATAAAGACGGTAACTATGATATAGTTGCATCTCTATACCACATATCAGATAGCGTTGCGATCCTTTGGGGTGAGGGAGGTGGATGGTTCGATCAAGCAGTATGCTATTATTCAGGAGGTCAACTCCGTCCTCGTCTTTTTGCCGCTGACTTTAATGGAGATACTTATACTGATTTAGCCATCTCCAACCAGATAGGAGGTAACCTCTGCATTTTGATAAATAACCACAATAGAAGCTTTCAATATCCAGCTTGCTATAATATAGGGAACTATCCAGTTTCCATCTGCGGTGCGGATATAGATAAAGATGGAGATTGCGACCTGGTTATAGCCAATCAAGGTGAGTCTTATCCCCATATTGATCCAAGTGTTTCTATCTTCAAAAACAATGGTGATGGAACTTTCTTTTTGGCTAATAACTATGTGGTGCCTGGGATAAATGACATTGTTACTGCAGATTTTGACTTAGATGGTGATCTTGATTTGGCCTTTAGCGGGACGAGTGCCAGTGTTTTTATCTGGCTAAACTCAGGTAACGGCACTTTTGCACCTGCCGAGGCTCATTCCTTGGATATTTCAGGGCCCTTGGTAGCGTCTGATCTGAACGGAGACGGTGCACCCGACTTGGCTGTAGGAAGATCCAGTCACAACGATGTAGCCGTACTGATCAACTTAAGCACCAATTTACCACCTTATTCCTTCTCTTTGTTAACGCCTACGGACGGAGATACTGCCGAAAATCCAGCTAGTTTTGATTGGGAAGATACTTTTGATCCTGAGGGTGATAGTGTTTGGTACGCATTAGCGATTAGCAGATCAATCTCATTTCACCCCGACTCGACCTACACTTATGACGCTCTATCTCAAAGTCACTGCCTTCTGCATACAGACACTTTGTTGACTGGCACACATTACTGGAAAGTCAAGGCTTATGACAAGTGGGGTGCTCCCAGATGGTCCAATCAGATTTGGAGCGTTTATGTGAACGGATCTATTTGTGGCGATGCCAATGTCGATAAAAAGGTGAGTGTGTCAGATGTGGTTTATCTGATAAACTACTTATTCAAGGGAGGTCCTGCTCCTATTCCAATTCAAGCTGCAGATGCCAATGGTGACGGTCAGGTAACTGTTTCCGATGTAGTCTATTTAATTAATTATCTTTTCAAAGGTGGACCGCTACCAATCTGCTAAAATAGTTTAGAGTTTGCAGTAGGGGCACAGCATGCTGTGCCCCTACCTTTATCTTGCACGAACCTTCCTCAAAAGTTATATTAAAGATAGATTAGAGATTTTGCGTAGGGACAGGGCTTGTCCCTGTCCGAATGCGGACAGCCATCCCGCGAAACGGGATTTCGCAAAGCTCAACAAGACCCAGGTTTTCCTCAACCTGGGTTTATAGTTCCGACTTGAGGGCAAGGCAGGGATACCGGTTTTGTAGAGGTGGAGTCTCCCCACCCCTACACTTAATGGGGACAGAACGATATTCTGTCCGTAAAATGTAATTGTGGGCAGGGGTGCAACCCCTGCCCAAGCAAAAGAGAGAAGCAGGGGCACAGCGCGCCCCCACAATCTCATCTGCTCAACCCGCAGAGCATATGATATTTACCGATCTGCTCCAGGCTTATTAAACCTTTGAAGATCTCCCCCTGCATCACTGGAAGGACTGAAAGTTTTTCAGAGGTCATTCTTTTAAAAGCTTCAGAAAGAAGGGCATCTTCTGAGGTGCTAATAAATTCCCGGCTCATTATCTCTCCGATCCTGGTATCCTTAGAATGATAGTGCAGAGCAGAAAAGATTTTTTCATGTGATAATATCCCCGAAACCTTATTACCTTCTATAATCGGAAAATCCTGCTGAAGCTTATGGCACATTCTCTCTAAAACCTGACCTAAGGTGGTTTCAGAGGTAATCGATTCCACTTCGGTCAACATAGCTGCCTTGACCGGGACATCTGCTATGGTTACTTTCAATTCTGTAGTTCTCTTCTCACCTTCTGCCCCTAAGTAGATAAATATAGCAATAAGAGCTAACCAGGGGTTGAAAAATAAACCATAGAAAAAAAGAAAAATGGCGAAAATCTCTCCGATTCCTACTGCTATTCTGGTAGCTTTTAGAAGCTCCATCTTTAGTCCTAAAATCCCTCTTAAAACCCTTCCTCCATCCATAGGGAAGGCGGGCAGTAGGTTGAACAGGGCCAAGAGAAGGTTTATGAAAAAGAGGTTGAGGAACAGACTACTCTGAAATATAGAGATCTTAAAACTTCTCACCCCGGGAGTGAAGAAAAGGAAAGCAAAATAGAAGATTAAAGCTAAGACTATGCTGGTTACAGGACCGGCAAGGGCAACTAAGATTTCCTGATTGGGTATTTAGATAAATTCTTTCATCTTTATGACACTCCTTATAGAAAGAAGGACGATATCTTTTACTTTAACCCCATAACTTCAGGCAATGTTATCGGTGTTTATGAGGTTTTGCGAGGCAAAATTTAGGTGAGCGAAGCGAACCATAAATACCGAGTTAGTCGAAGTAAAAGATGAAAGTCTTATTCTCTTAATAAAATTCCCCCAAGCAGAAGTACAATGAGAAAAGTAAGGTAGTACCCTATTAGCAATGCTGAAACTACGGATGGTACCTTCACGTCAGAGAGTGGCCAAAGCGTCCATTCAGGTATAATATGGAGTTGAAAAAATAACAAAGACAAAAAGATACACATAGCAAAACTGAACACAATTAGAGTAGTGCTACATACTTTCAGTCTTTTTAGAATTCTTCCTGATAATATAAGGTCATCACGCATTGGGAAATCCACCAGCTTATCAAAGCTAATAAAGAAAAGAGGGAGAAAAGGGATAAAACCAAAAAACCTTTCTTTTTTTTCTTTCTGTTGTTCATCCCACCACTTAGCATACTCTTTTGCATCGCCTCCAAAATCGAGTATTTCCCTCAATGTTGGACGGACGATCCGTATTTCTTCTATCTTATCCGGGCGTTTTTGATTTTGGATATCCTGCTTCAGTTTTCTGATCGTATATATGTTAACGATCAGAGCAGAGATAGTCCCTACGATGCCTACAATGCTGACAATTATTGGTACAACAGCTATTAGTTTTTCCATAACTCAACTATTGATTTCGGCTAACTAGACTATGGGCGATCTCATGGATGATCACGCATAAGAAGATGAGGATGATGCTCAACATTCCCTGTAATCCGGATTGAGCCCCCTGCATTCTACTCCCATAAAAACCGATGAAGATTATCAGTAAAAAGAAAGTTATATGAACCCTTATCGGTATTCCAAACACCTTGCCGATCTGAAACGACCATCTCATTTTGCCTCCTTTGAGGGTTGGAACTTAAATAAGATCAAAACCGAATCATTTGCCATAATTAGAATAAATTCTGACCTGGTTGTCAAGATATATCTGATGTTATTCTTCTTCGGCGTCTTGTTCATAGGCACTTTAGTGGCGTTGCCAAGTTTATAGCATCTGGAGAGTGCTTTTTTTCATAAACCGTAGCGGCCTATTGCTATACACCCCTTCAAAAAAATCTGTCATAGCGACGAAGTTTATAAGAGGAAAAAAACGTCCGGGATAAACCCGGACACTACGAAAAAAATAAAAAACTTTTTTTTCTTGATTTCTGAATTTCTAAATATTTAAATAGGAATAACGTAAGAATATAGAATAATGGAATTTTTAACCAGGAGGTAAAAGATGGCATACGCTCCAATGAGTTACGATGCTTTATTAGGGATGGAAGGTTTCAGCGAGACGCTTCTGAAAAACCATTTCACCCTGTATCAGGGGTATGTGGCTAATACCAATAAAGTTCATGATATGTTAGTGGAACTACACAAAGCTGGAAAAAGCGGGGGTCCGGATTATGCGGAGTTGAAGAGGAGGTTCGGCTGGGAGTTTAACGGGATGCGCCTGCATGAATTGTATTTTGAGAATCTGGGCGGCAAAGGACAACTCAATCAGTCAGGCAAATTGGGCAAAAAGTTGGTCGAGGAGTTTGGAAGTTATGAGCACTGGGAATCTGATTTCAAAGCCACAGCCATGATGAGAGGGATCGGCTGGGTGATTTTATATCAGGACAATCTAACTGGCAGGCTTTTCAATCAGTGGATAAATGAACACGACGTCGGTCATCTGTCTGGATGCATACCGATTTTAATCCTGGATGTTTTCGAACATGCCTTTATGATAGACTATGGTTTGAAAAGGGCGGACTATATCTCAGCTTTTTTCAAGAATATCAAATGGGAAGTGGTTGAAGACAGGCTGAAGTAAAGTTTGGAGTTTATTCGTTTGTGGTAGGGGTTCAAAATTTTGAACCCTTACTTTTTTTCTGTTGAAGAGCGGTTTTGTAGGGGAGTCCCTTCCTTCGACTATGCTCCGGACGGTGTCTTCGACCCTGAGGCTCAGACCCGAAGGGAGCTTGTCGAACCGTATGTTCGCCCAAAATATCAGGGCAGGCACAGGGGCCTGCCTCTACGTTGATTACACATCTTAATTACTTTATAGCCACTTTTTTCGATACCTGAGCCATATTGGTTACAGGAAGTGCAGGGGCATCCTTTCCAAAAAGGGAATTGATCAGGCTCTGGGGTGCAGAGCGGTAGTTCAGAATAGCGATGATATTTAAAGAGTTTGTTTTTGGAACTGTGAAAGCAAACCTCTCTATCACATTCCCCTTAGGGGGTATCCGTTGATCTGAGATGACATAGGTTCCTTTAGCTACGTTTAGAGTAGGATTGCCTTTAGAATCGCCCAAGACTGTATTGAATATTCTTGTCTCAGGCACTAAATCCCCATTTTCGTCTATGGTTCCAGAAGAAAAGATTGTGTTTCCTTTATCGTCTAAGATCCTGATCTCCAGCCACATCTGTCTTATCTCAGTTAATCCGGTAGGAAGATAGTGACCAGCTCCGGTATTAGTAACTTTGATTTTGAATTCTCCTGAATTTCCAGAAGAAAAATTATCAGGAGCAAGAATCTCTAAAGCAGCTGCATTTTTTAATCTTTCCCGTGCTAAGATTGTATGCAGGGTATCACCCAGCAGAAAAGGAACAACCCCGTTTCCTCCAACATTGTAATGGGTATAGATATGTTTTCTATCCGGGCCCATAACACAGGCTTTTCCAGGATTATCCGGTCTCTCTGTAGCGCCTGTAGAAGGTATTCCAGGTTTTTGTCTCATATGGCAGTCCTGGCAAT
>Ga0315291_10003631_pt1 | contig 19958 bp, 35 predicted proteins | sample YL17G12_20_MG_FD_203070 | JGI IMG/M metagenome (GOLD analysis project Ga0315291, IMG submission 203070) | Sediment microbial communities from Yellowstone Lake, YNP, Wyoming, USA - YL17G12_20 | ecosystem: Environmental > Aquatic > Freshwater > Lake > Sediment | place: USA: Wyoming | collected...
AGCCAGAGCGTTTTCGTTTTTGTATATAATCAACTCCTTGATTTAATGCGGGAATAATCCCATGATAGCATCGATGATGCCCTGGAATATTCCCATGACAGCATCAATGACGATTTGCAGTAGCCCAGTTACTTGTAACACAATGAAGATTGCCCCGATGATTGTCAGGACAAGCAGTATTTTCAGTCCGGTTCCCATGTTTTATTTTCTCCTTTTGGTTTTTAAATATTTTTGTTGGTATTCGGAATATTCTCCATTTTTGAAATTTTGTTCGAAGTAATCAACTAGATTCTCAGCAACCTTTCTTTTAACTTTTATAGGAAAAGAATAACCAAATTCTTTGTCATAGTTGGAATCGCTATCATTAACTGCATACATCATTGCCTTGACAGCTTTATTGTGGTTGTAAATTCCACGGTATTTTTTCCGCGCAAGATTTTTAATGACAGGAACCATTCTTTGTCGATATGTGGCATCATCATTTTCAACGAATAATTCCAATTCCCTAACGGAGATTTCATCAGGTTCGTCACGAAGACGTGTTTCTTCTTTACCTTTCGGTTCCGACCATTTCTTGTCAGTCATATTTTTCACGGTCTCAAATAGTATCGATACGTCCTACCGATGAAAATGTTTTAGTTTTCATTTGAGTAGCGATATGGGCAACACTATTTTTTCCATATTTTTTCTTTGCATATTCTTGTAATAGTTTTTCAGCCTGTTTTTTATTTTTTGCGGTTATATAACCTTGCCAAATCCAGTCGTCACCACCGCGTTTCGTGATACCGGCTGAATAAGAATATGATGGATGATGTTCATCGTATAGTTTATTTGTATATGTTGGTTTATATTTCGGTTCTGACCATTTCTTGCTTGTCATTTTTTATCGCCTATAAATAATCTTTCTGGTAATGGAATTTTTTAGGTTCAAATCTCACATGGGCATTCGGATACATTGTTTCTGCCCGCTTTACGGTTTTCAACGCTTTGTCATAACCGGCTTTTGTATCAGCGAAACTTCCAAGACAAACTGATTTAGCATCTGGTTCACCGGAATAAACATAAATCCGGTGTTTTGATTTTCTACCCTTTGGTTTATCCCATTTCTTATCTGTCATAAAGAATCATCTTATAGTTTTCTTTTAGGCATATTTCTTGCTTTATTTAATATTCTTGAAGCGGAAGATTTAGATTTGGCTGGAATCAAAACCTGTTTTCCATTCATCAATCCCCAATATATTTTTGTCCTGGATTTTCGTTTTTTATTTTTTGGCTTATTCCACTTATTATCTGTCATACTAATCATTTCGATTTACGTAATTTATAAATATAATGTTCACTGCCTTTATGAATGACGTAAAAACCATCTTTGACATAGTAATTATCGTTCCATCGTCCACGAGCATCTTCCGTTTCTGTTTTAATATAATCTGCAACACCACCAGCAACATTTATTGCACGCGGAATGGTAACGAAATCAACGTCACTTGGGTGTTGATATTTTTTTCCTTTTGGTTCATTCCATTTTTTGTCTGGCATATCAATCAATTTCCACGTATTCCTTGAGTTTTTTCCCATCTTTTAAGAATAGACGGTTTAGCATATTTTACCATATAGTCAGCGAAAGTAAAAGGGAATGTTGATGAATAACGCTGACGATTTTTCATAAAATAATGTTGGTCTGATTTATATTTCTTTTCGACTTGAGATAGAGTCATTACATTTTGTGAAGATTCAGAAGAGGCAGTATATTGACCTTTCGGTTCATTCCATTTTTTGCTTGTCATTTGACTCAATCCCTTTCTATATAATAATTTTTAGCACAGTAGGGACAATTGATTTTCTCACGACCGGTCATCGACATCTCAGAACTGCCTTCGTCACGTCCATGTTTTTTATGGCAATATGGACAAGTCAATTCGTTTTTGCGCATTTGTGTCTTCATTCCGTATTGGCGATGCGTTCCTTTGGCTTGATGCCATTTTTTGTCTGTCATGTTTACCACCGTATTTCATCAGGAGATGCTTCAATTGTTGAATTTCCTTTCGTTAGTTGATAAGCAGTTATAACGTGTTTTCCATATTTATCACGTTTATAATGCGCTTTAACAATACCAGTTATGCGATATGTGATACCATTAGGTTCAAACAAAACAGTGTTTCCCACTTCAGGTTCTGTTTTTTCGTTCGAACCTATCCCTGTTTTTTGTTTTCCTTTTGGTTGGCTCCATTTTTTAGTTGTCATGATTATCTACCCTTTGGTTCTGACCATTTTTTGGTTTTGTGGAAGTGTGCATGTGAATGGTGTTTTGATGTTGGTTGCAAAGGCATATAAATAATCTCACCGGTATGTCCATTGAACAATATTGCTTGTCTGTTTTTACTTATTGTTGGTTGTTTGTTGAGGTAATTAATTGCTTCCATCGGTGTATTGAAACTTTTTCGTGGAAAAGTTTTCATATCGACTTGCGCATATTTTGTATTTTTCTTTTGGGTATACAGATGATATTTTCTCATACAATCACTTTTTGAATATAGACAAGTATTACTATGTCATTCATAGTATAAATACTTTGCTATATGTTCAGTTTCTCCTAATTGGTATCCATGTTGAAAATGAACATGGATGAAATTTTATATTTATCAACATCACGAATGTAGCCGATTTTCTGTCAAAATTTGTTTTTGTTTTTTATTTGCCAGAAAATAAGTATCTACGAGGATGCAATATGCCTGGAAATCCTTTTTTTCATCTTTTCGCGCTTTCGCTTGAAGTATTTCGCATCGCTTTCGGCTTTCATTTTCGTTCCCGGGTCGGTAGTGACGTTCGAAAGTGCGAACATCTGTTGTTCGGCAAGCAGTAATCTGCCATAACGACCGGATGCTTCATTAACAGTATGACCATAGACATTTGCACGCCTTATTCGAGCACTCGATTCTTCTTTCCATCCGGTTTCGCGTTTCGGATGGAACCACTTTTTTTTTGTCATTTTATTCACCTCGTTCAATTTCTTCTTAGTCAACACCGTGTTGAAATTGAACACGGAACTTGATGATATCAATTTCAACGTTGGATTTTAATTTTGATTACCGTTTTCTCCTTACCACAAAGAACAGCAATGCGACGAGGAGGAATAATACAGCGATACCAGCCAATATGAGAGTATAATCATCTGTTATCGGCGGAATGATAATACCTTCATCTTCAGTCGTGAAATGGTATATGGCAGTGCTGTTTATCATTGTGTCGTTCGCAGATACCATCCACCAATATTCTGTCGAGTATTCATCTGCCCATGTGTTGTTCGTGCAGTAGACCGTGGTGTTTGCAACAACACTGTCGTTCTGCTGGTATTTCAGCCAAACGCCGGTCTTGTTATTCCAGAAACATACTGTCGTCATATTGCCATCTAAATCATATACCGTCACGTTCATCAGATAATTTAGAATCACATCGGTGCTTCCGTTTGTAGGAGATGGACTGCCAAGCCCTGGCGCTCTGTTCAACCACCTGAATGTCGTTGTAAACTTGTAAATCACAGATGAATTTGAATGACCGTCAGATGCGGTGACCATCCACCAGTATTGTGCATTCCAACCGCCCGAATAACTTGAATTGACATCTCTTACAGTTGTATTTGCGGCAACAGTATTATTTTGCTGGACCTTTGACCACGAATAAGGACTATTCGAGATGCTACTCCAGAAACATACCGTCGTTGAGTTTCCGTCCAAATCATAGACAGTGACGTTGGTTGCGTGATACCTGGCAATTTCTATACTATTATTCGCAGGGGATGGGTTGCCGAATGTCGGAGGCATATTAGAAAAATATGACAAAGTAGTGAAATAATATTTTTCCCTTGCCCATGCGGTTCCGTTTGTTGCGTTCACCCATATCGTATAGGTAGTAGAATATTTTAGAGAATAACCAGGTTGATATCCAAGATGGACTGCTTTTGAGCCGTTTGCTTCGGCATCTGCCGAATCATAGTTGTCGTTGGATACGTTCCACCCGTTGCATTCTATTGTCCAGTCAAATAAATCGCCGTTAGGAGTATGAATGGTGACATTCCAAATCAATGATAACGATTGGTTTATTGAATTATTCGCAGGAGACGGATTCGAGAAAACCGGCAGTCCGCTAAACACGTGAAGAGTATCATAATAGCACATTGCATCTTTTAACGGTGGAACTGTTTCATTTACATCGCCAGTTTTTCTTCCGATGCTGTAAAATTCATAATAACCTGTAGAGTTCGGGAATGTGAAACTAAAACTCCACGGATACGATTCGTCTGTTGAATATTTACGCCATTCGCAACCACCACCATAATTAACGTCATAACCGATTAAAACACTGTTCAGGTAATTGATAAATTCAGCTTGGTATTTACCTGTGATATTATTGTAAAATATTTGCGCCCAGTGTATCCTTTGCATATAATTCGAGGCGTTATGGGTGAGTTCGGTAACCAATGTCGGATTTGATGGGTCAGTCGCATCGACTATCATGACACCATTGTCTGCCGTTGCGTTGTATAAGCGCAGGTAAAGACGGTTTTTTGTATCTCCCCAAAGATGCCCGTAGACCTGCGGGTTTGTCGCTGATACGAATGACGGAGCGGCTGGATTTGTGATATCATATGCTATCAATTGATTTGATGGTGCATCCTGTAATGTATACATGTAGTTGCCTTCGATTATAGCGCGGTAACACGTCATGGTTGCGTTCACTACACCGACATACGACATATCCGACGGGTCGCTGACGTCATATATCCGTATTCCGCCTGTTGCTCCAAGGTTTCCAACATAAACATAGTCAGGGTCATTCACATTGACGGTCGGATACCACGGAGAATCTAAGCCTGTGCCGATTGTGTCGAGTTCGCTGAAAGTGCTCGGATTCGAGATATCGTATGAATGCAGGACCTCATTGTCTGTCGTCATATACATCAACATATTTTCGTAATCGACACTGAGATACATGCATGCAGCGCCGGTTGCCACGGAATTGAGCCTGGAGATTGATGTAGGGTTTGTAACGTTCCAGCTTGACACATATTTGTTGGCACCGTAATTGCAGACATATGCAACTCTTTCATTCGGCGTATAATCGACGATTACAACATCATGTGGCGATGCAAGGTATGTCGGTTCGCTTTTAGCAGCGACAAACACCGGATTCGAAACATCGGTAAGATTATATATTGTAAGGCTATTTGAAGATAATACAGCAAAATATCCGAACCAACTATTGTGGTTGTAATGTGTCGCATACGCAATTACTCCCGTGTTTGGGTAACTCATCGACGTCAATCCGACAGCACTATCACGCCATGTATATTCATTGCCACCGGGAGAAAACGAATAATTATCTGACGAATACCTATAATATAGTGTTATGTTGTCGAGGTCTGAACTTCCGTTCGTTAATATTGTCAATGGATTATTTCCTGTCTGGTCATACGGAGAAATGGTTTTTACCTTTGTGTTAATTGTGTTTGTGGTGAACGTGTAAGTATCGTTATCCCAATTGCCCTTGCCGTCATTTGTCGAGACGTTCCACCAATACTTATGAGAATATTTGGTAAAAACTGTCGTGGCATTCGCATACGTCCCATTATTGACGTTATGCCTTACTGCTATCGTCTGCCAGGTGCCTGATGCGTTTGTCCTGAACGTCACATTCATCTTATTACCGCCTGGAGATGTAACAGTAATCGTGAGAGAAGTAGAGGTCGTAGCGTTTATTTTTGTCGCTCCGTTAGATGGAGACGGATTCGAATTTGCAGGAGGAGATGAAATCCCGTATTTTTCCTGTGAACCGATTGTCGACAAGGCTGGAGGATGTTGCGTGTAATCACGGAACTTGGCAACAAAAATCCAGTCAACATAGACCTTAGAAGAATCGGCGCCGTATACTTTACCGATACGTATATCACATGTATCTGTCGGAATATAAGTAGAACTATTTACATTTACAGCGGCAGTATCATTAGACGTTCCCCAAATCCTCGAGACACCACGCCGCAAGTTTATGATTTGATTTTTTGTTGTATGAGTATATGATGAACCACTTGTATATGCGACATCATTGCACCAATAGAACTGTGAGGCAGTCGAGCCAGACGGATAAATACATAACGTTTGAGGCGTATAATACGGAGTGCCAGGTTCGACACGGTATCCGATACCTTCGCTCCGTGTCCCGTCACCAAGGAATTTACAAAGCGCAAAAATCTGAGTTCCCTTTCCGAAGTTGCGGTATGCAGAACTCGAAATATATGTCGTTGCGGTGGTTGTAGAAAAAGTCATGATGCCTGACGAAAAAGTGATTGTCGGAGAACCGGTCGTCGCCCATTTTGTCGCATTCAGCGCAGTTCCGAGGAAATCGTCAAAGAAATCAAAACATAGCGTTCCATTACCGATATATGAAGCAATTGGATTTCCGTAATACACGTATATCGTTGAATCATTGTATGAGTTGTTCACCCAAAACGTAGCCCTAACGCCAGACGTATAATTTTGCCGCCAATACGGCAATACGGCTGATGAACCTCCTATGAAACGGATATCGCTAAAATCACTCTGACAATGGTTGTTGCACGATAGCGTTCCGCCCGACTGGTTGTCCATGACAACTGTTATTTGAGTCTGGTATTTCAGAAAGTTATGTGTGATTCCGATAGAACGCCGATATGTATAAGAGTTATCCCACCACGGCGAATCTGCCCCTGTCTGAGGGACGATAATGACAAACGTCGCTAGTAATGTAAAAACAACTAGCATTCCCAGCATCTTTTTTCCTGATTTTGCTACAATTTTTTTCATTCTTTGTTCTCCTAACGATTTTAAGAGTTAATACGTAAATATATTAGTCATCCATGCTATATAAGGGTTTCTATGTTCAGTTTGTTTTTAATCAAGACCATGTTCAAAATGAACATGGATATAGTGATATCATTTTCAACATTGCTACTCGATAGATATCGGCTTGCTGTCTTCGAGGTATTTTGAAATTTTGAACCATATGCGTTTTCTGTCCGAAAGATTGAATGCAATGTCCTTGTTTACTATGACGTTCAAATCATCGGTCAAATTGTTGCGGATAGAATAACCGAGACCTATCCTCCGTTTTTGGTTACTTTTTTGCGGATTGAAATACGTATAGCCGCGACATCTCGTCTTATCGCCGAGCTTGTAATATCCGCATTTATAGAGTTCGAGGTCTCCCGTCTTTTTCAATTCCCATTCGCCAATGCCGTTTCCCGTCTTTAACTTTTTGCTTGAGATGATACTATCCGTATGAAATGCATGGACGCCGGTATCGTAAAAATCATCCAATGTCTTTAATAGTTTTACGCGTATTTTCGCAGTAATCCAGGAAGCGTAATATGGTGAAAACATATTGCCGACGCGGAACGAATTGCCTCCGACGCCCATATACATCTTATCATTGACAAAGAAAATCTCATTTTTCGAAAGCGTGTTGATGAGTTCAGGGTCGTTGATTTCCTCGAACGTCTTTTCCTGGATTGTCTGGATACATTTACCATACGAAGCATTGCAGATGGTTTTGTAAGTATTTGCCTTAATGTCGTCACCGAGTTTTTTGTAATATTCTTTTTTCTTATAAGCATACAACATGATATCGCGGAGGTCGCGCCGGGCATCAGGGTCGAAAATCTCGTAACCGTAATGGATTTTATAATCGAATCCCAATTTCGCAAGATATTCCAGTTCTACCTTATCAATCCAATAATCCTTGAACTTGCCGACCGGGAACTCAAGCTGGTTTTTCTTTTCGCTGTAATACGGCAACGGAGCGATATAGATATCCTTTGGTATGTCGATATCGATATTATAACAACCGTATTCGCAGGTGAAATCTTCGTTGAATATTTTTATGCACTGTGCCTCTTTCGACAACATTCGCATGTCAGCCATCTCAGACGCATATGCAGAACTCAAGTCATATTCGTGGACTTCCTTCATTTTTCCGCGTTTCATTATCTCGAACCTGCCACCGTGATATGATGATAACCAGGCTTTAACAATTTCGTCAGAAAGGTGTGGTAGGTTTAGTTTAACATTATGAAGGATGTAATCCTCTGCGATACTGGCAGACGATATGAATTTCTTTGAATTATACACCTCATAGATATTCTGAAAAAGCAAATCACCGAGTTTCTGCGTAAGTTCAGAATCGCGGATGCAATATTTTATGAGTTCAGAATGGTATTTTTTATCACGATTGAACCTATCAAGCGAAATATGTTCTCTGTCGACATCACCTTTATGTTGACCGAGATATTTAGTGGAAGCTTTTTCTAGACTAGTATTATAATATTGGAATAAATCATAATAGTTATACGATTTATGACCTTGTTTAATCCTCAAAAATTTTTTAGGTATATACGAAACTCTATAATATGACATGTCGTTCTCTATCGTTTTCCGCATACTGTCGAAATCAGACAGGTCAAGAAAAAGCAGTTTGCCGGAATCAGATTTTTTTATGACAATATTATGCTTGAAATAAATCTTCAGGAGTTCTGAATGCGGAATGAATTTAAGCATTCCTTCGGCATCATACGTCAGGTTATAAAAAACATTTATACAATCTTCGTATTTCCGTTGTGTCATGATGTCGAGGATATCATTGAGGTTTTTCGGAGTCTCGTAACCCTTGAATCCGTTCCAGCAATAATACCCTAACAAAAAAGGCTTGCCTTTGTCTGTCTCAGTATCAAGAGCATTGATTTTCAATTTATTTTTAAATTCTGGTTTTGAATAACAATAACCATATCGCTTCGAATAAGACAATTCTGACTTGATAAGATGTGAAAGTTTAGACACCGGATACCTCCGCCTTAATTAACTTCTTTCCCTCGAATGTTCTTCGAGGATTAAGAGATGAAGTTTATCGTTTCGATAATATAAGTAACCGCGCTTGTATTCATAGGCATAAAAACGGTAACAGTCATACCACATCGATTTATTTGACAGATGCGGTCTCAGGATTTTATTTAATAACTGGTTGAAATACGAAAGCGGATACCACCTGCCGCTAAACATCTTTTTAAAAATCAATGATGTCGAAAAGAACATTTCTGGTTCGACCGCATTGATGCGATAGAATCCACGGCTAGCATAATACGTAAAGCGTTTTGCGTGAACCCATACCTTTCTTTTAGAATCATAAAAATATCCGCGTTCATACGGATTATACATAACGCGGTATCGTTGAATCCGTTTATCGATACGCTCAATTCTTATAGACCTGCTTTTCTTGTATCTTTTTCGTTTCTTCTTTTTTATGAGCCTAGTCTCATGAGGGACATCAACCGCTTTTTTCGTCTTATAATCGAATATTGCTTTTTGCTTATATTTTCTGCCAAGTGAAAAAGCCTTCGATTCAGATTCTACAGCAATATTCTTATCGATATAATATGTATTTGTTTTTTTATGATACCATCCACCAACAATCCCGTCCTTGAATCCGCGCAAGTTCTTGCGGACCTGTTTTTTTGTTATGTTGTTAGTGGTAGAGATTATAAAACGCTCTTTCTTAGAAAAATCGAACGGAGTTATCTTTCCGTTCACCACTCTGACAGTAAAACCGCTTGGATTTTGTTTTGCAATCTCAAACAGTCTATCGGGCAGTGGAAGAGTCCGATTCCTCCGTTGATTTTTTGACGGTGATTTTTTCTTAGGCATTTTTTATGACTGTGACGTTTTTCAATAGGCTTCTTGCGATATTAGCCGTATATGCAGAACCCGAATGCACTGGTTTCTTGTCGAACACAAGCATCTCATCGCATAGCTTTGCGATAAAATCGTTTCTGACAAAAAACCTGTCGTTGCAATAAAGGTGTTCAATCGGAAGTATTTTTTGGAACGGAATGTGATTTTTGTAGCAATACCTTTCAGCATAAAAATCTACTCCCGGCGCACCGCCGGAAATGATAATAAATTCTCCATACTTATAGTTAGATAAGTATTCCCCTAAATACCTTTCTATATCCTCAAAAAGCCATCCTTCCCTATTCCCGACGACAGCGATGATGCGATAGCTTTTTGTAGTCATAAGTTCCACTTCTCAACAAGGTAATCGATACTTGCCTGAATCATGTCTATATCCTGCTGGTGCCGCTTGTAGCTTGAGAACATGAACAGCATGAAAATCTCAGGTTTGTCTGACTTTGAAAGCAATGCAAGGCAGAGGCTCCGGGCATTCTCATGGCGCTTCTTTTCATCTTCCAAACATTCTATGAACGTGATTGACTCTTCTCTGTCAAGTTCTTTTTCGTCAAGCATAAAATAATGGTTTTCCTTAAACTTCATCAAGATTTTTCTTCTCCTTTTCTTTTCCACGTTCATTTTTAACGTTTTCATATGTAAAATAATAACAGAAGATTATAACGATAGACATCAATCCGCCTATTATCTCATAAAGTCCGACATGATATGTTTGGATTGGCATGAACGAATACCATCCGTTCGTGCAGACAGAAGTGGCATTTATAGCGTTATCACTAAAAAATTTTTGGTTCAACATACCTGCAACACCGATATCGACATTCCACAATCCGAACATGATTACAAGCGATGAAATAATGAATCCAAAAAGCAATAAGAAACGATTGTCTGATTTCATTTTTTATTCCTCCTGATTAAATCAATGCTAAAATCTGTCGTATTTATAAAAATATACGACTTTATCATTGCTTCACCTTTTTTCGTATTAAATCAATGCTAAAGTCCCATGTGATAGCCCAAAGATGTGACACGCCGAAAAATACCTGTTGCGGTTTGCTGTATTGATGTGCGACGCGATATCCGTATGAATCTTTCTCTATCCAACTGCCGTTGACGATAGCGGTATTTTTTTCTGAAAGGCAAATTTTGTCGATACGGTGGAAGTGTCCCATCGCCAGGACATCGAAATCAGAATCGTTCGCGATAAGATAATCTTTCAGGCTCCTTTCAATCGAATTACGCGTAAAACCGCGAATCGAATCACCATGTGTCAACATGTATTTATGGTCATGGATTTTATAGACAAAGAATTTTGTCGTCGGAACGATTATCTCTACGTTCTTATCGTCTTTAAATACAGCTTCAATCATTTTGAAAAGAAGGTATTCATAATTATTTTCAACTGGCTCATCGCAATCTGAATCTTTCGTGCTCCTGCCGTGGTTCCCGACGATACCGATGAACGTTATCTTCGGATATACTTTTTTCATCTCATTGATGAAATAAGAAAGGTCTCTTGCCATTTCTATGACCTGGGCACCGACGCATTTGTCGATATGGAATACCTGTCCGTTGAAAATCCTGTCATTCGTGATATTATCGCCGAGATTGAATATGTATAGGTGGTTGAGGTCATAGGAATGCGAAAGAAGTGTTTTGATTTCTATAATGGCATTGCGGAGCGTAATCATTTCGCGCTGCCGTATCTTTGTGTCATAGGTGGTGATTTCTGCACCGCTGTTCTTGTCGAGAATCTTGTTGACCATCCCGGCATGGATATCGGACATCAATAAAACGCTTTTTTCTTCCTGTTTTCCCTTTCTCCTCGAATACGGGACACTCTGGTTTTTGAAGAGATTATTCTTTATGAAATCAGCGAATGATTCGATGTTGTTTTTAATAAATGGGACATCGATTTCTGTTTTACTACATGTCACTGGTTTTCCATCGAGCAATAAATATCTTCGCCTATGCTCGACAGAACGGTATGACCTATTATTTCCAAACTCAAGGTTCAACTGCTTTGCGATACCGCAATCCGTCAATCCTTCAGCGTGCAGTTCTTTCAGCCGTTTTGTCTCTTTATCGCTCCATTTCATTTTATTCACTCCGTTCATTTTTTCCAGCCAAGTCCGTGTTTAAAATGAACATGGACATGGCGATATCATTTTTAACACATGAGTTTCTTGTTGATTTCGCGGAACCTGAGAAGAAGCAGGAATCCCTCGAATAATTCATCGAGTTGCCTCAAATCAGCATCATTGACAACATACGAAGATTTTCCTTCCCGCGGAAGATGCAGGATGATTGCCTTTTGGATTTTATTTTTATGGGTTTCATTATAGAGTTGACGATATGCAGAAAGTTGATAGTTAGTCTCGAGAAAAACGTTCTTTCCGGTCTTGATGTCGATAAGAGTCCGTTTTCCGTTCAGGAAAGCAATGATGTCAATCGTTCCGCCGTATTCATATTCTTCGGAGACAAGTTGCAATTCTGAATCCTGAAAAGAAACCTTGCTATGAAGAAGCCATTGGCAAAACATGCGATAACAGCGATATCCGCCATCGACTTCGTTCTTTGTGAAATCTGCAAGATAGTTTTTATCGACAGGTTCACTATCTATTTTGCATTCGATGAGGTAATGTGCAATTGTTCCGATATTCTTTGCTTGGTTCGTCACTTCCCAAAATTTAATATCCTTCTGAGCAAGATTATATGCCCACATGAGAAGTTGAGGTTTATTTAGTTGCGAAAGGACAGTTGTAACGCCAACGACTTCTTTTCCGTTTTTCAAATGATAATGTTGGTGCGTTCGGAATTTTTTAGAATATTCATTGTTTTTCATTTTTTATTTCCTCCGAATTTTCTTTTTCTTTATGGCAAGTAATTCAAGAAGTTCGTCGTTCTGCCTGAGTATTGCAATGTTCTGCGATTTCACGTCTTGAAGTTCTCCCCAAATCTGGAATCTTCCGCCGTCTGTCATCGCATTCAGTTCATTATAACGTGAAATGAATCCAAATCTCGTATATGAAAGGAATCCCAGGAATACCATGACGCCAACAACAAACAACGTAAATATAAACCATAAGGGGTTAAAATTTGACAATGCCAAACCGCCGAGGACAGTCCAGGTGAGAATCATGTTTACAAGATTAAGATAACTCCAGCCTTCAGTATAATAACGTTCAAAATTTATAAAATTATCGCGAAGTTTTTTCCAACCATGCCTTTTCGTAGTTACAGATTCCCTGATATCAAGTTGATTTGTGTATTTTTGTGTGTTGCGCTGATAATCATGATATTCGTAACTCATATTTAACCCATTTCCTCGCAACATCGGAAACTAATTTGTGGTTGCTCCGAAATGTTGCGCTGATAATCATGATATTCGTAACTCATATTTAATTACTCCAAATAGGAATATGATTCAAATGAAAATGACTCCAGTTTTCTTTCATTTTAATCATATAATGCTCACATCATTTTCTTCGTTCGAAGTTGATTTTTGCTTCCGCATCTGGTCTTTATAAAATTTTAACAATAAAGCGGTGTAAGTCGATTCTGACCTGACAAAAATCAAATCTATCTGATTGTCAGTAAAATCTTTTGGACATAGTTTCTTGACCCTCAGCATGACAGATATATATTGGTTTATGATATCGTCAAGCGCCTTGTCCAAATCTATGACAACCTGAGATGGTTTTTTGTTTTGTTTTTCGTTCATTTTTTATCAATTCTCGTATACAACATATTAAAAAAGAAAAAAGGGTAAGAAAGAGACGATATCTGTTTTGTTTTTTAATGATGTGCCGGAAGAGTAAAATTACTCTTCGATTCGTCCGAGCTTAACACCTTTTTTATTTCCTTCAAGCAAGTCCTGGACGCTTTGGATAGAGGTCATATAACTGACGCCCTCAATCTTGACGAAAAAAGCTTTTCCGCCAGTATTGAGCCATGCGTCGACTTCGTTGTCAATGGTTCTTTGTCCAGAACTACGGGGCGCATCGGTTTTTTTGCCTGTTGGTTTTGAGTATGGTTTTGGCATAGTGTCTGCATCTCCATAGTTTTGTTTGCCGGAATTAAAGCACGGCTCTTCACGCTTATCAAAATTGTTTTGTGATTTCTGTGAAATATGAATCTCTTTTTCTCTTTTATCCATTTCATTATTTTCATCGTGATAAATCGACAATTGTTTCGTCTTGCCGAAATGACCGACATTGAATGATAATTTAAGCATGCAATTCCCTATCAGATAAATTATCGTCTCGATGGTCTTGACATTCTTGTAATGCTTTTTTCAATCCATTTTGTGATTCAAGAGTAATTATCTTTCCACAATATTGACATTTAAATTCAAGGACGACTTTATCTTCTTGTATAATTACTTTTGGTTGAAACAAAACTTTCTTGCAACATCGCATGAAAAATATTGGAACCTCTGTCACTTTAATCTACTCCTATATGAAAAACGTCCATTAAATCATCCAGCATTTTAATTTGTTTTTTTGTTAACATGTTCAATTTCTCCTAATCAGATTCCATGCTTGAAAATGAACATGGAACTGAACGATATCATTTTCAACATAATTTTTCTCTTCCAATTATTTCTTGCGGATAGAATGAAACTACAACGACAAGACCTGATGGTTGAACAAATGACAATCCTGAATACCCGTTCTCTTTTAATTTTGTAATCAAATCATTTGTTGAAAACGATATGAACCATCCTTTACCGTCAGTGAAAGTATCGTAGATTTTTTCTGAAGAAACCTCGACTGAATAACGATATGAAGCAGAATTGAAAAATTTTTCCCGAAATTCATTTGTCAAATAAAAATATGACAATTGATGAAACGTATCCGATTTAGTATAACCGTGAGACCCATCGAACGTCGGGTCGATAAATTCCAAGTCAGGTTTATTACTATAATGGTATAATTTCATCTCTTGTCACCTGCCTACTCATTTAATATTTCTTTTGCGCTAAGGAGCGCAAGGAGTTTCGGGTCGTCTTTGTATGCCGGTAGAACAATTGATTGTCGTGTTTGTTTCCTATCGCATACGCAACACCCAATGGCAAATCCACATTTGCTACAAACAACTATGTTCATTTTTGTCGTCCTCCATTAATATCTATATGTTAGTTATATCCGTCATACTATATAAACGTTTACAGGAAATATCAGCATTTTGCGAGATTAACGTTTTGAATGTTTACCGAACAAAATGGAAACGATATCAGTTCGGTCAACAACCTGTTATTATTTCATCCTCTTATTGTTTTTAATGTTGCCGGATGAAATGGAATGAATATCTGTATCCGTCAACATGTCATCAGATGGCAAGAAAGGGCGAAAAGCATGACCGCAACCAAAACAACGAATAGCATCATCGTTATTTTTCAATCCGCACGCAACACATTTCTTCATTTTTTCATCATCCTAACTTTTCTCAATCGATGAAACAAATGATTCCGATTTCGAAAAGTCTTCATTTTTATCTTCACCTCAAGTTATAATGAAAGGCGGAACCATGGTTTGTTCTATCGCAATTCTTTGTTCAAATCGAAGCAACATTGTTTTTGTTTTTAAATAACATATTTCTTTTCTATTCGTCAATATATGCACACTCCCAATCCTTACATTTGGTAATGTCATACCGGCGTTCGTCTGTCAGGTGTTTTTCTTTTTTAGGGCAGACAGCCTGATTTCGGCAATTCGCACAGAAATGCGGAAAGTCTTTTTTCATTTTATAACCTCATTCCTTCTTTGAGAAACCTATTCAACGGAATAATGAACAGCCAATTAGAACTGTGATTAGAACGAACCTCTTTTATCTCTTTGGCATATTGTTTCAAGCCATCTTCGTCGAATATTCCGTGAAGCCGATAAATATATTCTTCGTCGGTGCAGTCTGAACTTTTACCGTATATGGTATGACGGGTTATCAATACATGCAATACGTCGTTTCTCATTCTACATCACCCTTTATTATGCCATTTGTTTTTAAAAAGTTTATTACCTTTTCAGAACAAAGACTAATAGTAAAAACCGAATCGTCAGAAAAATCATCTGATTCAAAAAACTTTATACCATCAATCAAAACAACTGTTTTCATTTTAATCTCCATTTTTTGAATCCGTCTATTTCGGATGAATATTTACGATGGACATACCAACGTTTTGTTGCCGTTCCGTCTTTATTTATCAATCCGATTATTTTCATATGATAATAGAGTTTCTCTGATAATTTTCCTTTCCCTTGGCAATATCCGCAAGTAATCCAATAATCATAACCATGTGAATCCTTATTTTTTCCGCCGCTACCGTTACAAAATGGACAACGATATCTCATTCAATGTCACCTATCCGAAATGCGATAAGAAAGCCGAGAGAGAACGCAAGCAGTCCGCCGACACTGAACGCACATGTGCATACGGAAACGCCGACCGCGAAACAGAGGACCATGTATTTATGCTTGAAAACCATATCGCGCAATGTCGTCATTTAATATCACCACTTCGATTTGCGGTATTTCGCACAAACAGAATTTCGATTAGCATAATGATGACAATGACAAATTTTACATTGACCTATTTCTGAACACATATCCAAATCATCGTTAAAGAAATAACACCGGCAACACCTGGCTTTTCGGAGTAATAATATAACGTATTGAAAAAGGTTCAATTTTATTCTCATTTCACCATGACAACCGCTACAATAAAAATATCTGTAAAAAGAAAAAGACATCATTCGATGACCTCTTCTGTTTTGATTCCGTTATGCCAAATAATAATATCTTTGCATTTCGCATATGTAGCCATCATGCCCCGTAACGCTTCGTCTGCATCTTTTTTATATAGATAATTATTGCCATACCGATAGTTGTAGTAACCATTGGTGCCGCCAATTTCAATATACGGTATGTAGATTTTCATTAAATATCACTATCCGAATTGTTTTGTATAATGATAGAGACTATTACATTATTCAAAGTTCGTGCTTCTCTGACCGATAAATCAACATTATCGGGTAATTCATCTATCAATTCATGTAATTGTTTTTTATTCATTCCACATCACCATTTTGTCTACATTTTATTTTTTCATATGGCGTAACACGCCGGGAATAAATCTCGAGTATTGCCATGAAAAGCTCACCTTCGAAGTCTTTCATCTTATTGTATGAACGACCGTATTCCTTTTCGTATTCAACATAGAGTTTATGCAGGAAATAGTTTAATTTGCCATGCGCAAGGTCGTCTTTGCATTCGATAAGCAACATATCAACGATATTGTTTAAGGCGGGACGTTCTTCTTTTCTTATATATGGCATTATTTATCGCTCTCCATTCTGACAATATGCGGTGCTTTCTTTTTTGAAAATTCCATGTTCTCCAATTTGACCAATCCCATTTTCAATGATTTTTCTATGTCGACATCGAGTGAAATCAGGTATAAGAAAAACTGGACTATTGCATCTGAAAAATAATCGTCTTTCGTCACATTGATTGGATTATTGTCTTTGCCGTAATATGTATTGTATGCCTGGTATTTTGGTATATCTCCAAAGTTATACATAAAGATTTCCAATCTGAACTCTGGTATCGGTTGTATGCCACTACCGTTCTTTTTCAACCACGTCCGTAATCTACCGATAACGTTTTCAACAGTTATTGATTCTTTCATGATTATCGCCTCTTTTTTATTATTTTCTGATATTGAAGGTAAGCATAAAAATCAGCAGAATAATTAATGATGTCAATTAGTGTATCTTCGATTGTTTCGTTCGAAGGCTCCTTGCCGGAATCGATAAGGCTGCGCAACCTCAAGACTTTTTTCCAGATGTCATCAAGGCATGTAATAGAACCATGAAGATTGTAATCAAATTTGTTGATACCACCGGAATTATAGTCATGTGATTTTTTCTTTTTTAATACAATGGCTTTTCTCAGGCATTCATCGTATTTTTGTTTTGCAAATTCGTTAATATCAATACCCATGTTTTTGCCTCTTTTTATTTGTTGTGTTTTTCTCTGTGAACATTTTAAACAGTTCATCGGCATCCATTCCCGATGCAAGTGATAAATTAATGAGGAAGTGCCAGGCATCAACGATTTCTTCCTTGAGATTATCACTATTGGTCTTGACAGAATGTTTCCACGGTTTTTTCCACTCGGTCTCTTCCATGGCTTCGCACGATTCCGTTATAATCCCAATAAACATCTTTTCGATATATCTCTGGCGTTGTGAAGCAGACATTCTTGTAATATCGAAACCGATTTTCATTTGTAAATAATTCTGAAAGAAAAATAATTTATTGAGCCTGTCAGACATCAAAGAACCTCTTTCACAGATTTCAAAAGCCTGGTCGTAAAACGGATATCGACACCTTTTCCGATAAGGTTGCACCGCCGTGCCATAGAACCTTCGAAAATATATGAATCTGGAAATCCCATGAGTGCAGAAATCTCAGCCGTCGAAAGGAACCTGCCAGAAGGGTGATACATATCACGCCAAGCGCAACTCGTAATCGTCGGACAAGTATCTTTGATTGTCCTGCATTTTTTATCACGGAGATACATGCTGAAAATTCCTTTTTCGCCTGGTCTTGGAGGTTCGCGATAATCGATATTCAATTTGAATTTTTTACGCGGTAAGACACTAGTCGCTTTGACTGATTTCAATTTAACAGGTAATTTAAAATGATGTTTTTTTAATTCGGTATCGAAACCAATGACATAGGCACGTTTGCGCTTTTGAGGAGAACCATAGTCATTCGCATCAAGGACATATGTATTAAGATGATATCCGATATCGTTTAATTTTGAAAGTATATCGAAAGATAGACTCACAAAAACAGGAGACGATAATAAACGATGTGATTCTTCCATGATAAATGCTTTAGGTCTAATATATTGAATGGTATCGGCATATTTAAACATTAATTTATTTGCTGGATGGTTAATATTGTTTGCAGGATTAGCATTTGATAATCCGTTGCAATGGGGAGAACCGACAACGATATCGACGTCACCATTGATATCTTTCATATCGTCAAAAACATGAACATCTTTCCAATTCGACTGGAAACATTTCACTGCCGGTCTCCATTTTTCATAATACCACGTAGGCATAATGTGATTATTTTTTAAAGCACATGCCCAATGACCAGCACCACCGAAACAAATACCTGCATTCAATTTTTTGTTCATTCGAAAAACGCCACCTGTTCGATTTTTGCCTGGACATCGTAAAACCACGATTGATATTTTGACATGTCCCTTGCGATGAACGCCGGATGCCAGCAATAGACAAGTTCGCTTTTTGCAAATAATTCCAATGAATGTCGTTTGTAAATAAAATCATAAACGATTTTCCCAAAACAAATAATGATTTTTGGCTGGACCTCATATATTTCGATGAGAAGCGACGGAAAACAATTGATTATCTCCTGTTCAGTCGGAAGTCTATTATATCGCACGTCTCCTAATTTGGCAGGACGGCATTTTACGATGTTGGTGGTATAGACAGATTCCCTCGTCAATCCCAAATCTGATAAGAGCCTTTCGAATAATCTTCCAGACGCATCGCCTTTGAACGGAATACCTGTAGAATCGGCACCGCCACGCCCCAGGTGATTGCCGGGGCATATCCCTACGAACATAATTGCGGCTTTCTTGTTTCCGTAACCTGAAACGACTTGAGACCTCGATTCGACCAAATCAACACATTTTCGGCAAATCATTTTTTATCACCTAGAAAATGCTCAGGCATTTTCGGCAATTCATTCACAATAACTCCTGCGATGGTCAGTTCGACCGGAAATTTATCCTTCTTTACGTATCTTGTATAAGCATAAATGATTTGTGATGCTTTCCAATTGCGCCAGAACTCAGGCAATGAATCAAATAATTTTTCTGCCGTTCCGGTATCATTTTTGATAAATATCAAATCAGAAATCTTCTGCATCGTTTCCATGTTTTCTCTTGTCGTTGCCTGTGGAAGATTCAGCGATTGAATTGGATGAATATATTTTACTATGCGTTCCGCATAATCAACGTCATTCGAATAGATATGCGAATTAAGTATTATATGCGTATACGTTCCCATTTTCAGCCCCATCATCTTTGCGATGAATTGCTGGATAAGGGGATAAGCGAAAGTATCGAGGAAAAAACCGCGGCATGC
>Ga0315291_10003632_pt1 | contig 19958 bp, 14 predicted proteins | sample YL17G12_20_MG_FD_203070 | JGI IMG/M metagenome (GOLD analysis project Ga0315291, IMG submission 203070) | Sediment microbial communities from Yellowstone Lake, YNP, Wyoming, USA - YL17G12_20 | ecosystem: Environmental > Aquatic > Freshwater > Lake > Sediment | place: USA: Wyoming | collected...
AATTAAAACCCTAAAGAACAAGGATATTGGAAGTATAGGTATTGGTGCGATGATTGTTTTTATTGCAATGGTTCTTGTCGCAGGTGTTGCTGCCTCTGTATTGATTCAAACAAGTATGAAACTTGAAACTCAGGCGATGGCAACTGGTCGTGAAACAACAGAAGAGGTTTCTGGTGGTATAGAAGTATTTGATGTTTTAGGTTATTCAAGCGCGTATGGAAATGATATCTCACTATTAGCAATTGGTGCAAGACCAAGAGCAGGATCTAATGGTATAGACCTATCTCAAACTTATCTTGAAATATCTGATACAGATAATAAAGTAATATTAAACTATACAACTAGTTTCTTTATTGACACTGATGATGGACAGGATGATATATTTAGTGCTGCTTGCTTCCCAGATGCTGGGCCAGTCTTTGGTATCATTGTTGTTGAGGATGCAGATGGTTCTGTAAAAGGAGATACTCCTGTAATAAATAGAGGAGACAAGGTATATTTATGTGTAAATACAACTAATGCATTCAATAATATTGCTGAGAGAGTAGATGTCTGGGGAATGGTTGTTCCAGAACTAGGATCACCAGGTATGATAGGATTCCAGACACCAGCTTCGTACACTACTAGCGTAATTGATCTTCAATAAAATTATTAAAACATTAAGTGTGGGTATTTTACCACACATATTCTCCCTTTTATTTTTTAAAAATTTACTAAATTAAAGTTAAAAGTCCCCTTTTTTTAGACAATAAATTTTTATCCTATCTTTTGATACCTAATATTGGATGGGCTCTTTTTTAGGATGCCTGAAACCCTTATTTACTGGGAGGTGAGAAGGGTTAAAATTACAATAGTTCGAGGGGCGGAAGCTAATAATAATGCTGCTATGGGTATTGGTTCATTAATAATTTTTATTGCTATGATACTAGTAGCAGGCATCGCTGCATCTGTTATTATTCAAACCATGAATAGTTTAGAGCAACAAGCTTTCAAAACCGGCCAAGAAGTTATGAAAGATATCTCTAGTGGTTTGAAAGTAGCGTATGTTAATGGATACAATAACGATTCATTAATCGACCAACTTGCAATAATCATAAGAACAACTGCTGGTTCAGATAAGGTTGATCTTACCTATACATACATTTCATTGTCTAACATGTCTAAACAGGTAATTCTTAACTACTCAAGTGCTGTTTTTAGTGATAACGTTTCAAATGGTTTATTTGATACCTTAAACTCAAGCCTTTTAACTTCAACAACCTACGGTTTAATGATAATAAGAGATATTGACAATTCATGCACTATTACCTATCCGACTATTAATAATGATGATATGGTTGTCCTTTTGGTTAATGCAACCCAATGTTTTTCAGGTATTCCCCCTAGAACAAAAATCTCAGGTAATATTGTACCTGAGTATGGAATTAGTGCATTAGTTAGTTTTACTACTCCTAGTGTATATATTGATAAAATAATTGAACTGCAATAATAAAAAAATAAAATAATTTTTTATCAACCAAAAAATGTTTTTGCTATATCGTATAATTCCATGTCGACGGTTTTTGATTTATTAATAACATCTTCGAGTTCAACAGAAACAATTTTATCTCCCTTTAAAGCGACCATCTTACCAAAATCTTCGTTTTTAATTAATTCAACAGCAGCTATACCAAACCTTGTCGCTAAAACTCTATCACGGGCAGTTGGTGTTCCTCCTCTTTGTACATGACCCAGAACCGTTACTCTAGTTTCAACATGCATACGTTTCTCAATTTCTTTTGCTAAAAAATTACCAATACCACCAAGTCTTACATGATCAAATGCATCTTTTTCAGTGGATTGAGTAACTAAAACTTTATCTCCAGCATTTTGAATAATTATTTCTCCACCATTGTTTTTAACGTCCTCTATCTTTGGTTGTGCCCCTTCTGCAACTGCTATAATACTAAATTTTTTTCCTCGATCATATCTTTTTTTAAGATTCCTACATATTTCTTCTAAATTAAAAGGTACTTCCGGAATTAATATTTCATCAGCACCACCTGCAATTCCTGCGATTGTTGCAATCCATCCAGCATGTCTACCCATCACCTCAACGACCATGACACGATGGTGTGATTCTGCTGTTGTATGAAGCCTATCTATAGCTTCGGTAACAATGGAAACAGCTGTATCAAAACCAAAAGTATAGTCTGTTCCAACAACATCATTATCTATTGTTTTTGGTATTCCCACAGTTGGGACACCTATTTTAAAAAGTTTATAGGCAACACTTAGAGTATCATCACCGCCAATTGCAACAATTGCATCAATACCAAATTTTTTAATATTTTCAATAATCTTTTGTGGGTCACCTTCATTTTTAAATGGATTTGTCCTTGAAGTGCCGATAATAGTGCCACCTTTTGGTAGTATACCTGAAACAGAGTAATCCGTAAGTAGTTCTATTTCACCGTTTATTAGACCCATCCATCCGTTTTTTATTCCTATTATCTGCCAATTATTTTTAATAGATTTTTTTACAACAGCACGAATTACTGCGTTTAACCCAGGACAATCTCCCCCACCTGTTAGAACTGCAATTTTTTTCATAGAAACCACTTATTTTAAATTTAATTGTTTTTATATCTCTCCAATCCTTTTATTATTATATTTCTTATAAAACTTTTTGTATTTTAATTTTTTTTAGGTTAATTGTTAGATCAGCATACCACCAAATACAAATTCAACAATAAAACTTGTGACTGCTACAACCCAAACAAATGGAATAAAATAAAGAAAAGTGACCAATATATGACTTCCTCTTAACATACGAATGGTTAAAGCCAACATGAAACAATTTATTACTAGAACGATAAATATTATGATAAAATTTTGATTATAGATATCTGGGGGGACCCAATGAAGAAGAGCTCCAATGTTTATTTTGCTTTCCATATCTTTAAAAGGATCTCCAATCTCGCTTCCAATTTCATTTAAATGACGACCGATAATTAGTGAAACATATATAGCAAATGAAATTCCAAATGTTATTCCAGCAAATAGTGCAATAGAAGTGTTTACTATAGTTAGTTTTTTAACTCGCAGGTCCCTTATTTTTCTAATATTTTCTGAAATCATTCTTGAGACAATACGTGGATTAGCAGCAGCGTATGTTGCTTCACGGAACATTTCACATGATCGTTGTATATAGTTACTACAAGTGTCTACTCCAAACCACTCCCAGGCAGCATCATCATCGATTCTTGTTCGTAATCTTCTGTATAAATTCTTTATGTGTTTTGTTAAAACCCCATAATCCTTTTCACTGAGAAAATATACTGACTCATTTATTTTTCCTCCCCTCATAGCAGATATCGATCCAAGGGCTGGTAAAAAACTAAGAAAATTTCTTTCTTTTCTTGATATGTTTTGTTCTTCAATAAAAACCTTAATGCCTGGTATAATCAAAGGTGTTAAAGTAATAGCTATTAAAAATTCAAATGGAATAAAATTTAGAATAGGCAGTGATAAATAATATTTTCCAAAAAATAATCCACTTCCTATAAATAAAACCAAGATGATAGAAATTTTAAAACTCTTAAATATTTTCTCTTCTACTTCTCCTTTTTCACCAGATAAATGCCATATATTGTCTGCTGGAACCATGGCTTTTAGAAGATACATTAACAAACCTTCACTCATGATTAGTAAAAAAGAGGAAATAAAAATAAAAGTGTTCATATCTTCTGTTCCCATAATTATTGGTAAAACTATCCCAAGAGACATAACAAATATAATTGCTATAAGCAGACTAACATAAACTTCGTTTAGTATAACAACGTTCTCGTTACTAGATTCATAAATGGTTTTATACTCTTGAAGAACAGCTTCTTGTTCAGTTTCTATAAATTCCCTATGTTCAACACCACTGTCAAGACTCTGCGAAAAACGATCTAGAAAATCTTTTAGTATTTTACTGGGCGTTCTTGCTGATACAAAACGAAAAGTTTTTGCTAAAGGCATATGCCATTGGATAGAAAGAACACTAATTTTTCTAAGCTCCTCTCCAAGCGCTCCGTAAACTTTTTTTCCACCTAAAATATTAATTATATCCTTAAGGGATAAATCAGATATTGCCAAAACTCTAAGATGAGTAATAAAAAAATGCATTTTACTATTAATATCATTTTCTTTATTCTTCCAGGTAACATATGGGTAAAGAACACCTAAAAGTATAGGAATTACTCCTCCTAAAACAAACGTTATTGGATTTATATCCAGAGGAAAAGGAACTAATACCATTAGAATAAAGGGCATAGAAAACATTAATATGCTAAGGATAACCAATGGAAACAAAATCGTTGAGTAAAATTTCTTTGGATTCTCAAGTCCTCTATATGCGATTTTAAACTCTTTTAGGAATTCTCTTTTCTTTTTCTCTTTTTTTATTTTCTTAATTTTTTTCCGTGTCTCTTCTGCCATTTTTTTCACTATAAAGTTATTGGAATTCCTTTATCTCCTTCTCTATAATAACTCCAAATAAATTGAACAACTTCATAATAATCCATTATATCTTCTTCCACCATTCTTTCTAGAATAAGTTTTCTTTTTTCAAATTCTAAATAGATCTCTGAGCTATCTGCATATCCAGCATTTTTTGCTATTTTTTCTTCTAATATATAGCTGTTTTTATTTGCCCTGAAATGGTGTACATCTTCTACAGGATCCCATTCAAATGCATTTCTAGACATTATACCATCTACTTCTCTGTTGTATCCTTCTATTTCATCGATTGATGTCAATCTTCTAATTAGTTTACCATTACGATTAACCGCAAGTTGTATTATAACAAAATCAAGGTTGTCCATGAATGTTTTTGGCACATTTATTGGTTCACCTGTAAATCTTTGGATAACTTGTCTTACTGAACCAGCATGAAAGGTAGTTATACATGGATGCCCAGTTTGCATAGCTTGGAAAACAATACTACCTTCAGCTCCTCTTACTTCTCCAGGTATTATATAGTCTGGTCTTGATCTAAGTGCTGCTTTTAGTAGATCGAATAAATCTACTTGTCCTTCTTTTGGTCCTGCTGTTTTTGTCAATAATCTTTGCCAAACTGTATGTGGAACTTGCAATTCGGGTGTTTGTTCAGCTGTGTATATTTTTTTGTCTGGGGGGATAAATGGAATCAATGCATTCATAGTAGTTGTTTTACCACATGCTGTACCACCACAGATAAAAAAACTGCGTCCATATTGTATACAAAGCCATAGATATGCAGCGACATTAGATCCAATTGTTCCCCATTTTATTAATTGTGTTATGCTAATAGGAGTTTCTGAAAATCTCCTGATGGTCATACTAGGACCTTTAAGACTTATAGAATCACTATAAATTATATTTCCTCTACTTCCATCAGGTAAAACACCATCTACAATAGGTTGTCCTTCACTTACCGGAGTACCCATTTTTTCACTAATTTTTCTTATAAAAATATGACCTTCTTCCTTACTAATTTCTATATTGGTTTTAATCATTCCAAAAACTTTATGTGTAAGGTGAACCTTATGTCCTGTAACAACATGAATATCTTCTAAATATGGATCTCTCATAAAGCATTCCAGTGGGCCTCCTCCTATTAAGTTTTTAATTAGAAAATACTCAATGTTTTTTTTCTGTATAGATGTGGCTTTTATCTTATCTATTTTTCCAAGCTTATTAATCCGACTTTTTTTCTGAGTTTTTGCTGCTACAGCTTTTTCATTAATTTCAATGATTTCATCCATTAATTCATAAAGAACTTTTTTAAGTTCATCATCAGTTACAACACTTTCTTTTTTAGGGGCCAATTTTACTATTAATTTTTGCAATTGATCATGTTTTATTTGTTCGTTTTTATCCAATGTTGGCTCAATAGCATGATATTCAACTTCATCCATATCTCTTGTTTTAAATATATGAATGAAAATAGAACCTTGACCCAAATATATTAAATTTGGATATTCTTCAAATCTTACTTCATAAGGTAATTCTGAATAAAAAACAGGTTCTTTCATTTTCTTTTGAATTTTATCAATATACTGTTTTAAATGCGGATTTTTTTGTATTAATTGTTCTTTTTCCCTGTCTTCTATTTTTAACATTTTTTTCAACTTTTAATTGTTTTTTTTCAAATTTTATCAGCAGATTTCAAGTTACTCCCATCTTCCCTTTACATTTTATAGGCTTTTTTATATAGAGATTGGTAAACCTTGTATTCCTTCCCTATAAAATGTCCAAATGAATTGAACGACTTCGTAATAATCAAAAATTTTTTCTTCAACCATTCTCTGTAATATATATTTTCGTTGGTCAAACTCTTCGTATATATCCATTGGATCTTGTAGACCTGCTATTCTTGCTATTTTTCCCTCTAAAATATAACTATTTCTATTTGCTTTGAACGTATGTGTATCATCTATTGGATTCCATTCAAATGCTCTTCTTGATATAATACCGTCAACTTCTCTATTGTACCCCTCTATCTCATCTACTGATAAAACCCGCCTGATTCTTTTACCTTTACGCTCAACGGCCATTTGAATTAAGACAACGTCTAAATTATCCATGAATGTTTTAGGTACATTAATAGGAGATCCTGTGAAACGTTGTATAACCTTTGTAACTGAACCTGCGTGAAATGTTGTTACGACAGGATGGCCAGTTTGCATTGCCTGAAAAACCACTCTTCCTTCAATTCCTCTTGTTTCACCTGGAATTATATAATCTGGTCTTGATCTTAATCCAGCTATTAAAAGAGTTTCTTCATCTACATATCCTTCCTTAGGGCCTGTTGTTCTTGTTAATAATTGTTGCCAAACAGGGTGTGGGAATTTCACTTCAGGAGTGTTTTCTACAGAATAGATTTTTTTATCAGGAGGAATAAATGGAAACATAGCATTAGCTGTGGTTGTTTTTCCTGATGCAGTTTCACCGCAAACAAAAATACTCCGACCGTACTGCAGACAAAACCATAGATAAGCAGCTATTCCAGCATCAATTGTTCCCCAATTTATAAGTTGGGTTATACTAATTGGTGTTTCACTAAACTTTCTGACAGTCATGGTCGGTCCTTTTATACTTACGTCTTTACTATGAATGATATTAACTCTACTACCATCAGGTAATGTGCCATCTGAAATAGGTTGACCTTCACTCACAGGACTACCAATTTTTTCTGAAAATTCTTGGGAAAATGTACTTGCCCAAGATTTATCAATATGAATATTTGTTTTGACCATGTCAAAAACTTTGTGAATTAGATGAACATTTTCTCCAGTTATAATATGAATATCCTCGATATATGGGTCTCTCATAAATGGCTCTAAAGGGCCGCCTCCAACAATATCTTTTGTAATATTATATTCAATGCTCATCTTTTCCTGTAGGCTAGCCTTTACTTTTCCATTTTTTGTATTCTGTAACTTGCCCTGGGATTTTTCATCTAGGACTACCATTTCATCTATTGTTTCTTTTATAGCTTTTTTTAAATCGTCCTGAGTTTTTATATTGGGTTTAAAATGTGCTCTCTCATACATTAATTCTAATATCTGATCATGCTTTGTTTTTGCAATCTTATTTAAATCTGGTGTAACGGCATGATACTCCGGGGCCTCCATATCTTTTGTTTTAAATATATGTATAAAAACAACACCTTTTGTGGGATAAATGAGATTTGGAAATTCTTGTGCTTTGGCATCCCTTGGAACCTTGTTATAAAATATTGGTGTTCCTATCTTTTTTTCAATTTCTTCAACGTATTTTCCTAAATGAGGGTTATCTTTTAGTAGTTTTTCCACTTCAGATTTTTCCATTTCAGACATTTTTTCCCCTAGAAGGCAACTCCGCTTGTTTCTATTGTCAATCCTACACCAGGTCTAACTGAAAATGTTGTTAATGGCTGATATTTATATCTAGCACCGTTATATTTTTCCAAATATATATTATGAACAATGCCAATTCCAGGCATGTTCTCACGGGTAATCTTAAAATGTATATCACAAAACATTTGAAACGAACTATTTATCCTTGTTGACCATTCATTTGGATTTGCTGTAACAATTAATATTTTTCTTGAACCTTTTAATCTGTTAAGAAAGTTAGTTAAATCTATCAGATTATTTTCATTTAAACTTTCAATTAAAAGAGATGAAATGGAATCAATGAAAATTATCTCCGGATCAAAGATTTTCTTACATGTAAGCAGTCCATCAAGAAATGTATTTTTAGGTTTAGTCTCAGCAAGCATTACTTCAGTTGATATAAAAAATAGTTTTCCCCTCATTAGATATTTTCTCATGTCATATCCAACAGAAGCTGTTTGTCTTAGGAAACTTTTTATTGTAAATTGAGTAGATACATAAGAGCAAGTTGAACCATTTTTTAACAGGGCGAAACAGAATCTCTGGCAAAAAATACTTTTACCGGTTCCCTCTTTTCCTTCAATAAATATAAGGGATCCCTCTGGTATTTCTTTCCCAAATCTTTCAGCAAATCCGTCTTTTTCCCCTTTTCTTTCTAATATTATTGATTTATTTCCCATACAGTTTTGTTATCCCATCCTTTTTATTTTAGATTGTAAAGTTGAATTTGTCTTCAATTGCTTGAGATCCAACTATTCTCAATGTATGATATCCGGCAGATAACACACTACTATCCAAATATAAAGTACATACATTTTCTGGTTCTGTTGTATTTTCTGAGAAATAATAATTATTTGTTACTATTATTTCTCCATCTATAAATATATTGAATGTTTCGTTTGTTGTAGCTATTTCTCTTCCGCCAATATTTTTAAGATAAAATAAATAATAACTTCCTGATGAAGATATATTATCTGGATCGTTTATTATTTTAAAATCTATGTCTAATTGTTCTTGTAGTCGCTCTCCTCTTTCTGAAAAACTATTACTAACATCATTGATTACTGCTACAAAGACGCCTGATACCGTGCTTGCTATAATTATTGATGCAATAAAGAATATTACTTGAGTTCCAGTTAAACTAAATCCCATTTATTCTCCTCTACGATTTTTTTTAAGGTATTATAAATACATAATAGTCTGATATCCCATTATTTGTTATAATTTTTAATCTCTTTTCACCAGAACCAGGTATATTTAAGACATTGAAATAAACCTCGCCTTGGGGATATAGATATGATTTTGAAAAAATAAACTCATTTTTTGTACCATTAATCAATATATCAAAATTTGATGTTTGTAATGTTATACTTCCTATATTTTCGACCGTTATATTGATATCGTAGTTTGAACCATTAATTTCTGAATTTACACTTGTAATATCTATGTTTGTTTGAACTTGATCAATAGCTCTATTTTTCATATAATCATATGATTTATTTAAATCAGTAATTGTAGGTATTGTTGTTCCAACTATTATTTCTAAACACATTATTAGCGAAACACCAATAATAGCAGTTGCAGCTACTAGTGAGAAACCCATTTATACTCCACCTCAAACTAGTGAGTAATTATTGTAAATCCCCTCAAATTTCTTATGTTATTAATATAATATAACAAAAAAGATGTAAATAAATATTTTTATTTAAAGTTATAGCTGTCAAGTTTTTTTGTGATTCTGGTTAGTTCGCTATCTATTCTATTTATAAAATGTTTATCTATTTCTTTTCCTTTTAATTTTTGTATAAAAAATAATGATTGAATGTGATCTTTTGATGGTAGATTACTTATTTCTCTTTTTGGTATTTCCTCCTTGCAACTATCTTCAGTTATTCCACTTGAGTAATCAATTAAAATAAATTTTGCGTCTTGGGATATCCATCCTATATCAATGTAATAATCAAGTATAGTCGAAAGATTAGAATGACCACATTTATCTATAAGATATTGAAGCCATCTCATTAAAACAATTATACTTTCTGGATCATTAGGAATTTCAGTTAATGGTTCAATTCTAAATTCTTCAATTGTTTTTATAGGTAATTTAATATCATCGGTTGTCACTATTTTTGGTAAAGATGTTTTATTTTTATTCATATCTTTTACAATACCTGTTTCAATTAAGGATATTTTTTGTTTAAGCTTTTCAACTGTTTCAAAAAGTTGTTTCATGTCTGTATTTGATTTTTTTTCTACTGTTTTTGTATTATTCGTAGTTGTATGTTCATCATTTTTCGGATGTTCAGTTTTATTATATGTTCTAATTATCTCTCCTATTTTATTAACAAGAATTTGAAGTTGTTCTAGGTTTATATTTACTTTTTTCTCAATTAACTTTTTTTCTAATCTATCCGCTATTCTTTGGGATATTATATTTTTTTCAACTAGGGCAGATAGTTCGTTTTCAAGATCAAATCTGTCAAAATTTTTTGTTCTGCTATCTACCTCAATGTCTTCCATATAATACACCTTCTTTACACATCAATCTTTATATTTTCAATAAATTCCTCAATTAATTCATCAATTTTTTGATCAATATTTATACTACTAAATGATTTTTCTAATATTATATCCAAATCTTCGCCTGATAAATCTGTATTGTTTTCAATTTCTTTTAATTTAATAGGTCCGAGACCAGATTCATTATTTTCAACAAAAATTTCAATATCTCCTATTCTTGTTTTTATCTCCTCAATTTCTTTGGTAAAATTTTCTAATGTATCTAATCTTTTTTTGGTAACTTTTGAAAGACCAACAAAAGGATTCATTTGCTCTGATACAATTTCATATAGACTTACAAGATCATCTAAATCTTTTGTAATAGAGTCTATTTTTTTATATAATGAGGATATTTCTTCTGAATTCTTTTTTATAAGAAAATCAAAATCTTTTATGCTTTGGAGAATAGCACGTTTTTGTTCTAAAGCATCTCTTGATGAAGACTCTAAATCAACTCCCTCAATTAAATTCTTTTTTAATTCCTCATCTTTTTCTAATTTTTGAGCATCATTAATCTTATTTTGTTCTCCAAATTTTATTACTTTTCTTAATTCTTCTTTATCTACTTTTTTTTCTTCAGGTTTTTTTATAGCTTTATTTAGAGTTTTTTCATCTTTTTCTAATTTTAATTTGTCTACAGGTTTTTTTTCAACAGGAGCTAAGCTAACATCATCTGTATCTTTAACTAGTTCATCCTCATCCTTTCCCATCCTTAATCTTATTGTTACCCCTCCTTAGGGAAGTTTATGTTAAACGATATCGAATATCAGTAAACTTATATTTATACTTTTATTTGTAAGATGTCGTATTTTTTTTGATATCAATCTTATTTATATCTTTTCTTCGTAAAACAAAAAATTTTAAAACAATTGAGTAATAGCATAAGATGATAAATTCATGATTTTTAGCATAAGAGTGATATTACGTAAGGAGAAGATGGGAAAACAATTTGATGAAACAAAAATTGTTGAATCCCCTAATCCTAAAATTCAAGATAGTTTGGTATTAAGTATAGATAAAAATGAGAGAATTACTAAATTCAATGAAGAATGTGAAAAGATTTTCGGTTACAGAAAAAACGAGGTAATAAATAGATTTGCAACTGATTTTTTTATACCAACACAATATCTTAATCAATGGAAATATATACTTGAATATTCAAAGATTAATAAACAAATTGATAACCTAAAAATTCCATTTTTGAATAAATCTGGTGAGGAAATTATAGTTTCTTGGAGTAATTTTCCAGTAAAAAATGAAAAAGGTGATGTAATTGATATCGGTTTGGTTGGAAACTTAATTACACCCTTGGAGGAATCTAATGAAACACTTTTTGAGTATCCTAAACCTGATGTAATAGATGTTGAGCAAACAACTTCGAAAGAAAAAATAAAAGTTGATGATTATATTACCAAAGTTTTTAGACAAATGAAAAGTAAAAACGAAGATTTGCTGGTCAAAAATAGGGATCTGGAAAATAAGTTGAAAGATTATGAGAATAATATTGAATTGTACAAGGAGCAACTTGATGATTTTAAAAAACATGAAATTTATAAAACAAGAGATTTACAATCTCCTGGAATTTTTAGTGGAAAGAAGAAAAAACTAGAATATGAAAATATAGTTAGTGAATTAGATGAACGTAAAAAAGATTTAAATGAACGTGAATCCAGACTTTTAGATGAAAAAAATAAAATCAATGAACAGATGAACGACTTTAAAATCTGGCGTGAAAAACTTGAGACATTAAATGACAAACTTGAAGAAAAACGAAATGATTTATTAAAACGAGAGAACTCACTGATTCAACAGCCATTTTATACCAGTAGTCTTGATAGGCTTTCAGAAAATAAGAGTAAAAAATTATATGATAGGTGTGAAATATTTGATCAAATTCAAGATTCTGCCGTTATTATTCAGAGAGGAATTTTAAGACACGCAAATAGTTCTTTTGTTAATCTTATTGGATATGGAGTTGAAGAGATAATTGATAAAAGTTTGTTTGATTTCATTGATCCTGAAGGTTTTTTAAATATTGAGAGATTTTATTTAAACCGTTTAAAAGGCGAAGATGTTTCAGCTTATGAAACAGTTATTTTAACCAAAGGTAACAATAAAATATCAATAGAAGTTAATACTAAACCTACTTTTTTTAATGGTGAAAAAGCAGAGATTGCTATTGTTAAAAAATTAAAAAAAGATGATTAAAAATAAAAAAAGGGTGAGGGTTTTTCCCTCTTATTTTCTTAGTCAAGGCGTACGATTCTCTTTGTAAATACAGCTGGGGTTGTTACATCGTATAATGATATGATACCTATTTCTGGCTTCACTGAACCAGAAACTGATTGTCTGTGTGGTAATCCTCCACCTTCTATTATAGCACTTAGATTAACAATTATTATTACTCTGTCTCCAGTGTTAATACCATGGGTGTTTATAACGGAGTTATCAGCATCAAGTAATGCTATTACCCCAAAGGTTGAATTTGTTGTATTTCCTGTTATAGTATAGGGTGAACCGCTTTCTACAGGTGTATAAAATACACTTTGGTTGTCTGTGTTTACTTCTACCACAAGAGTATCATCTAATTTTAGCTCTGTAAGATTATTGTATAATACTGATAAGGTACATAGGTTTAGATCTATATCTTTTGATCCAGCTCTTGGTCTTACAGTTAATGCCAAATATTCAATTAAGGTTCTGTTTTCGTTTGTGTACCCTGTGATTGATTCAATTGCAATACCGGATGATACTTCTTTTATGGTTTCTGAAGCAACAGTTTTGGCTCTTGATTGTAAGGTTTCACTTGTGCTTATTAATACACTTGCAGCAACAGCGGCAATTAAAACCATTGCTATGAAAACAATAAGTGTACCAATACCAACCATTGCGTTGTCTTCAACTTTTAATTTCTTTCTTTCGTATACTCTCTTGTATTTGTTTCCTGGTTTTATTGCAATTATTGTGTTTATTCTTAGACACCCTAATCCTTGTTCAGAATCAACTAAAATAAAACCATCTTTGTAGTCAACATCTTCAAGGGTGCCTGTAATTACATTTGCTCGATCTTCGCCGGGTTCTTTTGTGACAATTTTGCAATATTTGCCTATCAGCCTTTCCATATATTTCTTTTCCATTCTTTTCCACCACCTTTCGTTTCCTTAATATGCAGAGACATGCCATTTTACGGCACGCCAATACATACCATGTATATTGTTCTCAAGTAACAATATTTAAAGCTTCTCCGTTAGAATGTAAAAATTGGAAAAGCGCAAGTTTGTCATTTTTACATAAAAATCCATATCTGTTGGTCAAATTGCTTAATAATTGATATTTTCTCCATATTGATAAGAATTGTATAACAAGTTTTATATAATATTTAGACCAAAATTCTTCCTATCTTAGGAGAAAATATGAGTAAATTATCAACAGGACTAATAGCAATGATATTATTAATCCCATTATTACTAATTGGAATAACTACAGCAAGTATAATATCAGATGGTAATTCAGGTTCTACTGGAGAAGCCAATCTAAATCGCATAACAAATGAAGTAATAGATGAAATATCAACCTATATACAGATTAGAGATCAAAAAGGGAAATTCTATGAAATAGATGGTGTAAAAAAGATTCAGAAGATAGCTATCTTAATTTCTCCATTGGTTACTCAAGATATTAGCTTATCTAAACTGACAATACAACTGGATAATGGAGAATCTGTACATCTATTAACTTATTCATCATACTCAGAACCTTTAAACCAAAACTCTATTTTTGAGCATAAAATCTGGGATAAATTAACAGCAGAAAACTTCGGATTAATAAGTATAAACGATTTGGATGATTCACTTCTAAATTTTGATTTAATAAATGATTACTCAGATAATGCCTATCTAGTCTTTAGATTACCTTTAGATATGATGCTTGCAAAACATGATAGAATAACCGTTACTTTATTTCCGTCAACAGGACTAAAAAAGGTTATAGAATTAGAAGCGCCATTACCTATCAAATCAGTAGTAACATTTGAGTAATTTTTTTAATTATCTTCTACTTCATGATCAATCTTTTTTGTTTTAAGGGTGTTTTCATCAACAATTCCTAGCGATTTATCTATCTCATCATATAGCTTTAATTTCTCTCTCCAAACTTTTGCTAAGGCTTCTTGGGTTGGCGGCGTTGTTGTTTCTAACTCTCCTTTCCTTTCAGCTATTTCATTTTCCATCATCTGTAAAATGGTTTTGTTTTCTTCAATTTTTACGCTTATATTCTGTAGATCACTTGTCTTTGATTCTATTGAATTATTTAATATATTTAGCTCTTTTTGCTTGTTTTCAAGAATTTTACTGATATTTTCTATATTCTTTTGTTTTTCTTCACTTAGTTTCATGAAATGCTTATCTATTGATATCTGTCCTAAATTTGCAATCTGAAGCTTATTGTGTGCATCTTTGAATTTACTTTCAAGTTTTTCAATATCCTCATCTTTACGCCTTAATTCAGCTATTAACTCTTCAGAACTACTGATATCCTCTAATATCATTATGGAACCTTTGAATTCATCCTTATTATCAAACATAGGTACACGTGATATATTTGTTAAATGAATATCGCCATTTCTATCCTTAATCGAAATTGATTTTATCAAAACAGGATTTTTATCTTCATCAGATTGTTTTATTTTTTCTAAAATTAGTTCTTTTTTCATTAAGTTCAGCTCAAATAGATCTTTTCTAAAGGAACTATCGGATTCTAAACCTACTAATTCCTCTGCTTTTTTATTCCAGTTAATGATATTGTTGTTTTTATCTAATAAAATAAAAGAAGAAGGTATAGAGTCTTTTATCTCGTTAAATTGGAACATTATTTGTTCTTTTTCTTCTTGTAATTGTTTTATTAAAGCCTGTTGTTTTATTAATTCGTTATTTTTAAAATCTAATTCTTCTAATTTACTTTTAAGTTCAGTCTGAGCCTCGATCAAAGACCTTTCTTTAATATTTATCCTATTGTTTCTATTATTTAAGTCCTCATTTTTTCTTTTTAGCTCAATTCTTAAATCAAGTATTGTTTGTTTTTCTTTTTCTATTTCATCTTTTTTTATTTCAACTTCATGCTCTTTTTGTATTATTTCATCTGATGATTCAAATAATTCTTTTTGCATATTTTCGATTAGTTGGATCTTTTCATCCAAAAGGGACTGTTGCTCAGATAACTGTTTAGTTATTTCATCAATTTTAACTCCTTTAAACTCAATTTCTTTATCCTTGGATATAAGCTCTTCGTCTCTTTCTTCAGCTTCTAATTTGAACCAATTAATTACAGATTTACTAGCCTTTAAATCTTCTTTTAATTCATTATTTTCACAGGTTTTTAAAATAAATTCCTTATCTTTAGATTCAACCTCTTCTGTTAATTTTTCAATTTCAGATTGCAATTTAGTCGACTCTTTTATTTTATCTATTAATTGCTGATTGATTATCTGAATTTCTTTACTTTTTTTATTTAATTCTTCTGTTCTATTACCTAATTTCGTCTCAAGTTGTGTGGTTTCGTTATTTTTAGATTCTAATCTTTGATTTATTAAATCCATATGCTGCTGTTTTTCTTCAAGATCTGATCTTAATTTCGTAATATCTTCTTCTTTTTGATTAAACTCTTCTATCTTATTTTTAAAGGATAATCTTATTTCTTCTAATTCTGAATCGCTCTTTACAAGTCTATCTTTAGTTTCATTTAATTCTCCAGCAATAAAACCAATATCTTTATTTTTCGAAATCAACTCGTTTTCTTTGTCATTTAATTCATCTTTTATCTGATTTATTTCATCTGATTTCTCTTCAAGCTCTGTACGATTGTTTTCAAGTTCAATATTTAATTGTTTAATTTTATCTGTGTTTTCTTCATTTTCTCTTTCGACAGAGGATAAAACTTCGTTTTTAAACTGGATTTCTTCTCTACTTTTACCTAGATCATTATTTAATTGTTCAATTTCTTTTTTATTTTCATTTATCTCTGTTTTTCTTTGTTTTAACTCTTCATTTGTTACTTCAATTTCCCTATCTAAAAAATCAAGTTTTTTATATGCATCTTGAAACTTTTTAGTGACAGCATTGATATCCTCTTCTTTCCTCTGAATTTCTGCCTGCATTGTCACAATATCACTTGAATCATTAATCATCAAAATAGAACCTTTCAATTCACCATTGTTGTCAATAATCGGCATCTGAGAAATATCAGTTAGATGTATGTCTCCTTTTTTGTCTTCAATGGCTACAGATTTTATTGTAACAGGTTTTTTAGTTTGCAGACATTCATTTCTTGCTTGGATTAACCTTTCATCTTTTAATAATTGTAAATCAAAAATACTTGAACCAAGTATTTTATTTGAGTCAAATCCTAAAATTTCTTCTGTTCTTTTATTGAAATTATTGATAATATTTTCTTTATCGATTAATATTAAAGAAGATGGGATGGACTCTTTTAAAACATTGAAATTAAAAGCAAGATTTTCTCTTTCAATTTTTAAGGAATCAATTAAAGATTCTCTTTCCTTTATCTCTTTTTTTCTCTGATCAATTTCTGTTAGGAGTGATTCTTCAACCTTTGTTTTTTCAATTATCGATGTCTGTTTTTCTGTTAGCTGGCATTTAATATTTTCTATTATTTTATTTCTGGATTCAAGTTCATTATTTATAGATTCTATTTCAAAACATTTCTGATCCATTTCTTTTTGAATTTTAACTATGTCATTTTGTAGTAGTTGTATTTGGTCTTCTCTTTTGTTTAGCTGATTATTTCTGAAGTCCAGATCCTGTAGTCTTTCTTTTAATTCTATATGTATTTGCGTTATGTCTTTTTCTTTGATTTTTAGATTTCCTTTTAATTGATTAATAAATAATCTACTAAACTGTAATTCTTTTTCTCTATTTTCAATTCTGTTTTGTAGTTCTTGTATATCGTTTTGTTTTGTTTCCAATCCTATTTTAAAGTTATTAATAAAATCGTTTTTCTTAACAATTTGCATTTGGTTTTCTAAAAGCTGTTTTTTAATATCATCTATTATTTTATTTCTTGTTTCAAGATCAAAATTTATATTTTTCAAATCATCTATTTTCTGTTCTAATTCTTTTTCTAGCTTTTCTGAAATATTATTTTTTTCTATAAATCTTGTTTGTTTTTCTATCAATTGTTTCGCAATATCTTTTATAATATTGTCTCTTGTTTCTAAGTCGATTTCCATTGATTTTATTTCTTGTTGTTTTGTTATTAATTCTTTTTTGAGATGGCTCAAGTTTTCCTCTTTTTTATTTAAGAGGGTCATTATTTGTTCTGTATCTTTTTGGGTATTTTGAAGATCATGCTCTAATTTATTTACAAAATTAACTTTTTCTGCAAATTGCAATTGTCTTTCGTCTAATTGTCCTTTAATCTGATTTATTAAGCTATTTCTAGTTTCTATATCTGATTGTAAGGTTTCGATATCACCATCTTTATTTTGTAGTTTTATTTCAAGCTCTGATATTTTTTGTTTTTTATTTTCAATCTGGGTTTCTAATCCTATAATTTTTTTATTTATTTTTTCAAATTTTGTTTTACTGTCGTTTAGTTCAAATCTTTGTTTTTCTAACTCTTTATTAATTGATTCGGAATTTTCTTTTTCTACTCTTAAATCTAAATTTAATTGATTTATTGTTTCTAATTTGTTTTCTAGCTCTGTTTCATTTATTCTTAGTTCTTCCTTTATGTAGTCTAATTCTTTATTTTTTGATTTTATTTCTTCTTCTCTTATGGTAATATCTGCTTCTAATTGATTCAATAGATCTTCCTTATTGGTAAGTTCTATTTTAAGATCAAGAATATTTACTTTTTTCGCCTTCATATCTGATTGTAGTTCAGTTATTTGTTGTTGTTTATTTTGTATTTCTTCTTCTAGTTTTTCTGTTAAATTATTTTTTTCTATAAATTTGGTTTGTTTTTGTGTTAATTGTTTGATTATATCTTTTATGATATTGTCCCTTGTTTCTAGGTCGATTTCCATTGATTTTATTTCTTGTTGTTTTGTTTTTAATTCTTTTTTAAGTTGTTGTATGTTTTCTTCTTTTGTACTTAATTGTTTTGTTTTTTGATCTAAATCTTCAACTTTCTGTTGAAGCTCGGTTTCTAAATTATTTGAAAAACTTGCTTTTTCAAGTAGTTGTTTTAAATTATCTCTTAATTTTGCACTGAGGTCTTCAATTAATTTACCCCTAATATCTATTTCTTGTTGTTTCTTTTCAAATTCAAGTTTCAAAATTTTTAAGGAATCGGTTTTTTTATCTAAATCTTTTTGTAATTCTTGTATTTTTAAATCTATTTGAGTAATTTGTTTTTGATTTAATTTTTCAAATGAATTTAATTGTTCAACATCCTTTTTCATTTCTTGTTTTTCTGAGTTTTTGTGGAAAAATGTTTTTTTCTGTTTTTTCAGGATTGATTCTTCTAATATTCCTTCAGTTTTTTTAGATATTTTATTATTTTTTTTAAAAATCTGCATCCTCATCTCTCCATCTGTTAATCTCTAAAGATCACAGCTTCCCACAAATTGGAGTAATAGGTCTTTTTATTCTTTAAGATTTCGGATGATATACAAGAGTTAATATTATTGATTAAAATATTGCTGATTTCTATTAATAATCAATACTTCAGCTTAAGAATATGAATTTTCATAATAATTCAAAACATAGTATTTAATGTAACCAAATAATTTTTTAAAGAAAAAAAAGAAAGAGGGTTTTATTGTTATAGAGCTTCGTTGTAACAATGTCTAGTTTTCTATTATATATGCCAATAATATTAGTAATAGTAATGCTAGTATTATTACTCCTGGGTATTTTGTAACAATTCTAAAGACGTTGACTTCTTTGCTTGCTGAATTTCCTGCATTATCATATGCTTTTACTTCAATATTATGCCTTCTCTTTAGATTGTCATTCCATATGTATTGATATGGTGGGGATACATCTGTTTCTTTCAGGTCTCCATCTAAGTAAAACTCTACTTTTTCTATACCTGAATCATCTGAGACGTTAGTTTCTATTGTTATTGTATTTAAAATAAGCGGGTAGAAAAATGGGAATACTCTTTTATCTTTGAAATAAAGTCCTTTAGTAGGCTTTGTTATCTCTACTGATGGAGGTGTTGTATCTCCTCCTTCTTGGAAATAAACATTAACAATTTTATTTCCTGTCATTGTTATGGTTGTGGGGTTTTGTGATCCGTTTAGGTCTCCGCTCCAGTGGTCGAATGTCCATCCTGGATTAGCATTTGCTGTTAGGTTTACTACGGTTCCGTATGGGTATGTGGTTTGGTCTGGGTCTTTGGTTACTGTTCCGTTTCCTATTATGTTGATGGTTAGTGTGTATTGGTTTAGTGTGAATTGTGCATTTACAGTTTCATTTCCATCAAAAGTAAGGATTTGTGGTGTGGTGGTTCCTGTAAGACTGCCACTGAATCCTGTGAATGTTGATCCTG
>Ga0315291_10003633_pt1 | contig 19957 bp, 14 predicted proteins | sample YL17G12_20_MG_FD_203070 | JGI IMG/M metagenome (GOLD analysis project Ga0315291, IMG submission 203070) | Sediment microbial communities from Yellowstone Lake, YNP, Wyoming, USA - YL17G12_20 | ecosystem: Environmental > Aquatic > Freshwater > Lake > Sediment | place: USA: Wyoming | collected...
CCTACGACCGCTTCGCCGGGCGCTCGTGGACCTTCCGCTCCATCGGCTACGGCCACGACGCCAAGGTCTGGAAGGACATGGCTAGCGCCTTCCGGTTGATCGGCTACGACTACGTCGTATCCATTGAGCACGAAGACGCGCTAATGTCTACCGACGAGGGGTTGGCCAAGGCGGTGGCGCTGTTGAAGGAAGCCGTCATTGTGGAGAGACCAGGCGAGATGTTCTGGGCGTGATCCTGTTTCCTGAGACACGTGCCTGGAGGCGAGGGCGGACAGAAGGGAGGTGGTGACGGTAGAGCAGATGAATGGTATGGCGGCGCTGGCCGCCCGTTGGGATCAGTGGGTGTAGAAAAGTGGTGGTGGAGGGGAATGTCCCCCCGGTTACGTTCGTACTCTAGCATAAGGAGAGAAGAGCCATGAAGTCGCAGTCTTTGCGAGAGCGAAAATTGAGCCGTCGCGATTTCCTGTTCCTGACAGGAAGTGCGGCGGCGGGCACACTGTTGGCGGCATGCCAACCGCAAGTGATCGAGAAAACAGTCGAGGTGACGCGCGAGGTCGAGGTCGAGAAGCCGGTGGAGGTGGAGAAGGTCGTTGAGGTCACGGCTGTTCCGCCCCCCCAGGAGCCTGTCACGATCCGCTTCATCGCCAATGCTCCGGAGCAGTACTATAACATAGATGCCTTCAGCGAGCAGAACCCGTACGGGATCACCGCCGAGTTTGAGGACATCGGTAACGAGTCCTTCGAGGCGGTGGTCCTGACCAGCGTGGCCGGCGGGGATCCGCCCGAGTTGGCGTGGTCCTCCGGGACCAGTCTGTGGCGGTTTGCGCAGTCAGGGGCCGCAATGAACATGGCGTCACTGATCGAAGCATCTCCGCACGCCGAGGTGGATCAGATTGACCCGACCGCGATTGCCCAATACAACAGCCCAGCCTACTTCCCCACGGGGCAGGTTATGATGGCGCCGGGACAGTATGGATGGCCCGTGTACGCCACGGCCTACGTGATGATCTACAACAAGCGCATCCTTGATGACGCAGGGGTAGCCCACCCTCAGAAAGGCTGGTCGTGGGATGACTTTCGGGCGGTGCTCCAGAAGGTGAACGACCCTGCTAAAGGTGTGTGGGGTTTCGTGATGCCTTCGCTTGGTGACACGCCGACTCTCATCCACAACTTGCTCTGGACGACCGGCGGCGATGTGTACGATGCACAAGGCAACTGCGCGCTGACCTCTCCGCAAGGGGTTGAGACTCTAAAGCTCCTGCAGGATCTGGTCCTGGTGGACAAGAGTGTCTTGCTTTCGGGGGCGACGGAAGGGGTGGACTTTCTGGGCGGCAACGTCGGCTTCCAATACTGGGGTATGTGGATCATCGGGTGGTACGACTCTGCCATGGCCGATCCGTATGGCATTGTTACAGTGCCGAAGAGAACCGCAGACGCCGTCTGGGGTGGCCTTGATGGCTTCGCGTTCCTTGCAGGAGCGGCGAATTCCTGGGCGGGTTGGGAACTGGCCAAGTGGATGACCAGTTATGGATACGAGGGCGGCCCCGGCGGACAGAAAGTGCTCAACGACGAGGATCAGGTTGAGGTGATCTCTGTCAACGCCCTGGCGCGCGCGGAAGCGTACGTCAACGCCAATTTCGGTGTACCGGCGGGTGCCGAAGACTGGTTCCCTGGGTGGCTGTTTGACAACACGCGCTACAACCCGTGGATCCCTGCAGGGCCTGGCTTCAACTACTTGACTGCCTATGATGGGATCTGGGCGGGCGACTCTGTGGAGGACACCCTGGCGCAGATCTGTCAGACCATGGACAGCCTCAATGCAGGCATGATGAAGTTCGGCTAGAGCGCCGTGGTGGTGCATCGGGTAGCCGGCGGGTGCACCGCCGGCTACCCCTGAATGCCCTTTGTCTGATCCATGGTATGAAGGAGGATAGTATGGCTATTGTGCAGCAGGCCCGTACACCCTGGAGGCTAACGTGGCACTCCAAGCGCGTTCTGGAAGGCTATCTATTCACACTGCCCTGGATCATTGGCATTTTCGCCTTCTTCCTCTACCCGATGGGGTATGCGGCCTATATCTCGTTTACCGATTGGCGGGTGACCGGCATGTCGCCCTGGGTAGGATTGGGCAACTATAGGCGGCTGTTCCTCAATGATCCTCTGTTCGTCCATTCGCTGAAACTGACGACCCTGTACACAGTGATCTCGGTGCCCTTGCAGTTGTTTGTGGGGTTCATGATGGCCTACCTTCTGAATCAGAAGGTCGCGGGCCTGGGCGTTTTCAGGACGATTTACTACATGCCGTCCGTTCTTTCTGGCCCTGCCATTGCCACCGTATGGGGGTGGTTGTTCAATACCGAGTTCGGTGTGGTGAACAACATCCTCCGCGTGTTGGGAGTGACGAACACCGGCATCCCGTGGCTCACGAACAGACAGTGGGTCTTCTACTTCTACATCATCATGGGTCTATGGACAGTGGGCAACACGGTCGTCCTGTACCTGGCCGGCCTGCAGGGGATTCCCACCGAGTTCTACGAGGCGGCCGATGTAGACGGGGCCAACCGCTTCCAGAAACTGGCGTATGTGACGCTGCCCCAGATGTCGCCGGTGATCTTTTTCACCTTGTTGACGACGATCGTCCATTCGTTTCAGGTTTTCACCGTGGCCTTTGTGGTGAGCAAGGGGACCGGCGCGCCGGCCAACGGCAGCCTCTTCTATTACCTGTATCTGTATCGTGTTGGTTTCTCGAGTGGATACCTGGGATACGCGGCTGCGCTGGCCTGGGTGTTGTTCATCATCCTGATGGTCATCTCGGCCCTGCTCTTCAGGGGGTCTGGGGCTCTGGTCTACTATGAGGCCCGGCGGGAGGGAGGCGCGTAATGGCGTCTGCGACTATACCTATCGAATCAACGGTTGGCCAGCCGGCCTGGTGGCAGCGTAAGAGCGTCCGCGAAGGGGTATGGCGGGGTTTCGTGTACCTGATCCTCGTCTTGGTTGCCATGGTACTGATACTGCCCCTCTTCTGGTTGGTGAAGAGTGCCTTGACCCTTGAGGCGGACCTGTTCGTCTATCCGCCCAAATGGCTTCCGAATCCGCCCACACTTGCGAATTTCCGCGCAGCGTTTGCAGGCGAGATGTTCCAGGAACTCGGCGCGGCGGCCAAGATGTTCAATCTTCCGCTCTACGTACGCAACACGCTCATCATCGTCGTGGGGAACATCATTTTTGGGGTCACGATTTCCGCGCTGGTAGCCTATGGTCTCGCGCGCTTGCGCTTCCCGGGACGAGATTTGATTTTCTATACTGTCGTGGGCGCACTCTTCCTCCCTGCAGTAGTGCTCATCATTCCCCGCTTTGTGATCTTCAGCAAACTGAGGTTGACGAACACCTTCTGGCCACTGATCATACCCGGCTTCTTCGGCTACGCCAATCAGATCTTCTTCCTGCGCCAGTTCTTCATGACCATACCCCGCGACCTGGAGGACTCGGCGTACGTGGACGGCTGTAGCACGTTCCGCTTCTGGTGGCGCATCATGTTGCCGCTGTGCAGGCCGGCGCTGGTTGTGCAGTTGATCATCACGTTCATGTACCACTGGAATGACTTTCTGGATCCGCTGATCTACCTGGGGGTGAAGCCCGATATCGCAACGGTACAGCTCGGCATCATCCAGGCCATGGACCCGCGTGCGGTGCGGTATGGGGTTCTCATGGCATATTCCACTATCCTTGTCATCCCCTGTCTTGTGGTATTCCTGCTGTTTCAGCGGATGCTCATCCAGGGTGTCGTCTTCACCGGGGTCAAGGGGTGACCGGTAAGTTCAGGGGACATATGATGGACAAGGTAGCGCGTCTCAGTAGGGCTTTCGACCTCGAACTGCCTGATCGCCCTCCGATCCTGGGCGGCTGGCTGGCAGCACCGGAGCACGTGCAGGCGTTGACAGGTTGCTCCGACGATGCGTATTGGGCTGATTCTTTCCAATGGGGTTTGGAGGCAGAACACATCTTGGGTTCCGACGGTGTGATTGATGTCTTCCAGCCTGTTGAACGTGGCGGGTACCGGATCGTAGACCACAAACTCATCGAGAGGCGCGCGAGGTACACGGTAGAGTCTGTCCTGGCCGAGATTGAGGCGCTACCCGATCCTGATGAACTGGCGGCCAAGTTCGACGAGGAGCAGAGGTATGCCGAACTGGTGGCCGACCTCCAGGTCAAGCAGGCTCAGTGTGGTGATATGTTGTGGTGTCCGGCCGACTGGGAATTGATCCCCAGGGCGCTTTGCATCCACGAGTTCGGCTACGACAGCTCGCTGATGGCGCTGGCGCTCTATCCCGACCGTTATCGGAAGTGGATTCAGGTCAATGCGACGAAAAGCCGTCAGAAGGCTGTGCTCTATGCCCGGGCCATTCGCGAGGGAATCCATCCAGGCGTGATCCTGACCGGAGAGGACGCCTGCGGTCAGACAGGGCCGCTTGTTTCTCCAGACTATTTGCGTCGCGAGCAGTTTCCACTGATCGAGTATGCCTGGGAACCACTGTTGGAGGTAGGAGCCAAGATCGTGATGCACTGCGACGGTGACTGTCGTGCCCTGGTCGGTGATTTTCTGGCGCTTGGCGCCAGCGGGCTGCAGGGGTTTCAGCAAGAGTGTGGCATGGATCTGGCCTGGATCGCAGACAAACATACGCGCCACGGTGCCCCACTCATCATCTTCGGTCCGATGTCCGTGACGACCACGCTGCGAGGCAAGCCGGAGGACGTGCGGGCTGATGTCTACCGGGCCATGCAGATCTGCCGGGGCAAGGCATCCCTGGTCTTCTTCACCAGTAACACCATCTTGCCGGATGTGCCTTTGGAGAACATCAAGATCTTCTGGCAGACAGTGCTTGAGAGTTCCTGGGATTGACCAGGTCATGGTTTCTGAGAGTAGGTTGCTAAGGTATAGGTAGATGCGAAGGTATCTTGTACAAGGAGGGATCTAACTCATGCCTTGCGGTCTGTCTACGCGAGAGAAATGGCTGGGCTTACTGAATGGGGAGGACGTCGGGCCGATGGTCAGCCCTCTCTGTGACTCCTGGCGCTTGGACGAGCCGTACCGTTGGCCGTACGAGGAGCCCGATCCATTCCCACCAGGTCACCCTCAGCATGTGATCAGCCAGCAGATAGCCATGGCCGGGATGTGCGGCTGGGATGCGACGTTCTTGGCTGATGTCGTTGTTCTGCCGAAGGATCCGGCTATCCGGCCCGAGACAAAGAGTACGCCTATCCCTGGCGGTACCCGCGTCGAATCCTGCGTCCATACTCCGTTTGGCGATCTCACCTCCGTCGAGGAACAAGGGGCCAGCGACAGTGTCTCGCCAGCGTCGTTGGTCTTTGCGACCAGGGTCATCAAACCATGGCTGGCCGAGGAGGAAGACTACCGCAAGGCGATATGGCTGACCGAGCGTCAGATGGACTATGACGAGGCGGCCGCGATCGCCAGTGGTAGGGAGATCCGCGACGCCATCGGTGAACGCGGTGTGCTGGGGGTTTACTACCACGCTCCTACTGTGAACATGCTGAATCGCGAGGAAATGTTCTACCACATGATGGACTGGCCGCAGTTGTTCGATGAGCTGCACGAGGCTACCTTCAAACTCGCCTACAGGCAGCTCGACACCATTCGTGAGGCCGGCTTTGACTACCTATTCTACCTGGCATCTGGCACCGAGTGGATCTCACCAGACTTCTTCCGCAGATACAACCTTGAAGAGACGCGCATGATCTTCGCCCGCTGGCGCGAATTGGGCGGGTTCATCCTCTGGCATAGCTGCGGCCATGTGAAGCGGTTCGTCGAGGAAGGTTTCTACAACGCGCTCAAACCCGAGATCTTTGAAACCCTCTCAGTGCCGCCAGTGGGGAACCTGCCCAGCATGCGCTGGGCGAGAGAGCGCCTGGACCCGGACATCGTGACCAAAGGCAACATTCCACTCGACATCCTCTTGCAGGGGACCGCCGAGGAGGTCCGCACTGAAGTGCAGCGCGTGAAAGAGGAGGCTCGCGGCTATCGGCACGTTGTGGGTTTGAGCGACAACCTGCTTGAGAATACACCGCTGCAGAACTGCCTGGCCTTTGTGGAGGAATCTCGCCTGACTTAGGCTGAACGTCGAAGACCATCATCAGAACAGGAGACTATACGATGAATGCTTTACCCGATCGAACGTTGATTGACGTCCACATTCACGTCGCCCCTGCCCATCTCGAATACCTGGCGCAGATCATGGAGGCCAACCACCTGGTCAGCGTGGTCAACCTGGGCGTCCTGGAACAAGCAGGGGCCCCCTTCGAAGAGGGGATGCGCGCGTTCCGTAAGGTGCTGGGCGACCGCATGGTCTACTTCCCCGCGCCTGACTTTCGGGACGTCGCGCCGGGCTTTGGCGAGCGCATGGCGGACGAGTTGGAGCGCAAGGTGCATGCAGGTGCAGGTGGGCTGAAGATTTTCAAGAGCCTGGGTCTGCACGAAAAGGACGCCGAGGGCCGCCTGATCCCGGTGGATGACCCCCGCCTGGATCCCCTGTGGGCCAGGGCGGGTGAACTGGGTGTCCCTGTGCTCATCCATTCCTCCGATGTGCTGGCCCACTTCCAGCCGCTGGACGAGCACAACGAGCAGCGGGAGGCATTGACCCGCTTCCCCGATTGGCACGTCTATGGCGACCAGTTCCCCGGCCACGACGACCTGCTGGAGCAGCGCAACCGCGTCATCGCGCGGCACCCTGGCACCACGTTCATCGGCGCGCACGTGGGGATGTACTATGAGAGACTGGATATCGTGGATGCCTGGCTGGATCATTTCCCCAACTTTTACGTGGACACGGCCGCCAGCATCGTCCAACTGGGCCGCCACCCGCTGGACCAGGTGCGCGCCTTCTTCTCGAAGCACCAGGACCGCATCGTCTTTGGGACCGACCTGGTGTTGGGGGGCTTTGCCGACAAGGACGAGGGGCGACCGTGGGAATTCAAGCGCATCGGGTACGACTATTCCCAGGTTGACCGGCTTTACTATGAGACGAACGAGCGGCAGCTCCGGCATCCGGGGTATCCCGTGTTCGGTGACTGGTTGGTGGATGGCATTGGCCTGCCCCAGGAGGTGCTGGACAAGCTGTACGTCGAGAATGCCTGGCGGCTGATACCCGCGCTTCAGTGCTGATGCACAGGGTGTAGGGCAATCCGCAACGCATTGTTCTCAGACAGGTGGGATGAAACCCCGAGAGCGCTTCATGACCGCGCTGGGGCGCGGCAAACCTGACCAGGTCCCGGTCAGCCTCTCCATCGGGCCGACGAACGCCAGCCAGTGGATCGGGCGCTCCGACGCGCGCGCGGTCTGCCAGGCGCACCAGTTGGTGGGGTCCATCCCGACCTACGGATACGATGGTGATCGGATCTGCCTCATGGGCGGGTACGATCCCCAGGTGTACGTCTCGGGAAGCCTGGAGGAGATACGTCGGGAGACGATCCGCTGCATAGACGAGGCGGCGGCAGGGGGTGGCTACATCTTGGACAACTCGGACGCGCTACCCCCAGACGCTGAAATGGAAGACGTCAGGGCCATGGTGCAGATTGCCGGCGAGTATGGGAGGTACGGGTGAATAGTGAGGTGAGAAAGTGGTCCCCACGAACATAGATGAATATCGTAGAAGGCTGTCCAACGTCGTCGAGGTTATGGGGCGGCACGGCATAGATTGCCTGCTGCTAAACCAGAGGCAGAACGTGCGCTACCTGACCGCTGCCAATAACACCTGCTCCTGGGTGTTCGTCAAGCGCGACGGCCGGCAGGTGGCGCTGGTACTGGAATCCGACTATCCTGAATACCGGAACCAGTCCATCGTCGCGGACATCCGCCCGTTCCGCACCCACGATCCGCTCAAAGAGTTCCGCGGCCTGGTCCGGGACCTTGACCTGCCCGAGGACGGCCTGGCCATTGAGAAGGAGCACCTCCGATACTATCAGTTCGAAATGCTCCGAGAGGTATTCGGCTCCAAACTGCACCTGGGCTTTGACGGCGGCTTCGTGGTGCTGGAAGCAGCCATGATCAAAACGCCGGAAGAGATCGAGAAAATCGCAGCCGCTGCGCGGCTGGCGACGCTGGGCATGCAGGTAGTACAGCAGTACGCCGTCCGGGGGATCACGGAGACCGAACTGGCCCGGCGCGCGTACGGCGAGATGGTGAGGCAAGGGGCGGGCAGCGACACGTCCCTGTACCTGGCGTCCGACGGCCGCTCGAGCCTGGCCCACGCCCCCCACACGGACCACCTGCTGGATCGAGGACCGGTCGTGGCGGACATTCATGCCACGTGCCAGGAGTACCACGCCGACGTGGCCCGCACGATTTTCCTGGATGGGCACACCACCGAACAAGTGAGCATGTACGACCACCTCAGGGATCGGATAGGAGAGAGCATCCGCGCTGTCAGGGCCGGCCTGACCCTGGTCGAACTGCGGCGGATTTTCTATCAGGGGCTCAAGTTGGAGGAGGATTGGGTCATGTTGACTGGCCCACTCGTGCACGGCGTGGGCATGCTGAATGCCGAGTTGCCCAAGTTCGAGTATCCGCACCTGAGCAGGGGCTACCCCGAGAAAATCGAGCAGAACGTGGTGCTGGCCATGAGCAACCTGGGGTTGTGTTCCAGGCAGGGCTGGGGGGTGCGGTTCGAGGACACCTTCCTCGTCACCCAGGATGGGCCTGTCGTCTTGACAGGGCAGGGGTAGCGACGCATGGCGAGAGGGCTGCGTGCGGCGAGAATCGAAGGCTGTGTCCGGCCGTTCAGGGCCTTGCCGGCGTTGGGCGGCGAGGATGCGCTGCTGCGAGCCCTTTCATTCCTGTACTATGGCAGTACCGCGGCCTGGATCCCCTTTTTGAACCTCTATCTGCAGCAGATCGGCCTTTCGGGCCTACAGATCGGTGTTCTGACCGGCCTCCGCCCGGCGGCGACGCTGGTCAGCCAGCCGATGTGGGGAGTGCTTGCCGACCTGCAGGGTCGCCGGCGCACCCTCCTCTTGACCCTGGCATTGGCGGCCCTGTCCCTGCCCGGCTTTGCCTGGGGCAGAGATTTCTGGTTCCTGTTCGTGTGGTCCATCCTCCACACCTCGCTGGCCAGCCCGATCGGTGCTCTGGTGGATAGCCTGGTCCTGGACTATCTGGAACGGGAACGGCGCTCGTCGTATGGGCTCTTTCGCATGTGGGGGGCCGTCGGGTGGGCGATGCTCGCGTTGGCCGCTGGGCGCGCGTTGGAGGGCCGGGACCTGCGGCTGGCCTTCGCTCTTGGTGCTGCGCTGATGGCTATGGGCTGGCTGCTGGCGCTGCGCACCCCGCGCGAGTTGGGCGGAGCCGGGCCTCTGGGTGCCAGTTGGAGGGATGCGATTCCGCTCCTGAGCAACCGGCGCCTGGTGGTCTTTCTGGTCTTGATCACGTTTCTGCAGGTGGGTACGTCGCCGGCCTTTAGTTTCTTTTCCATTTACATGAAGGAACTGGGGGCGTCCCGCCAGTTGATTGGCCTGTCGTTCGCCGTGCTCGGCCTGAGCGAGTTGCCCCTGTATCTCTGTGCCGCAGGACTAATCCGGCGGATCGGGCCGGCCAGGACGCTGGTGATGGCATTCCTGCTCCTGGCCCTCCGCTCGTTCCTGTACTCGTCCATCTCGCAGCCGGGCTGGGCGGTGGTCGTGCAATTGGCCCACGGTTCGGTGGCTCTGTTCCTCGTCGCGGCAGTGGAATGCGTCAACCGGCTTGTGCCGGGCGCGTGGCGAGCCACTGGGCAATCGCTGTTCTGGGCTGCCCAGTTCGGCATCGGGTCCGTTCTGGGCAACGCTCTGGGCGGTGCCCTCTATGACCGGGTGGGGGCGCGGGCGATGTTTCGCCTGAGCGGGTTCGCGATCTTGGCTGTGGCGTTGGTGGCGGTATTCACGTTACGAGATCATCGTGACGGTTCTTGCGCGGGAGTGTAGATGCAGTTTTCGATGAAAGGAGAGTGTGATGATCGGCAGACCTAGACTAACAGTTCTGAGCGAGGAGGGCATCCAACTGATCCACGATATGTCCATGCAGATCCTGGGCACGGTGGGGGTGCGCATCCCGCATCCGGAAATGCGCCGGCTGTTCGGCCAGGCTGGTGCCCAGGTGGACGACGCAGCCGAGATCGTCAAGATCCCCGAGCGGCTGGTCATGCAGTGCCTGGGGACGGTGGGCAAGTCGTTCACCCTTTACGGCCGCGATCGCTCCAAGCAGGCTCGCTTCGGATTCGGGGAGCGGAATTACGTCTCCACCGCCGGCCAGGCCCTGTGGGTGGACGATACCTCCACCCAGCGCCGCTACACCACGCTGGACGACGTCGTCACGGGTACCCGCCTGGGCGACGGCCTGCCCCTGCTCAACGTGGTGGGCGCCATGGCCGACCCGCACGAGTTGCCGGTCCAATACCGCTGCGTGGTAGTGGCGGCGACTGTCATCAAGAACTCGACCAAGCCGCTGCAACTCTGGTTCTACGACCGGGCCTCGGCCCGCTTCCTGATGGAACTCTTCGTCGCGGTGGCCGGCAGCGAGGAAGAGGTGACCCGCTATCCGATCACCTTTCCGTTCCTGGAGCCGATCAGCCCGCTGCGGTTCCCCCGCGAGGGCATTGACCTGATCTTTGAGGCCGCCCGCCTGTCGCTGCCGGTGCCGGTAGGCCCGATGGCCCAGGTGGGGTCGAGTGCGCCCGGGACGCTGGCCGGTACCATGGCCCAGGAGAACGCCGAGATCCTGGCCGGCTTGTGCGTGGTCCAACTGATCCAACCGGGCCTGGCTGCCTTTTACAGCGGTATCCCACACGCCTTCGACATGCGCACGACGCAGTTGATCTTCTCCGGCCCTGAGCAGGCGCTGATGTCCATCGCCATGACCCAGATGGGCAATCACTACGGGCTGCCCGTGGGCCTCAACGTGGGGACGGTAGACAGCAAGTTCCCCGACGCCCAGGCTGGCATGGAGGCCGGCATCAACCTGGCCTGTGGCTTCATGGCGGGCGCTGACCTCTCGGGAGCCCTGGGCATCTGTGGCGTGGACCAGGGAACCTCGCCGGCCATTCTCGTCATGCAGCACGAGGCAATGGCTTACGTGGAGCGGATCATGCGGGGATTCGAAATGAGCGACGAGACGTTCGCGCTGGATGTGATTCGCTCGGTGGGTCCCGGCGGGACCTTCCTGGCCGAGCCGCACACGGTCCAGCACTTCCGCAAGGAACTGTGGTTCCCCCAGTTGCTGGACCGGGAGTACTGGTCGAACTGGATTGAGCAAGGGGCAACCAAGATGCATGATCGCTGCATCGCCATGAAGGACAAGATCCTGCGGGAGCATACGCCGGAGCCGCTGGATGACGACACGGCCAGGGAAGTGGACAAGATCGTGGACGCGGCCAGGCGGCATCTGGCGGAGAAGTGAAAGGAGCATAGTATGGCAGTCAAGCCGTTGTTGTTGGCTGATCCCTTCGTGTTTCCGGCGTACCCGCCCGCGCTCCCCGAGCGCGGGGCGGGAGACACCGGTGGCCCCGAATACGTGGTCAAGGCGGCGGTGCAGGAGGAGTACGAACGCGGCCTGACCCTGGCGGGCACCACCCAGACCGGGCAGCCTGTCCGCGTTGCGGTGACCGTGGTCGCGCCGGGGATCGTGCGCGTGCTCCTCGAAGGGGAGGCCGCCGCAGACGGCGGCGATCCAGATCTCGACCGGTTCAGGCTGGCGCAGGACCTCTCGCACCAGTTGGTGCAGGTGTCGCTGGAGCACTCGGCGAACCAGGTCACGCTCAAGTCGGACCTTGTCCAGGTGCGGATTGTCCTCGATCCTTTCCATATCACCTTCTACGGGCCGGACGGCCGGAAGATGCTCGACCAGAACTACACTCACCGGGACGCCACGGGTCGCATCACGATGCTGCCCTTCGGCTTCAGCCGGGTGGAGGGAGAGCGCGTGGCCTTTCACGATACCTTCACCGCCGAGCCGGACGAGCACTTTTACGGCTTCGGTGAGAAATTCACCGACCTGGACAAGCGCGGCCAGCGGCTGGAGATATGGGCGCACAACACCTACGGCGTCCACACCGAGCGGGCCTACAAGAACACCCCCTTCTTCATCAGCACGCGGGGGTATGGGGTGTTCGTGGACACCATCACCTGTTCCCGCTTCGACATGGCGGCCAGCAACCACGCGGTTTTCACCATGGTCGTCCCCGACACGGCGCTCGACTACTATGTGATTGTGGGGCCACATCCTAAGGAGATCATCACCCGCTACGCCAGCCTGGTCAGTTTCCCGCCCCTGCCGCCCAAGTGGGCGTTTGGGCTGTGGCTGTCCTCCAGCTTCCACCAGGATAGCGCCGAGGACGTCCTGGAGCGGGCCCGCCTGGTCGGCCAGAAAGGCATCCCCTGCGATGTGCTGCACCTGGACTGCTACTGGCAGCGGCACGGCACGTGGTCCGGGATGGAGTGGGATCGCGAGACGTTCCCCGATCCTGAAGGACTGGTCCGGCGGCTGAGAGAGATGGGCTACCGGGTCTGCCTGTGGGAGAATCCGTACCTGGGGGTCCAGAGCGAGCACTTCCCAGAGGCGAGCGAGCAAGGCTATCTGCTCAAGACCCCCGAGGGGGAGACCTATGTGCTCGATTTGTGGGACGGCTACCATCCGCCGGTCGGCATTGTAGACTTTACCAACCCGCAGGCGGTGGCCTGGTTCCAGGGGCTGCACCGTCCGCTGCTGCGCATGGGCGTGGACGTGTTCAAGACCGATTTTGGCGAGAGCGTGCCCGCCGACGCAGTGGCCCACAACGGGATGACCGGTGAGCGGCTGCACAATCTCTATCCCTTGCTGTATAATGATGCCGTCTCGCAGGTTACGGCCGAGCAGACTGGCCACACCGGCATCGTGTGGGCGCGCTCGAGTTACGCAGGCGGGCAACGCCACGCCGTCCAGTGGAGCGCCGACTGCGAGAGTACCTACCAGGGCATGACGTCGTCCTTGCGCGGGGGCCTGTCCATCGGCATGTCCGGGCACCCCTTCTGGGGCCACGACATCGGCGGCTTTTACGTGCAGCCCACGCCGGAGGTGTACGTGCGTTGGGCGCAACTGGGGCTTCTGTCCCCGCTCTCAAGGCCCCACGGCGTCACGAGCCGCTTGCCCTGGGACTATGGAGACGAGGCGCTACGCATCTTCCGCGACTATGTGCGGCTGCGCTACCGGTTGCTCCCCTACATCTACACCTACGCGTGCGTGGCAGCGGACACCAGCGTGCCGATGCTGCGGGCAATGGTGGTCGAGTTCCCGGACGATCCGAACACCTACTCAATGGACTTGCAGTACATGCTGGGCGCGGAACTGCTGGTGGCGCCGATCTACAACAGCGAGGGCCGGCGGCCGGTCTACTTCCCTGCCGGGCACTGGGTGGATTACTGGACGCACGAGGTGATCGAGGGGCCCCGGACGCGCTGGCTGCAGGACGTGCCGCTGGAGATGATGCCTCTGTACGTGCGGGCCAATGCCCTCATCCCCACCATGGAGGTGCCGGAGCACGTGGCTGAGGGGCCTTTCGACCTGGTCACGTTCGACGCCTACTTGCTCGACAAGGGCACTTTCGACCTGCACGATACCGACGGGGTCACGCACGTCTCGGCCTCGTACCGGAACTCTGGCGATACCTCTCACGGGGGGGCGCAGTTGAGTATTCGGGTCGAGGGGGCGAAACGTAGGCTGGGATTGCGGCTCATCCCGCTACCAGGTGCACCACGGGTGGAGGCAGTGCGCGTGAACGGTGTGGCGTTGAAGTGGATGGATGTGGCGGATGGAGCACATCCGATGGAGATGCGCCCCGACGCACCGCCCGGTTGGACGCGCGACCCGGATGGAACCGTGCAGGTCTTAATGCGCCAATAGAGGCCCTCACCTCGCAATCCTCCAACCTCCAACCTCCAACTTCCAACCTCCAACTTCCAACTTCCAACCTCCAACTTCCAACTTCCAACCTCCAACTTCCAACCAAGGGATAGAGCATGGAGCGACCGTTGCGCATCGCGATCATTGGATGTGGATGGGCGGGAACACGCCACGCCCAGGCTTACGCGCACTGTGGGGCTAGTGTGCGTTGGGCAGTGGACGTGGACTTGAGGCGGGCGGAGTCGCTGAAAAAGTCGCTCCTGGGCGCGCTGGGTGAAACCTACACGGCCGAAGACTTCCGGGCGGCATTGGCTGATCCGCACGTGGACGCGGTGGCTATCTGCCTGCCCCACAACCTGCACGCGGCAGTGGCCGTGGAAGCCGCACGGGCGGGCAAGCACGTCCTGTGCGAGAAACCCATCGCCGCCACCCTGGAGCAAGCAGACCAGATGATTGAGGCCGCCGGGCGGGCGGGTGTAGTGTTGATGGTCGCCGAAAACGTGCGCTTCAGCCCGCTTCTGCGCAGGGTGCGCGACCTCCTGCAACGCGGCGTGATTGGCCAGCCCGCCCTGGTCCAGGTGACGCGCCAGTGTTACCTGAGGCGCTCGTTCCTGGAGGAGCGGCCCTGGTTCCTGAGTGCTCAGGCGGCTGGCGGAGGCATCATGATGTCAGGCGGTATCCACGACTTTGAGACGATGCGCATGCTCGTCGGGGAGGTCGAGAGCGTCTATGCCCTGCGCGCCCGCCAACGCTTCTTGGAGATGGAAGGGGACGACACGAGTACGGCTCTGGTACGCTTTCGCGATGGGACGGTCGGCCTGCTGGTGGAAAGTTTCATCATGAAGAGCCTGGTGACCGCCGCCGGGCCTGAGATCCACACGCTGCGCATTGACGGCGACCTGGGGAGCCTGTCGGTGGAGGATGGCCGGACGATCCGCCTGTTCAGTGAGCGGGATGACGCCGCTTCGCTCAGTGACGTCGCTCCGCTGAATGCCACCGCTCCGCTTGGTGACGAAGGACCCGTACAGCACGAGATCTATGTGCCGGAGCAGGACACGTTCGTCCTGGAGATTGATCACTTTATGCGGGCGGTCCGCACTGGCGAGGAGCCGATCACCAGTGGACGCTCGCAGCGCAAGCCCCTGGAGATCGTGCTGGCTGCCTACCGCTCTATGGAGTCGGGGCAGCCAATGAAGGTCATGTAAGTCGAGGCAGTCTGGGAGGAAGGCGATGGCACATCCACAACGTCTGTGGTGGCAAACCGGGGTGTTCTACATTGTCTATACGCGCAGTTTCAAGGATAGCGACGGCGATGGTGTGGGCGACCTGCCAGGCCTGGTCGAAAAACTGGACTACCTGAGTGAGACGCTGGGTGTTGATGCGTTGTGGGTAGCAGCGGTGTACCCCTCGCCGATGGCCGACTTTGGCTACGACGTATCCAATTACACAGACGTTCTCCCCCTCTTTGGTAACCTGTCTGACTTTGACGTGCTGATCGCCCAGGCCCACCGGCGCGGCCTCAAGATCATCGTGGACTATGTCCCCAACCACTCCTCCGACCAACACCCCTGGTTCCTGGAATCCCGCTCCTCACGCACAAACGCCAAACGCGACTGGTATATGTGGGCTGACCCCAAGCCAGACGGCTCACCTCCCAACAACTGGGTGAGCGTCTTTGGCGGTCCTGCCTGGGAGTGGGATGATGCCACCGGCCAATACTACATGCACACGTTCCTCAAGGAACAACCCGACCTCAACTGGCGTAACCCGGCACTCAAACAGGCCATGTTCGACGTAGCACGCTTCTGGCTGGAACGGGGTGTGGATGGCTTTCGCATTGATTGCGCCCATCACGTCGCCAAGGACCCCCACCTGCGCGACAACCCACCCAACCCGGCCCCGGCCGATACCGCCTACAAGCCGCTGGGCGAATATGACTCCCAACTCCATCTGCACGACCGAGAGCATCCAGACGCCCACGTGGTGTGGCGCGAGTTCCGCCAATTGCTGGATTCATATAGTGCCACACAGCCCCGGGCCGCCTTCGGCGAGGTCCACGTGTTCGATTGGCCCAGGTGGGCCGCCTACTATGGTGGGCATCTCGATGGATTGCATATGCCCTTCAACCTGGGGATGATCGGCGTGCCGTGGAAGGTGCCGGCCATTCGCCGGGTGGTGGATGGGATCGAATCGGCCTTGCCGCCGGGCGCCTGGCCGAACTACATGTTCGCCAATTTCGATGAATCGCGCATCGCCAGCCGTTATGGCCGGGCCGAGGCTCGCGTGGTCGCCATGCTGCTGCTCACACTGCGCGGGACACCCACGCTCTGCTATGGTGAGGAGATCGGGATGACCAATGTGCCCATCCCGCCCGAAATGCAGCAAGATCCCTTCGGCTTGCGCGTGCCCGGCCTGGGACGCGATCCCTACCGTACGCCGATGCAATGGAACGCCGGGCCGAACGCCGGTTTCGCGCCGCCGGCGACACCCAAACTGTGGCTGCCAATCGCGGCCGACTATCAGCAGGTCAATGTAGAGCGCCAACTGGCCGACCCGGGCTCGATGCTGAATCTCTACCGGCGGCTGTTGGCCTACCGCAGGACGACGCCGGCCTTGCAGTGGGGCGCATACCGGCCGCTGGACGATGTGCCGCACGACTGCTACGTCTATCTGCGCCGGGCAGGTGCGCAGTGTGTCCTGGTAGCCCTCAACTTCTCCGCAGAGGAACGGCGCTTGCACCTGCCAGCCCTGGGCGGGGACGGGTACGTCCCTAAGGGCAGAATCGTCATTTCTACCCACCTGGATCGCCAAGAGGCGGTCAGCCTGGCTCGCCTGATCTTGCGCGGCCATGAGGGGTTGATTGTGGAACTGGCCGAAGTGTAACCACGGCTAAACAAAAAAACTCGACGAGGTGAATCAATGGATGCAGAGAGAGGATTCTGGGAGCTGATGGTTCTCGACGCCGATCCGCCGGTCAGCGAGATGGGCTGCCTGGTGGCGGGCGACCTGGATGGGGATGGCAACGTCGAGATCGTCACCGGCGGAGAGAGTACCCTGTTGTGGTACCGCCCTGCTACGTTCGAGCGCGGGATAATCGCCAGGATCGACCCCCACGTGGGGATAGTGCTGGAGGACGTAGATGGCGACGGGATCCGAGAGGTCGTGGCGGGCCACAGGATTGAGCCAGGAACGTCCAAAGAAGACTGGATGATCAGTTGGTTCGACCCGGGAGAGGACCTGTACCAGCCCTGGACCCAGCACGTGATAGACCCCTTCACGACCGGTGGCGCGCACGACGTGCTGTTCGTAGACGTGGATAGCGACGGGGAGATGGAACTGATCGCCAACGCCATGTATTGTGAGGTGCCAGGGCTGTTCATCTACAAGCGGGAGGCGGACGTCGCCCAGCCCTGGAAAAAGTACAGGGTGCAGGAGGGGTTCAGCGGTGAAGGCACGGCCGTCGCGGACCTGGATGGCGATGGAAGGGTCGAGATCATCTCTGGACCCTACCTCTATACCTGTCCGCCCGAGGGGCCACTGGCCGGTCTCTGGAAGCAGAGCCAGGTAGCCCCAGGTTTCCGCGAGATGTGCCGGGCGGCGCTGGTGGACGTCACCGGCAATGGCCGGCTGGACGTAATTATGGTGGAATCGGAGTATCCGGATGGGCGGATGTCGTGGTTCGAGAACCGCACCCGGGAGGACCCGGCGCGCCCCTGGATCGAGCACCCGCTGGAACGGCCGCTGAATTTCGCCCACTCGCTGTCTGCTTGGCACGACCCGGACAGTAACGAGACACGCGTGTTCGTGGCAGAAATGGCACAGGGGGGGTGGAATCCACCCTACAACTGGGACGCGCGGCTGCTCCAGTTTGCAACCGGCGACGGTGGGAAGACCTGGCGGCGGGAACTGGTCTACCAGGGAGCCGGCACGCACGAGGCGATGGCGTGCGACGTGGATGGCGACGGCATGATGGAATTCGTGGGCAAGGAGTATCTGCGGCCCAGGGTGCAGATCTGGAAGTGGCGTGAGCCGCCCTCGCCTCTGACCCGCTTCCGCCATCGTTTTCTGGACCGCGAGAAGCCCTGGACGGGCACCGACATCCTCGCGACGGACGTGGACGGCGATGGGCTGCTCGACGTGCTCTGTGCTGCCTGGTGGTACAAGAACCCCACCTGGGAGCGCTACGCGATTCCCGGCGTCTACCAGGTTCACACCGCCTACGACTTGGACGGAGATGGTAGGGGTGAGTTGATTGCTACCAAAAAGGCCCCCCTCGCCACGGACTGGTACGAAGGGCTGACCAGCGAGTTGTGCTGGTTGAAGCCGGTGGACCCGCTCAATGGCCAGTGGGAGGAGTATACGATCGGCAAGGGCAATGGGGACTGGCCGCACGGAACGCTGGTGGCCCCGGTCCTGCCTGGCGGACGGTTGGCCCTCATCACCGGCTATCACGATGCGGACCAGGGCCGCCGGCCCGAGATTTTCGAGGTACCGGACGACCCCAAAAAGTCCCCCTGGCCCCAGCGCGTCCTGGCCGACATCCCCTATGGAGAAGAGTTCGTCCCCTACGACCTCGACGGCGACGGCAAGCTGGACGTCGTCGCGGGCCGGTACTGGCTGGAAAACCTGGGCGATGGCACCTTCCGGCCTCACCAGGTGGTGGCCGAAGGATTCGAAAACGTGGCGCGCGTGCGCGTGGCCGACGTGAATGGTAACGGTCGCCCGGACATCGTCGTTGTGGAAGAGGGCGTGGACTGGAACATACGGGAATCCTTTTTCGTGCGTGTCGCCTGGTTCGAGAATCCCGGCGACCCACGCGCCTGCCCCTGGCCGGTGCACGTCGTAGACACGGTGCGCTGCCCCCATTCCCTGGACGTGGCCGACCTGGACGGCGACGGGGAACTCGAGCTCGTCGTCGGCGAACACGATCCGTTCAAACCCTACCGCCACCGCTGCCGGCTGTACGTCTATAAGAAAGCGGAGCCGCAGGGACGGGCGTGGTACCGCTATCCGGTGGACGATCGTTTCGAGCACCACGACGGGACCAAGGTCTTTGAAGTCGCACCTGGGCGTCTGGCCATCATGAGCCACGGGTGGATGGACAGTCTCTATGTGCACCTGTGGGAGTTGTAGGAGATAGGGAACAGGTGAAACTGAACAAGCGTGATCTGCTCCGCCAGATGGTCACCATTCGGGCTTTCGAGGAGCAGGCGGAGCAGTTGTATATGATGGGAAAGGTGCACGGCACCATGCACCTCTCCATCGGTATGGAAGCCTCGGCCGTGGGCTCCATTGCCGCGCTGCGCCCTGACGACCTGATCCTGAGCACCCACCGTGGCCACGGCCACTGCATCGCCAAGGGGGCGGATCTGAACTTGATGATGGCCGAGTTCATGGGCAAGGAGAACGGCTATTGCCGGGGCCGGGGCGGCTCCATGCACATCGCCGACGTCAAAGGGGGCAACCTGGGGGCCAACGGCGTCGTCGGTGGGGGCATCGCCACGGCCATGGGCGTGGGGCTGGGACTCAAGATGCAGAGACGTGGAGACCTGGCAGGTTCAGACCTGGCAGGTTCAGACCTGGCAGGTTTTCCGCAACCTGCCAGGTCTGCTGATCGCATCATCCTCTGTTTCTTCGGCGACGGCGCGGCCAACCTGGGTTCCTTTCACGAATCGCTGAACATGGCCGCCATCTGGAAACTCCCCGTCGTATACGTGTGCGAGAACAACCAATATGCCATGTCCTTCCCGGTCACGAAAGCCTTCGCCATCGAGCGCATCTCCGACCGCGCCGCCGCCTACGGCATTCCAGGTGTGACGGTGGACGGCAACGACCTGCTGGCGGTGTACGAAGCCGTGAGCCGGGCGGTGAGCCGGGCACGGGCGGGCGAGGGGCCGTCGCTGGTCGAGAACGTGACCTACCGCTGGCGCGGCCACTCCAAGAGCGACGCCAACCGCTACCGCACCAGGGAAGAGATCGAAGCCTGGAAAGAGAAATGCCCAATTCGGTGCTTTCAGGCGCGGCTGATCGAGGAGG